>OFFH01001411.1_pt1 | contig 12321 bp, 10 predicted proteins | sample 1521341 | NCBI WGS metagenome assembly OFFH01 (sample SAMEA3504108, study PRJEB24116) | mouse gut metagenome | biome: mouse gut; feature: mouse-associated habitat; material: faeces | place: Denmark | collected 2011 | reverse complement strand
TTTCAAAGAGAGTCCTTAAAATTAAGTGGATTTCAATTGGAGGAAGACCAGCTTCAGGCAATAAATGAATTAATAACAGAAACTCCGAAAAACAAATGTAGTAAGGAAGAGGTAGTGAAGATATGTGCTGTTTTTAAAGAAATATTAAAACAGGCTCAAGCAATGAATGTCGATTATTTAGAGGGGTTAGAATATGCGTGCAAGATGATTTTGGGGAACAGGATTTTAGTAAGAGCGGATATTTTTGGGTGGTAAGCGGAAAAATTTTGGCATTTTTAAATGATATGATTATAGTGAAGAGAAATGTTATCGCAGATTTAGGTCAGAAACTTTTAGCAGTATTGCTACTAATATTCGTGTACGAGATCATATGGGTTTTGAGGATGTGATTTATCAGACGGGAAGGAGATGAAGAGATGATTTCGATTGTCATGCCTACATATAATCGAGGGTATACAATTGAGCGGGCTATCGAGAGTGTGCGGAAACAATCATATGTAGATTGGGAGCTTATCATAATTGATGATGCATCTACAGATAATACGAGGCAGCTTCTTCAAAAGTACATTAGCCCTAAAATTCATTATTATGTGAACGAGGTTAACGAGGGAGCTAACTTATCGCGCAATCGGGGAGTAGAACATGCGAAAGGGGAGTTCCTGACATTTTTGGATAGTGATAATTACTGGCCGAATGATAAATTAGAAGTGCAGATTAAAATGGCAGAAACACATTGCAATCAGCGCTGTTTTTTTTATGGAAAGGTAAAAATTACCAATGGCGAAGATGCTAATATATATCCAGAAGTAGTTATGTCCAGTGACGAATTAAAGAAGAAAGAACTTAAAGGAAATGTTGTAGATATAAATACGCTTCTTATTGCGAAAGATTTATTTTTAGAAGTAAATGGGTTTATGGAAGAACTTCCACGGTTTCAGGATTGGGAGCTAATACTGCGTCTTCTTTTCTGCTATAATGTGGAAGCAATTGGCTGTAATCGAATTCTTAGTTTTAATTTTATACAAAAAGATAGCATTAGCAATAATCAAGAAAGTTATGTAAAGGCTCTTGGATTTATGATGAAAAATTATTTAAACCGATACATTTCGGCAGAAGAAATGATTGATCATTTAATTGGGCTTTGGCGGGATGCTTCATCAAAGAAAGGTTTAATAGCGGATATTATAAAAGATGCTTGTGAAGATAAGCCGGAAATATTTTCAGAAATGATACACAGGTTGTGGATGTATTGGAAAGAAATACATTCTCAGTATCAGGTAATAGATCGGCAGGATAAAGTTATAGTAAGGAAAGGGGAAATGAATGACTTGTTATATAAATGGCATGATAAAAATGTGAAAAATAGCGGGGAAACGGTCTTTCTGAAATGCTTTCAGGCCCTAGGTGAGATTCAAAGTATTGCAATTTATGGATTAGGGAAGCTGGGAAAGCTTTTTTATAATGAAGTGAAGAGCTTGCCAGTAACAATAGCGTATGGCATTGACAGGAAAAGTGAGTATTTTGATGAACTCGAAATAAAACGTCCATATGATGGATTGAATCCAGTTGATTTGATTGTAATTACACTGCTGGAAGATGCAGAAAAAATAAAAAAGGATCTGAAACAAAACTATGATGGAAAAATTTTGACATTGAAAGAGTTGCTTCAGTTGTTTTAATATACAATTTAATTTCATGAGAGGATTAAATAGGAAATGAAAGGGATGAACGTTGTTTGTATTTGGGAAGGATTAGGAAATCAGATGTTTCAATATGCGTTTGCAAAAAGCTTGGAAATACATACCGGAAGACGTGTTTATATTGATGCCGAAAGCTTGAGAGGCAAGAAAATAGGTGAAGAGCAGGGGGCAAGTACGTTACGTGAGTATGGATTAAGTAATTTTAAAATTTCTCTAAAGCAGGTGGGGAAGGCTCAACGGCGTTTATGGAACTACACCCAAAAAGATAAATGGTATCATGAAATAATAGAAGCTTTAATGGAAAATAATAAATACCCCTATAAATATTTTAGCCAAAAAGGATTTAATGACATTTCTGTGCCGACACCCTCTTTATTAGAAATCGAAAAAAATACTTATCTCAAAGGATGGTTTCAATCAGAAAAGTATTTTGCTGATATTAGAAGTATTATATTAAAAGAATTTGAACCGTTACAAGAAATTGCATTTTCTAAAGATCTTGTAGAAACTATAGCGGGAACAGATAGTGTATCTGTTCATATACGACGTGGAGATTTTAAGAAAACAAAAATTATGTTAGATCAAAGTTATTATGTTGCAGCAATGGAGGCGGTAAAAAGTAAAATTAGTGCACCAGTATGGATTGTATTCTCTGACGATATTCCATATGTAAAAGAAAAATATCCTTTTGGCCAAAATACTATTTTTATTGATGATACATACAAATTAAAAGATTATGAGCAATTGATATTAATGAGTAAATGTAAGCATAATATTATTGCAAATTCTACATTTAGTTGGTGGGGAGCCTGGCTGAACCGACATGAGGATTGTTGCGTCATTGCTCCCAGAAAGTGGTTTAGTAGTCAAGGAAATATTGTACCAGACAGCTGGACAAAGATATAGACAGGTTTATGAGAGTGAGAGGATTAGGACACATGGTATTGCTTATGACAGCAAGTATAGAGGCTGCTAAAATTAGCCAGCTTGTGCTGAGAGATACAGAAAAGAGATTGAAACAGTATTGTTATGCATTGCAATTCTATATAAAATGTAGAAAGTTCAATAAAATAGTGTTCTGTGATAATAGTAATTACTGTTATAACTTTGAGGGTGAATGTGCACTTGCCAAAAGATTAAACGTTCAGCTTGAAATTTTAAAATATAATTCGGATTATGAATATGTTGAAAAGTATGGAAAGGGGTATGGGGAAGGTGAAATATTAAAATATATTATGGATCATAGTCAATTATTAGAAGGTGAAAACTATTTTTATAAAGTGACGGGTCGGTTAATCGTAAAAAATGTCACCGTTTTAGTAAAAAAAGGAAATGAGATAGCTAGGTTTAATCGGAACTTATACGCTCACCAGTCAGTGGACACACGTTTTTGGGGAATGAATAAGAAGGATTATGAAAACATCTTGATGGAATCATACAAAAAGGTGAATGACAGTAAGGGAAGGTATTTAGAAATTTGTTATAAAAAAGATATGGAGTATGCTTCGCTTTTTTATAAACCATTTTGCGCTTTTCCGAGGATAGAGGGGTATTCAGGAACCATCGGAGAAAAATATCATGAAACGGAATGGTATACAAAAATAGTATATGATTTATTGTGTCGCTTTGGGATGTATAATTCTGAAAAAGGGTTTTTCATTGCTTTTCTTCTTTTTAACGTAGTTATTCGAAAAAGGAAAGTAATAGATGTATATTATGAGTATTTAATATACAATACCAATTAAGGAGAGAGGGTATAATAATGTTACAAATTTTACTTTGTATTTTAGGAGCAGTTGTTATTTTTGTAGTTGGGTTTTGCATGGGATGTTCTTGGATTTTTAAAAGATGCTTTAAGTTTACCAAGGAGCAATGTAGGCGTGGAGATAAGTTTGTAAGAATGTTTAGACTGTTAAACTATTGGATGCAACTCAAAGAAAGTGGTAAATCAATAACCTGTTATATGAAAAAAATGGGGTATAACAACATTGCTATATATGGTATTGGATATTTGGGAAAGCATTTGATAAAGGAACTATATAAATCTGAAATACATATAGATTATCTTGTCGATAAAAAGGTCGAAGAGATTGAGGAAGAAATTGTAATATACAAGCCAGAAGCATCTTTGCCAGAAACAGATGTAATGATTATTACTGCAATTATGGATTTTGATGATATAGCAGATAAAGTGGAAAGCAAAATACAATGTCCAATTATCTCATTAGAAGATGTCATCTATGCTGTAAACTAAAAGATGAAAGTCTAGGAGGTGTGCACGTATGCCCATGGTATCAATTATTGTGCCGATTTATAATACAGAACAGTATCTAGAAGAATGTTTGTCTAGTATTTGTACGCAAACCTTGGCTGATATAGAGATTATATGTGTTAATGACGGCTCAACAGATCAAAGTGCAGATATTATTAATCGTTTCGCTGCTTCTGATAACCGAATAAAAGTCATCCATAAAGAGAATACAGGCTATGGGAATACTATGAATATGGGAATTAAGGCTGCATCAGGCGAATATATAGGAGTGGTAGAAAGCGATGACTGGATTGTGAATGAGATGATGCAGACATTATATGAAGCAGCAGAAATGTATGATGTTGATTTTGTGAAAGCTGACTTTTATCGTTTTGTTCGACAGGTTGATGGAAAGATTCGAAAGAAGTTGATTTTCCTTTCGAAAGATATTCATGATTATAACAGGGTATTCTGCCCTGCTGACGAAATAAAGTCATTCAGGTTTGTTATGAACATATGGAGCGGCCTTTACCGGGCTGATTTTATCAGGAAAAACCAGATTCGTTTCCATGAAAGTCCGGGAGCAGCATTCCAGGACAATGGATTCTGGTTTCAAACATTTGCGTTGGCAAAACGGGCTGTTCTGATAGATAGGCCGCTATATATGAACAGAAGGGATAATCTGTTGTCATCGGTCTATTGTTCAGACAAGGTAGATGCAGTAGGTAAGGAATATGACTATATCCGCGAATGGGTGGATACGTTGGAGGTTAATCAGAAGAGATATCAATTTTTATGTGCGGAAGGGAGGATAGGAGGCTATTTTCATACCATTGATAGAATAGATGATACGTACAAGGCTGATTTTTATATTAAATTTAGAGAAGATTATTTGAATCTCCGAGAATCAGGAGAACTTGCAGAAACTTTTTTACCGCTTGAGTGGAGGAAGAGAATAGATAAGATATTAGAAAATCCACAAGAAGCATGCCGGTTAGAAATAGAAGAGCGAAAACGCCACCGACAGATTCTTGGGGACTTCAAAGATATTATAATATATGGCGCAGGGGTATACGGGAAGAAAGTATTTGCAACATTAGAACGCATGGGAGTGGGAAAGCGTATCGCTTATTTTACGGTGACAGACCTCAAAGGAAATCCTTCCGTTTTAAATGGAATACCAGTAGTTGAATTTGATACCCTGTCAAAGGAATTTTGCCAGGAGGCGCTGGTAATTGTTGCAGTGAAAGAGGAAATGCGGGAAGAGATAATTCATAATATATGCGGTCATGGATATCAGCATTATAAGGATGGTAGCATATTATTGAATATGTAAAGCTATCTGCCAGGAAAGGATGCTTATGAAAGCAAAAGAAACATGTACTAAATTGATTTATGGTGCAGGGAAATATGGGAAACAGTTATTATATAGTCTGAGGGAAATGGATATAGAAGTAGATTGCTTTGTTCAAACCGAAGAAGCAGAATGCTCAGAGATTGAGGGTATTCCTGTGATTCCTTTTAGAAGCATGATAACTTTAGAGGGTAAGAAAATTGTATTAATTGCAATGAACGATAAAAATGCTATATCTGAAATTGAGAAAAAAATCTATTATTCCTGTCCTTCAGACATGGTTAAAATATATGATTGCAGAAATTTCATTAAGGATAATTGCCTGAAAAAGAAATGTATAGTGTGTGGGAACAGTTTTTCAGAATTTAATCCGTCCGGGATTAGAGAGGAGATATTTTCAAAGTATCATATTATTGGAGGTGGATATCGGAAAGGTACATGCCCATGCTGCGGAACGGTGGACAGGATTAGATGGCTATATTATGTTTTGGAAAACTACACTGATATTTCCAATATGACAGGAAAAATATTGCATTTTGCGCCGGAATCGGCAATTGAAAAGTATATAAGAAAAAATGCAGAAATCGATTACTATAGTTGTGACATTGCTCCGGGAGAAGCGATGCATGTAGTGGATATGACCGATATTCCCTATAAAGACGGCATGTTTGACTACGTTATTTCCAATCACGTTTTGGAGCATATTCAAGACGAAGAGAAAGCGGTATTGGAGATTAAGAGGGTTTTAAATAGAAATGGAAAGTGGATTTTTTCATTTCCGATATGCACTGATAGGAAAACGATAGAAGATAAAACCATTTCTTCTGATGAACAGAGAATACAGATATATGGGCAAAAAGATCATGTACGATTATATGGTTACGATTATATGGAAAGGTTTGAAAGGTATGGACTGAATATAAGGAAATATAGTCCGAAGGACATACTGGGAGCTGCACTGATTGATAAGCTTGGGCTTATTGAGGATGATGTTGTGATGATAGCAGCTGTAAAATAGCATAAACTGAGAATGCTCTGACGTATTTATTTGCAGTTTTGCAGCAAGGATGATAAAAATGGTGGAGAAGCTATATAGTTTTGACATATTTGATACGCTGATTACCCGAAGGACGGCCACGCCGGAGGGGATTTTTGCGCTGATGCAAAAACGGCTGGCAGATTCGGCATCCGTAACGAAATTTCCGAAGCGCATTGTCCGTAATTTCCATATCCTTCGCATAGAAGCCGAAAAAGTTGCCCGAAATACGTATATTACAAATGAAGTAAAGGACATCACTCTCGGGCAAATATATGAATGCTTTCAGCGCATGGAAGACTTGAGTGCAGGACAGCTTCAGGAGCTTATGGATTTAGAGATTACCGTGGAATTGGAGAACATCCTTCCGATTCCAGAGAACATAGAAAAAATCCGCCGTCTGAAAGAGTCCGGCACAAGGGTAGCGCTGATTTCCAATATGTATCTGCACTCTGAAGACATCCGCCGCCTATTGCTCCAGGTCAGCCCCATTTTCCGGGATATCCCCCTGTATGTATCGGGGGAGTTGGGCAAGACCAAGGGGACTCATACTCTGTACCATTATGTAAGGGAACAGGAGCATGTCAGATTCTCGGACTGGTGCCATTATGGCGATAACTGGAACTTAGATGTGGAAATCCCCAGAAGCCTGGGAATGCAGGCGGAATATTGTGGCAGACCCAAGCTTTTGGCCTGGGAAGAGGAGATATTATCGGGAAGGGAAAGCAATGCAGAACTACAGCTGATGCTGGGAATGTCCCGAAGAGCGAGAGCGCGGCAGGAAAAGGAGGGCCGCAGCTTCCCGTATCAGGTGGGCTGTGGATTCAGCGCAGTGCTTCTGGTGCCCTACGTCATATGGTTGCTCCAGGAAAGCCAGAGAAGGAGTATCAAAAAGCTCTTTTTTATTGCCAGAGATGGCTACATCCTCAAAAAAATTGCAGATTTATTGGTGGTAGGATATAATCTGCCCATAGAAACAGCATATTTGTATGGTTCCAGAAGAGCCTGGCGGCTTCCTTCTGTAAAGCCTGGGAGCTTTGACATGCCAGAATTTTTTCGCTTTAACTATCAGGCAGAGATTCGTTCTTATGCTCAGATTGCAGAGACTCTGGAGCTGGATTTAGGAGAGTTGAAGAAGATTCTCCCCTTTGCACGGGAAAATGGCAAGGAGTTATCCGGAGGCCTGATGCAGGAGATTCTGTATATACTGACCGAAGAGCAGGATGAGGTTGCGGTCATTCTTTATGAGAAGCAGAAAGAGAAGAGAGAGACAGCTATCGGGTATCTTAAGCAGGAAATCGGAGAGGGAGGGGAGGGCTTCGCCTTTGTGGACCTAATAGGCAGCGGGTATACCCAGCGATGCCTGGCTGCACTTATGGATTCATTTTATGATAAGCCAGTGAAGACTTTCTTCTATCGGCTGGATTGCTGCAATAGCGGCGGCAATAATGAGAATCAAGCCTTTTTCCCCAACCGAATGAAAATGGGCAGCGTGATAGAGGTGCTTTGCTGCGCCCCTCACGGGCAGACAAATGGATATGAATGTAGGGCGGGGCGATGGATTCCCATGCTTGGAAAGGATGAGGGGGACCGGCTGGATGAGTATGGATTTGAAGATTATGCAAAAGGAATCCAGGATTATACAAAAGAAGTGATTGCCTGCTTTCCGGAAAAAATGCCGGACTTTCAGGACTTAGAATTGCCTGCGGCTTATCTGGATTATCTGGCCCAGGCCCGGAACAGGGAGTTATATGACTATATTGCGCAGATGCCCTATGGAATCACAGGAAAGGAAAAAGAGGTAGCTTCCTTTGCACCACAGCTTTCGCTTAGGGATTTGAGGAATCTTTATTTATGGCATAAGGGAGAGCCGGAAAGAAAATATTACAAGGGACATTCGCTGGAATATTCCCTGGAGATAATGGTGGTTGGCTGCTCTCCGAATTCAAAGTGCTTATGCTCTATGATTCTGGTGTAGGGCACCTGGCGTTCCGTATAGTTTACCACTGCATTTCCCTGGAAATTTTCCTGTTCCAGCTCCTCCGTCTCGAAACGCACGGAACGATATTCCAGCACACCCAGGCAATAATCGTAATACTGATCAATCATGCCCGTATAAATGACTTTGTCTGCCAGCGCATTCAGCTCGTCCCTGTGCTGAAGGTAATCCGTGTTCAGGCGCACCTCAATGCCGCTCAGCAGCTTCTCCACAATCCTGGTATAACCGCCCATGGGAATACCCTGGAATCTGTCATTAAAATAATTATTGTCATACGTAAAGCGCAGCGGCAGGCGGCGTATGATAAAGGCAGGCAAGTCCCTGCAGTCCCTTCCCCACTGTTTCTCCGTATAGCCCTTTATCAATTTCTCAAAAATATCCCGGCCCACCAGGGAGATGGCCTGTTCCTCCAGATTCCCAGGCTCGGTGATGCCCGCCTCCCGCTTCTGCTGCTCGATTATGGCCGACGCCTCCCGGGGTGTCGCCACCCCCCACATTTTGTTAAAGGTATACATATTGAAGGGCAGGGAGTACAATTCCCCCTTGTAATTGGCAATAGGGGAATTGGTGAAGCGATTGAACTGCGCAAACCGGGTAATATAATTCCATACCCGCCTGTTGTTGGTATGGAATATATGAGCGCCGTATTTGTGTACGGGAATTCCCTCCACCTCTTCCGTATAAATATTGCCCGCCACATTGAGCCTCTTGTCCACCACCAGCACAGATTTGCCCCGGGCTTTGGCCTCATGGGCAAAGACCGAGCCATACAGGCCCGATCCCACCACCAGATAATCATAATGCATATTGCAAGTCTCCTGCTCGAATTTCCGTCCATCCAAAAAACCGTTTACAATTCCTTATTTCCCTCATGTCCCAGGACATGAACATCCAACTGAGGATATGGAATCTGAATGCCGGCCTGGTCCAGAACGGTTTTAATCCCCTCCGTCAGGCGGTAGCGCCCATCCCAGTATTCCTCGTTGGTAAACCAGCAGCGGACGATCAACTGTATGGCGCTTTCCCCCAACGCATCCACCACCACCCGCATGTCCCTGTCTTTCAGCACCGCCGGATCGGCTTCCAGCATTCCCATCAGGGCCTCCCGGGCCGTCTGGAGATCGGATTGGTAGGAAATGCCCACGGAAATGTCACACCGGCGGTATTTGTCCGCAGTCACATTCACCAGGCTTCCGTTGGCCAGAGCCCCGTTGGGCAATATCACGGTCCGATTGTCCGGGGTCAGCAGCCTGGTGTAAAATAGCTGAATCTCCGTCACCGTACCCTCCTTGCCGCCTCCCTCAATGATATAGTCCCCCACCAGGAAGGGTTTCAGAATCAGGATCAGCACCCCTCCCGCCAGGTTGGACAGGCTTCCCTGCACCGCCAGACCGATGGCCACGCCCGCAGAACCCAGCAGGGCTACCACGCTGGCCGCGTCCACGCCAAATCCCCCGGCGATCATAAATACCAGTAGGATATACAGCACCGCCTTGAGAAAGGAGTCGGTAAACTGCCTCACTCCCACATCCACCTTGCCCCGCTCCAGGGACCTTCTCACAATCCTGCGGGCCAGCTTGATCAACTGCACCCCCAGCAGAAATACCACCAGGGCCAGCAGGACACGCAAACCCATGCGCAGGGCTTTTTCCGGAAGGCCGGATATAAATTGTTCTATGGCATTAGGATCCAGCACCGGCGTCTGTTGGGACGCTGAGGAGACAATCCATTCCAAATGCATTGGCTAAACACTCCCTTCTATTGGGATACGGCTTTCCCGCTCTTCTTTTCGCTCTTCTTTTCGCTCTTCTTTTCGCTTTTCTTACTCCCGGCAGCAGTCTGCTTCGTGGCTTTCTTGGGGGTTTTCTCCTTGATCAGCGCCAGCTTCCTGCGCACCCGCTCCTCGATCACCCGGTTCAGTTCCTCCTCGGAGTAGGGCTCAAAACGCAGAATACTCAGAGACAGAGGCGCCAGCTTCACGCTGATGGACACGGCCTGTTCGTCCCACTCCATATCCTCCGCCGCCAGAGCCCGCTTATTCACCACTCCTGTGCCGCCGTATATGGTTTCGTCCGTATTAAATATTTCCTTATATTTGCCGTCAAAAGGCACGCCCGTGCGGATTTCCTGGGCCACGCCCGCAAAGTTTGCCACCACCAGCAGCATATCGGCAGCATCACTGCCCTTCCGAAGAAAAATCAGATAGCAGTCATTGCCGGAAATGGCATTGAGCCAGGCAAAACCGGAAGGGTCCTGGTCCAGTTCATGGAGCGCCGTCTCCCTGCGGTACAAATGGTTCAGATCCTTATACAGTTCCGCCACGCCCTTGTGCTCCGGCACCTCCAGCAGTTCCCACTGCACCCGGCGATTCTCGTTCCACTCGTCAAATTCCCCCAGTTCCTGGCCCATGAACAACAGCTTCTTGCCGGGATGGGTCATCATATAGGCGTAGGTCAGCCGCAGATTGGCCAGCTTTTCCTCTCTGGTGCCGGGCATCTTGCCTGCCATGGTGGCCTTGCCGTGCACCACCTCGTCATGAGAGAACACCAGCTGGAACTTCTCACTGTAGGCATAGATCATGCTGAAGGTCAGTTCTCCATGATGGTGACTGCGGAAATAGGGATCCATTCGGATATACCCCAGATAATCATTCATATAACCCATATTCCACTTCAGATCAAATCCCAGACCGCCTTTGTCCAGATCCTCGGTGATCAGCGGAAATGCGGTACTCTCCTCCGCAATGGACAGCACACCGGGATTGCGCTTTTTCAGAACGGAATTCAGGTGCTTGATCATCTCCATGGCCTCCAGGTTCTCCTTGCCCCCATACATGTTGGCCACCCACTCCCCGTCATTTTTACCATAGTCCCGATACAGCATGCTGGCCACTGCGTCCATGCGGATGCCGTCCGCATGGAATTTCTCTACCCAGAACAGGGCATTGGCAATCAGATAATTGGACACCTGGGGCCTGCCGTAATTGTAGATCAGGGTTCCCCAATGGGGATGGAAGCCCTGTCGGGGGTCCTGGTGCTCATACAGGCAGGTGCCGTCAAAGCCGGACAGGCCGTGGGTATCCCTGGGGAAATGGGCCGGCACCCAGTCCAGGATCACACCGATGCCCGCCTTGTGCAGTTCGTTCACAAAATACATGAAGTCCTCCGGGCTGCCGTACCGGGAAGTGGGGGCATAATAACCGATCACCTGGTAGCCCCAGGAGCCGTCAAAAGGATGTTCCATGACGGGCATCAACTCCACATGGGTATAGCCCATTTCCTTTACATACGACACCACTTTGGGCGCAATCTCCCGATAATTGGCATATGTTTCGCCTTCCCGGGGATCCAGGAAGGAGCCCATGTACATCTCATAGACACTGATGGGAGCATTGCCGCCCTGGAACTGCCCCCGGGCCTGCACAAACTCCTCGTCCTCCCACTTGAAGCGGCCCAGTTCCGTCACCACCGAAGCATTGTCCGGCCGCAGCTGGGAGGCATTGCCATAGGGATCCGCTTTCAGAAAAGTCAGTCCGCCCCTGGCCTTTATCTCGAATTTGTAAAGACTGCCCTCCTTCACCTGGGGGATGAACAGTTCAAAGATACCGCTGTCCCAAAGACGGCGCATCTGATGGGCACGTCCGTCCCAGCTGTTGAAATCTCCCACCACGCTGACCCGCATGGCATTGGGCGCCCAGACGGCAAAATAGGTTCCCTCCTCTCCCTCCAGGGTACAGGGATGGGCTCCCAGTTTTTCGTAAATGGTGTAATGGATGCCCGCGTCAAACTTTTCCGTGTCCTTTTTCGTGATCAAGGGCCCATGGCGGTAAGGATCCTGTACCTGAACCGTATTTCCGTCCCTATCCACCACCTTATAGCAGTACGCCCCTATCTCTTTTTCGGGAACCAACACGGCAAAGAAACCTTCTTCGTCCGCCATATCCATGGAATACTCCCTGCCGCTTTTCACCAGCCGGAGAGT
>OFFH01001406.1_pt1 | contig 12349 bp, 10 predicted proteins | sample 1521341 | NCBI WGS metagenome assembly OFFH01 (sample SAMEA3504108, study PRJEB24116) | mouse gut metagenome | biome: mouse gut; feature: mouse-associated habitat; material: faeces | place: Denmark | collected 2011 | reverse complement strand
TCACTTTGTGATGGAAACCTTTTGGCGCTATGAATTGCAAAATGCGGAAACTCAAGAATTATTCTTTTGACAGTTTTCCCCTTGTATGGTATTTTTATATTAATCGGCAAAAAAGAGGGAATCTTTATGAATCAGAATGAATTTGAGCAATTAGCAGAATTATTTAAGATATTTGGTACCCCTACCCGGCTGCAGATTCTGTATGCCTTGGTAGATGAAGAAAAATGTGTTTATGATATCGCCCGGGAATTGGGCATGTCCCAGAGCGCCATTTCTCACCAGCTCAGTATTTTAAAACAGAACCGGCTGGTGAAAAACCGACGCCAGGGCAAAACCGTCTATTATTCTTTGTTAGACTCTCATGTACTGACGATTATCGCACAAGGGCTGGATCATATCCGGGAATAGAGCCGCAGATAAGAGCTTTCTATCGTTCCTGCGCCTTAACCGCCTCTGTACGGAAAATAAACTTTACGGAGCCCTTGGTTCCTTGCGCTTTCTTTGTAAATGTCTCATATTCCCTGCCTGCTTTGGCAACAGCCTCCAGCTTGTTCAAAAGAGTTTTTACATCTCCGTCATAAGCATCCGTTAATTTCTGAATCGCATCCTTATCAAACTTGATTATGCCATCCTTAAGCTTATCCGATCCATCCGACAGTTTATCGACGCCCTCTTTGATTTGCATAGCCGCTCCTGAAAGCTTGGAAGTCCCGTCGGATAACGCCCCATTGTTTGATACCAAAAGAGATGCCCCTTGGTTCAATTGACGGATTCCATCGTTTAGAGCAGGCATGTTGGCATTCATCATCTGCGTCCCCTGGCTTAACGCTTGCATGCCTGTTACCAGGCTGTAACCACTATTGGGATCCACTGTATTGATCGCTGCAGAAATCTTCGCCTTCGTCCCTTCCACTGCGGTAAGCGTCGCCTCCTCCGCCGCTGTTTTTGCAGCCGTCTTTGCTGTTTCTGCCACTGCTTCGCCCACCGTATCTTTTGCTCCGTCGGCAATTCCTGCCACAATCTGCGCTGCCGTGCTCTCCATACCCGCTTTCAGCGTCTCGCTTGCCATCGCCGTACTTACAGTTTGTTCCACCAGAGCGTTTACCGTCGCCTCAATCTGAGCTTTTCCTTCTGGAGACGCCAACGCTGCATCCACCTGCTGTTCAATCGCCGCCATCCGAGCGTCCACATTGGACGCCACCATGCCATCGATATTTTGCTGGGCAATCAAAGCATTGATCTGATTCTGCGCATCTGATCCCTCCGTGTTTACTGCCTCATTGACTGCTGCGCAGATTGCTGCCACGGCCTCCGCATTGAGCACGCCCCCTGTCTGAGCCGCCATTGTGGCGGACTGCTGCCCAATGACTGACGCCGTGACGCCAGAGGTTACTTGCTGCGTCACCTGCTGGACGACTGCCTGTGTCACTGCCTGCACCACCTGGGGTTTATATTCTGCCATTTTATCTTTCTTTGCCGTATCGCCTGCCAGCTGCGCATAAGCAGTTCCTAATACGGAATCCAGCATCGTCTGCGTATATGTTCCCAACCCGGCAGATACCTGGCTAGCCGCCTCCTGATTATTGGCAAGACTGTTATAAAATGAATCAGACGCCTGTTGTTTTATGGCTGCTGTTCCCTTGTTTTTATCCTCGAACGTGCTTTCAATGGCGTCGTTTGCCTGCATTCTAAGTTCCTTGCGTTCCTGATCTGAAATCTTTTCCTTCAAAGTCTGGTCCAGCTGCGCCACGCCGCTATTTAAAGTCGCCGCGCTGTTATTCAGCGTTGTGACCCCGCCTATCAATGTTCCAGCAGATCCTGAAAGAGTTTCAATCCCTTCATTTAGCTGAGACGCCCCCTTTGTATAACTGTTGACGCCGCTTTTTAAGGTGTTTGCACCTGACGCAAATTCTTTGATGCTGCTCTTTAAAGTTCCTAAGCCTTTGGATAATTCTTTGCTGCCAGAAGTCAGTTTCTTGGATGCGTCTGTCAACGTATCGATGTTTTTCTCTAATTCTGCGAGATCAAACGCCTGATTCAAATCCCCGGCATTGAGCAAGTCGTTCATGACAATGGTCATGGTCATTTCCAATGAGAAATTTTCTACCTCTGCCGTCACTTCCACATAATCCGGAATCGCGACCTCCCCATCCAAATCTTCGTCTTCAATTTCAAGGCTTTGCTTTAATCCTGGCATCGCCATGCCCACTGCGACTTTGCGGTTGCCGTCAGAAATCACCTTTCCATTCGTCACTTCTACATTTGAATAGTCCTCTGGCAGAATCATTCCTGTCATCACCGTAAACGGCACATATACCTCATGAGCCTCTCCTTCTATTATCTGCGTGCTTTCCGCATGATTATCATAATCAAAGCGAATCGTCACCTTGCCGCTTTTTCCAGCGATCTCCTCTGGCTTCATTTCCTCTCCATCCAGGAAATAGGTGACTTTCTCTGTAATCGGCAGCTCTTTATCCGTGGTTCCCTGATAATAAATGTCATTTCCTTGTGCCTGCCAGGTAATCTTATCGCCGTTTTGGCTATAAGTCTCTTCCCCTTTCACATTTTCAATCTCTTTCAGATCTGAAGCGTCTTTCAGCTCTGACTCCCCATTTTTATTTTTGAGCCATTCACTTACAATTACTTTCTTTGCAGAACCCTGGGCGTCGGTCACCACATAAACTGTCTCTTCTTTCCCAGCGTCTTCTGACTCCCCGGCAACAGAAAGAACTTTTTCCAGCGCTTTTTTAATCTCTTTTTTGTCAGCCTTGCTCTTTGATTCTTTCTCTCCATTCTCCGCCTTTTGGGCATAAACGGTATATGCCATCCCAGTTCCAGTTCCCAACATGGCGACGGTAAGCACGCCCGCTGTCACTCGAATCAAATATTTATTCTGAAATTTTTTCTTTAACTCCATATTTTTCATGATCATTGCCTCCTGATTATCTGAATCTATTGTGAAATTTTTGATGAAACCATATTTACTTTTTCTGCGTCCGGCTTCCCGCGGCGTGACGGGCCAAAATTGGTACTGGTAGCACAGATCACCCGGTCAAACACTACGAACATTGCCGGCAGAATGAAGATTGCGACAAACATGCTGATAATCGCCCCTCGGGACATCAGCGTACATAACGCGCCGATCATATCAATCCTGGAATAGAATGCGACTCCTACTGTCGCTGCAAAAAAGCTCAATGCGCTTCCTACGATAGAAGATACCGATGTGGACAGCGCTATGGTAACGGCCTCTGTCTTGTCTGCCCCTCGGTTGCGCTCCTTGCGGTAACGGGTCGTCATCAGAATAGCGTAATCAACCGTCGCCCCAAGCTGGATAGTGCCAATTACTACAGAAGCAATAAAAGGCAGCACTGTCCCAGTATACGCCGGAAGCCCCATATTGATAAAAATGGCAAACTCAATGACCGATACCAGGATAATTGGAATGGAAATAGATTGAAAAGTAAGAAGTATGATTAGAAATACTGCTGCAATAGATACCACGCTCACTACTTTAAAATCTTTATCCGTAATGTTAATCAAGTCTTTCGTACAAGGCGCTTCCCCAATCAGCATCCCTTGGGGATCATGCTTTTTCAAGATGGCGTTCAACTCTGTAATCTGATTGTTTACCTCGTCTGAGGCTATCTTATATTCAGAACTAATCATCATCATCTGATAATGATCTGTCATCAGCTTTTCCTTTGCCTCTTCTGGAATCACTTCCAAGGGAACGGCGGGACCTACCAGGGATTCCATTCCAAGCACAGAAGACACCCCGTCCACCGCTTCCATCTCTTTTTTAAGCATTCCCGCCTCTTTCTGGGACAGGCTGCTGTCAAGCAGCAGAATATGGGTGGTATTCATCTGAAAGATTTGATCCAGCTTTTCGTTCGCCTGTATGCTGGGCAAATCCTTGGGCAGCGTTCCCGCAAGATCGTAGTAGACTCCAGTATGGGTATATCCATACAAGGCAGGTCCCAGCACGACCAAGAATATTGTGACAAAAATCTTATAATGCCTTACCACAAATGGGGCAATTTTTCCTAAATCTGGGACCAGCGGCTTGTGCTTTGTCTTCGAAATCGGCTGATCAAACACCAAAATTAAGGATGGCAGCACGGTAACGCAGCAGATTACGCCAATTAATACGCCTTTCGCCATCACGACTCCAAGATCCATGCCCAGCGTGAATGTCATAAAGCACAATGCCACAAACCCTGCCACCGTGGTAGTGGAGCTGCTTAAGACTGAACCCAGGGTATTGGAAATGGCATGTGACATGGCTCGTTTTTTATCTCCTGGAAACCGCTCCTGATTTTCCTCATAACTATGCCACAGGAAAATGGAGTAGTCCATGGTCACTCCCAACTGTAAGACCGCCGCTAGAGCCTGGGTAATATAACAAATCTCTCCCGAAAAGACATTACTTCCCAGATTATATAAAATCGCCATCCCAATACTCAAAAGGAAGAAGACTGGGGCTAGAAAAGAATCCATAGCCAATGATAAGATGATACAAGACAATGCTCCTGCTATCGCCACATACGCAATCATTTCCTGATTGCAGATATCTTTGATATCCGTTACCACTGCAGACATGCCGCTGACAAAACACTGCTTATCAGCCAGGCCGCGAATCTGCTTTACCGCCTCCATCGTTTCATCTGACGACATCGAAGAATCATACATCACAGCCATCATCGTATCTGTGCCTTTGACGAATTTCTCTTTCATGTCGTTTGGAAGGATCTCCATTGGCATTGACAAATCTGCAAGAGAGTCATACCAAATCACCGTTTTCACATGGGGCACTGCCTCTATCTGCTTGCGCAGAGCAGACACGTCTTTATTCGCCATGCCCTCCACCACGCAAATGGAAAATGCCCCTGTATCAAACTCCTCCATCAAAATGTCTTGCCCTTTCATGGTCTCAATATCTTCAGGCAGATAAGAAAGGATATCATAATTAATCCTGGTACTGATAATTCCCAATACTGACGGAACTAAAAGAAGCAAACTGATGATCAGTATCGGAATTCGCAGCTTTACAACTTTTTTTCCAAATGTAATCATTTTTTCTCGCACTCCTCTTTCATATTTTTGTTTTCATCAAAGAGTATAAAAAAAAAGACCGAACAAATAAATATTCAATCTTTTTTCTCTGTATACTCCAAATATACATTCTCGCCAATATGTAATTTTCAACATACATTCTCTGAAATCTGTCTCCACAAAGCGCATCCTGACAGTTATAATTCCTCAATCACCTCTGTCATAGAGCGGGTTATCATGTAATTATAGATATCCGTAATCTCCCGAGGATCCACTGTCATGCCACTCTTAATCCAGCTTACCACGACAAAGCACATCGATTGGGCATAGTATTGCGCTATATGCTCCGGCGTCAGCCAAGGATGCCTGGGTTTTGCCGTCTGACTTTTTCCAAAGATCACTTCCAACAGAAGCTCCTCTATGCATTTCTTGCAGATGTCCTCAAAGGAATTCTGCCCTTCCAGACGCACAGCCTTTGCATAGAATTCCTGGTCCTTTTTCACGGAAGTAAAGATAAGCATCAAGGCTTCGTCTACCATTCCAGCATGGATCAAAGGTCTGGTATATTCGAGGATCTCAGTGCGGATAATCCATTCCAACAGCTCATATTTATCTTGGAAATGATTATAAAACGTAGGCCGTATCACTCCCGCCTTATCCGTAACCGCCTTGATGGTAATTTTCTCAATCGGCTGCCGGCACGCCAACTCTTTGAAACTCTCCGCCAGCAGCATGTCAATCCTTTCTTTCTGTCCTGTCACGTCCTCACACCTTGCTTATACATTCAATTCCAGAATTGTCAGGCTCCTGGCGCTGTCATCTGATTTCAAATCTATCACTTCCCCGGTAGGGATGACTTTTACTTTCGGTCTTAAGATAAACTCTTTATAGTTTTCCATCACCACTGCGCGTCTTCCATCTGAAAGGCTGACTTCACATCCCACTGGAAACACCGCGATCCTGTGCATAAACACATCCACGAGTTCTGGATCAAATTCTGCCCCGGCATTCGCCATTATGTATTCTACCGCCTCTGAAGGTGGAACAGGCTCGTGATATGGAAGCTTGGAGGTTAAAGCGTCATAGACGTCCGCCAATTTGATAATTCTGGCATAAATCGGAATCTCTGATCCAGATCTTCGCATCGGGTAGCCGCATCCATTATACCATTCATGATGTTCCAGCACGCTATCGTACACTTCTGGCAGAAAGTCAAAATTCTCCACTAGAAAGTCGTATCCTAATTTGGGATGCTGCACGATCATGATCCGCTCCTCATCCGTAAGAGAACGCCTAACGTTCAGCACATCCTCTTCCACGAACCGTTTTCCAACGTCATGGAGCAATGCCGCCGTCGTCAGAATATCAAGCTCTTCTTTATTCATGTTGCAGGACGCACCCATCATCGCGGACAATACCGCAACATTCACAGAGTGAAAATAAACATAATCATCATACGTCTTAATATCAAGCATATTACACATTACGTCTTCATTTCTCAGCACTTCCTCCATCACGTTCATGACGACTTCCTGTAGGTTATGCTGTTCTGTGGGAAGGTTTTTATTATCCAGAAACAGGTCATGGACCATTTTCAATGCTTCCCGTTTTACTTCCGGCCGTATCACCTGCGCGATCATCAAGTCTTCCGTAAACTCGTCGTCAATATAAATTCCCGGAAATCCCAGTTTTAATAACTGCTGCAAGTTATCATGGTTTAAGATTACGCGCTTGCCCAAAATCAAGCGCCCTTCCCCATTATAGATATCCTGCCCCAACGTCATTCCCGTTTCTACTTTCGCCATCGGCATATAACGCATACTTCGCTACCTCCTGTTTATATTCTTATACCGTTTTCCTGCGCTGCCTTCTGCGCCCGCTTACACTGATACATTCGCTCGTCGGCGCGTCCCAAGGTTTCCTGCAGGTTCATGTCAATGCTACGATTATATTTTGCAAAACCAGAAGCGATCTGCATAAAGTCTTTCACCTGCGTCCCCTGCAGGCTCGCAAGCCAGTCGCACATCTGTTTTTCTCTCTCTTCAAATATTTCCTGGGTCATGGAATCCGATAAGAGGCAAAACTCATCTCCTCCAATCCGATACACTTCTCCCAAATCGCCAAACATGTCACGAATGATCTCACTCCCCGTAATAATGTAGCAATCGCCCATCCCATGACCATATACATCGTTCATCCGTTTCAAATTATTCAGGTCAAACATCGCCACACTGTACTTTCGAAAATCTCCCTGATGAATCTGATGCAGATCCAATTCAAAGCTTCTGCGGTTCTTTAATAGCGTCAGCCCATCCAGCGCCGCTTCCTCTCGAAGCGCTTCCGCCTTCTCTCCTGCCTGAATCAGCTTAATGGAATCATTCAAAAATTGCTTCGTCAGTACCAGCACGTAGAACAGACAGCCCATTCTGGAAAAACACGCCACATCTTCATAAAATCCGTAATAATAATTGATTACGTCCAGAATGATGCATACTCCCACTATGCCTATACAGACTGCATGTTTCCACAGCTTTCCCTGGGATTGAAATCCCTGCTTTCCTTTTTCCACCACAAACTGAACCCCTAAGACGATCGCTGTAACCGCAACTGCTCCTCCTAAAATATGCGTAATCCAAAGCGTCTGTTTCAAATCAAACAGTCCTAAAGCCTGCCCTGCAAGGCTGACTGCAAACTCAGTTTCGCTTGCCACAGCCAAAGCTCCAAATAAACGGCTGTTATCCTTGGCATACATCATCTGCATAAAATAAATGATAGGAACGGGCATCAGCTTTAACGCAATGATGTCTATCTGATTGCAAAGCAACGTTCTGCCAAACATAATCATCGGTATTTGAGTCTCAAAAGCAGACCACACTGCAAAATGAACGGCAAAAAGCCCCAGCCAGGGAATCCCCTTGTGGAGGTGCATCTTCTTTCCAAAGGCGAACCAGCCAACCGTCAGTACCAATCCCATGCTCAATATGATAAAGCTAATCAGCAAGGATAAAAATTTCTCTCGGATCAAATTAATCACGATGGCAGATTGTGAGCCATAGACAAATTCCGGTACCTTGACGCGCTTTGAACGATAGCAGTTTTTAATATGTATTTCCAGATCCTTGCCAGAATATCCTTTCCAAAGCTGCACAAAATTCCAGCAATTCCCCGGCGTCCCGCTTCTGGAATTCTGCGGGGGAACGCATTCGTAAACTTTTTCTCCCCCTATATAAACCTCCACCAATTGATGAGACGTATAAAAACCAATGGCATTTACAAAATCAATGTCCTCTGAAAACTGCTTTGTTAAAATAATCTCCTGATGCTCTCTTGATACATGAAGTTCCTCTGGAAGCGTATCATATTCCCGAATTTCCTGTCCCATGGCAACTGTCCAGCCCTTATTATAAGAATCCTCCTGGACTTCCTGTTTCATTCTCCAATCATTCAATGAAAAGGAGAATGCCAGGATGATAAACAGGATGACTATTACAATTTCCAGCAGATGTATTTTCAAAATTTTCACTGGTCTCCTCCTTCTGACGTGGCATTTCCTAATCTTGCGTTCTTATTTTAACATATTTTCTAAAAAAATAAAACATTTTTCCAATATTCATGCATTCTGTTGAAACAATCCCACCATCGCCAATAGGCAATTGATTCAGAGGCGAATTATGATAAGCGCCCCGTGAACATGCATAGACGAGCGCCTAATATCGGCGATGGGCAAAACGCCCCTTAAGCCTCAGACAGGAGTTGCAAAGCAGCAGATAGCTTTCCCTGCAGACAGTCTATGACTTGTATCAAAGATATGGGCCTATCTGTCGTATTTCGCGCATTTCAGCAAATTCCCAGAGCTTTTTTTGCAAGATGATCCGCCAAATCATTATACCGGTCTCCAGAATGCCCCTTTACCTTGACAAAGCGAATTTTTACACTCTCACTTGCCTTTTTATAAAACTGCGCATACGCAACCGTCCCTGGCATCTTTGCCCTCCACTCTCCGTTGCACCACTTGGCAATCCCCTCATAGTCATGATAAATGCAGATGCTTGGCACATGGTGGTCGAGGCAATACTGCATTGCCGCCTCTGCCCCCTTAATCTCTCCTGCAACATTATGCATTGCCGCCAAACTCTGGTCCGCATATTTTTGGGAGGCATGAAGTTCCTGTCCGTCATGAAACAAGACCATGCCATAGGAAAACGCCTTTGACGACGAGTCGTAGCTTCCATCCACATATGCGACCGCCGCTGATTCCTCCCGTGGTTCCTGTTCCTGCGCCTTAGTTCCCATTCCAATAAAGTCAAACGCCTCTTGCTTGGTAGCAAATCCCTTATAAACGGCGCCGGAAAACCCATGAATCTGAGCCTGGCATTCTGCCCATGTCCCGTAGATCCCTGGCGTCCTGCCCGTTTTCACTGCATAATATTTTTTCGCCATAAATTCCTCCGTTTCGCTGCTGCAAAGCGCATTCTGCTTTATACGTCAAATATTCTTTCGCAATCAATGATCTTCTTCAAACTATCCATTATTATGTTACAAGACGCCGCAAGGACTATGTCTCCATAGTCCTTGCCCACAGCGTTTTCTATGTCAATGTCTATTCCAATATCAGCTTCACGCAGCCGTACATTCCAGCGTCATTTCCAAGAGAAGCCAAGGCAATCCTGGTATCAGCACAAGAAGAAAGCGCCGCTTTCCGATAATAAGTTTCCACTGCATCCACCAAAGGCTTCCCTGCTTTGGACACTCCTCCGCCTATGACAAAAACCTCCGGATCTACCACGCTGGCAATGTTGCTTAGCGCATTTCCAAGAATCTCGGCAAATTTTTCCACAATGCCCGTGGCTACGCCGTCTCCTTTCTTATAAGCGTCAAACACTGTTTTTGCCGAGGGTTCCCCGACATTGTCCAAAAGCGTTTTGTCATGATCGCCAACAAGGCATTCTCTGGCAAGGCGGGCAATCCCTGTGGCAGAAGCATACTGTTCCAAGCAGCCTTTCCTGCCGCAGTTACAAGCGGTTTTCTCATGAGGATTTACGATAATATGACCAATCTCCCCGCCTGCGCCATTGCTTCCTGACACAATTTTTCCATTGACAATAATGCCGCCGCCTACGCCGGTTCCCAAAGTCACCATGACCACGTTGTCGCAGCCTTTGCCGCCGCCCTGCCACATTTCTCCCAGCGCCGCTACATTGGCGTCGTTCCCCGCTTTCACTGGAACGCCGTTCATCAGCTCCTGAAACTCTTTCGAGACATCCTTGTCTTTCCAGCCAAGATTGACGCACATCGGAACGATTCCGTCCGCACGCACCGGTCCCGGAAGTCCGACGCCGATGCCTTCCAATTCTTCTTCCGCCACATTGGCGTCGTTCATTTTTTTCCTCAAAGATGCGGCAATATCTGTCAGAATATTTTTACCATCATCCTTTTTATTCGTGGGAATTTCCCATTTTTCCAGAAGCGTCCCCGTGGTCTCAAACAAACCGATCTTACAAGTGGTCCCGCCGATATCTACGCCAAATCCATATTTCTTCATCTCTTATCCCCTGTCCTTTCCATTTCTATGTATACAAAAGCATCCGCAGGCAAAAACCGTCCTCTCGCAAGGATGGATACACCCTTCTTCGGTTTCCGGTCTATGGATTATAATACCATAGCGCCGCCCCGATGTTCTTTCCGATTGCCAAATTAGTTTCAAATTCAGAAACTGGCCCTTTCTACTTCCGCACCCTTCCGGTAAATGCTTCCACCCGGATACGGATCACGCTGACAATGGAAACCAGCCGTTCGTTAAATTCAAATTCCCGATCGGAATACTGACGCATCAGATGCTCCATTGCCTTGATTTTCTCTTGGGGATCTTCAATCAATTCGGCCGCTCCGGTTCCTGCTACGCTGGCAAATTGAAATGCAAACTGGCAGGGGGGCTTTCCCTCCACCAATTGATGATCGCAGTCAACGGAAAACCCCACCCGGGGATTCTCCTTCAGCAGCCGGATTTTCTTTCCCTCCAGAGCCCCGTGGAGATAGAACGTCAATTCTCCATCCTCCCAGGTATATCCGTAATTCATGGGAATCACATAAATGTCGTCCCCGTCATGCATTCCCAAATGCAGAACCTGACATCGGTCAATGATTTCGATTAATGCTTCCTGATCTGTAACCAGGCGGTCTTGTCTTGACATGGCTTCCTCCTAACGCAGCTTATGTTTCATCTCTATCACCTTCACAAACTCCGGAATCGCTTCCATAACGACTGCCGTCCGTTTGCCGCCGGCATTGACAGAAAGGGTATAAATATTCCCGTTCTCCTCTTTCCGGCAAAAATATACGGTATTCTGGCCCGGCTCTATCTTCTTCACCATATATTCCACATCATCCAGGCGGATCGTCATTTTTTTCTTTCGCCTGGCCCGGTTGAAAATGGCCGCAACATCCATTTCCCCGTCAAAATAACAGAACTCATACTCAATAAATGCATGCATCCACATCCAGGCACACAAGCCGCCCAAAAGTGCCGCCACAATCAGGACAAGGATCATAGAACTGAACGCATAATAAAAAAACATCAAAATCGCCCCCGCAAGGCTTGCAAACCTGCCAAGCTTATGCCCCATTCCTTCCCCGCAGTCCGTCATCCACTCCATTGGTTTCTCGTTCATTGCTTTTCTCCTTTTCTGTTCCACGCAAACGGCCCCGGCCCAATGCCTTCGGGCCGTTGCAGAACTGTTGTTCTATTCTTCAAATGTATGTTACTATCCTTCCAAAAGATACATCAGCACTTCTTTGGCCATATCCGTATTCACAGCGGTGATCGGAATCCCGGCCAGCACCTTGGTCACATAATAACCGTCCCGGGTAAGCCCGTTCACATCCGGCAGCCAGATGCCGCAGACCAGCTGTCTCCCGGTCTCTCCCTCCGTCACCGTATACAGCCTGTCCTGATACTTCTCCAAAAGCTCCTCCGGAAGCACGTCCTCCATTGCCATAAGGCCGTTCTCTACGCCTAAAAGATCGAAGGTGTCCGCATCCCCGGTCAGCAAGTCAATCTCTCCCAGCATCACCATGGCCGCCAAAGCCTGATAGCTGACGGCATTGCTTTCACTCATATGCTCCCGGTCAAAATAGAGGGACGCATTGACGGAAATCGCTGCCTCTTCCCGGTTATAGCCCTGCTCCGTAAGGTACCGTGCGAAGGTGTCCTCTTCTTCTGCCAGCATGGGGCTGGCGTTTACCAGTACGGCCCGCATCAGAACCTCCGGTTCCGGGGTTGCCAGCCTCACAATCG
>OFFH01001401.1_pt1 | contig 12363 bp, 10 predicted proteins | sample 1521341 | NCBI WGS metagenome assembly OFFH01 (sample SAMEA3504108, study PRJEB24116) | mouse gut metagenome | biome: mouse gut; feature: mouse-associated habitat; material: faeces | place: Denmark | collected 2011 | reverse complement strand
CCTGGCTCAGTGCATTACCATTCCAAAGGAAGGACGCCCATGAAGATAAATTGTGTAATATTAAATTATAATGATGCGGGGACCGTGGAAAATCTGGTGAGAAGAATCAAAGACTATAGATGCTTGGACAGGATTGTAGTGGTGGACAATGCCTCCACAGATGATTCCTGGCAGCGTTTAAAGAGCCTGAAGGGAGGAAAGATAGATCTGATTCGCGCAGAGCGCAACCAGGGCTATGGGGCAGGAAATAATCTGGGAGTGGGTTTTGCGGTGGAGAAAAACAAAGCGACCCATGTGGTGATTGCCAATCCCGATGTGTTTTTTACGGAATCTTGTATTATGGGATTAGCGCGTGTTTTTCGTGGACATCCCCAGGTGGGGGCAGCAGCGGCACTTATAAAGGACAGTACTTATGACAGTTTTTTCAATGGCTGGAGAAGCCATGGGTTTGTGGGACAGCTTTTATGGATGGGGCCTGTCAGCAGACGTCTGTTTGATCGTGTCCTTTCTTATCCAAAAGAGAAGCTTCGGGGAAAAAAGGCTGTCTATGTGGATGTGGTTCATGGTTCTATGCTGATGGTAAACGGAAAGGCATTTTTGGAGTGGGGAGGGTACGATGAGGGGATCTTTTTGTATCAGGAGGAGATGGTGCTGGCTGACCGGATGAAAGCCTTGGGATACCGGACAGTCTTGCTTCTGACAGAACAGTACCGCCATGACCAGCAGCACCACGAACACCCAGGGCTGGCGGGCCAGAAAGCCGTCCTCGGTGGAGATGATCGCGCCGCCGGAGAAGAACATCCGCGGCACCGCCTCAAACACCAGCATCATGCCCAGGCTCAATACCATGCAGGGTACGCGGAGCAGATTGTACAAAAGGCCCAGGATGGCGCTGCACGCCAGCGAGATCAGGACAGCAAAGAGGATAAATCCGGGCAGTCCCAGGCCCAGGGTGCTGCTGATGCCGCTGCCCATAATGGCCGCGCAGACCACGATGGAACCGGCGCCGAAGTTCATCATGCCGATCTTCATGCCCAGCAGCAGCGCATAGCAGATGATGGCCGGCTGAATGGCCTGGCGCAGGACGGTCAGCAAAGTGCGCGTGTTGAACATCCGTCCGCCGGAGAGTACGCCGAAGAGCAGATAGACCATCACGGGAATCGCCAGCGCCTTCAGCAGTCCCAACAGTTTTCTCACAATTTCATTCTGCGTTTTCAAAAAAGCACCTCCACTGACCGCCTGCGCGGTCCGCACATGTGTCCTCAGTCAATCAGATCCGCGTGGCGGGCCATGACGTCTTCCAGAGAGTACGCCTGGCAGAGCTTGGTCATGGCGCCGGCGTCAAAGTTCTCATCGCAGTAGTGGGTCATCTCCAGAATCTCCTGGGCGGTGTAGACGGGGACGCCGGAGTCAAGGTACTTGATATAGTTGTTGTAGTCCTCAAGGCTGTTGAGGTTGATGTTGTTCATTGCCAGATTGACCGCAGGGTCCGCAATGACGCGGGTGCCGTCCAGAATATAGTTGTAGAGAACGGCAAAGGAAATCATCTCTGTGGCGTAGTTGCCGGCGGCCATGTAGGACAGGCTGCCGTTTTCAAAGGCCCTGCCGGTGCCCTCGCTGACATCGATTCCGGCCAGGCGGACAGTGCCCACCAGCCCCTCGGTCTCAACGATGTTGTAGATGGCCTCGCTCATGGCGGTGCAGCCCACGCCGTCCAGCTCGATGTACGTTGCGGCGGCGGTGGCGATGCTGTCCGCCCACGCGGAATAGTCGTAATTCTCGGTAATCAGATTCATGTCGTCATGGGACGCCACGGCATCAATGAATCCCAGCGCACGGGCATCGTGCTGGCCGGACGCGCCGCGCTGAAGGCCGTTCCACATCACGTTGCGGCAGCCGTCGCGGTACAGGGACTCCGCCATCTCATAGCCCGCTCCGTAATCGTCCACCACCACGGAACCCAGGTACATGGGGTAGTTGTCCGCCAGGGTCCGGGCCTGCTCCTCGTTGGACGGCATAGAGCCGGAGACCACATAGGGCACGCCTGCGTTCTGGAAAATGGAGACATACGCCTCATTGGCGGTGGTGCCCAGCGCCGCGTCATACCCGGAAACAAGCGCCGCCTGAATCGCGGTCAGGGCATCGTCTCCCCCTGTCCCGACTTCAAGGAAGGTGAACTCAATGTTCAGCGGCTCCGCCAGATACTCCAGAGCGGACTTATACTGGGAGCCCAGCTTGTCCGTGAACGTGCCGTACATGACCAGCACCTTGAAGGGGGGCAGCTCCTTGTCGGTATTGACCTCGGTTCCGGCGTACTGCGTGGTGACGGTGCCGTCGGCGCCAACCGTGGTGCCGCTTTCGGCAGGCGCGGTGCCGGACGTGCCGGGACCGGTCGTTTCGGAACCAGCTGTGCCGGTATCGCCGCCGCTCTTACCGGGGCTGCCGCCGCAGGCGGCCAGAGACAGGGTCATAATCAGGGCAAGCAGCAGAGCCATCGTCTTCTTTTTCATAATCTTTCCTTTCTTCTCTTCTGGATTGTGTGTATTTCCGAGCGGCGCAGAGCGCCGGACCGGATAAAGTCAGCTGACCAGCTTACCCGCGCTGCGGTCATAGCTCAGAGCGATCATAATGACAAAGATCACGCCCTTGACCCCGTTGACCAGATTCGCGTCCAGCCCCCACAGCGCCAGGCCGTTCACCAGCAGCGTCGCTATAACGGCGCCCAGAACCGCAGAGGGCACCGAGGCCTTCTCTCCGCCGGACATGGGAAAGCCGCCCAGAACGATAGCCAGCATGATGTTGAACTCAATGCCGGAACCTGAGTTGATGGATACGGTGGAAGCGCGGAACATCTGGAAAATGGAAGCGATTCCTACGCACAGGCCCAGGAACACATAAGCCAGCAGCATCTGCCGGTTGACCTTGACGCCGGCCTGCCGGGCGGTATTGCGGTTGCCGCCGATGGCCCGGCCCCATTTGCCGATGGGCGTATAGTGGAAGAGGTATACGCCGGTTCCGATGACCAGAACCAGAATCACTGCCTTTACCACGCCGCTGGTCATATAGGGGTACTGGCTGACGGGAATGATGATCTCCGCCCGGGATACGCCGATGGTCAGAATCCCCATCAGCAGCGACCGGATGCACATGGACCCGATAAAGACCGGAACCTTGAAAACAACGGAAATGAGGAATACCAGCAGACAGGTGCCCACAGGCACTGCCAGCGCCGCCAGCATGGCTGCAGGGAAGGGCACGCCCGCCTGCAGAAACAGAATCGCGCCGCACATCTGCGCCACGCCGCAGGCCGCGCCGATGGAGAAGTCCATGTTTCCGTGGGCATATACGAAACTGGCGCCGGTGGCGACCAGGGCCATGGTAAAGCACTGCTCAATCATATTGGACAGATTCGCGGGGCTCAGGAACTTGCCCCCTGTCACAATGGAGAAAAACACCAGCAGGAACACCAGTCCCATATAGGGAATGATTTTGCCGGTGAGCTGCCTGCGGGCAGCCGCCTTGTCCAGGCGGGCCTGGATCTCCAGGTTTTCCGCGCTGGTTCTGCTTGTCGTCGCAGCCATAGATCCTCCTCCTCAGATGATATACTCGATGATGTCCTTCTCCGTCAGGCTGGCGCTGCGCTGGAATTCCTTTGCCAGCCTGCCGTCCTTGAAGATCATCATGCGGTCACTCATGCCCATCAGCTCCAGCAGCTCCTCGGAGATCATGATGATCCCCTTCCCCTGGTGCTTCAGCTCCGTAATCAGGCGGTACATGTCCGCTTTCACACCCACGTCGATGCCGCGGGTGGGGCAGTCCAGAATCAGCACGTCGCTGTTGGTCCCCAGCCATTTGGAAAATACGACCTTCTGCTTGTTGCCGCCGGAGAGTTCCCTGACCAGCTGCCGGCCGCCCCGGCACTTGACGCTCATGGCCCGGATCTGGGCATCGGACAGCGTCTTCTCCTCCTTCGGAGAGACAAACCCGGCCGCCTTTGCCAGCCCCTTCAGCGCCGGCAGGACGATATTGCCCTGAATGGAGGCCTGGAGAATGATGGACTCCTTGTCCCGGTCCTTGGAGACGTAGGCCATGCGGTGTTCCACCGCCCCGGCAGGATCAGCTATGACGGTATCCTTTCCGTCCTGGTGGAGAACAACGCTGCCGGTCAGGGTCTTCTCCAGGCCGAACAGCACCCGGCCCAGCTCGTGCATACCGCAGTTGGAGAGTCCGCCGAAGCCCAGGATCTCGCCCCTGTGCAGCGTCACATCGATGTTCTTGAAGAAGGGACGCAAGGAGACGTGCCTGGCCTCCAGCAGCACCTCGCCGCTGTGGGACCCGTCGTAATCGGAGCGGAAGTAATCGCCCTGAAGCTCCCGGCCGATCATCAGGGAGCGCATCCTCTCCACGGACATGCTCTCCCGGTCCAGTGTGTCGATAATCAGGCCGTCCCGGAGGACGGTGATCGTGTTACACCGCTCCATCAGCTCATCCAGATCGTGACTGATGAACAGCACCGCCCGGTTTTCCTTCTGCATCCGTTCAATAAGTTCGTAAATGAGCCTGCGTCCCTTCGCCGCCAGGGCTGTCGTCGTCTCGTCAATGATGAGGATGTCCGGCTTGCCGACCATAGCCCGGGCAATCTCCACGATCTTCCTGTCCTCAAAGTTGAGCTGCTCGATGTTCATGCGGCCTTTGATCTCCGGGACGCCGATTTCCGCCAGCACCGCGTCCGCCTCCCGGTAGATCCTCTTCCAGTCCAGGAAGCCGAATCTGGTAAATTGCTCCAGACGTCCGGCAAAAATATTGGATGCCACGTCCAGCCCCGGAAGGGTGGCCGCCTCCTGAACAATCATGGCAATCCCATGATTCTGCGCGTCCACCATGCTGTGCGGCGTGTATTTTTCCCCGTGGAGGAAGAGTTCTCCGCTGTCCATGCCCAGAGCGCCCGCCACAATGGAGGAAAACGTGGATTTGCCGGAGCCGTTCTCGCCGATCAGGCCGCGAATTTCCCCGCGGTGGACCTCCACATCCACATCGATCAGTGCCCGCGTCGGGCCAAATGCCTTGCATACTTTCCGTGCCGAAAGGATCAGTTCATTTTCCATCTTCAAACCTCACTCCCCTGGGCTGGGATCATCGCCGTCCTGCGGCGGCTCTCCCCTCCCTTTGACCGGTTCACGCCATTATTCGCCGGTTGACACTCGGCGCGATTTATTGTACAATGGCTCATACCGAAAAACAATGTCAGGTCTTCTATGAAAAAAGTTGCGATGTGTCATATCTTGTACTATTTAGAAAGGCGGAAAATCCGTGCAGGAATCCCTCCAGCCCTCCCCTTCCTCCAGCTTCGCTGTCTGGAAAACGATTGCAAGTGCGCGGCGCATCTCTTCCTCTCTGTCTGTTGACGTCCTGTCGGTCAGTGAGCAGTATGGCATCACCTACCTGGTGGCAAATTGCGGCGGTGTGCGCCGCTGGACCTATTCCGGTGAGGAAATGCGCAGCATTTCCCAGATATATCCCTTTGAGCAGCAATACCATTCTCATGAGTATTACGAGCTTTTATACGTGCTGGACGGAACGGTCAACGAATGGCTCGAGACAGAATGTCTGTGCCTGCGGCGGGGAGACGCGGTTCTTCTGGACAAGAATATCCGCCACGCCGAGCAGTATCTGAGCAACGCGAGCTGTGCCTTTTTCTGCATGGACGATCAATGTGTGCGGAATCTGCTGGCAAACGACTCCCCTTTTTCAGAGGGGCAGGCCGTCATGCACTTTCTGATGAACCATCTGGCGCCGGACAGCTGCGCGGTGAAAGCCTACTGCCACTTCACCGCGATACCGACGGAAACCAAGCTCCTCCCTGTAGAAAGGGAGGCCAACGCCATCATAGAAGAAATGATTACCAAGCGGCCCGGCTACTGGCTGCTGATTCAGGGCTATCTGCGCAGGATACTGGGCCTGCTGGAAACGCCCAGCGTCTACCGCAACGCTCCCGTCTATAAAGTCATCGGCGGCAGGCACAGGCTCACCAGCGAGATCCAGCTGCAGGTTGAAGCCCGCCAGGGCATGATTTCCAAGCACGAGCTGGCGGCGCTGCTGAATTACAACACGGCCTATCTGTGCCGTTTCATCAAGCAGAACTTTGGCAAAAGCTACTCGGAATACTGCCTTTCCGTGCGCCTGCACTACGCCGCGCAAATGCTGCGCGAGACGAGGTGGAGCATAAGCGCAATCTGTGATAAGCTTGGTTTTTCCAACCGCACATATTTTTATAAGGTTTTTGAAAAAGAGTATCATACCACCCCGGGCAATTACCGGAACGCAAACCGGTAGCTTCCGCCGTCCCGGAAGGGAATGAAACAGCACCGCCTGCCGGAGAGAGTCCCCGGCAGGCGGCGCTGTTTTATCTGTCTGCTTATTTTATCTGAATTCCGGCAGGCCGAAAGCGGCCCGCGATTTCCCCGGTCAGGGGTCTCATCCGCCGCAGGAAAGCTGCAGCAGCTCCTCAAAAACGTCCTCCAGCTTCTCTGGATCGTTGAAATCGCTGATTTCAGAGGAGTTTTCTGCAAGAAGCCCCATGGTTGCCATTACACACGGGGATTTCGCCCGGGCGGAATCCCCGTGTGCTGCTCTCTCAAACGCGCTGGCCGCATCTCTTTTCCTGCAGGGCGGCTATGGCCAGCTCTGCGGAACGATTTACGACCAGCTCCTCAGGAAACCCGGTTTCCCGGAGCAATGCCAGGGCGCTTGTGTGTTTGAGAATATCACATTCCGCGTGGGCATCGCTGCTGACAATGATTCTGGCACCGTATTTTACGCAGCACTCCAGCATTCTTATGGCGTTATGACGGGTGTCCTTCCGGTAGCTGTCCGGACGAATGGAGGCCTCGTTCAGTTCCAGCAGTACGCCGTGTTCTGACGCGGCCTGTGCCAACACGCCGAAATCCACCGGGTAGAGCCCGTCATCGGGGTGGCCGATGATATTCACCTTGTCGTTCTCCATGACATTCAGATAAGCCCGGGTATTCTCCTCCAGTGTGCCGGGAGTGAGGCAGACGTCGTGCATACTGGCTACCGCGAAATCCAACGGGGCGGTAAACGCCGGTTCCAGGTCTACATTGCCCTCCAGATCGATAATATTCAGCTCACAGCCGAACAGAAGGCGAATACCGAACAGCTCCCGCGGTATGCACCGGCTGGAGCGGAAATAATGCCGGCTGGCCGAACCCTCCATAGCGGGGGCGTGATCGGAGATCCCCAGAAGCTGAACGCCTTTTTCGCTGGCTGAACGCGCCATTTCGTAGATGGTGTTGTACGCATGGCCGCTGGCTATGGTATGCGTGTGGAGATCCACTACGTCAGTCATGGTTTCCCCAGCCTCCTTTTCTAAACTCCCGATAGTACCCCAGGATCATTTCCGGGTAATCGCTTTCAATCATGTCCACCCGAAGCGCCAGGGCCTCAGCCAGCCGCTCTCTGGTGTTCACCACACTGCCGTCTACCAGATAACCCGCCCGGTGAAGCTCCTCCACCAGTCCGGCACTGAGGTTATCCAGAAAGCACAGATAGATCATGGCGCCCATGTCTTTCATAAGTCCCACCGGGTCGTGGGGGACATGGGGGACAATCAGGGCCAGCCTGACCCGGGGTTCCAGGCTGGTGATCCGCTTCAGCGTGGCGTGGTCTGTGCCAAAGACAATGCACATTTCGAAAAAGTCATGCCTGCGAAGAGCCTCCACAATCCTCTGCGCCAGGACGGGCATTGTGTCATGCATTTCCAATTCCCGGCTCTTGATCTCCAGAAGGACGCCCATTCCCTGCTCCCTGCACCAGCCCAAGGCCTCATCCAGCGTATTCAGCGCAAAAGCCGCCTTCAGCTGTGCCACGGTATAGTCCCGGACCCTGCCGAACAGAGGGGAATGCAGTCCAAGGTCGAGATCGTGGTAGATCACGGCCTGACCGTCGGCGGTCAGTTGGACGTCGATCTCGATGTAATCCACACCGCTTCCCAGTATCTGAGCGAAGTTTTCCAGCGTATTTTCCCGAACCTCCGACAAATGTCCCCGATGGCCGCCAATCAGGAGCCGCTTTCCGGCTCCTGATGCGATGGTTTCCAAAAATGTCATGCCGCTATTGCTCCAATCCAATATTGACACCGCTCTCTGCTTCAAAAATGTTGTAGATACCGGTAATTTGCAGCCATACATAGGGGTTTCTGCCGGCAGCCAGCCGCTTATAGGCCACAAAACGCTCGTGGTCCTCAGGAACGGTAACCCGGACAAAGCTGTTTCCCACCATGCCGGAAACCAGAAGCTCCTTTCCCAGATTTTCAACAATCTGAAGCTTCATCTGCATGGACTGGGGACGTCTTTCCGTCTCAACGGACATCAGGTGGCTGCGCACGCCGATTTTGACATCCCTTCCGGCGTATTTCCGGCCTCCAGCCCTGTCCTTGGCCTCCAGGGCCAGCTCAAATCCGTCGCCGCAGACGAAGGCGCCGCCGGCATCCAGCCTGGCGTCCACGAAGTTCATGGGCGGGTTGCCCATGAACTTGGCAACGAACAGATTGGCGGGGTAGTGATAGAGGTGTTCCGGAGTATCGTACTGCTGGATCCGGCCGTTGTCAAGGATGGCAATTTTGTCGGCAATGGCCATGGCCTCCTCCTGGTCGTGGGTGACAATGATGGAGGTGATTCCCGTCTCCTGCTGAATCCGGCGGATCTCATCCCGTATCTCAATCTTCAGCCGGGCGTCCAGGTTGCTCATCGGTTCGTCCAGAAGCAGCACGTCCGGCTCCTTTACCAGCGCCCTGGCCATGGACACCCGCTGCTGCTGGCCGCCGGAGAGCTGGGAGGGCTTCCGCTCAAGCAGCGGCTCAATCTGGAGCATTCCGGCAATTTTCCGGGCCTTGGCATAGCGCTCCGCCTTGCCCATGCCCTTCTGCTTCAGGGGAAAGGCAATGTTGTCGATCACCTTCAGGTGGGGGTAGAGCGCATAGGATTGAAATACCATACCAATGTTCCGGTCCTTGGGCTGAAGATTTGTTACGTCCTTCTCACCGAAGTAGACCTTGCCCGAGGTGGGTTCCAGCAACCCGGCAATGCAATTCAGCGTGGTGGTTTTGCCGCAGCCTGAGGGACCCAGCAGAGCCACAAACATGGAATCTTCAAATACCAGGTCCATATCGTCCAGGGCCACGGTCTTGGGATCGTACTGCTTGCGCAGCTTTTCAATGCGGATCATATACCTTTACCTCCTGAGAAGCCGCCTTTCATAAGGGACTTTTGAGAAATAATGAAGAAGAGGAGTACCGGCAGCATATACACCAGCGCCATGGCGGAGAAGATGCCGTAATCTGCAATCATCTGATCGTTCAGGCTCAGGGTCCTGAGGTAGGTAGCCATAACGGGCACCTTGCCGGTGAGAATCAGCGTATTAAAAAGCAGATAATTGGACCAGGCGCTCATAAAGGAGAACATCCCGATGGAGGCAATGCCGGGCTTCACCAGATGCACAATCACCTGAAAGAAGGCGGTAAGCCGGTTGCAGCCGTCCACCAGGGCGGAATTTTCCAAATCCTGCGGAATGTCATTGAAAAAATTCCGGATAACGAAGGTGGAGCCGGGCAGCCGCAGGGCGATGGCGACCAGCACCACGCCCGTCATCGTGTTCAGGAGCTTCATTCCCATCAGTATATAGAGGATGCTGATGAGCAGAAGCACACCGGGAAAGAGGCGCAGCAGCAGGAGCATCTTCTGCAGAACGGAACGGCCGGTAAACTGGATGCGGCTCAGAGCGTAGCCGGCCATGAGGCTGATGACCACTTCCGTCAGGGTAACGCAGGCGGTAAACAGCACCGTATTGGCAAAGGAGGGCCCCATAGCAGGCACGGTATACTGGCCAAGCACAATGGTCTCATAAAGAAAGCGGAAATTCTGCACGGAAAAGTGTCCGTCCACGAAAAAGGCCTGGGAGAAGAAGGAGACATAGATCAAGAAAATAGGCAGGCACAGAAGCACCATGGCAGCGATGGCAATATGCTCCTTCCGCATTTCATAGGCGGGCCGGGTTTCATTTTTATGCCGCATCGTTCTGCGCCCCCCTTTCCATCCGGGCATTGATGACGCTGATGGCAATCATCAGCACCAGCACCATAGCGATTAGTATCAGGGAGATGGCTGCGCCGTAGCCGTACTTGCCGTTGATAAATGCCTTGTGGTAGGCCGAGAGGGCCCACACCTCGCTGGCTACGCCTGGACCGCCGTCTGTAATCAGAAGGATCGTGGTATAGTCGGTGAGCAGGCCAAGGGTCTCCCAGAGAGCGATGAACATGATGTGGAAGCGCAGGTTGGGCAGAATGATGGACCTGACAACTTCCCATTCCTTTGCCCCGTCTACCCGCGCAGCCTTGAACTGATTCTCCGGGATGGAGTTGATGGCGCTGGAAAAAATCGTGGTTCCATAAGCAATGCTGGTCACCAGCTTGGCGATGATGACCACCTGCATGGGATAGTTTGCGATCCAGTTTACAGGAGAGCCGGCTCCGCTGACAAACATATAAATCCGGTTCAGCGCGCCGCCGGAGGTGGAGCCCAGAAGCCAAATCCACAGCACTGAATAAACCACCGCCGGGGTAATCATGGGAATCATCAGCACACCCTTGAAAAAGCTGGAAATCCGCTCCGTCTTAATAAAGTGCGTGGTCAAAATGGCAAACATCAGATCAATCGCCAGGACAGCCAGAATACAAACGCTTACATAAACCGCGGTGTTTTTCAGGATAATCAGGGTGTTGGGGTCCCGGAAAACCCGCTCAAAATTTTTGAGTCCGGCAAACGTCCAGATAAAAGATTTGTCCAAATCGGTAAAAGCCATGACGACCGTCAGAACAGCCGGAAAAATATACAATATGGTGACCAGAACCAGGAAAGGAGACAAAAAGGTATATGCTTGGATGTTGTTTTTCCGCTTCATGTTATCAGCCTCCTTTGGCTTTCAAAACCACCGGAGGAGCCACGTCAGCCGGCGGCTCCTCCGGGTCGTTTCGCAATACAAGTTACTTGAAGATAATTTCGTCCGCATCCAGATTCAGCTCCAGCTGAATCTTCATGTCGGCAACGGCAGCCTCAGGGGTGATGGTACCCAGCTCCAGCTGGACAATCTCCGTGTGGAGCTGCGCGTTAAAGGTGTCCATTCCGGCTATGCTGGGCACCGCAATGGCGTGATCGGCCATATAGCCCACGTCGCGGACAATAGGGTTGCTCTTGATGGATTCCAGCTCATTGGCAGCCTTGATGGAGGAAAGGGCGAAAATGGTGTCGGCGTGGCCGGCCAGGATGTCGTAGGAACTGCCGGCCAGCTCAGCCAGCAGGTCCTTGCAGATGTCCGGATATTTTGTAGCAGCGCTGATGGCCGTTCCCTGGGGGGCGGCGATAACGAAGGGAGCCTCGTTGTACTGGGAGGCGGGGAACATCATGAAGGCCACGTCCTCGGCAAACTGCTCGGGATCCTTCTCCACAGCCTCGGCCACATACGTGGCGGAGAAAATAGGTCCGTAGTAAGCAAAAGCAGTACCGTCTCCGGCCATGGTGTTGATGGCGGGCCAGCCCTGCTGGCTCAAATCATGGGGTGTGATCTCCCAGGTATTCGCGGCGTCGTAGATGAACTGGAAGAAACACAGCATGGCCTCCTCGTCGAACACCAGAGTACCGTTCTCATCGTAATACCGGCCGCCCAGGGTCTGAAATACGTCCAGAAAATCAGGGCCGTTGCCGGGGCGGTGGGTAAGCCCCCACTGGCAGGAGCCGTCGGCCTTCACATCCTTGCAAAGCTGGACGAAGTCCTCCCAAGTAAACTCGCCGGAGGCAACTTTGCCCGGGAGGGCGGCGGCTTCCTCCGGAGTCCAGCCGTGCCGGACCAGGACGCTCTTGTTATAGTAAATAACCCGGACAGGCAGATCAAAGGGCATGGCGTAGACGGCGCCATCCACAGTAAAGGGCGGAAATACACCGTTTACAAACGCATCGGTTTTCAGGTCGGAAAGATCCAGCAGCATACCGGAGGCCACCATGTTGGGCACGTCACTGGCGGGGAAGATATCGGGGCAGTTGCCGTTTTTATAGGCGAAAATCAGATTCTGGCTGTATTCGGTCCAGTCGATGCGCTGGTAATCCCGCTCAAACTCAATGTGAATCGGGCGGCCTTCTTCCGCATAACGCTTCTCCAGCCGCTCGGCGGCGGAGATGACAGCCTCGGGGATGGTCGTGAAGTCATAGTTGTGGCCGATTTTCAGGGTAATCGTCTCCTGCTGGGACTCTCCAGGCTCTCCTGGAGGTGAAGCCGGTGTGGTGTCACGGCCGCCGC
>OFFH01001398.1_pt1 | contig 12368 bp, 8 predicted proteins | sample 1521341 | NCBI WGS metagenome assembly OFFH01 (sample SAMEA3504108, study PRJEB24116) | mouse gut metagenome | biome: mouse gut; feature: mouse-associated habitat; material: faeces | place: Denmark | collected 2011 | reverse complement strand
TTTCATAAGATACGTTAAAATATCTATTTTTGAATCCAGACGGTAAAAGGCAAGGAGCAGCGTCATGTACATTCCGACCTCTGGAATTCTGCCTGAGACAATGCTTTGGATCAGGTACAGGACGATGCCTAATTCTGTCAGGCAAAAAATGATTTCATGAATACAGTTCAATGCTTCCGCTTTCCAGGCAAAAGCACGCACCACGTTCGTTTTTTGCTTTCCAACCTCAGAATATTCCTGCAAAACAGATTTAGATAGGGGCGTGGACTTCATATCTGCAGCATAATCCTTCATGTAAAATAAGCGATGAAAATACGCAAGCCGGCGGTCTAAAGGCGTGGCGGCCTCTTTTTGCTTAATGGCGTTCCTATTTACCCGCTTATTGACAGATGCGTGCAGCATCATTTGTATAACTTCCACCGCCAGAATCCAGGGCCCTAACGACGCGATAATCGCACCAAGCGCAATAAGGCTCAAAATGCACTGGAAAAAGCTGATGATAAATTCTCGTCCTTGATTTACCTGCGCCGCATACTCCCGCACGGTCCAGGCGTAGCTGTTGTAATACGTGGGATTGTCAATAAATTTGTAGTCCAGATGCAGAGCCTTGCGATATATCTCCTGGTTAACCTTCCAGTCGATTTCAGCTTGTTTTCCGGTAAAATATCCCCGCGCAATTTTGCGGATCACGTTGTTCAAAAAGGATATTCCACAGATGATCCCGGCGACGGCGCCAATATACGCAAACGATTTTTTTGCCGACAGTAAATCGATGATGATTTCAGGAAATCGTACGTAGATAATATCATCGATTGGAGAATATAATCCTAAGATGCAAACAGATAAAATAATATAGATCTTTCCGTATTTCCAAAACGGCCGGCAGATCCATGCAATATTTTTCATATCTTTGAGAAATGCTTTCAATCCTGATTACCCGCCTTTCCTGCATGGCGTACCCGTTGGGATGGGCTTTCCTTTGCGGTAAAATCAGTTTCCTCTGGGTACGTCTCTGCCATTTTTTTCCATAGAATTTGTGATGGCGTCTATCACTTTGCGGATGCTTGTTTCCAAAACCGCCTCGCCCCAGCCAAGATCCCAATCATCCCCGGACCCGGCATCCGATATTACGTAGATTCCAGCCGCGCGGCAAGAGCGGAATCTGGCGGCCGAAAACAGGCCCGCTCCCTCCATTTCAACACAAAGCGCGCCCTTGCCCTCATAATATTTTCTGCTCCAGCATGGCTGGACATACCCCGCATCGGTGGTCCGGTGGCAGCCCCTGCGGTATGCGATCCCCTCTGCGTCCATTTCCTTGCAGAGCAAATCGGTGAGGTCCTTCGCCGAACGGACAAGCTCTCCGGTACAGCCGTATAGGCCTGCAACCGCTGTATCATGAAATGCTCCGTCAGTGATCACCACGTCTCCGATCTGCGTTCCGGAATATCCTCCCGCAAACCCTATATGGATCAGGTCCTGCGCTCCCGCGGCGATCAGGTCCTCAGCCTGCGTTGCGATTCCCGGCGAACACATTTCCCCCTTTACAAATCCGACCGAGGGGTCATGCTCCATAACGTACACCTCGCCGCCCACATGATAGGCAGGGGTTCCTGGGTTTTTGGCAAGCATCGCGTCGTACAGGCTGTCTGCGAGAAGGTATATTCTCTTTGGAAAAACCGTTCTCAATTCATCTAGGTCAATCCCTTGCAACGCCATTTCCCGTCTTACCAGCTGAGACGGGGCATTGTATTCGTTGGGATCAATTGGAAAACGATTCCGGCACATGATCATATAGGACAGCATCATATAGGCCTTCCAGTTAGAGAAACTGCCAAAGCCGACCCCGGTTCGGGCCAGATTGGTGTAATATACGATAACCACGATGATGGTACCCAGCACATTACACAGCACACAGATCAAAAGATTCACGCGCTCCGGCATATCTTTGAAGCGGTTGCAGCCGTTCATAATCAGCGAGTTGATGCACCAATACAAGATAAAAAACGGCGCATAGCACAGGGAGACTTTCAGATGAGACCACTTCATCATCGCCATGGACAGGTCCACCAGGCGGAAGTCTACCTTGAAGAAATAGTCTGCAAACCACACCACGCTGCGGCAGAGGAGCACAACACACATTGCCAGAAGCACCGTCCGCCCGACATTCGCCAAGCTGATCTTCAGGTTATAGTCCGAGAGCTTTGCTCCGTTCTTCTTGTGGATCAGGTTGTAGAACAGGAAGAACATCGTAAGCAGGAACAGTCCGCTGAACAGCATCCAAACTACTACATTGTTAGCCACACCGTACACAAAAATCTTGCCGGTATTGCCCTGCCCGGTGAGTGAGAATATCTTGCTGGTCTGCTGAATAATGATTGGCGCCATAATGGGCGGAACAAAGCCTCCGATCAGGGACGCGATGAGGAAGATTGCCCAATCCTTGCGCGTTTTCAGGCCGGATGTCGGCTCCTGCGCAGGCTGATTCAGGGCGGAGAACACGGGTACGTCCAACAGCAGCACGGCCAGAGGCACAGTGAGGCCCAAAATCGCCAGCAGCCCAAGGGCTGAGAGCAGCATCAAAGACAGATAGGTCTGATTAGACGGATCAATGGCGTTCGGTGCGCCCAAGGTCTGGGAAAAGAAGCTCACGGTGTCCCGGATAAACGCGCTGCTGACCATGCCGGAGCCGTGGGTAGAATCAGCGGGATTGTAGATCACCCGGCCGTTATTTTCCGCAAAGCTCCCGTAAACGTGGCCGATCTCAACTTTGACGCTGGGATCGTCCAAATCCGCCTCCGAGAAGGTTCCGGGTACTCCCAGATTGACAACCTCTTTCATCTCCCGCTTCACGCTCAGATCGCCCGGCCAATATCCCTCCACAGGCTTGAAGCCCAGGCGGGAATAGGGATCATACAGGCCAGCGCCAAAGCCCAGGTTGATGTCCGTAGCCAGAGCATCCAGCGGGGAATAGGGGGGGGCCAGAATCAACGCGGCCGCCACCTTTTTCTCGTAGGTATCCGGGTGCTCACGCTGCTGTTCGCCATATTGGGTCATCACTCGAACCACATTGCCGCCGCCCTTGGTAAAGGCGCTGCGCACGTTGGCCGCCGTCCGGTTTTTATTGTCCGGCAATCCCGATGCGGCTGCTGTCAATATAGGGCAGGTTGTAATAAACATAGTCAATCAGCTCATAGAAGCCGAAGGTAGGCGACGCGCCGGTGGATTCAGAGGAATGACCGCCCGAGAGAAGGTCCAGCACATACACCGCAAACCCTCTGCGTACAAGCTCCGCAGAGCACAGTCTTACACTCTCCGCTGTGCTGTCATTTCCTGGGCTGTAGATGACCGCCGGTACGGGGTTGTCGGCAGAAGCGTTTACAGGGCGGTATTCCAAAAAGCGCACAATATCGCCGCTGGCAATGGATATCTTCAAATCGTTGAGCTCATACTTTCCGTGGTCCGTCAGCATGACTTGTGTGCCAATCATACTGAGTAGGCACATCGCCACGCACACGAGCAGCGCGATAAAACTCCGTTTCTTGCTTTTGGACATAACAAACCTTCCTTTCTCTATTTCACAGCCGGACCGTCTGCTTTAGGTGGGACACAATCGCATCAAACACGTTTTACCAGCGGTGTTCATGTGACCCCCTCCCTCTGGAACTTGATATGGTCGCGCGCGCGCCGGCCGGATGTTGTTTGTTGTGCACAACGAGACCGGCCCTTATGACTTATTTTTATCACACTTTGCCCTATGCGTAAAGAATTGTCATGTTCTTACATAGACATTTATTGATATTTAGTGTATTATGACCATATGTTTTGGAAGGAGGGGCCCTTATGTTGGCAAAATTTGAGCGCCGGGCGTTCACGGAAGGCTGTAAGGTCTGGCTGGGGAAATACCGAAGCCTGCACAACATTCCCCACTGGCATTACGAGCACGAGCTGGTCTCCTGCCTTGAGGGCTCCGCCGCCGTTCTGCTGGATGGTCAGCAGTACCGCCTGGAAGCCGGTATGTGTATCCTCTGTCCGGCGGAAAGCCCCCACTCTATCGCCAGCAGCCTTGACGGCGGTGTGATTGTGGCCCAATTCGACCAGTCCCTGTGTGCCGGTGCGGCCCCATTCTGGCTGGAATCCCCCCTGTTTGAGGACCGTTATGGCTCATATTCCTGCATGGACGGCATGTACCGGGAACAGGAGTCCCGGCTGGCGTTTTGCAGCGAAAAAATCAACGCCTCCATGTCCCTGCTCCTCATTGAAATTTTTCGGAATGAGCCGCTTGTGCGCCGGGCCGCCCAAAACCAAAAGTCAATTGCGCGCTACAAGGACTTGCTGACCGTCATCGACCAGTCCTTTGACCACCTGTCCTTCTGCGATGCCGCCGCGTTTATGAATATGTCGGATGCCTACTTTTCCCGGTTTTTTAAAAAAGTATCCGGCATGACCTTTTCCCAGTATCTGAACATTGTGCGCGTCGGAAGGGCAATTGATATCCTTGCGGTCTCGCCGGATATTACAATGGCGTCCCTGATGACGGAGTGCGGCTTTAACACCCTGCGCAATTTTAACCGGGTGTTCAAGAGTGTCACCGGGTATTCTCCCAGCACCCTTCCCCGGGAATATTCACTGGACTACCGCTCCCTTTCCACCTACGAAGACGCGTTTGACCCGACAATGGACAGCTCCATCCTGCTGACCAATCCGGGACCTGACCCAGAACCCGGCTCAGACTGATGGAGCTGGGCGCGCATAGCGGCGGAAGAATTGGCAGGCACAAAGTTCAAAAAAGTATGATGGCAAGCTGTGAGCTTGCCATCATACTTGATGCTGTTTGAAAAGTTACGTGTTATACCGCGTTGATGAGGCCGCGGGCCCAGGCTTGCCGCAGATGAGTTCGTCTCACGTTTGCCAATTCGCTTTTTTTTTAAAATCCACACATGCGGTATCTCTCAACGGAAGCCTCACCGAATGCCCCGTGAAGGAGGACTGGTAGACTGCCAGCACCAGCTCCAGTGCGTTTCTCCCTGCCACAGCGTCGACATATGGCGCGCGGTTTTGCCGGATGGCATCAATCATATCTGCATAGAGCGCTATATGTCCGTTGCCATAAACATTGCCGGCAGTTTCCTGGAAGCCCTTCGCGTTCGCATCTGCCTCCAGCGTATGGGTGAACTCCCAAATATCAATCTGATTAGCAGAGGTTCCTCCAAGTTTAACGGTTCCGTGCTCTCCGAACAGGTACAGCGTCTCCTCTAGATTTTTAGGGTATACGTTGGTGGTGCCCTCAATCGTTCCGATGGTCCCATTCCGAAACTTTACCACTGCCATCCCCACGTCCTCACACTCCAGGTAGTCGTGGAACTGCCGCCGGGTAACGCCATAGACCTCCTCCGGCTCATCCCCCATCATCCACCGCAGCAGATCAATGCCATGGATGCATTGGTTCATCAGACAGCCGCCGTCCTGGGCCCAGGTCCCCCGCCAAGGAGCTTGGGCATAGTAATCCCGGTTTCGATTCCAGCGGACGTGAATGGAGCCGTGGGAGAGCGTCCCAAAACGCTTCTGCTCCAGCGCCTTCCGGGTTTCCTGCACGGCCAGGTTGAATCGGTTCTGATGGCAGGCGCATACCTTGACGCCTTTGTCCCCGCTGCGGCGGATGATTTCCTCCGCATCCGCTATGGACATGGCCATAGGCTTTTCAATAATGACGTTTACACCGGCATCAATGCAGTCCAAAGCAATCTGTGCGTGGAGACCGCTCTCGGTGGCGATGGCCGCCAGATCAATATTATTCTGCGCCAGCATCTGCTTGTAGTCGGAATACCGCTTGATAGAGGCGTCCTTTGCCAGGCTGTGCTTGGCCAGCAGCGCTTCCATGGCATCCGGCTTGACATCGCACACGGCGCAAATGTGTAGATTGTTCATTACAGCAGCCTTTATATGGTTTGTGGCGATGCGGCCGCAGCCGATCAAAGCATAGTTCATTGCCGTCCCCCATTTATTCCAGGTTGTCATGATAGCGCTATTTGATTGACGCCTTCAAGTTCTTTAAAAAGCGTTGATGTTCAATGGCAAAGTTTCCAGAAACCGTGATACCTTCTGGAACGTCTTTTGTGACCACCGCGCCGAGTGAGATGCGGGCGTTGTCGCCTACACGAATTCGGTTTGAAATGGTAGCGTTGACACCGATCCAAACACGGCTGCCAATTATGCAGTTCCCGGAAATGGCCGCCCCTGCCGCGATACGCGTCTGTCTGCCAATCACGGTTCCGTGCCCAATGTGCACCATGGCATCAACCTTTGTGTATGCGCCCAATATCGTAATGTCATTTTTGAGGATACCGCACGCGACATGGGAGTGGCTGCATATTTCCACGCCCTCCTCAAGCAGTACCTGCCCGCCGTCAAGGGCAAGGAATGCCTGTTCAGGCCCGTCGTGAACCGGGTTAAAGCTTTTCCCCCCGATGATAGAGCCTGAGCATATGCGCACGTTATCTTTTAGGGTGCTGTTTTCATGCACAACTGAAAACGGTTGGATCTCGACATTTTTTCCGATGACAATATTGTGCGGAGCAATATATGCCAGCGGGCTGATATTGGCGGATGGGTCTATCAGCGTAGGCGTCTTTTCTTCCTTCATAATCAAGTGATTATGAAACTGGTAGAAGGCCCTTTTGGGATCCTCCGCCACTGCGATTCCTTTTATATGCGGGGGCATCAAGGGAAGCAGTTCCGGCGTGCAGATGACACAGGTGATGTCTGCATTATCCAAAGTGTCAATATATGCCGGACTTTCTATATATACCAACGCATTTGCACATCTGACGCGGCTGCATTGTTCGAGACACATAAAATCCCCGCTGCAAATCATTTGGCACCCGTCAACCTGCTTTACGACCTCGGATAACCTCAAATTTCTCCCTCCTCTGAAATTATGGGCATGCTTTTGGCAAAACAACAGCTTCCCCGGTGCAAACAAGCTCGTTCCTGGGGTTAAAGCACTCAGTCTTCAATACCACAGTGTTACGCGGCGCATCAATTTCCATGACTGTCACACGCGTCAAAATATTCTCTCCGTAAAAGGCGGGGCGGAGAAAAGCGATACTCTGCTTTTTATAAATGCAACCGTTGCCGGGCAGTTCCATCCCGATAACCGCTGAAATGAATCCGGCCAAGATCATGCCGTGAACAATCGGCTTTCCGAACCGCGATTGATAGGCTTCGTCCGTTTCAAAATGGATTGGATTGCTGTCGCCGACAATTGAGGCGTACGCCGCTGCATTTGAGTAAATGGCAGCGCTAATTTTTTCTGCGGAATCACCCACTTTTAAATCTGTTATACACCATTCCTTCATCATTTGGCCTCTCAATCAATGGAGCTCAGCACCGCATCAATAATGCGCTGCTGATCCTCTGTTTCTAGATACGGGTGCATGGGCACCGAAAACGTCCGGGCGCAGTAATCACTGGAGTTAGGAAATGTTTCGCCGTAGCAAGGCTCATTTTGGAACACCGGCAGGGCGTGTTGAGGAGTTGGATAATAGATCATATTGGGGATACCGTTTCGATCCAGGTGGGCAATGATTCTGTCTCGCTGCTGGCGGTCCCTGGCCAAAAGGGCATACTGGGCATAGGCGGACACGCATCCTTCCGCCACATAAGGGGTGACAAATTTTCCGGCAAAAATGTCACTGTAATGCCGGGCGACAGTCTGGCGGGCCGCCAGCTCGTATTGCTCCAGTGCTTTGAGCTTGGGAATCAGGATTGCAGCTTGGATCGCGTCCAGCCTGGAATTTATCCCCACCCGCACATTATCATACTTCCCTCCCGGACCTTTTCCATGGACACAGAGGGAGCGGCACAAGTGCGCCAAGTCATTGTCATCGGTAAAAATTGCTCCGCCGTCTCCATAGCAGCCCAGCGGCTTTGCCGGGAAAAAGGAGGTAGTGGAAATTTGGCCAAAGCCGCAGCACCGCTTTCCCCGATAAGATGCCCCAAACCCTTGGGCTGCGTCTTCGATCAGAAACAGGCCATATTTTTCGCAGATGGGAAGGATTGCGTCATAGTCGCAGGGATTGCCTAGAATATCCACCGCAGCCACGGCTTTGGGGGTAAGCCTGCCCTGGGCCAAAACCGCCCTGATCTGACGCTCCAGGCTCTTCGGGCAAAGACCGTAGGTGTGCGGGTCAATGTCACAAAACACCGCGGTGGCGCCTAACAGCTTGGCGGCTTCCGTGGACGCTACAAAGGTGAAGTCCGGGCAGAATACCGCGTCGCCTGGGCCGACGCCCAGCGCCATATAGGAAACCTGCAAGGCATCCGTGCCATTGGCACAAGTAATGCAGTGCTTTCTCCCGGCAAATGCGGCCAACTGCCGCTCCAGCTTAGCTACGAATGGCCCTCCGATAAATTCAGAGGTGCTTAAAACGGCCTGGATATTGGCGTCTATCTCTTCTTTCAAAGCACAATATTGCGTCTGCAAGTCAATCAGCTTCATCATGACACTCCCCGTTATACTCCAGTTCCATAATACTCAAATCCGGCTTTTTCCACCTGGTCCCTGCAATAAATGTTCCGAAAATCGAATAGTACCCTTTGACGCACCCGGGCCCCGATTGCGGTGAGGTCCAGCGTGGTAAACTCCCCCCATTCGGTGGGGATCAGGATGGCGTCAGCGCCCTCAAAGGCTGCGCTGGCTGAATTGTGCCAAACAAGATGCGGAGAATCTGTCCCTAGTTCCCGCTTTGCGGCAGGCATTGCTTTAGGATCGTAAAGCCGGAGGGTAAAGTTTTTCTCCGCCATCAGCGCGCGCACGATGCTGATGGCTGGGGACTCCCGGATATCGTCCGTCTCGGGTTTAAACGACAGCCCCAGCACCGATAAGACCGCCCCGTGGGGAAAGCGTGTCAAGACTTTATCTGCGGCCAGCTTTTTTTGTGCTTCATTCGCCCGGATCACACTTTCAACGATGGTCTGCCGCGCTCCGTATTTCACCCCGGTGTCTGCCAAAGCCTTTGTATCTTTTGGGAAGCAGGAACCGCCATAACCAGGGCCGGCGTGGAGAAATTTTGGCGAGATCCTTCCGTCCTTTCCCATTGCCGCAGTGACCAGCCTTGCGTCTGCCCCAACCTTTTCGCAGAGGTTTGCAATTTCGTTGGCAAAGGTAATTTTTGTCGCCAAGAAAGCGTTGGACGCGTATTTGATCATTTCGGAAGTCTCCGGCGTGGTTACAAAAATTGGTTTATTTGACCGGGAGAGGGGATTATAGAGGGCGAGCAGCTTCTGCTTAACCTCCTCGCCGTCTACGCCCAGCACAATTCGGTCCGGATTATTAAAATCCCCCACCGCTTTTCCCTCACGCAGGAATTCCGGGTTGGAGGCCACGGCTACACGCAAAGACTGCTTTCCCAAGGCTTCCAGCTCCTTTTGAAAAAGGGATTGCAGTTCCCGCGCTGTCCCCACAGGGACAGTGGACTTGTTTACTACGATTTTATCCCTGTCCATATGTACGGCAATATCTTTTGCGGCCGCATAAACATAGCGCATTTCAACGCTGCCGTCGCTTCGTTCCGGCGTGCCCACGGCAATAAAAATAATATCGCCGTGTTCCACGGCTTCTCTGCTGTCCCAGGTAAACCGCAGCCGTCCGCTGTTCAAGCCGTCCCGCAGCTGGGTAGTGGCGCCAGGCTCATAAATTGGGCAAACCCCGGCTTGGAGTTTCTCAACTTTTTCCCGTGCGATGTCAAAGCAGATAACCTCGTTGCCCCATTTTGCAAACCCGAGGCCGGCAATCAGCCCGACATAGCCTGTTCCAATCACAGTAACCTTCATGACGTCACCTTTTCAATCGTGTTATTTTCCAAACATCTCAACCAAGAGCTGGCTGAATTTTTCTGCGCCTGTTTTTGATAAATGATCGGTATCCAAAAAGTCAAGCGGGGCAAGCTGATGCAGCTCATTGAAATCCACAAGCCGGAGGTCCTTAGATACATCCGCCGTCAATTCTGCTATACTGTCCTTTAGCTCCTTGGAGATACAGCGGTTGTATTCCTCGGTGAAAGGCGCAATTACAAGCACCGGCATAATTTCATGCAGGCGAAGAAAACGGACGTACTCAGCCAGTATTTTCCTATTTTCAGTTATACTGCCGCCGCTTTGAAGCAGTTTGTTGTGCTGCGCTGCGCGAGATCTGCCCAACGCCTGGCGTTCTTTTGCAGAAATGTCCCACCAATTCCGCCCCGCTAAGTCAAAAACCAGCGTTTCCCGCCGCTTTTCTGTAGAGAAATAGGTGCCTTGGCTGCGCATCTTTTCGAGTGCGATCTGTTCACAGCGGAGTTTTTCATCCTCTGAAAGGGGAACCATTCCGACCCACAAACCGTTTTGAAATGATTCGGACCAATTATGGCTATCTTTAAAAATTGGGTAGTATACATTGGGTATCATTCTCTCCCGCTCCTGCGGCCCCAAGGAAAGGTCGTGGTATGCAATATAGTAGCCTCCGACAATAAAGCATTTGGAAAAATGACCTTTTTGTCCAGAAACCGCCTTGTGTGCACAGAGAAAATCGTAGTACAAGTCTTGTGATGAGGCGGAGCAGTTGATAGCGCAATTCCATTTAGACTCAATGATTCCATTGATCCCATATGACGATCCTGTGATCAATACTGCGTCTGGCCTTGATGGTATGGATGCTTTTTGAAGCATTGCTTTAAGCCACACGTAATTATAGTTGCGGGCTAAAAAATCCTCCGCGCATTGTTCTAAAAATGATTTGCCGCGCCCGGATGCAGCATGAAATTTTGTGATTCGGCCTACCGAATCACCACTGCTGGTACCCAGCAGTGGATTCCCAATACTTGCAGCAGCATCCAGTACATCCGCCAGCTGCCTGGTTAAACACTTGCCCTCAAATTTTTCTATGGCCGGCGAGTGTAGAAGGGGACCGCCCCGGCCGCTTTTCCATTTGAGATACTCGTTCAAGATCATTGCTTTTATCTCGGGGATTTGTCTGGCGCTGAACGCGCTGCCATGCTCCGACTCCAGAAGAAGCTGCTCCACAACACCGCCTTTTGGAGCAATGGCCAGAATGGGCTTTCCGCTGCGCAGATACTCAAAAATCTTTGCGGAGTAGAAACTTTTCAGATTTTCTCCCTCTCCTATCAACAAAAGCAGCAAATCGGAATCCAAGTTGGATTGCAGTGCGGCTCGATGGGAAAGGTATCCGGTCTGTACCAAGGCGCTTGACAGCCCATACCGCTGTGCGGCGGCCACATTTTCCGGCACCGCATTTCCTACGACGCGGAATCTGATGTCGGACAGCGAGAGCTTATTCTCCGCACACAACTGCTGGACAGCCTGTAGAATGGGCTCAATGTTCCTATGCCCGGAGTACAGCAGGCCGGAGTAATTGATGGTAAAGCGGTCGGTTTGCGCCGATACATTCAGGGTGGAGAAATTTTCTTCGTCATAGCCGTTTGTTATGCTGACGATTTTCTCTGCCGGCAGACCAAAATTTTGCACGTATTCCTGTACGAGGCTGGCTTCTACGGTAAGGCTGCAATCCGCCTGATGCAGTAAAACCGACTCCAACTCAAACAGAAGCCTTTGCCCTATATTGGATGGGTCGTAAACAGTGCCGTATGCGTTAAAGGTCCAGGGATCGCGGTAATCCGCCACCCAGGGTATACCATGCTTCTGCTTCAGATAAAAGCCGATTAGATGGGCGCTGGCGGGGCCGGAGGTGGTATAAACCACCTGAAACTGCTCCAGATCTGTATGCTTTTCCAGATACTGGACAACATCATAGGCCCAGGCCAGCGCGGCGCATGGGAAGGTCAGCAAGTGCGTTATGCCCTCTTGGCTCCGAGATATCTGGGAGAAAATCCGATCTGCTTCCGGGCTGAATCGAAGAACACCCCGCAGAAAACCAAGGATTGACTGCACCCGGCTGCGGTCAAGGGTGGTTTCCCGCCCGGTGCTGATCCTGTCTGGGATGCGTACTACGTTCATTTCTTTAGGAATTTCGCTCAGCTGGCTCTTGTCCAGGAAGTTCCAGCCGTTGGGCGGCCGGTCGGTGGAAATCACAGTGGGTTCCCAGCCAAACAGCGGCAGATATTTTGCGAATCGGATGGAGCGGAACACACCGGAGCCGGACAGGGGTGGGAAATAGTACGCGGCCATCAGCACGCGCCCGCCCTTTTGCTCCGCCATGTGTTGACGCAGTGCGCCGATATCGCGCATTAAGCTCTCATCATCGGTGTATGTTTGACAACGATCCAGCATTTTCCGTGCCTTGCGGTTCATCCTCAGCGCTGCATAGGTATCAGCAAGATTGTATAAGATCTCCGAATCCTGTGGCTGCTGCGCCA
>OFFH01001389.1_pt1 | contig 12456 bp, 6 predicted proteins | sample 1521341 | NCBI WGS metagenome assembly OFFH01 (sample SAMEA3504108, study PRJEB24116) | mouse gut metagenome | biome: mouse gut; feature: mouse-associated habitat; material: faeces | place: Denmark | collected 2011 | reverse complement strand
TTGAAGGATAACACGTTTTATTTAAAATTTTAATTATATGTTGTACAAGGGACTTGCATAGAGTTCCACTTAAATCTTATGAAATGAATAACAAGTCAATTGAAAAAACAAGTATCACCATGAGTATACACCGTTTTATATATATGCTGACGGGGATACTTCTGCTCTTTTCGTGTGGGTCGGATGACAATGCTTCGACTGATGACCCGGAAAGTACAACGAATCATTATCTGCAATTACGGCCAAATGGTCTGAATGAAATCAGGATTTCTTGTACAGAAGAAAATTTTGTGTTTCCTTTCCAAGTCAAGGCTGTAGGAAATGGGACGAATAAAGAGTTTAAAGCTCAAATCAATTCATGGAGCGAGGACGAACTGAAAGCATATAATAATAAGGAGAAAACGTCCTATATACTTTTGCCGTCATCACTGTATTCTCTTACCTCTGAAGAAGTGTTTTTTAAAGAAGGTGTTTCTACAATGGACGTAGAGGTTAAGTTTAATCCCTCCCAAGTATTCGCTGAATTTAAAAAAGACGGAGCCGAATATCTTATAGCTTTAAAACTTAGTAGTGATGAAATTCAAATAAGAGAGAGACAGAACGATATTTTACTTAGTCTTTCTTTCGATTATCCGACAGTTGGTTTTGCGGCTTCTACCAAAGAGGTGGGTGTGAGTAAAGAATTGACTCCTGTAGCTATTGACGTAACGTTTGACTATGCTGTAAATGGAGTGCCGACAATGAATCCGTGGAATTTTACATGTCATTTTGATGTGCCGTCCAATGCGGAAGAATTGGTTGCAGAATATAATAAGACTTATAAAGCCTCTTATCAATTGCTGCCGGACAGTAACTATGATTTGGGCGAGGGTGTGTCTTTTAAGGCTGGTGAGTCTAAAGCCAGCGGAAACATTACTGTCAAACGTGAAGGAATGGCGGTTGTAGATTATCTATTGCCGTTGCAACTTGCAGCATGTTCTAGCGATGGGGTCATTTGTCGTAAAGAAGTATGTTATCTTAAGATAGGCCGTACATATACTAATCCGATTATATCAGATAAAAGTGTACCGGACCCTACTGTGATTCGTGCTAATGACGGTTATTTTTATTTGTATGCTACTCAAACCAGTACTTATTGGATGCCGATTTATCGTTCGAAAGATCTGGTAAATTGGGAATATCAAAAGACCGCCTTTACACAGGCAACAAAGCCTTCTTTATCAGGCGGAGGTGCTTTTTGGGCTCCGGAAGTGGTATATATGAATGGGAAGTATGTTCTTTACTTTTCTTGGGCCAAGATGAATGGAGCGGATGTCAGCTATACGGCTGTTGCTGTTTCTGATTCTCCTTTAGGTCCTTTCCCGAACAGTAAGGCGTTGATTACCAATGAAGAATTTGGCTCTAATGTTATTGACCAGTTTTATTACGAGGAAAATGGGAAGAAATACATGTTTTTTGGAAGTTTCAAGGGAATTTATGTAACGGAACTTACAGACGATGGTCTTTCTGTCAAACGTGATGCGGATGGTAAGCCTGTTTTGAGGAAACAGGTTTGTGGTAATGCATTTGAGGGGACGAATATCTATAAGAAAAATGGTTATTACTATTTGTTTGCTTCCATTGGCAATTGTTGCAATGGTGTTAATAGCAGCTATAAAGTGGTGGTTGGTCGCTCTAAAGATTTATTAGGTCCTTATGTAGATAAGAAAGGAAAAGGCATGCTTGATAATAGTTGGGAGCTTGTGTTGGAAGGGGATGGTCGGAAATGGATCGGACCGGGGCATAACTCTGTTATTATACAAGACGATGAAGGTACAGACTGGATGATTTATCATAGTTATATGAAAAATGCAAACGGTGGCGTTGGTGGACGCTTGGGGATGCTAGACCGTGTATTGTGGGATGACGGTTGGCCATACATCAAGAATTGTGTTCCTTCTGATTCCGGCTTGATACCGGTGTTTTACAAATGAAAGCCAAACACAATAAAAAGAATATAAGAAATAAGTATTTTTAATTATTAATAATTTTAAAATCAGTGTATTATGAAAATGAACACTTCTAAACATGGTTGGTATTTTCTATGTGGAATACTGATATTGGTTAGTTCTTGCTTCTGGAGTTGTAAAGATGACGACGAAGAAGGAGGATATGACCCTAACAAACCAATAGTTATTACTGGTTTTTCTCCCAAAAGCGTAGGATTAGGCTCAAATTTAATTGTGTATGGGGACAATTTTGGAACCGATGTCTCGAAGATAAAAGTGCAGATTGGAGGGCAGGTGGCAAGAGTGATTAAAGTAGTTGGCAAAGCTTTGTATTGCATTGTGCCGGGCAAAGCATATGATGGAGACATACAAGTAAGTATTATCGGTGATGATGGTGAAGAATTGACTTATGCTGTGGCAGAGGAGAAAGTTGAATATCAAAAAAAATGGGTCGTTACTACCGCGATTGGTACTTATTACGAAATAGGTAGTTTGTATGAAGAAATGGAAGGTCCGTTCGATAACTGTGGCGCATTTAAAGATTTGTTGTGGCTAACATTCGACCCTAAAAAACCTGACCATTTGTATGCGGCAGCAGATAATAACACAAATGCTGGTGCTTGTCGTATGTTTGATTTTGGTAATCAATATACCTCTTACTTTGCGACACCTGGATTAGGTCGTAAAGGAGCTATTGCTTGGACTGCGGATGAGAATTGTGATATGATTGTTCCTGATAATCATTCAAGTGATACTAAAGTTGCCATTCATGTGTTCACTCGTGCCTCCGGTTTTACTCAAAAGGAAACGGTAGACCTTAATGTTCGTGGCTTGAATGGAACATTGGTACATCCAGATGATGGTGCTTTGTATTATTCAAGGTTTAGAGCCGGGGATATACGGAAGTACAATTTTAAAACAAAAACGGATGAACTTGTATTTCGGAATCCATATTCAGGGGTAGCGGTTTATATGGTTTTGCATCCTACTGGTGATTATATGTATTTGATAGAGCATGACAAACATTATATTATGAGATCTGATTATGATTATGAAAATCATACGTTTAAAGATCCTTATTTGGTTTGTGGCAATCCAGGTACAGCTGATTATGCGGAGGGGGTAGGTTCTAATGCAAAGTTTAGAAAACCGCGTCAGGGGGTGTTTGTTAAGAATCCCGAATATGAGGAAAATGGTGGCGATCAGTATGATTTCTATGTGTGTGACCAAGAAAATCATGCCATACGTAAAGTGACTCCGCAAGGACGTGTATCTACATTTGCTGGTAGAGGAAATAATGGTACATCGGGTTATGCGAATGGAGATTTGCGTTTGGAAGCTCGTTTCAATAATCCTAAAGGGATTGCTTATGACGAACAGAACAACTGTTTCTATATTGCAGATGCGGGAAACTGGCTTATCCGTAAGATAGCAAAAGAAGAATGATCGAATAATTGATAAACACATATCTTATGATGAAGAATTTTTTATTAATATGTACACTACTGATAGGCATTTCAGCAAATATTTTTGCGCAGGAACAAAGCATTGTAGTGACAGGTATCGTGACAGATACGAACAAAGAACCAATGATTGGAGTCAATGTCTCCATTGTGAATATGCCGGGGTTGGGAGCTATTACAGATTTGGACGGTCGGTTCTCGATCAAAATGCCTCCTTATAATCGTTTGCAGTTCTCGTATGTAGGTTTTGAAAGTAAAGTGGTGCTGGTAAAAGAACAGAAAGTAGTCAATGTGGTTATGGAGGAGTCCAGCCAGACATCGCTTGATGAAGTTGTCATCACAGGTACGGGAGCACAGAAGAAAATCGCTGTATCCGGAGCAGTGACCAATGTGGATGTTGCTGAATTGAGAGCAAATCCGTCTACTTCGGTAGTAGATGCTTTGGCAGGAGTCGTACCGGGTGTGATGGCAATGCAGTCGTCTGGTCGTCCGGGAAGTGTTTCTGAGTTTTGGATTCGCAGTATTTCAACTTTTGGTGCGAGCAACGCAGCTTTGGTATTAGTTGATGGATTTGAACGTGATATCAATGAAATCAGTGTGGAAGACATTGAATCGTTTACTGTGTTGAAAGATGCTTCCGCTACGGCTATCTATGGTAGTAGGGGTGCCAATGGTGTTGTGTTGATTAATACACGTCGAGGAAAAGAGGGCAAAATTAAGATAGATGTAAAAGCGGAAGGCTTTTATAATCAGTTGATTGGAGTACCTGAATTCGTGGATGGATATACGTATGCTTCCATGGCAAATGAAGCGAAGATTACTCGTAATCAGGAACCGCTTTATTCCGCAGAAGAATTGGAGTTGTTCCGTTTAGGATTAGACCCGGACGTGTTTCCGAATGTTGACTGGATGGATACTTTGTTAAGAAAGGGATCGCTTAGTTCGCGTGTGACTTTGAATATGAGTGGTGGTGGTAAGACTGCCCGTTATTATGTCGGTGCAAGTTATCAAGACCAGCAAGGTATGTACAAGGTAGATAAAGCATTAAAGAATTATAATACCAATACCGGTTTCCGCAAATGGACATACCGAATGAATGTGGATATCGACATTACTAAATCTACTTTATTGAAAGTCGGAATCTCTGGCTCATTGAGAAAACAGAACGATCCCGGTGTTGGATCGAAAGCTATTTGGACGGCATTGATGGGATATAATGCTATCACTAGTCCTATTACATTTTCAGATGGGCGTGTAGCTTCCTGTGGTAATGATAACGGTGACCGATTCAATCCGTGGGTGCAAGGCACGATGACTGGTTATAATGAGAGTTGGGAAAATAATCTTCAGACTAATGCTACATTGGAACAAAAGTTGGACTTTATTACTAAAGGTTTGCGTTTTATAGGTAGATTTGGATATGATACGTATAATTCAAACTGGGTTAAAAGGTTTCAACATCCGGAATTGTGGAGGGCTTCCCGCTACCGTGATGTGAATGGTGATATTGTATTTGAACGGGTTGTAGCTGAACAGAAGATGACCCAGTCTTCCGGTTCGAAGGGCGACAGACGTGAATTCTTTGAATGGGAATTGCACTATGACAGAGGTTTTGGCAATCATCATGTGGGGGGAACTTTGAAATATACACAATCTTCAAAGGTCTTTACACAAGGTATGGGATCTGACTTGAAGAATGGAATTGCCCGTCGTAATCAAGGTTTGGCAGGCCGTGTCAATTATAATTGGGCACACCGTTATTTCGTAGATTTCAACTTTGGTTATAATGGTTCGGAAAATTTCCATAAAGATTATCGCTTTGGCTTCTTTCCGGCAGTGTCAGGTGCATGGAATGTAGCAGAAGAATCTTTCTTGAAGAAGGTTAAATGGATTAATATGTTTAAGGTTCGCTACTCTTGGGGTAGAACGGGTAATGATAGATTGCAAGAGAACGGAAATGATATTCGTTTTCCTTATCTTGCGACTATAAAAGAGATGTTTAACGATGACAATAAACCTACCGGTGGTTATAATTTTAGCGATTATGCTGCTACTGATAGATATATAGGTGGAATGCGCTATACGGATGTTGCATCCAAAGATGTTTCTTGGGAAATTGCTACTAAACAGGATTTGGGTATTGATTTTGCTTTCTTTGATGACAAACTGACTGGTACGGTCGATTATTTTCGTGAGCACAGAGAGGCTATTTATATGAAACGTAAGTATATGCCGATGATGGTTGGTCTGGAAGGAAACTTGTTTGCCAATGTGGGTGAAGTGAAGGCTAGAGGATTCGACGGTAATATTGCTCTTAAGCATAAACTGGGAAAAGTCGATTTCACGCTGAGGGGTAATATGACTTACAGTAAGAATGAGATTATAGAAGCAGATGAGGAAACAACGATTTATACCTATAAACTGGACGCCGGACATCGTATTAATCAGTCGAAAGGGTTGATAGCTTTGGGATTGTTCAAAGATTATGATGATATCCGCAACAGCCCCCGGCAAACATTTGGAGAGGTTATGCCTGGTGATATTAAATATAAGGATGTGAATGGTGACGGTGTAATTACAGATGACGATAAAGTACCATTAGGATACAGAGAAACACCGGGCCTTCAGTATGGTCTCGGCTTAAGTGCCAATTGGAAAAATTGGGGAATCAATATGTTATTTCAGGGTACAGGAAAGTGCGACTTCTTTGTAGGAGGGAGCGGTCCGCACGCTTTCCACGATGGTAAACGTGGTAATATCCTTCAGGTAATGGTGGACGGCAATCGTTGGATCCCGAAAGAAATTTCCGGAACGGAAGCAACGGAAGACCCGAATGCAGACTGGCCTCGTCTGACATATACTAATAACAATAATAACAACCGTAAGTCTACTTATTGGTTGAAAGAGAGAAAGTATTTACGTCTGCGTAACTTGGAAATCACTTATGATCTGCCACAGATGTGGACACGTAAGTTCCTTGTAAGCAATATGCGTATCGGATTCATCGGACAGAATTTGTTTACATGGGCACCGTTCAAATGGTGGGATCCGGAAGGGACAAATGAGTCAGGAAGTAGTTATCCAATTAATAGAACTTACTCTTGTTATATTCAATTTAGCTTCTAATGTTTAAAAAACCAATTATGAAACGATTACTTTATAGTCTGTGGCTGGCAGTGGGTGCTATTGTATGCTCTTCATGTGCCGACTATCTTGATGTGGACAGATATTTTTATGACCAGGTTTCTGTAGACTCTGCTTTTTCAAAGCGGGTCTACACGGAAGGGTGGCTGCATAGTGCATACAATACAATGCTTTATGTTGGCGAATTCTCGGAACCGTTCCGTTGGGCGAGCGACGACCTTTATCATCCGGATATGAAAGATTATCAGGAGGGGAATTATAGTGCTGACAACCAGTTGAGTGATTCTCAAGAGAGTGAATCTCGTTTGTGGAAATATTACGAAGGAATCCGCAAAGCATCTACTTTTATTAATAATGTAGACCGCTGTCCGGAATTGACGATGGATGAGAAGGCGGATATGAAAGCACAAGTTCGTTTCTTGCGCGCTTATTCTTATTGGGGATTGATACGTGTATATGGTCCTGTTCCCTTGATTCCGTTAGAAGGACAAGATGTAAATCTGTCTTACGAAGAATTATCGTTGCCACGTGAGCGTTTTGATGTTCTAGTGGATTTTATAGACAAGGAACTGGCAGAAGCGGCACGGTCGCTACCTACCAAACGGACAGTTAACAACTTGGGGCGTCCCACACGTGGTGCTGCATTAGGATTGCGTGCGCGTGTGTTGTTATATGCGGCTAGTCCGCTGTTTAACGGAAATACCGACTTGTTTAATGTAAAAGACTGCTATGGTAATCAGTTGGTGTCGCAAGAATACGACGAAAACAAGTGGGCAAGGGCAGCAGCAGCGGCAAAGGATCTTATTGAACTGTCTAAAGATGCTAATCTGTATGAGCTCTACACGGTAGCTCCGAAAGCTACGTCACTACCATCGACACGTCCTCCTTACCATGAAGAATATTCCAATAAAAAATATCCGGATGGTTGGGAGGATGTAGACCCGCTTCTTTCTTATAAATCGATCTTTGATGGCACTATCTTGGGGTCTAAGAATCAAGAGTTGATATTCACTCGTTCTAGTAAGGGGCATCTGAATATCAACAGATGGAACGAAGAATTGATGCCTAAGACGCTGAAAGGAAATAATAAATTGGCTGTGACACAGAAGATGGTGGATGCGTATGCCATGAACGATGGTCGGAGCATTACAGAAGCTGCTGTTACAGGCGACTATGTGACCGAAGGGGTTACCACGCAGGCGTACGCTGCTGACAATCCGTTTTTGCCAGCTAACGTTTCTTTGATGTACAATAACCGGGAGCCTCGTTTCTATGCTTCTGTCGGTTATAGTGGTGCTGTTTGGGAAGCATCCAGCTCTTCCGAAACGATGTACCGCAACAGTCAGATATTCTATTATCGTGGATTGAATGATGGGAAACAGGGATTTAAGGAAGATTGTCCGATTACGGGTATCACTATGAAGAAATACTACAACAATGAAGATTCAAGAACAACAGGAGGATATCAGGTGGATAAGACGGAGATGACCATACGTTATGGTGAAATTTTGTTGATTTATGCCGAAGCCCTTAACGAACTGACCGAAGTGCATCATGTAACAAGCTATACAGGGGAAGATATGGTAATTCAGCGGGATGTCGATGAAATGCGTTATGCCATCAAACGTATCCGTATGCGTGCCGGTGTACCGGATTATTCGGATGCAACATACAAAAATCCTGATGATTTCCGCATGAAGTTGAAAAAAGAACGCCAAGTGGAATTGTTTGGTGAGAATTGCATGCGTTATTTCGATTTACGTCGTTGGAAAGATGCTATGATAGAAGAAAATCAATTGCTACAAGGTTGTAATATCAATGTGAGTGATGATGAAACACACATTGCTGACTTCTACAAACCGACCATCATTACAACGGTGCACAAGGTGTTTGAACAACGTATGTATTTGTGGCCTTTTCCAACATACGAACTCAAACGGAATGTAAATATGACACAGAATCCGGGATGGTAAAGGAATTAATTATTAAGAAACTGCATTATGACACAATTTAGATATAAAAAATACAGACTGATAGGCGTTGTACTCGTACTACTGTCGTTTGGACTTGGAGCCTGCGACAGACTGGAGGACGAGCTGTTTGAAAAGAATTCGTACATTGTTCGTAACGGATGGCAGGATTATGAACTAACAGTGACAGAAGATAATCTGGCAGTGCTTCCTATATATTTTGGAGTAAACGGTACTTCTGCTAATGATAAGGATATTACAGTAACGATGGAAGTGGATCAGGATACACTGGATCGATATAATTGGGAAAAGTATAAAAATCAGACGAGTCTTTATTATAAAATACTTTCGCCAGAAACGTATGTGTTCGACAATTCCTCTTGGACTATCCCGAGAGGAGAACTGAATGCGAGTGCGTATATCACGATTGACCTGACGAAAATTTCGCAGGTGGGTAGTTTGTACGACGACTATGTGTTGCCGTTACGTATTTCTTCTTCTATCGGCGAACCGATGGGAAAGAGCAAATATACGAAGGTGTTAGCACATATCGGTTTCAAAAACAATTACTCAGGTATCTATAGTGGTAAAGGGGTAGTGACCCAACAAGGAACAAGTTACACCACCGAGACTACCAGTACGCACCTATATGCCATCAATAATGATGTCTGCTATATGTTTGTAGGTGAAAAGACGCGATTGAATACGGCTGATTATCTGGATTATGTGGTGGAAATTCATCGTGACATGTTTGGTAATATAACGCTTGTTTCGAAGAATCCGGACTTGCAGTTTAACCTTTATAGTGCCAAGTTAACACGTAAGTATACCCACAACTATACGGACCAGCGCTACTACACAGAGGTGACTACCATCGAAATGTCGTATGCATACGTAGACAATACGCAAGGTGAACCGTTGAAGATGACGTTCGACGGTACCTTCTCCATGTCGAGAGATGTATTGCGTGTGGAATACCCGGATGTGGATGTAGAAGAGTAACCCAATAACCCTAAATGTAATAGTATATGAAAATTGTAAAGTATTTCTTTTTCGCTTCACTGCTGGCATTAGGTGCGTGTGGTGATGACGATAATAATAAAGATAACGGAACGCTTGCCGATGTGGTTGAATTGAAAGTGGACCTTACGGATATCAGTATCGCGCAGGGTGATGAACGGATAGTGAATATCCTTTCCGGAAATGGTGAATATGTGGTGGTTTCCGCCAATGATAAGGTGGTGACGGCAGAAGTGGAAGGTAATACCGTGAAGCTAAAAGCTCTAGAAAGAGATAATCATGCACAAAGTGTGGTATACCTGACGGACAAATACGAACAGCGTGTCAAAATTATGGTGACTACGGCTGCGACATTTGATTTGAAACTCAGCCAAACTCTGTTCACGCTTTATTCGCAAGTGGAGGGTGCTGATGAGGCGGAAGTTCGTATTTATACTGGTAATGGTGGATATACGGTGGACTTTCATCAGGAAGAAGGTGAGATCGCCGTTCCCGATTGCATACAACTCTATACCGACGCCCTGGAAGAAACGGAAAAGTTCAGAATCAAAGGTATTGCACAAGGAAGTGCGGAGCTTGAGGTGAAAGACCGACAAGGTAAAACAGCCTACGTGACCGTCAATGTGATTGCTCCGAAACCGATATTGACAGATGCCGATGAAGATGGAGTCACTATTAACGGAGCACAGGGTAAAGCCAAGGTACGTATTATCGGTGGTAACGGTGAGTATAAAATTCTAGATAGCGGTGATGCGAAAATTATGCGACTGGAAATCTATGGGAATGAAGTGACTGTAATCGGGCGCAGAGTAGGAACCACATCGTTCACAATAACAGATGCAAAAAATCAGGTATCGAAACAAATCACAGTGAACATCCTTCCAGGCGAGCCACAGTATATGAACTTGGGGCGCGACTATGGAGTTTGGACACATTTCGGAGAGATGGTCGGTGAAGGGGTGGCAGCTATCAAAGAGAAGACCAATAACTTTAAATTGACCCAGATGACTTGGGAAACTGTGACGCGCATAGATGAGACGAATTGGTTGCAGACCTTTATGGGAAAAGAGGGATATTTTATTCTTCGCGGTGGTGACTGGGAAGGAAATAAAGGATGTCAGATGGAATTGGTTGGCACTAGTGATAAATTAAAATTAAGAACTGGACATGGCGCTTTCGAACTTGGAAAATGGATGCATATCGCTCTTGTGGTTGATTGTTCGAAAGGAAAAGACGATTATAACGAGAAATATAAGCTTTACGTTAACGGTAAACAAGTGAAGTGGGACGATCAGCATCGGACTGACATAGATTATCAGGAAATAGACCTTTGTGCAGGGAATGATGGTGGTAAGATCTCAATCGGAAGAGCGTCGGATGACAGACGTTTCCTTTGCGGTGCTTTGCGTGAAGCACGTATTTGGAATGTTTGTCGTACAGTCGAACAGTTGAAAGCCAATGCAACAGAGCTTCAAGAGGAACATCCGGATGGATTACTGGCACGCTGGATATTTTCACCGGGAGCTTCAACTACTTATGTGGAAGATGCCACTAATGCCGATTATGATTTGGTGATGCATATCTGTAAATACAACAGTTGGACTGAAACGGATTTCCCATTGGAGAGATTTGGCGATGCTAATGAGATTGTGCTACCTTTTAACTAATTATTTTAAATGAAAGGAAATATGAAAACGATATATAAGTTATTTATTTTCAATTTATTCACGTTGCTGGCACTGAGTGCCTGCAACGATGAAGACTCTGTAGATGATGTTATTGTAGCAGGCGATAACATCTCTCCGGTCAGTTCGTTCTCGGTAGAGACTACTGATGCCGACAATGAATTGTTAGTGAAATGGGTATGTCCGCTCAACCGCGACTTAGATATGGTAGAGATCTCTTATAGAGATGTGTCGGAAGAAGTGACTCGTTCTGTGTACTCTCCTAGTTGTATAACAATTCCCGCAGAGAGTGGTGCCTCATGTGAATATTTGATTACAGTTCCTTATTTTTCACTCTATGAAGTATCGGCTGTGGCTATCAGTAAAAGCGGAAAGCGTTCTGTAGTGGAAAATAGACGTCTGACTCCTTATCGCGAGAAAGAAGAAGAGGTGGAATTGGGATTACCTGCAATGCTGAGCCGTACGCATTCTTACATGACTACTATTATTGATCTTTATTTCGGTAAGAGTTCGCGTAGTTGCTGGAGGAGCAACTATCCGTACAACGGTGGCGCTTACTGGGATGGCGATGCTTTAGTGTGGGGACAAGGTGCCGGATTATCAGCCTTTGTTGCCGTGCGTGAAGCTGCTATGGAAAGTGAAGTAGAAAACATTTATGCAGCAATGGACGAGATGATGTTTAAAGGAATTCAGAATTTCTATAAAAAAGACCATAATATCTGGGCATATTCTTGTTATCCTGCGGCAGGCAACGAACGTTACTATGACGATAACGTATGGATTGGATTGGACATGGCTGATTGGTATGGTTTGACTAAAGAAATGCGTTACCTGACGCAGGCTGAAGCTGTATGGCGTTATCTGATAGACCATGGGTGGGATGAGACTTGTGGCGGTGGCGTTCATTGGAGAGAACTGAACTCACATACTACCAGCAAACATTCTTGCTCTACCGCTCCTACGGCTGTGTTGGGGTGTAAGTTATATCTGTTGACTGGCGAACAGGAATATCTTGACTGGGCAATTCAATGTTATGACTATATGCTGAACGTGTTGCAAGACAAGTCCGATCATTTGTTTTACGATAATGTACGTCCCGGAAAAGATGATCCCAATCAGCCGGGTGATATAGAAAAAAACAAGTATTCATACAATAGCGGACAGCCTTTGCAGGCGGCTTGTCTTC
>OFFH01001384.1_pt1 | contig 12503 bp, 10 predicted proteins | sample 1521341 | NCBI WGS metagenome assembly OFFH01 (sample SAMEA3504108, study PRJEB24116) | mouse gut metagenome | biome: mouse gut; feature: mouse-associated habitat; material: faeces | place: Denmark | collected 2011 | reverse complement strand
ACCATGTACGCCTGATGTTTGAAATGTACGCCGAGCCTGGGACCTCCTTCGGGGACATCAGCCGGTACTTTGAGGAAAACGACATCAAGGTTCACGGAAAATCGCTGTTCCGTCCCTTCCTCTCCCAGCTGCTCCGCAACCCGGTATATGCGCAGGCCGACCTGGAATTGTATGAGTTCTTCAAGAGCCAGGGGGCGGCAGTCGTCAATGACGCCGCCGACTTCGCCGGGACAAACGGCTGCTATCTCTACCAGGGGCGGGACGTGAAGGAGGACAAGGACAGGAGCCTGAAAGACCAGATACTTGTTATCGCTCCCCATGAAGGGATTGTTTCCTCTGACACCTGGCTGAAATGCCGGAAAAAACTCATGGCGAACATCACCTTCCAGAACGGGCGGAAGGCCCGGAACACATGGCTGGCCGGAAAAGTGAAATGCGGAAAATGTGGTTATGCTTTAAAAGTCACCCGTAACCCTTCTGGCTATGAATACCTCCGGTGCAATAAACGGTCCGACCACAAGGGCTGTCCGGGGTGCGGCACTCTCCGCAAAGTGGAATTTGAACAGTTTATATTTACCGCTATGGGGGAGAAATTCCGGGATTTCAAACACCTCCGGGGCGGTGAGGAAAAGGCCAACCCGAAATTGACCGCCTATCAAGTGGAGCTGGCACAGGTAGAGGCGGAAATTGAAAAGTTACTTGATACACTGACCGGGGCAAACGCTACCCTGCTTGCCTACGCCAACAAGAAAATCGAGGAACTGGACACGCGCCGCCAGAAAATCACAAAGGCGATTGCCGATTTATCCGTGGAGACCATTTCCCAGCAGCAGATTGATCTGCTGTCCGGCTATCTGGACGACTGGGAGAATATCAGCTTTGAGGATAAGAGGAAAGCCACGGACGGCTTGATTTCATCAATCAGTGCAACCAGCGAGTATGTAAAAATAGAGTGGAAAATCTGACTTTTCCACTCTGCATATCTGAAACATTTCTTTATATCGTTTGTAGCCCCTTGTACACTGATGTTTCTAACAGAATATTTAAGAAACTGGGGATAACCCGCCAAAGAAAAAAACGGTGCTTTGACGGGTACTTCAGTACGCCGATTAACATAATTTTATTCCCTGCTGGCCCTGTTTTAGAGCCAGGGGGATTTTATATTTGCAAATAAAATATATCTGTGCTGTTATTTGCTATCAACAGCATATGAACTTTAGTATCAACGCCTGTGGTGGCTGGTTAAAAAAATTATCAGCTACATACAGGCATTTTTTACGCCAAATACTGAACCAATAGAGCGGGATATATACGAACAAATTGTAGACATACGGACAGAAACATTTATCCGTTCATGTGTGGATTGTGATTCCTCGCGGATTGAGAAGTCATTGGCAGTATGGCTTAAAGCCGGTAGACAGGCAGCAAGGTGCCGTTCCCCGCCCGGCTTGTTCTTCATTTTTGAAATTTAAAGAAAATGGAGGACAAGCCTATGGCAAAGCCAGGCAGACTGCCGAACTTCCGGAAAATGTATCCGGAGGCCAGCGAAGAAGTGATCGAAGTATTGAAGGAAACAGAGAAAAAAATGCAGTATCAGGAGTACGACCTGAAGGCAGAGCAGACCATTGTTGATGCAAAGAACCATAGAGTGACGGTTCTATCCAGCCGGGAGGATTCTTATGAACGGTTGGTGGATATGTCCATACAGTTTGAAGAGGAAAGCCCAAGTACAGAAGAACAGGTATTCCAGCGTATGGAATTGGAGCAGCTACATAGGGCGCTGTCTTCGCTTTCTGATGAAGAACGGCATCTGATTCAGAAGATATTTTTCAATGAGCGCACAGAACGTGATCTGGCAGAGGAATTGGGATGTTCACAAAATGCTGTCAATAAACGGAAACAGCGTATTTTGGACAAGCTGCGCCGATTTTTGGAAAATTTTTTGATTTTTTCATTTTTGGGGTTGTCAAAACGCTCTGCCAACGTGGAAGTAAGTGAGAGGGAAAAGAATCCTTCTTTTGTCCTTTGAAAAATACCGCTTCAGGCGGTCATATCCAGCAGTTACGATACGTTAGCTGTACAGCGCGAAAGCGCGAAGCGGCGAAGGAGGACACGCCAGGACCACCTGCAGACAGTCAGAGTGTCTGTCAATAAGATGACATCAAAGGTGCAGAGCGGGAACTGTCCGTCCTGAAAATGCTCCATGGTCGGAGCATACCGCAATGACCTGTACAGCCTATAATGATACTTCCGTCCAGTCACAGCCCCTTTTTAGGAAGGGAACCGCAATGAGGGCGGCGGCCAGAGATCCTGGCCGGGGTTCGAGTCCCATGACGGTTAGCCAAAACCGGTTGTAACTGACTGCCCAGGCTCCGGGAAGTAGTGTCGAATGGGAGCAGATGAAACGTGAAAATGAAGAACAAGCACGATTTTTCATGTGAGGAAAGGCAATCCGCTGTAAGGCGGATAACCTGCGTACACAAATGTGTGCGTTTATGAAGTATGACAGGCGGCGGTCTGTATTTCAGGCCGCTGCTTTTATAAAGAAAGAACAGGAAATGTCGTTTTGCTGACAGAAGGAGGGAAGGCAGAAATGGCAGGAAGAAAAATCAGGCGTGGAGATATCTACTATGCTGACTTAAGGCCGGTAGTTGGCTGTGAGCAGGGCGGCATTCGTCCGGTGGTGATTCTGCAGAATAACACAGGGAACCGGTTCAGTCCAACTACCATAGCGGCAGCGATCACCAGCCGGGACGGAAAGCATCCGATTCCCACTCATATCCATATAGACAGACAGTTTCACGGACTGCACCAGGACTCCATGATCTTACTGGAACAGGTACGGACTCTGGATCAGAAACGGTTGCATGAATACATAGGCTGCCTGGATAAAGCAACCCTGGCGGCAGTGGACAGGGGGCTGATCGTCAGTCTGGGGATGAAAAATATCCAGAAGGAAAAAACAGCTATAGATACGGCAGCTATAAAAAAATGAGTCAGAACAGGGCGAAGAAGCAGATAGAGAGGAAGAGAAGTATGGATGACAGAAAGAAGAAAGCATGGATCTATACCCGTATCGATGCGCCGGAGGACAGCCATGGTACCTTAAAGAAGCAATATGAGCAGTTGGACACCTATGGAGAACAGCTCCGGGTGGAGATCGCAGGCAGTTCCAGCGATATGGGAGAAACTGCAGGATTAGAGAGACCTGGACTGGATCTGTTCCTGGAGGCAAAGGACAGCAGGGGGATCGAAGTGCTGTTGGTTCTGGATTCCTCCAGGATCTCCCGTGATAAGGAATTGGTCACGGATTTTCTGCTCCGGATGCGTCAGTGTGGGATTGAAGTATGTTCTCCTTTGGAGGGAATAATCTCTGCCGCAGGGTGAGAAAAGGAGGGCATGAAATGACAAAAAAGGAACTGGAACAGTGGCAGGCTGTGACAAACAGCAGCCAGTACCGATGGGTGGAGGATCGTATTACCCAGTTGAATGGGCGGGGTATGCTGTATTATACCGGAGGCGGAGATGGATGCTTCATGAGGATAACTCCGGAAGGGAATCTGACTATAGGAATCTACGAAGGGGCATTCCCTCATATCGGGGAGGCCTGCTTTCAGGTAAAGGCGGAGAGAAAATGCAGCAATTATAACGAAGCTTTCCAGAAAGCCTGTGAACTGGGTGGGATTAAGTTCCTGACGGACCTGTTTTCCAGCAGCCAGGTTCCCCAGGAGCCAACCCAGGGGATTCATTTATGAGGTGTATGAATGGATTATAATGTAAAAACAGGGATCCTGCTTAATACAAATTTCAATACCAGAGAATTCAACGACCTGATGTATGAAAGCGCAAAGCCTCATATGATAGATGACATTAAATCGGTGATCGAAGCGGATCCGACCCTGCCCCAGTACATTGACGGAAACCTGACCTTTCGTTTCCAGCCCGATTACAAAATCCTGCTGAAATATCGGTTCATATGTAATGACGAGAATGAGATGGAAGCAGAGAGCTTTTCCAAGTCCTGCGTGGAGGATATCCGGAGAGAACTGGAAGAGAAAGGATACCATATTGAACGGATTAGCTGTACGGCAAAAGAGATGGATATGAAGTGGCTGGATGAACTGGAGGACATGGTGTTTCCAAAGGCTCCGAGCCTTTGATATCCAATGAGAAATGAGTCTGAAAACGGATGCATTTATGAGCGGAAAAGAATCGGCGGCTTTTGTCAGTATTGCTGCATGTAAGAGGAAAAAGTTTGTTGGGTATTGAGTGGCAGTAGTGATAGCTATCATGGGGACAACACGGTATACTGTGTATAGCGCAGGAGAAAGGAGGAGAGCAGATGAAACGATATTCAGTTGAAACAGTCACAGAAGCAGCGGTCCGATATTTTTATATCCAGGACTGTGAGACCATGGAAATGGAACTTCTCCCCTCCCGGTACCTTGTGCATAAGGTCAAATCCAACCGTTCACCAAACACGGTAAAACGGGCGGCCTTCGCCTTGTGTTATTACCTGGAATACCTCTCGGAAAAGCAGATGGAATTTTCCCAGGTTTGCCAGCTGGCCTATGATGAGCAGCATGAACACTTTGTGCGGTTCCTCTACTGGATCAAGACGGGCCGGCATAAAACTGAAAATGACATAAAGAACCCCAGGAATGGAACCTGTAACGCGTATCTCAAAGACGTGTTCAGGTTCTATCTTTTTATGGAGGCGGAAGAACCCCAGTTTGGGAGCCTGCGGGTCCTGTCTTACGGGCAGATCACAGTGGCCAACGCGGTCGGTGTAAAGCGGGTCATGAGGGCAAAGTCCTTTAACGGCTATCTGAAAGCGGAAGAAAGAAATGTCCGTGTTGCGGAGCAGGATGAGATCGTGACGATCCTGAAAGCCTGCACAAACAACCGGGACAGGCTCCTGCTCCTCCTGATCGCGGAGACCGGGTTCCGGATCGGGGAGATCCTTGGGGTCAGCTATACCAGGGACATTGATTACCAGAACCATACCATCCGGGTGTGGTTCCGGGATGACAATGAGAACAACGCCAGGGCAAAGAACGCTGAGTACCGCAGGAGCCGTGTCAGTGATGACACCTTTGACTTCCTGCTGCACTACCTGGCGGAATACCGGAAACTCCTGCAGCGCCAGGACTACCTGTTTATCAATATCGCAGGGGAGACAGCCGGGCAGCCGCTGAAGGCCGGAAGTGTCTATGACATGCTTGGACGGATGGAGAAAAAGACCCAGATACAGATAACGCCCCATATGCTGCGGCGCTACTTCTCGGTCATCCGCTGGAAGGATGGGTGGCCCCTGGAGATGATCAGCCAGGCGCTGGGGCACAAGCATCTGGATACCACAGTCAAATACCTGGGCCTCTTAGACGACCGGATCATGGAGGCGAGTAAGGCGTTTTATGAGAAGCACTCTGATGACTATGGGATCCGTGAGCTGTTATAGACGGAGGTGACAGGATGCCCGCGTATCAGTTAAAGCAGACAGGGCTGTATGAGGAAACAGAGGAGAAAAGTGGAAAAACAGAAGAGAAAAAGGAGCAGCTGAGAAAGGAGATTGAAGAGTATACAGGAGCCGGCAGTGTTTACCGGCGCAAGCTCCAGAGATTCATGGAAAGGCATGGGATCTGGAGCATCAGTGAACTGGACTATGAATGGCGGCTGCTTTTTGCCGGAGAACTCCATGCACTGGCAAAACCAAAATACCATTCCTGTTATCTGAAATACTTTGACCATATCAAACAGTATGACATGAGGAAACGGGGACGGCCACAGGTCAGCCGGATCCCCCCAAGATACCCATATGAGGACAGACTCCTGTTCCTGCCATACCATCCGGTTCAGGAACTGGTGGAACGGCTGGACACCTGCCCGGAACGGCCGGAATGGGGATGGGATTTTTCAAAGGAAGCACCGGAGAAAATGAAACGGCAGATATTCGACACTTTGAATTATTTCCTGCGGGAGGATGAAAACGGAAAACTCCTGCGGGAGCATCTGAAAGGGCTGTGGAGATTCTACCGGTTCTGCGTAGAGGAGCAGATAGAAGATATCGAGCAGATGGCCTTTGACCAGATCCGAAAATACCGGGAACTGGAGATGGAAGCAGGGCGACCCAAAGCGGCTGGAATCCTGGACCAGTGCAAAAAGGTCCTGTTCCTGCAGGCGAAGGACATCCACTGGGATGCGGATGTCTGGTACCTGGAAAGGCTGTCCCTGCAGCCGGAACGGATTGACCTAAGCAGCCCGGTGATCAGCCTGTCCTTTGTGGAGGTCACCCACGACAGGAACCGGCAGTTACTGAAAAAATATATGAAGTACGGCCTAGGGCTGACAGATCTGTCGCTGCGCTATCTTCAGGCGGAGATGATAGACATCCGAAATTTCCTAAAGGAGATCCCGCAGGATGCATGTGACATGACAGAAACGGATTTTCGGAGATACTTCCAAAGGCTTCAGGAAAAGCGATTGGCGGCGGAGACCTTCAACCGAAAGGTGATGGCCCTGCAGCATTTTTATGGATTCCTCAAGGCCAGGGAGTATGTGGGGCAGATCCCCTTCCATGGGGAATATTACCTGAAAAAGACGCTTCCCCTGCACCATGACCGGAGCGTGGAAGAGCAGGTCTCCGATGAGATCCTGAAAAAGCTGTACCGGTTTCCGGAGCATCTTCGGCTCATGTACCTGCACCTGTGGGGGATCGGGCTGCGGATCAGCGAGGTGTGCAGCCTCAAGGGGGATGCCTACTACATACAGGGACGGGACGCATGGATCCAGGTCTACCAGGTAAAGCTGAGGACATACAAGCGGATCCCAATCCCTGAAGCGGTATATCGGCTCATGCAGGTGTATCTGAAAAGGAACGGCATAGAGGCAGACAGCTATGTGTTCCAAAACAAAAGGGGAGGCGCTTACCAAAGCATGACCTTCCGGAAGCAGATGATAAAATACTGTGCTGAATTGGGGATAAAGGACGGGGAATACCTCTTCCGGTCCCATGATTACCGCCACGGAGTGGCTACCCGCTTTTATGACAGTGGGGTATCCATCCAAGGAGTCAGGGACTATCTGGGACATGCCTATGAGGAGATGACCCGCCAGTACATCGACTACATGCCGGACCGGATCGACAGAACCAGCGGAGAATTCTTCGCCAAGCCGGGAAACAGCCTGATGGCCTGCCTGAAAGGGGGCGGGGACTGATGGCGATGAAGTTTTATTTCAGGGATATGGAGGGGTACAAAGACTTGACGGAACATCAGAAAAAATATGTGGGAAAAAGCGCCGTGTTCGACCTGGATCTGCTCCCCGTCGTAACCCTGCAGGAGGAGATGGCAGAGTTTATCCAGGAACGGATACGGACGGTTGCGATGACAACGTTGCTGAATGACCGGGGCAATTACAACCTGCTCTGCCGTTTCCTGGAGAAAAGGGGAAAGGGCCTGGAGCATTTCCTGGACTGGGACCGGGAGACATGGTTCCGAAAACTGAAAGCATGGATGCTGGAAGAGGGAATACCGTTAAATTATGAAAGGCAGGGAAACTACGGGAACACTTACCGGATGCGGCCTGGAGTTATGGGATATGTGGAACGGCTTCTGGATTTTCTGGAGCCGGAAGATGGCAGGGAGGAGAAGGAGAAGGACATCTGGGAACTGGAGAAGCTGGGCGTCCCGTCCCATGGGAATCCGGTAAAAAACTATAAGACCATCAATTTTTCAAAAATTACCCAGGACGGACTTCGGGAAGAGACCAAGAAAGGAATCTACCTGAACCTGCAGAACGAGGCCATTGCCTGTATCTCCAGGGAACTGACCGCTGTGCGGCGGCTGTCAGGATTCCTGCGGGAGAGACATCCGGATATTCAGTCCTTTCGCCAGCTTGACAGGGAGATCCTGGAGGAATACCTGACCTATTTAAAAACAGAAGATGGAACTCCCAAGAAGCTCCGCAGTGAGCTGACCAGACTGCGTGCTCTTATGGAGAGCATCGGCAGGATTCTGGAATACGGGAACTTAAACGGGCTGTTCCTGAGCCGGGACATCCCGTCCATGCCCAGGGGCGAATTCAAGACCTATTCAGATGCGGAACTGAAACGGCTGAACGCCGCCATCACAAGGATGGAGGAGCAGATAGCCAGGGTGATGGTCATCCACCAGATGCTGGGGACAAGGATATCCGATACCCTTACCCTTCAGACCGACTGCCTTTTTCAGAAGGATGGGGAGGATCTGATCCGGATCCGGCAGATGAAGACCAGCATGTATATAAAGCCCATAAGCAGGGAACTGGCGATGCTGATCCAGAAGGCGATCCGGTATACAAAAGAGAAATATGGCGAAACGGAATACATTTTTGTAAGCGATAAGAATCCGGAGCGCCCCATGCAGTACAGCGCACTACAGGGAAGGGTCATCCGCCTCATTTACCGGGAAGACATCCGGGATGACAATGGACGGATCTTCGGGTTCGGCACCCATATGTACCGCCATATGTACGGAGTCAGGCTGACAGAGATGCACCTGGATGACTGGACCATTGCCAGGCTCCTGGGCCACAGCAGCCTGGTCAATGTAAAATATTATCGAAAAATGAGCAACCAGACCCTGGCGGATGAGACACGGCAGGCAAGGCATCAGATGTCCTTGAAGATCCTGGAATGTCTGGACGGATGGGAGGAAGAATATGAACAAATACGACAGGATGCTGGCGGTCAATAAGCATGCCAGTGAAGCAAAGATCGAAAAGGCAAGACGGGAGATCGTCCGTATGGTGGATGATGGGGAGAAGGTAAGCATCCAGAAGCTGATGCAGAGGACTGGCCTGTCCAGGGGATTCTTTTATAAGAACCCGCAGGTGAGGAAGGAAATCGACCGTGCCCTGGAACAGCAGGCGGGCCTGGCAGATCCCAGGCGTGAGGTCCTGGACATGGCGATGAACCATGAGCTTGCGATGTCCCAGCAGGAGGTAGAAAGACTGCGGAAGGAAAATGAGCAGCTGAGGCAGGAACTGGAGGTGGCGAAAAAGGCGCTGGCAAAGAAGAATGTGGGGGTGCTGAAAAAATTCATGTAGGGGTAGGAAGGAGAGATGGTACATAGCCTGGGAGAATAGGCCGCAGGCAGGAAAGTGAGACGACATGTTTGTGAGAGAAAAAGGCATGGCGGTGGTCATGCTTTTTTCGATGGATAATTTAAAGAAGAAACACAAAACACAGTTTTACATACCGTTCAAACCGCCATTTTAGAGAGTTGCGGGGACGGGGCTATACTTTATTGCCAAAATATCAGGGTTATTGGGACATAGTTCTGTCAATACGACTTTTGAATATTATTGCGACGTCATGGATGAGAAAGAAAAGATTATTGCCTTTATGAATGATGCTTTTGCTCCTGAAGGCAGGGAAGGAACAGGATAATATGGAATTTGATTTAAAATTACAGCAGTTTGTGGACTGGAAGGTTTATAACGTCACGCCGATTAAGAATAAGTTTGGCTATCGTGTGGTTCTGATTTATGCGGACGGGACAAAAATACCACAGCAGAAATCCGGATTTGCTACAAAGAAAGCGGCGAACACGGACAGGGACAAGACGCTGGGCGAATTATATTCAGGCACATATGTGGTATATACCAGCGTAAAAGTGAAAGACTTTATGCTGTTCTGGCTTGAAAAAGAAATGCGCCCACGCATTACAAGCGGTTCCTATGAAACCTATTCCAATATTGTGAATAACCATGTGATTCCGGCGATGGGCAACATCAGAATGACGGAAATCAAACGGAGCCATATCCAGAGCCTTTATTATGAAGAAGCGGCTGCTTCGACTTCTATTGCAAGGCTGGTAAAAACGGTGATGAACACGTCCATGCAGTATGCTGTGAATAAGAAAATCATTTCCATAAATCCGACGATTGATGTGGCTCTGCCAAAGCAGGTAGAGAAGAAAACCTATCATACCCGGAACATTGATACACAAAAGACGCTGAATATGGAGCAGGTTTTAACGCTCATTGAAGCGAGCAGGGAAACGCCAATCCATATGCAGGTACTTTTTGCAGTGCTGTTGGGATTGAGGCGGTGTGAAATCAATGGGGTAAAGTATTCGGATATAGATTATATCAACCGGACATTGAAAGTGCAGCGGCAGTTAGGCAAGAAACCAAACACGACTGCCGGGGACTTCCCGGCTAAGACGTTTACAAAGCAGGAAATCGGATTGAAAACGCCGTCCAGCTACCGAACCATCCCCATACCGGATTATGTGTTTGAAGCCATTCTGGAAGAAAGAAAAGTGTATGAGAAGAACCGCAGAAGGCGGTCAGGCACATTTCAGGATTTGGATTATATCTGCTGTTCCACCTATGGGCGTCCGAGAAGCAAGGATTTTCACTGGAGGCATTATAAGAAGCTGTTGGAGGACAATGGACTGCCCAATATAAGATGGCATGATCTGCGAAGTACCTTCTGTACCATCTTATTAAAGAACAATTTCAATCCCAAAGCGGTATCACAGCTCATGGGACATGCGAAAGAAATTATCACCATAGATGTTTATGGAGACACTGCCGAAATCATTGAGGACTGCTTAGACGATCTCCAGCCGTTTATTGATGAAGTAATCCCAAAGGAAGAATGTGAAAGCGGTACAGATTTTTCAGAAGATAATTATATAGAACAAATCAGTGAGTTTCTTGCATGAAAATAAGATACTGGCATAATCAAATCGCATGAAAAAAGTACAGAACAAAAGTTCGATTTTGGTCTGTACTTTTTTTGACTTATATGTTATAATGAAAAACCAAATGACTGGATAATACTATCTGTACTGGTTGGTGTTATTCAGTGTTGTTTCGTTTCAAAAATACGGTTTTCCCAAAGGGATACTGCGTAATGTGACCTGCATTCGTGTAATTGCTATTTTAACGCTTATTCGCCAGCTTTGCAAGCCCATTTTACACGAATCGAAAATCAAATTACACGAATTTCGGGCGAATAGGCAAACTTTTTTCGGTCACAAATTGGAGGTTTTCATATGCCAGAGTTCAAATTACAAGCCCCCTACAAGCCCACAGGCGACCAGCCGCAGGCCATCGCCGAGCTGGTCAAAGGCTTCAAGGAGGGCAATCAATTCCAGACTTTACTAGGGGTTACGGGTTCCGGCAAGACATTTACGATGGCGAATGTCATTCAGGAATTGCAGAAGCCGACGCTGGTCATCGCCCACAACAAGACGCTTGCGGCGCAGCTATACGGAGAATTCAAGGAGATGTTCCCTGAGAATGCAGTGGAGTATTTTGTCTCCTACTACGATTATTACCAGCCTGAAGCGTATGTCCCCCAGTCTGACACTTACATTGCGAAGGATTCCGCCGTCAATGAGGAGATTGACAAGCTCCGCCTCTCCGCCACGGCGGCGCTGGTGGAGCGCAGGGACGTGATTGTGATCGCTTCTGTCTCCTGTATTTACGGTCTGGGCAGTCCGGACGATTATCTGAACATGATGGTTTCTCTCCGGCCGGGAATGGAGAAGGAACGCGACGAGGTGATCCGGGCGCTGATTGATGTCCAGTATACGCGCAATGAGATGGATTTTCACCGCGGTACTTTCCGCGTGCGCGGGGATGTGCTGGAGATTTTTCCGGCGAACTTCGGGGATACGGCGGTGCGGGTGGAATTTTTTGGAGATGAGATTGACCGGATTACCGAGATCGATGTGCTGACGGGAGAAATAAAGTGCAGGCTGGAGCATTTTGCCGTGTTTCCGGCATCCCACTATGTTGTGCCGCAGGAGAAGATTTTGAAAGCCTGTACGAACATCGAGGCGGAGCTGGAGGAGCGGGTCCGTTTTTTCAAAGGGGAGGACAAGCTTCTGGAGGCGCAGCGGATTGCGGAGCGCACGAATTTTGACATTGAAATGCTCAGGGAAACGGGGTTCTGCAGCGGTATTGAGAATTATTCCAGGCATCTGGCGGGCCTGCCGGCCGGCGCGACGCCGCACACGCTGATGGATTATTTCAGGGATGATTATCTGATCATCGTGGATGAGTCCCATATTACAATCCCGCAGGTGCGGGGAATGTACGCGGGAGACCAGTCAAGGAAAACAACACTTGTGGATTACGGGTTCCGTCTTCCGTCCGCGAAGGACAACCGTCCCCTGAATTTCGGGGAGTTCGAGAGTAAGATAGATCAGATGCTGTTTGTCTCTGCGACGCCGAATGTTTATGAGAAAGAGCATGAGCTGCTGCGCGTGGAGCAGATTATAAGGCCGACAGGGCTGCTTGATCCCGAAGTCCTGGTGCGGCCGGTGGAGGGGCAGGTCGATGATCTGATCAGTGAGGTCAACCGCGAGACGGCAAAGCATAACAAGGTGCTGATCACGACACTGACAAAAAAAATGGCGGAAGATCTGACAGATTACATGCGGGAAGTCGGGATCCGTGTCAAATATCTGCACTCGGATATTGATACGCTGGAGAGGGCGGAG
>OFFH01001376.1_pt1 | contig 12571 bp, 10 predicted proteins | sample 1521341 | NCBI WGS metagenome assembly OFFH01 (sample SAMEA3504108, study PRJEB24116) | mouse gut metagenome | biome: mouse gut; feature: mouse-associated habitat; material: faeces | place: Denmark | collected 2011 | reverse complement strand
AAGAAGGCTGTAGATTTCTTGAATGGAGGCAATGGTCGTAGCCAGAGGGCTTCCATTATTGTTACTATAAAAAGAGTACAGCAAAGAACCATCTTCTCCTACAAGGGCAATTTTTGTTGTAGTTGATCCAGCATCAATGCCTAAAAAGCAGTTTCCTTCATAGGTTGCCAAATCTTTTGTGGCAACAAGATGGGAATTGTGACGCTCCTCAAAAGCATGGTAGTCTTCCCGTGAAGCAAACAGAGGTTCCATACGTTCCACTTCGATCTCCATTTGGATGTGAGAAGAGAGTTTCTCCACCATAGTATGTAAGTCACAAATATTATCCTGTTTATAATTTAGTGCAGAGCCAATAGCAGCAAAAAGGTGTGAGTTGTCTGGGGAAACAATGTGCTCCTCATCTAATTGTAATGTGCGAATAAAGGTTGCTTTTAGTTCAGACAGAAAATGAAGGGGTCCACCTAAAAAGGCTACATGGCCTCGAATGGGCTTTCCGCAAGCAAGACCGCTAATTGTTTGATTCACAACAGCTTGAAAAATGGAGGCAGAAAGATCTTCTTTTGTAGCTCCTTCATTAATTAAAGGCTGAATATCTGTCTTTGCAAAAACACCGCAGCGAGCTGCGATATCATAAAGGGATTGATAATTTTTGGCATATTCATTTAATCCGGCGGCGTCTGTCTGGATCAGGGAAGCCATCTGATCGATAAAAGAACCGGTGCCTCCGGCGCAGATGCCGTTCATGCGCTGTTCCACGTTTCCATCTTCAAAGTATATGATTTTGGCGTCCTCGCCCCCCAGCTCAATGGCCACATCGGTCAGGGGGGCCATCTCCTGCAGGGCGGAAGCCACGGCAATGACCTCCTGGATAAAGGGAACTTCCAGGCAGCCAGCCAGGGTCAGTCCACCGGAGCCTGTGATCATGGGGTGCAGAGACAGGTTTCCAAGCTGTCCCTGTGCCTTTTCCAGAAGCCTGGAAAGGGTTTCGCGGATGTTGGCATAATGTCTTTCGTAGTCGGAAAACAGGAGATTGTGCTCCTGGTCCAGTATGGCTACCTTGACAGTGGTGGAGCCGATGTCAATGCCGCAGGCCATGGTCTTGTCTGTATATTTGTGTTCCATGAGATCGTCCTTCCTATATTATGCTAAAGTGAGTGTCGACATGCAATGACATTCCAAGACATTATAGTACAATGGGCTGCAAAATGCAAATAGCAAAAGCTGTGAAAACTTTCTTAAAAAACTGATTTTTGTATTAAACTTGGAAAAGTCTGGTTTACTTATGGGGCGGGGGATGGTAGAATGTACCTGTGCGGTCGCCTGTCCCCACCCTTTTTCAGTCTATTTTTGCAGGGGAAGAGATATGCGGACAAGGGGCCGGTTTTTGAGGCACTTTTTGAGTGGTGCACAGTGGGAGGATTGGACGAGATGAGCAATTTTGAGAAAAAATATGGAAAGTATGCGGTCAGGAACCTGTCCCTGATGCTGATTATGTGCTATGTGGTGGGCTATGTGATAAGCCTGATCAACCAGGATTTCCTTTATTATCTGACGCTGAATCCCTATGCCATAATTCATGGGCAGGTCTGGAGGCTGTTCACCTGGATCGTGGTGCCGCCCTCATCCCTGGATCCCTTTACCATAATTATGCTGCTTTTTTACTATAATATAGGAACCAGCCTGGAGCGAACCTGGGGCACCTACCGCTACAATGTGTACCTGTTTTCAGGCATCCTGTTCACCATACTGGGGAGTTTTGTCTGGCTGGGTTACTATTATTTAAATGGCGGCGGCAGCATCAGCACGGTGGTGGTAAGGGAGGTGTTTCAGCAGTACTCCCGATTGTTTAACACTTATTATATCAATATGTCCATTTTCCTGGCTTTTGCCGCCACATTCCCGGATGTGCAGGTGCTTTTGATGTTCCTTATCCCGGTGAAAGTGAAATGGATGGGAGTTCTCTACGGCCTGGTGCTGCTGTATGACTTTATTTTTGTGCCCAGTATGGAAATCCGGATTGCCATTGTCTCCTCGCTGCTGAATTTTATTATCTTTTTCTTCCGTTCCAGAAACCATATTCACATGTCTCCCAGGCAGGTGAAGCGGAGGGTGGAGTTCAGGCAGGATATCCGGCGGGCTTCCAAGGTGACAAAGCATAAATGCGCCGTGTGCGGACAGACGGAGGATGATGATCCCGACCTGGAGTTCCGCTTCTGCTCCAAGTGCAACGGCAACTATGAATACTGTCAGGCCCACCTGTTCACACATACCCATGTAAAGTGAGAGGGGGAGTCGGGGCATGTGCCCGGGAGGATTGACGCCGGATGAGGGATGATGTTTCAAAGGAAGTGCTGTTTGCACAAAAATTAGAAAAGATATGCCGGACTGCCAGGGATCAGGGGAATTGTGTCAGCACAGAGCAGGTGGCGGCGGAATTTGCGGAGCTGAATCTTGGCAGTGAAAAGCTGCAGATGGTGCTGGACTATCTGCTGGAGCGCAGGATCGCCATTGACGAACCGGGGGATCCTGACAGTTTTCTGACAGATTCCGAAAAAAATTACTTAAAGGACTACCTGGAGGGACTTGCCGCCCTGCCTGTCTGCAGCAGAAGGGAGCGGGAGGCGCTGGTCCGGGCTGCCATGACAGGGGAGAAAGGGGCCAGGCAGCGCCTGACGGAGAGCTTTCTGCCGGAGGTTGCGGACATGGCCAGGCTCTACGCCGGGCAGGGAGTGTTTGTGGAGGATTTGGTGGGAGAGGGCAATGTGGCCCTGGCGGCGGCAGTGGACGGACTCCGGGGTACGGAGGAGCCCTCTAAGGTGCCGGGGTTTCTGGCAAGGCAGATTATGGATGCCATGGAGGAACTGGTTCGGGAGTGCGCGGCCAACGCCAGGATGGATAAGAAGGCGGAGGAGCGGGTGAACCAGGTGGCGGACAAAGCCAGGGAACTGGCAGGGGAGCTGCGCAGGAAGGTGACGCCGGAGGAGCTGTCCCGGGAGACCGGCATGTCCCTGAAAGCGGTTCAGGACGCTCTGCGCATGAGCGGCTTTAAGATAGAGGATATAGAGTATGCAGAAGACGATCTATGAGGACTATAAATACAGTATGCAGGATGTGGGAAGGGTCTATGTGGGCTGTAAATATACTCTGGGAGAGCTGCTGGAGGCGGAGGAAGTAAGCTTTAAATTTCGCCTGGTGGTACAGAGACATATCCTTCCTGAGGGGGACAGGGAGGACACCCTGGAAACCCATCTGTACTATCTGTCCCGGGAGAGTTTTCTGGTAAAGATCTATCAGCAGCTGAAGGCCCGGGTGAAGGTAAATGTGATCCAGGAGAAAAAAGGCATTCTGGGAGGCCGGGCACAGAAACAGTATGTGACAAAGCAGATGGGGGTGGAAGAGCTGGCGGCCCTGTCCCCGAAGGAAAAGGAGCAGGTGGGGCTTGTGATCCAGGAAATTTCCGTGAGTAAACTGGCCCTGTCGGCGTTTTGAAGTTTGACAGAGATTATAATACAAGGAGAAAGTGATGAGAGTAGAAGATTTATCCAGTTATGAGATCATTGAAAGGGGCCGGATCGAGGATATCGACAGTGTCACATATCTGTGCAGGCATAAGAAGACAGGGGCAAGGGTGGCTCTTGTGTCCAATGACGATGAGAACAAGGTGTTCTATATCAGTTTCCGCACCACTCCCAAGGATTCCACCGGCGTGGCCCACATTCTGGAGCACTCTGTGCTCTGCGGTTCCCGGGAATTTCCGGTGAAGGATCCTTTTATTGAGCTCTGCAAAGGATCCCTGAACACTTTTCTGAACGCCATGACTTATCCCGATCACACAGTCTATCCGGTGGCAAGCTGCAATGACAAGGACTTCCAGAACCTGATGCATGTGTACCTGGACGCGGTTTTTTACCCCAATATCTATGGGAACGAGGCCATCTTCCGCCAGGAGGGATGGCATTATGAGCTGGACGAGGCGGGCGAACTCACATACAACGGTGTGGTTTACAATGAGATGAAGGGGGCTTTCTCCTCCCCGGACGGCGTGCTGTACAGGGAGATTCTCACCGCACTGTATCCCCACACCACCTATGGCTGCGAGTCCGGGGGGGATCCGGAGGTGATTCCCGAGCTGACCTATGAACAGTTTCTGGATTTCCACAGGACTTATTATCATCCTTCCAACAGCTATATCTATCTGTATGGAAATATGGATATGGCGGAGAAGCTGGACTTTATCGACAAGCAGTATCTGTCCGCCTACGAGGCCCTTTCCGTGGAATCCCAAGTGACCAGGGAGCCGGTTTTCAGCGCACCCGGGCGCAGGGTCAGGGAGTATTCTGTGAGCGAGGGACAGAACTTGGAGGAGAGCACATACCTGGCCTGGAATCTCTCTGTGGGAGACAGTCTGGATCGGGAGCTGTGCGCTGCATTCCAGATTCTGGACTTTGCTCTCTGCAGTGTGCCCGGGGCTCCGCTGAAGCAGGCTCTCATAGACAGGAACATCGGCAAGGATGTGTTCAGCATATATGACAACGGTGTAAAGCAGCCTTACTTCAGCGTGGTGGCCAAGGGCACTTCTGCGGACAGGGAGCAGGAATTTCTGGATACCATCCGGCAGGTGCTCAGGGACATTGTGAAGGATGGATTTGACAGAAAATCCCTTCTGGCGGCCATCAACCACTATGAGTTCCGGCATCGGGAGGCGGATTTCGGCAGAACGCCCAAGGGGCTCCAGTACGGTATCCGGGTGCTGGACAGCTGGACTTACGACGATTCTCTGCCCTTTGTGCACCTGGAGATGAACGACACTTATGGGGCGCTGCGCCGGAAGGCCGAGGAGGGGTATTTTGAAGGGCTGGTGGAAAAATACCTGCTGAATAATCCTCACGAGGCCATGCTGGTGCTGCTGCCCAAAGCAGGGCTTGCCCTGGAGCAGGAGGCGGCGCTGAAGGAGAAGCTTGCGGAGCGGAAAAAGCGCATGTCCCAGAAGGAGCTGGAGGATATCCGCAGCATGATGGATGCCCTGGAGGAATTCAGGGAGCGGGAGGATGCCCCGGAGGATCTGGCCAGAATTCCCCTTCTCTCCAGGGAAGATCTGAAGCGGGAGGCGGAGCCATTTTACAATGAGGAGCGGACCCTGGGGGGTGTTCCTGCGCTGTTCCACAGGGTGCACACCAACGGCATCGGATATCTGAGGCTGATCTTCAAGGTGCAGGATATTCCGGCGGAGTATTTTCCCTATATCAGCACGCTGAAAAATATGTTCTGCAACCTGAATACAGAGCATTATTCCTATGGGGAGCTGTGCAACGAGATCAATCTTTCCACGGGGGGGATTTTTGCGGTGCAGAACCTCTACCAGAAGGAGGGAAAAGAGGAGAGTCTGCTCACGGTGGAGATTGCAGGCAAGGCCCTTTCAGGCAGTCTGGGCAGGGCTCTGGAGCTGATGCAGGAGATGATTCTGACCAGCGACTTTGGAGATGCCAAGCGCCTGCGGGAGGTTCTGGCGGAGAATAATTCCAGGATGCGGGAACACATGCAGGAGTCAGGGCACAGCGTGGCCGTGCAGAGGGCTCTTTCCTACAGCTCGGTTAGAGAGGCGATTTCGGAGGAGCTGAACGGAATCTCCAATTTCCGTCTCACCACCTGGCTGGAGGAGCATTTTGAGGAAGAGGCGGGGAACCTGACGGACAAACTCACCGCTCTGAGCCGGATGATCTTCCGCCCGGAGAATCTGGTTGTGGATTTCACCGGGGACCAGGAGGTATTTGAAAGTCTGGAAGGGGCTGTGGCTGCCCTGAAGGAGAAGCTGTATACCTGCCAGGTGGAGCGGGGGAACTATGTGCCGGAAGTTTCCAGGAAGAACGAGGGCTTTATGACCTCGGGACAGGTGCAGTATGTGTGCCGTGGAGGAAATTTTGCGAAAAAGGGCCTGCCCTATACGGGGGTTCTGAATGTGCTTCAGGTGATGCTGGGGTATGAGTATCTGTGGGTGAAAGTCCGTGTGAAGGGCGGGGCTTACGGGTGCATGTGCGATTTCTACCGGGACGGAAACTGCTATTTTGTGTCCTATAGGGATCCGAATCTGGGCCAGACCATTGAGGTGTACCAGGAGGCGGCCCAGTTCCTGGCCGACTATCAGGGCAGCGAAAGAACTTTGACCCAGTATGTAATCGGCACATTCAGCTTCATGGATGTTCCCCTGACGGCGGAGGCCAAAGGGCGCCGTTCCAGGGATGCCTATTTCAGAGAGCTTACCTATGACATGGTGCAGAAAATGCGGGATGAGGTTCTGAACGCCACTGCAGAGGATATCCGTGGCCTGGCGGACTATGTGAGAGCCTTTATGGAGGAAGATTGTCTCTGCGTGGTGGGAAGCGAGCAGAAAATTAAAGCAGAGTCAGATAGATTTATGAAGATCGAGAACCTTTTCTAGAATTTTTCGTCAGTATTGTCAGACGAAACCAGAAGAGACCGGGGCGTACCCATGGCGGAGTGCCCCGGTTTTTCCGCCGGGAGACCTTTTCGGTTTTTGCGTAAGGCTTCTCTTGCGTCTCCGAAGGAATCGGAATGTTTCCCGGCGGGAACCAGGAAAGGGAAAGGTGGCAGGGATGAAGAGGACAAGTGGGAAAAGATTGCTGGCCGGGCTTATGTGTGCGGGAGTCATTTTGACTCTGGCAGGCTGTGGGGCCGGCTCCGGAGGCAGCAGATGGACTGACGGCTCCGGGGCGGGAGACTCCTACCAGGACGGGAATCTTGAGGTGAGCGCTGAGGACACGGGGTACGGAACCATGGGGACCGGCGGCGGGCCGGGGGAAACCTCAGGGAGCCAGGACTCCGGGGTCCGGGACGCCCGCAAGCTGGTGGAGACAGTGAATCTGGAGGTGGAAACCAGGGAGTTTGAGCAGCTGATGACCGCCCTGGAGAGCCGTGTGGGGGAACTGGGCGGCTATATAGAGAGCATGAACACCTACAACGGCAGCCGCTATTCGGGTGAGGGCGCCGTCCGGAATGCATCCCTGACCGTCCGCATTCCCCAGGGAAATCTGCGGGGATTTCTGGAGACCGTGTCCAACGTGGGCAATATTGTCAGGCGTTCCGAGGATGTGAAGGATGTCACCCTGTCCTATGTGGACATGGAAAGCCGCAGGGATACTCTTCGGGTGGAGCAGTCAAGGCTTCTGGAGTTCCTGGACAAAGCTCAGACGGTGGAGGAGATTATTACCCTGGAGGAGAGGCTTTCCGAGGTGCGCTATCAGCTGGAGAGCATGGAGTCCCAGCTGCGCACCCTTGACAATCTGGTTGATTACAGTACGGTATATATCAGTATCTCCGAGGTACAGGAGCTGACGCCAGTGGAGGAGCCCACGGCGGGGGCCAGAGTCAGGGACGGCTTCCTGAAAAGCCTGGAGAATATCCGCTGCGGATTTGTGGAGCTGGGGATCTGGTTTGCGGTGAAACTTCCCTACTTTGTGCTCTGGGGAGCGGTGCTGTTTGTGGTGATACTGCTTCTGCGCAGACGCCGCAGGCGGCTGTATGGGAATAAGGAGGAGAAAAAGAAAGATGGACCAAAAGAAAATATATAAGGCGGGTTTTGTCACTCTCATCGGCAGGCCCAATGTGGGGAAATCCACGCTGATGAACCAGCTCATCGGGCAGAAGATCGCCATCACTTCCCCGAAGCCCCAGACCACCCGCAGCCGTGTCCGAACGGTGCTCACCACTCAGGAGGGGCAGATTGTGTTTTTGGATACGCCCGGCATTCACAAGGCCAAGAACAAGCTGGGCGATTATATGGTGAGCACGGCGGAGCACACTCTGGAGGAGGCGGATCTGATCCTGTGGCTTGTGGAACCCTCTAATTTCATCGGCGCAGGGGAGCGCCATATCCTTGAGCAGCTGAAGAAGGTAAAAAGACCGGTGTTTCTGGTGATCAACAAGATTGACACCGTGAAAAAGGAGGCGCTGCTGTCTTTTATAGACACTTACCGCAGGGAACTGGATTTCAAGGAGATTGTGCCCGTTTCGGCTCTGAAGGGGGACAATACGGATGAGCTGGTAAAATGCATATTCCAGTATCTTCCAGAAGGGTATCCCTTCTTTGATGAAGACACTGTCACAGATCAGCCCATGCGTCAGATTGTGGCGGAACTGGTGCGGGAAAAAGCTCTGCGCCGTCTGGAGGAGGAGATTCCCCATGGCATTGCGGTGAGCATAGAGAGCATGAAGGAGAGAGGAAAGATCTGCCATATCGACGCGGTGCTGGTGTGTGAAAAGGACTCCCACAAGGGTATCATTATCGGCAAAGGCGGCGCCATGCTCCGCCAGATCGGCTCCGAGGCCCGAAAGGAGATCGAGGAGATGCTGGAGATGCAGGTAAATCTGCAGCTGTGGGTGAAAGTGAAGAAGGACTGGCGGGACAGCGATTTTCTTCTGAAAAATTTCGGCTACGATCCCAGAGAGCTTTCCGGCAGGGGACGGAAAGGGCAGGGCGTATAAGAAAGTAAAAAAATGCAGACTCTAAGAGTACATGTGAGAGAAGGCTCTGTGGGGCATCTCACAATCGGAACAGCCTGTGCCCTGAGGGCCGGGCCGGTACAGTGAAGATACGCAGGAGGATGCATGGATGGAAGAAATGTACTGGAAGCAGTTTGAGAACAGCGGCAGGATTGAGGACTATCTGTCCTTCCGCTCCAGCATATACTCTCATATGATGAGTGAAGCATCGTGTGACGGCAGCTCTGGAATATTAAAAAGCAGGGATGGCGCCTCTGGAATGATAAAAAACGGGGATGACATTTCCGGAACCATGAAGGGCGTGGCTGACACCTCTGGAATGAGGAAGCATATGTCAGACAGTGACAGGGGGATGGATAGGCCGTCAATGGGCGGGATGACGTGAATCGGTACTGGTGCTGGCAGAATGGGCAGATCACGGGGGCGGAGAAATCGACCATGCGGGAATATATATGGATGACGGGAATTGTGCTGAAACAGTCTCCGGTGGGAGAATATGACAGACATATCAGTCTTTTGACCAGGGAGAGGGGAAAAATATCTGCTTTTGCCAGGGGGGCCAGGAAACCGGGCAGTCGCCTTTCGGCGGCTGCCAGCCCTTTCTCCTTTGGCAGTTTCAGGCTCTATGAGGGCAGGAATTCCTACACCCTTGCGGAGGCGGATATTCAGAATTACTTTGAAGCCCTTCGGAATGATTATGTGGGAGCCTGCTATGGCATGTATTTTGCCGAGGTGGCAGATTACTATACCAGGGAAAACAACGATGAGAGTCAGATGCTGAAGCTGCTCTATCAGTCCCTGCGGGCGCTGGGGGCTCCTGCGCTTCCCAATCCCCTGGTGCGGTGCATTTTTGAGTGCAAGGCCCTGGTGGTGAACGGGGAATTCCCCGGCCCGCCCCAGGGGGAGCCCCTGGAGGAGTCCACGGTCTATACCCTGGAGTACATAGCGGCCAGTCCCATAGAGAAACTTTATACCTTCAACGTGACGGACACGGTTCTTTCCCAGCTTCAGAGGGTCTGCGGGGGATATATGAAGCAGATTGTGGGGCGGGATTTTAAAAGCCTGGAGGTTCTGAAAACTCTGTGTTGAAAAAAAGTCCTGTTTTTGATACAATACCTTAGGTAAAGCATTGTTTTTTGAAAATTTGCTTTGGAAAGGTATAAGGCAGAGCTGTCTGCGCCTCAGGACCTGGGGTTTTGGTGCGGGATATGGGAAAATTTGTTAAGGTCGCCTGTCTCTTTCTTTGTTTTCTGGTTCTGACAGGCTGTGGAGCAGGGGTGCCGGATACCATTGAGGCCCCCACCATACTGGTGGAAAAAAAAGGGCGGATCACCCTGTGGCAGGTGGGGGAATTCAGCAGGGACGACTATATTCTCTCGGAGCTTCAGACCTTTGCCCAGGAGGAAACGGCGCAGTTCAACCTGTCCAGGGGTGTGGACGGCGCGGTGACACTGGAGAGCGTGGAGATGCAGGAGGACAGTTCCCTGGCGGTGGTTAAATATCAATTTGACGGATGGGAGAGCTGCACCCGGTTCTGCGGGGAGGTCTTCTTTTTCGGCACGGTGAAAGAGGCAGTGCGGCAGGGATTTTCCGCCGGGGTGGCGCTCACCGGTGTGAAGGACGGCGCGCAGGTGCCGGAAAGCCAGCTGGCCCAGTGGACGGACCGCAGTCTTGTGGTTACGGACATGAAGGCAAATATATACTGCTCAGGCACCGTAACCCATGTGAGCAGCGGGGCGGTGCTGAACAAGGCGCGGGGCAGGGAAATGGTCACTTCCTATATCCTCGGCTTTTTCATGAACGGCGTGTATCAGCTGGCGGTGCTGTACGGCTTCGGCAGCGTGGTGCCCATTCTCAATCCCGAACTGGTGCTCTCGCGCGGGTACGGCATCCGCAACGTGACCAATCTGGACGGCATCCGCAATACTCTGGACAATGCCATCCCGCTGGAGTTCATGGGCATCCATATTCCGCTGGCCACCTTCCTGGTCATCGGCGTGTTCTGTCTGTTCATCGTGTGGTTCCGCCGCACCAAACTCGGCCAGGACATGCGGGCCACCGGGCAGGATCTGGGCGTGGCGCATGCGGCGGGCATTCCCGTCATGCGTACCCGCATCATTTCCATTGTCATTTCCACCGTACTCGCGGCCTACGGACAGATCATCTTTCTCCAGAACGTCGGTACGCTGAACACCTACAACAGCCATGAACAGGCCGGCGTATTCGCCATTGCCTCCCTGCTGGTGGGCGGGGCCACAGTGGCCCGGGCGTCCATCCTCAACGTGTTCACGGGCGTGCTGCTTTTCCATCTGATGTTCGTGGTTTCTCCCATGGCAGGCAAGTATCTGGTGGGAGACGCGCAGATCGGCGAATATTTCCGCGTGTTCGTGTGTTATGCAATCATTTCTCTCGCGCTGGTGCTGCATGCCTGGCGCCGCCATGCCGACAAGGTGCGCGCCCGCGCAGACCTGCGCGGTGACTCGGGAGGTGCCGCATGAGCCAGTTTCCCACTCCGGTCAGCCGCAGGCGTATCATTATCAAGCATGTGCTGGTGAATGTGGCCCTGGTGGCTTTGCTCGTGCTTCTGGGGGTATGGTGCTATACGCAAGGCAAAACGTACAAGCTTGCGCTGGACAATTCCGCCTTCACCGGAAAAGACGGATTGGAATATCCGGCTCTGGAAGCCGCGGAAGTCATCATTGACAGGGCGGAGCCCATTTACATGATGGAGGACGACAGCTCCTCCGGCAAGGCCGTAGGCAAGAAGCATGTCATGATCATTGATAAGCTGGATGAAGATGATAAGGTTCTGGAAAGCCGGACGATCAGATTCTCCATCTCCGAGTTGAATGAGAACCTGGAAATAAATATTGCGGAGTTCTGGCTGCGCGGGAAATAGCGCAGGTGCGGATTACTTCTTTCTGCAGCCGCAGGATGAAAAGCGTCCTGCGGCCTTTTCCTTTCAGGGTGAAGAATTAATTTCCGCCGGATCATACATGCGCCGCGTGAACCTGCGCTTCACGCGGCTCCGCGACCCCTTTCTTCCGCGACTTCCCGGTGACGCTCGATGGGCGTTGCCGATACTCGCTCTCGCTTGCGTTTTGCGCGGAAAACGCCGCGCTCGCACTCCATGCCTCCGCTCTATGCCGCATGACCATGCAGCGGGGGCGTCGCTCCATGTTCGCTACGTTCGCGCCTGCGGTGGTCAAGAATAGTTTCAACACTATGCTGAAACAGAGCCATTCGTTTTTACAATCAGAGAACGATTCCAGAAAAAACAGGCCAGCTTTCCCCTGTGGGGTATAGGGAAAAGCTGGCCGCGTCATCTTCGCCCTTTGGGGCCATTCAATCGTTTACCTGACAGGGGGCGGAGCGGCAGGTGGTTGGGATTGCCGCCTGTTTTGGCACGGTCTTCGCATAGCACTCCACACGGAGGAGGTTCTGGAATTTCCTCCGGGCTGTAAATGTTACTAACCTTGCGTATTTGCAGGTATTTTTATCAGGAGTGCAATGTCATGATCATGACGCGCCGCCCCGGTTTCGCATCCGGAATTGTTGTCGCCTTCAGCGCGCTGTGTCTTGCGCTTCCCCTCGTATTCCCCGGCTCGGCCGAGGCTGTACGCATCAAGGATATTGCCACGTTTTCCGGCGTGCGCAGTAACCAGCTCGTGGGGTACGGCCTTGTGGTGGGTCTGGGAAATACTGGAGACACCAAGGACAGCTTCACCAGGGAAACTCTGGTAAACATGATGGAACGCATGGGCGTGGCTGTGGACAGCCGCAACCTGAAGGCGGGCAACGTGGCCTCGGTCATGGTTACGGCGAACCTTCCGGTATCGGCCAAGGCGGGGTCCAATATTGACGTCACCGTGTCCAGTATCGGCAGCGCCACCAGCCTTCAGGGCGGCGTGCTGCTCCAGACGCCGCTCAAGGGGGTGGACGGGAAGATCTACGCGCTGGCCCAGGGGGCGATCATTGTGGGCGGCTATTCCGCCACCGGCGCGGCTGCCCGCTCCCAGAAGAATACGACTACGGTGGCGAGTATTCCCGGCGG
>OFFH01001363.1_pt1 | contig 12636 bp, 11 predicted proteins | sample 1521341 | NCBI WGS metagenome assembly OFFH01 (sample SAMEA3504108, study PRJEB24116) | mouse gut metagenome | biome: mouse gut; feature: mouse-associated habitat; material: faeces | place: Denmark | collected 2011 | reverse complement strand
GAGTGTTGACAATGAAGAACAGAAAAAAATGGGGAGTATATTTGATGGGTGTGGTTCTTGCGGTGCATACAGCAGGATGTGGAAGCACAGAGCCGCCTGCAGGAAACAGAAGCGAGCCTCCGGTATCTGATGAAGCAGAACAAAACGGTGTAGGAAATCAGGAAGATAATATGTCCGCTGAAGACAGAGCACAGATGGAAACAGCAGATACAGATGGCAGTAACATCCTGATTGCCTATTTTGCCGCAGGTGAGAACAGTGACGTGGACGTGGTTTCCTCCGCAAGCGTGACAACAGTGGACGGGGAGGCAAAAGGCCGTCTTCGGGCAGTGGCAGATATGATTCAGACGCAGACGGGCGGGACGCTTTTTTCCATACAGACATCCGTGGATTATCCCGGAGACGGCGGTGCGTTAATAGATTATGCTGCAGAAGAACAGGAGGAAGACGCGCGGCCGGAGCTGACGAGCCATATAGAAAATCCGGACGATTATGATGTTATTTTTGTCGGATACCCTACATGGTGGGATGACATGCCGCAGGCTCTATACAGTTTTTTTGATGAATATGATTTTTCGGGGAAAACGATCATTCCTTTTAATGTGCATAACGGAAGCCGCTTTTCAGGAACCATTGAAACCATTCAGGATCTGGAGCCGGATGCGGAAGTGATCACAGACGGTTTTACCGTCAGCGAAAGAGATGTGGCAGGAGCTGCCGGTGATGTGGCGGACTGGCTCGGAGGATTAGGATATTAGCAGGGGGTAATTCGCATGAAACGCAGGATGAGCCGGATACTGGCACTGACATTGGCTGTATTGTGTACGGCATGTTCCGGGAGGCAGACAGAAACAGAATACAGAGACAGCACAGTTATTTCGGCAGAGACAGAAAATGCGGATACTGTAAAGGAAGAAACTACAGGCTCAGAGGAGGACGTGGTTCCTATGAATAAACAGACGGGTTCGGGGCAAATACCGGAAGAACTGGAGCAGATACCAGAGGAATATTTTGGAGCGGCATCAGAGCAGGGGACAGTGGAGCGATTAGAATACCAGACATGGGAATCCATGAGTTATGAAGCTCAGACCACTCAGCTCACAAAAACGGCATATGTATATCTGCCATATGGCTATTCGGGAGAACAGCAATACAATGTGCTTTACCTGATGCACGGAGGATGGAGCAATGAGGAGACATATCTTGGCACGCCGGAAAACCCGCATGAATTGAAAAATGTACTTGACCATGCCATACAGGACGGGAGAATGACGCCGGTAATCGTGGTATGCCCGACCTATAACAATACGAGTCCGGAGGACAGTGCGGATTATGGTCTGGCGCTGCGGCTGACGGACAATTGTCACAACGAACTGATGAATGACCTGATTCCGGCTGTGGAGGGAAAGTATCGTACCTACGCAGAGGGGACTTCTTGGCAGGAACTGACGGAAAGCCGCAGCCACCGTGCTTTTGCCGGATTTTCCATGGGTTCGGTCACTACATGGCATACGTTCCAATACTGCATGGACTATTTTCGGTATTTTCTGCCGTCCAGCGGCTCCAGCATGTCTTTATACTGCCTGCTTCCCCTGAGCAGGAGAATGCCCCACAGTATTACCAGTACAAAATACAGAGACAGACAGATAAAATCAGTCACGTTTCTCCCTCCCTACAACTTGATATCCAATATCTTCCGGCTCACAAAGTAAGAGGCGGCAAAGATCATCAAAGCAATGGATACAGACAACTGGCCTATCGGCGACTGCAGATCAATCAGATCCCCACCCATGGATTTCATCAACAGAATAAAGGCTACCGGCATCACCAACATAATGTTCTGCTCATTTTTCTGACCGGATACCATCGTCTCTAATTCCATCTGGATCTCTATCTTATCCCCCAGGATTACTGTGGTGTTTTTGATGACCTCCTTGATATTGCCGCCTTTTTTATAACAGGTGGCAAACACATTGGCAAAATTATGGATATCCTCAATTCCGCTGCGCTCCGCGAAATTCATCAAAAGATCCTCAATCTGGATATTATTATTCAGCCCCGTGCGGATTATCTGTACTTCTTTTACAATATCCGCATCCTCCGTAAACTGTACTGCCAGGTCATCTGCCGCGCCCGCAAAGGCGTCAAACATATTTTTGCCTGCGCCAATGGAAGTAGACAGCGCGTCTAACAACCCACGGAACTGCATGGTCAGCCTGGTTTGACGCTTTCTGATTACCTGCCCGGTTCTCATGGGGACAAATACAAAACCACAGACGGCGCCCACAATGACAGACACCAGGATCTTTTCGTAAAATATGTACAGTACTGCGCCGCTGGCCGCCATACCTATGAGAAACCACAGTATTTTCTCTCCAATGCTGGGAAAATACACATTATAATCCGTTGCATCGCAGGTCAGCCCTGTTTTTACCTCATAAGGTTCCTTTTTTCCCAATAGCTTCATCCGTACCTCTCCTAGATTTCTTCCCGTATGCCTGTCATAATCAGTTTGTTCCTGTGGACCATCTGATTGGCTGTCCGCCGCAGAGCACCGGAAACCTTGTACAAAGTACTGTTCTCATCCTCCTCAAACACATACAGGGGATTCAGTTCAATCTGTCCGTTCCGATATCCCACTACTTCCGTGATCTCCATCGTCTTACGGGACTTATCCCTCAATCGGGACAGATGGATAATAATATCTACCGCCGAAGCGATCTGTTGGCGAATCGCCTCCAGGGGCAGACCGTCCGCTCCCTGAAGCACCATAGTTTCCAAACGACTCAACATATCCTGTGTGGAGTTGGCATGGCCGGTGGACAGTGAGCCGTCATGGCCGGTATTCATGGCCTGCAGCATATCCAATGCCTCCCCTCCCCGGACCTCACCAACAACAATGCGCTCCGGACGCATACGCAGAGATGATTTGATCAGATCCCGTATGGTTATTTGTCCCGCACCGGATGCGTTGGCATTGCGGGTCTCCAGCCTGACCAGGTTCTCCACTCCCTCGATCTGGAGTTCCGCCGAGTCCTCTATCGTAATCACACGTTCATCCTTGGGAATATAATTGGATAGCGCATTGAGAAAGGTGGTCTTGCCGGAACCGGTGCCTCCGCATATAAATATATTGTATTTGGCCCTGACCAGCAGTTCCAGCTTATCAGCAATCTCCTGGGTGATGGAGCCATATCGAATCAGTTTGGCAATGGTCATGGGTTCCTTTGAAAATTTTCGAATAGTCAATGTGGGGCCGCACAACGCAATGGGCGACAATACCACATTTACACGGGATCCATCCGGTAATCTGGTATCGCAGATTGGATTGGCCTGGTTGACTTCCCTCCCGGCCAGTCCCACAATCCGCTGGATAATATCTTCCAGCCGCCGCTGGCTCTCAAACTGCTTGTCCAGCTTAAACAGACGTCCGCTCTGCTCTATAAAGATATTCTGAGGACCGTTTATCATTACCTCGGTAATGGTGTCATCACTGATAATTGCATCCAGCAGCCCAAATCCTCTGATGGAACTGTATACCTGTTCCACGATGGACACCCTCTGTTCTATGGGCACATACTGTCCGTCCAGGTGCTGCTCCGTGACCTGTTCAACCCTTTCTTCCAACTCCTGATCTGTCAACTGGCTAATGGGTATATTATCTATAATGTAGTCCTTGATATCCGCTATCATCTGTTGCTCTGTCTCAAAAGTCATGTGATTTCTCCTTAGTATAATTTATCCAATACTTCTTCCTCTGCCAGCTGTCTCAGCAGCTGTTCCACTGTATAACCCTCATAACGCTTAATGCCTCCGACCTCCCTGACATCCGAAACCGCCGCCTTCTCCGAAGTCCTGCTGCTGAATCGATTATACAGGATACTGCACCGGATCAGAAGTTTCCAGTCATTCTGTTCCTCAAGAATCCTCATGGACGCCATAACCCGCTCCAGCTTCCTGTTGGAGGTTGGGGAACCGTCCCCCACCATTACGATTTGAGCGCATTCCCGCAAAATCTCCAGTTCTGATTTTTCAAGAGAAAAATCCATATCTAAAATAATATAGTCATAAGCACCGCACATCTTAATATTTGCAATCATATTGCGGATTTCCTCGGAATTAAGTTCAGCCATATCCAATGCGGTGGCTGTGGCAGAATAGAACCATACGCCCGACGAATCCTGCTTCACAACGCTCTCCAGCTTTACGGGCAGATTGCCTTTCCTGCTCTTGATGGCATAAATAATATCTTGAAAACTGCCCGTTCCATCTGCCTGAAAGAATACATCCGAACTGCCAAACCGCTCCAAATTCAGATAGAGAACCTTTTTTCCTTTTCTGGCCAGTCTGATTGCGCTTGCGGCTGCAACCGTCGAGGCTCCTGTGCCTCCGGATACCGCCAGATAGGCAATCAGTCTGCCTCCATTTCCCTGTTCCATATGAAGCCCGGTAATTTCTGTGACGTTTTCCGCGTAGATACTGAGAATCTGCCGATAAATCAGATCTGCTTTCTGAAATTTATGTATAACCTGCTGTCCCCGAAAGGATTCGATCTCCGCAGAATCAACCAGATAGGCAAAACCGCAGCGCCCGGGAATCTGCCGATTGTCGATCTCATAACTGTCATCCGCCAGAAACACATCTATCCTGCTAGCTGTCAACGCTTCAAGAGCCGCCTGCTCCTGCGTAAAAGAATACATTTCCAGCTTTTCGGTATACCGGGAATTAAATGCTGAGACCAGACGGCTCAAATAGGTCTTATCCCTCCCCAGAATTGCCACTTTAATTTTCATTTTATCCCCCCTGTCCGCCCGTTTCACAGAAACTCCCATAAACTGGCAGGATTTTATATTGTTTATAATATTGACCAATTAAAGCCGATCATATTTCAGCATTTGTAATTTAAAATTTCAAGAATAATTATACAATACATGCAAACATCATGTCAATATATTTGTTTGTATTTATTTATACAATTTTATATAAATAATTATTGATTGATCCCTGATTATAGCATAACTGGAATTCAATCCTTTTTTGAATCTTATTTACTATAATCCAATAAAAATGCACCACCCGCAATTACGCAGTGATGCATTTTCCATATGTAATAAAAGTTTAAAGTCCCTGATCCCCTATACTTATCTGCCCCCTCAAAATAACGCAGGACTCTTCTCCGGGACAATTTCATTGAAAACGCACCGGCAAGTCTTTGATTTTATTCACTATTTTATGCACCTGCCAGATATAATGATCTCTGTATTTCTTATCAAATTCCGCTTTCAACGCATATAATTCCTCAAATTCCACTTTCAGCCTCTCCTCCCCTGCTTCTCCAAACTTCTCCCGCAGCCATAGATAATACTTACTCTCCCAAAATGCAAATTCGGTATTTTGGGGGCGAACAGGTTTGTCTGAAAGTTTCGGGCCCCATACTCCGGCAATAAAAATGTCCATCAATTCTTCCAAAGACAGATATTTTTCAATAAGCTGATAGATTTCATCATAATCAGTAGTATTGATCTCCTTTATACAGCGCTCCCGTCTCCACACCGTTTCAAAAGAAACATACTTCGTCATCCAATCCAAATTGCATAAAATGCCTTCCGTATACGCATACCAAGATACAGACTCCGCAATTAAATCTGCCAACTGACTGCAGAAATCCCGTGAAATATCCTCTTCTTCCAGAGAGAAAACATACGCCGCCATCTGATAGAGTTCATTTTTCGGATAAAAGTACCGATACCCCCCATCTCTCAACCCCTTCCATATTTCCTGGCAATTCTCTCTATAGTAATCCGCAAAACCCACCCTGTCGTCCAGATAAGCATAGGCGCGCAAAATAAAGTACTTCCCTCCCAGAAAAGACGGCTTTTCCATCTTCTGTATGCCGTCCATAAATCTGTTCATGCTTCTATCCTTCGCTGCCGGCATATAAAAATAGGCAATGGCCAGGCACTCACCAGAGTTGGATTTCTTATCACTGTCATTCTTAAAGCCGTCTATCACTTCGTCTATCATGCTAAGGACCAGATCATAGTTCCCTGCCTTCAGCCCGTCCCTTAAGTCTTTCTCATACTGACTTCCCTCATATCTGTCCCAGCCCGCTTCATACATATGGCTGCGGAAATCCCGCTGTTTAACAGTTTCCGAATTATGCAGAGCAACTATTTCTTTCATATGAAGTTCCCACTCACCGCCTTCTGATTGAGCCTCCTGCATCAATTCAAACCAGAAGTGTTCTTTCCAGCTGGCATTCCGAAGCCGTTTTTCCAACAATTCCAGCACCTGTCCTTCCATCTTTCCATCATGCAGGCGCCATATGGTATAGAGCAAGGCTTCCGTCATCTGCACATCCGCCTGCAAAACCAATTCCCACTGCCATCCGCTGAATGCATCTAAAATCCAAAACTCTTCCTTATCTGTATCGCCTGTATAGTCTAGCCTCCACAGCGTTCTGTCCATTTCCAGTCCACACATCTTCAGGAGATTTAAAAACTGTTGTTTTTCAACCAGTCCAAAACAGCCATTCCCGAAAGAAACATTCCCAAAAACCGCTTTCAAAAGCACATCAAGCATTTGCCTCTCCTCATGTCCGCTCTCCAGTATTGTATGCACAAAGTGAAGAAGAACTTGATTATTTAATGCCTTTCTCATTGCTGCCTGCAAATTGAGCGTACTGATGTTATTATCACCGAAAAGATGGTAACACAGCAAAAGTTTCAACGGGTTCTGCCCGTTGCTGACTCCATGATTGGACAAATAAACAATTCCCTGCTGAATAATATCCAACAGGCCAACTCTCCCCCACTCCTCTTCCTCATTGTTAACGGTTACTCCCGCATTCCCAAAAGAGCAGCCCTGTTTCAACATTGGATATACACGCCAGTTTCCTGCTATGTAAAAACTCCTGTAATACAGTTTAAAGAACCTTCGGTACAGTTCTCTTTCATCCCTGGTCATATCTGCCGCGGTATAGATGACGCGAAACAAAGCCTGCGCGTCCGGCTGCTCTATCGCCTGGGGACCATATTCTTTCTCCAGGATACGCATTCCTTTCAACGCCCATTCATTTGTTACATTTAGAATAAAACCGTTTTTTTTGCGCTCTTGCATCGTCTCAAGCACGCATAGCCCCACATCCCCTTCTGCCTCCTCCGTGCAGCACTGCCTATACTTTTCGACGCATTCCCCTATTTTTCCTGCGCCCTCCTCTCCCCTCAGATCCGGCCTGCCAAAGAAATAATACTCCGCCCATAGCCGTATATTCTGCTTCTCAGCCAACATTGGCTTCCCGGGTTCCCATTCAAGAGCAAGTTTACAGATGCGGTCAAGTTCCGCTTCAATCGACGCATAGTCAAAGCGATCTCCCATTTTCTGCATCAACTCCGCTTTCTGCCTGAGAACCCAATAATAATCAACACTTGCAGATGCAGCGGATAACTGCTTGTCCAGAATCTCCGCTATCTCATATGCCTGTGCACAAACGCCCACCTCTGACGCTGTCTCCAAAATGCACTTGCATATTACTTCTAAACTGTAAAATTCCGCATGGGCGGATAAGTATTCCACTCCTCTGCCGAACTGCACACCAATCTGTTCCCATACACTCTCGTCACACAGGCAAAACCGAATTATATGAATTGCAGACTTAAAAAGCAGAAAAAATATTGCATCTGTTTCCCGGTTTCTCATCTGCTCCAGGAGATCGGACAACAGTTTCTTTTTCAATCTCTGCGGACATTCCTCCATAATGACGTCCAACATCAATCCCTGTACGCTCCTGGATCCATCGCTGTCTACGCTAATAAAATTGACAATGCAGTACATATCGGATACAATAAAGAAACATATACAGAACTGCAATCGTTTCCGTTTATTGCATCTTATTTGAATCGCATGAAGATTTTATAAGCAAAGTAATAGCAGATGGATTGAGGGGATGAAAACCTGGTATAGAGAGGGAAAGTCCGTATGACAACTGAGCACATTTATAAAAAGCAAGGGATAGAACTTTTTTACTATGAAATAGATAATGATTTACAGCCATTGGTTCTTATTCATGCGCAAGGGGTAGATGCTGCAAGTTTTAAAAATGTATGGACTCCTTTATCTAAAAAATTTCATATTTATTCAATAGACTGCTATGGGCACGGCAAAAGTCTGCATGCTGCAGAGCAATATAATGTGGTTGACATTGGTAAGGCCATTATACGTTTTATTGAAGATGTGGTTAAAGAGAAAGTTTATCTTCTGGGACATTCTTCCGAAGGATTGATTGCCGCTTACATTGCATGCAAAACAGAGCTTTGCAGTTATCTGATTTTAGAAGACCCGCCGTTCTTCTCGTCACAGGGGGAAAGGCGGAAAAGCAGCTATAATTATATTGATTTATCTACAATCTGCCATGATTTTATAAATCAATCCGATCATAAAGATTTTGTGCTGTATTATTTCGGCAGTCAGTACGCATGGAATTTTTTCCCTGAAAAATCCAGAGACAAGATTAAAGAAAAAATGATCGCTATGGCGTCAAAGTACAGAAAAAAGCATCCCGACAGAAATCTGAAAGTAATGTTCTGGCCGAAAGCTGCGCTTAGCGGCTTTCAGGGCATGAATAAATATGACCCATTGTTCGGAGAGGCATTTTTTGATGACAGCTTTCATAATGAAATACCACATGAAGACATATTGAGCAATATTAACTGCAAAACAATCTTTATGAAAGCACAGACAAATATCAGTGAAGATGGTATTCTGATGGCGGCATTGAGTGAAGAAGATTTGAAAAGAGTTTCGGAGATTATTGCTGATTTGCAGATTGTTCGTTTTGATTGCGGTCATGGCATACATATAGAGAAGCCAAAGGAGTTTATTGAATGTCTGGCAAATCTGGAATGACAGAAGAAAGGGTACGCTGCCCTGTTCTGCGGAAATAAAACGAGGTCACAGATACCCTGCTTTAGTTACGGTGGACAGGCGTACATTACAGAAATGCCCGGCATAGCACCGGAAAGCAGCGGGCAGGTTCCGGGGATTTTGGGATATCCTGTCCGCCGTATTTGTGTATGGAAATATGCCTGATAAGGATGTGCTGGTCTGTATGGAAATTGGCAAAGGATTGAGGTATAATTCTGATATTGGGAATAAATAAGAGATTCTGATTTGCAAAGAGGAGACAGTTTCATGAGAAAAGTTGTTTTATTTATTGCAATGAGCCTGGACGGGTATATTGCGGATGAGCATGGCAGTGCAGACTGGCTTAATGGACAGGACATGAGTGTGGAAAATATTGATACTTATTCAGTATTTATGCGTGATGTCGACACGGTTATTATGGGGTGGGATACCTATCATCAAATTGTGACTGAGCTATCTCCTGCAGAATGGATATATGCCAATCTGATAAGTTATGTCGTTACACATAGAAAGTTACCCTCAAAAAAAGAAATCTTTTTTACGGGAAAAGCACCGTCCGATCTCGTGAGGGAATTAAAAAACAAAGAGGGGAAGAGCATTTGGATCTGTGGCGGAGCGAACATAGTTCAGCAATTAGTTCAAAATGATTTAATTGATGAATACTATATTTCGGTTATTCCAACAGTTTTAGGTTCTGGTATCCGGCTTTTTGGAGCAGCACCAGATGAAATCAAATTAAAGTTAATTTCGACACAGACCTATAACGGAATTGTCGAGCTGATTTACACACGCAGATAACTGATCGCTGATATGGTAAGTAACGGGATTGCAGGTGAGTTCGATGGAGAATCTGATTGTTTTCCTGTGATGAAAATGGAGGTGCTTTCAGTGTTAAAAAAGCTGAATTATATTTTAAATATAGTTGCCGGCTCATTTATCGGAGTTTTCACTGGTTGTGGAATATATACGTTTTGGGATTACAGGACACACCCCGGCTTATATGCCATGCAATCAGCACCCTGGTACACAGGTATTTTTATGGATGGAATAGTTATTCTTATTCTTCTGGCAGTGTTGATTATTGTAAAGTTAATTATTCGGAAAAAGATAAAATCTGCGGCGGAATAACACGAATACCCCGCAGAGGACGGGCAGGGCAGGCGTCCCTGAAAGGCGGAAATGTTAATGCCGTTGCAGGATACAGGGAACAGGCGAAAGAGGTTTATGGGTTTGAAAAGGATACAGTAGAACAGTATAATTTTGATGAAGATGTACCAGTCGGAATATATGATAATTTTTCAATATGTATTCAGTAACTCTGATGAAAAATAGAAGAAGCTGAAATGTCAGAACAGGGAATTTGCATAGCGGATATCTGCATCGTTAAAAGGGGAAGGAAACAGAATTAAATTGCAGAAATTGTAACGGATAAAAATATGATGGATATCAGATAAGGATATTATTTTTGTTAAAAAAATGTATCTTGCAATTAAAATTTGCATATGCTATAATGTCGATAGACAAAAAGCAATGATAAGTCCATATGGACAAAGGAATGAATCCCCCAACTGTAATGGCGTACAGTCGGGGGATTCTTCTTTTCTTTTATACTGGCAAAGCACCCAGTAGGTTATTTGTTGTCCTTATGACCGCCATCTAACCATTTGATGATGTAGTGACAAGCTACACCAGCCGCAACAGCAACTAAAAAAGCAATGATAACTTCCATATGAACACCTCCTCCCGTTGTCGGGTGTAGGTTGGTCAGATTTACAAGGGAAAAAAGAAATAGCCGCCACTACTGCAATAGCGACGGCTGATATAAAAATTAGCTTTTAACTGTTTGGGGTAGAGCCGCTTCTATGGTTCTCCCTTTTCTGTCTACAATATAGCATATCTGAAAACTTGGTATTGCATTTGTTGCACTCTGTATATGCCTCAGACCTAACAGTCTTTAAAATATACGCTGAGCCAGTTCTGCTGCCTTTGCTGTTGTATTTCGTTGTATCCATCCACTGGTGGTTACATGTAGGGGCTGTTCCTGCTACAACGTTGATTGTGCAGATGTAATCACGATATCTACCCTGAGCGTCTTTGCCTCTGTTTACAAGAACTTTTACCTGACCGATCCCTGTTGCTGTTACTCTACCCGTTGAGTCGATCGTTGCAATATGGTCATTGTAAGAAAATGTGCTCTCGTAATCTGGATACTGACCCTGAATAAGTAGAAAACTTTCGCCTACCCTTAAGGTCTTGCTCGTAGCTGTAAGATACGGTTTAGCCGGAGCTTTCTTAACCGTTACCCTACACTTTAATTTCTTGTTTCCAACTTTAGCTGTAATTGTAACTTTTCCTGCCTTCTTCGCCACTACGTTACAGCCCTTCTTTGTAACCGTTGCAATGCGCTTGTTTGACGAAGTGCATGTAGCCTTTTTGCCTGTGCCCTTAATGTTCAGCGTAAAACGCTCCCCTGCCGTCAAAGTAATATTCTTCTGGTCTAATTTGACCGTTGCCGCTTCTGCGTTCTTCGGCAGAAAAGAAACTGCCGCAAGCACAGCCATCAATGCAAATAATGTTTTCTTCATAAATCCATTCGTTTTTCCCATATCTTTTCTCCCTCCAATATATTCAAACAGCTAATCCCCTGTTTGTTCCGCTCCACCAGCCTGTCAAATTCCCTTAAAATTTTCTTCCTTTTGACATCTAGTGAATGTCATTTATTGTCTAATTATAGCTTATACTGTCCCATATGACAAGCAGTAAATGTCAAACGTTCAGAGGTAAATAAGGTGGGTATATGTATAAGAATAAAAGTTCAGACGGAAAAAATAATATCTGCGGAATCAGGATAAAGGAATTAAGGCAGTCTCTGCCGGAAAAGACTTCCCAAAGGAAGTTCGCGGAAATACTGCAAAGGGAAGGAATTGACATTGATAAAAACGCCGTACAAAGAATTGAATCCGGTCAGCGGTTCATTACAGACATTGAATTAAAGATACTGTCAAAGGTGCTTCATGTCACTTGTGATGAACTGCTGGAAAACAAAATCTGACTGCCACCAGATAACATAGAATCTTCATAAAGGCAACCAAGCAACCGCATAGGAACAAAGTATGTAAATCATGCCAATAAATCCAATAATAAAAAAAGGGATATTTTCAAATGCACTTTTTGAGAATATCCCTTAACTGTATGATTTTTTTACATATTTCTGCAAGCCTTCACGTGAAACTTAATCTCTCTGTAATCCACATTTAGAGCAGTACTGATTACCTCTAAATTTATCTAAGTTATGGCTCTCTCCACCACCTGCTGTTGTATAACCTGCGTGAGATGTAACAGTATGTGCATGTTCATCATACTCACTCTGTAATAAATATTTCTGATGACATGTATTGCATTCTGTATATGCTTCATCTCTGCAAGTCTTAACCGTAAAAGCTGTTCCTGTGAATGAACCCTTAGAACTATATTTCATTGTATCCATCCACTGATGTTTGCAAGCCGGAGCCGTTCCCGCTACAACGTTTATTGTACAAACATAGTCTCTATATCTACCCTGTGAATCCTGACCTCTGTTTACCATTACTTTTACCTGACCGATTCCGGTTGCTGTTACTCTGCCCGTTGAATCAATCGTTGCAATATGGTCGTTATAGGAAAATGTGCTCTCATAATCTGTATACTGCCCCTGAATAAGCAGAAAACTTTCGC
>OFFH01001361.1_pt1 | contig 12649 bp, 25 predicted proteins | sample 1521341 | NCBI WGS metagenome assembly OFFH01 (sample SAMEA3504108, study PRJEB24116) | mouse gut metagenome | biome: mouse gut; feature: mouse-associated habitat; material: faeces | place: Denmark | collected 2011 | reverse complement strand
CGGAAGGGGAACAGGGCGGATTTGCCGCCCGCAATAACCGTCTGCGCCCGGAGAAGGTTCCGTGAAATTGTTTTCGGACAGGGGTTCGACTCCCCTCACCTCCACCACACTAAAAGCCTTGTGCCGCAACGGTTACAAGGCTTTTTTGCTGCCCTTTTCGGTGGATTTACCCTTCAAATTACCCTTTACAGATTTGCAATACCCTTTATGTATGCCTCCATCCGGTCTGCGCTGGCCCTCTTCATTTCCTCAGTGACGTGCCCGTAGACATCCAGAGTAAACGCGGCGGTATGGTGGCCCATATTGGATTGAACCGTCTTTACATCGTCCCCAGCCCGGAGGGAAGCAACGGCATAGCTGTGCCTGAGATCGTGCAGGCGCAGGTCCGGCAGGCCGATGGAGGCCACGATCTCCTTATAGTTGTGGTAGACCGTGCTGGGGGAAAGATGTTCCCCAACCTCATTGCAGAACACATACCCATGATCCTGCCAGAGCGGCCCAGACTTGAGCCGGTCCCGGAGCTGACGGGCTCGATGCTTTTTCAGCAGCTCTACCACGAATGGGGCGGCGGTGATTGTCCGGCCCTTGCCGTTCTTGGTGGAGATCAGCCGGAACTCTCCAGGTCTGCCGGGGATGTTCTGAAGCTGCCGGTCAATGCGGATGGTCCCCTTGTCCAGGTCCACGCAGTCCCAGAGCAGGCCGAACGCCTCACCCCGGCGCATACCTGTAAAGAGCATGGTCAGATAGATGGCCTCGAAGCGGTGGCCCCCTATAGCTCTCATAAACGCCGCCATAGCATCGCTGTCCAAAGGGTTGATTTCTTTGCGCTCCAGCCGGGGAAGCTCGCAGGCATCGGCAGGATTGAAGCGGATATAACCCACCTTTACCGCCTGCTGGAGTGCCTTGTGGAGTACCCCGTGGGCGTTCCTCACTGTCTTAGGCGACAACGGCGGCTTGTCCTCGTGGGGCTTTCCCATATCGTTGATGAACTTCTGGACGGTGTGGGCGTTCAGCGCGTCCAGCTTGATCGCGCCGAGGGCGGGCTTGATGTATACCCGGACATTTTTCTCATAGCCCTGCGCTGTAAAGGGCTTTACCCCGCCGAGATAGTCCTTTTGCCAAATGTCCAGCCACTGTCCCACGGTCATTTTACTGGGGGCCTGATACGTGCCGTTGTCAACCTCTGCTACGGCCTGGGCCAGCTTCTGCCGGACCTCCTTCTGTGTGGAGCCGTAGACGCTGCGCTGTATCTGCTTGCCGGTCCCTGGGTCCCGGCCCACGGTGAACCGGGCCTCCCACCTGCCGTCCGGGCGCTGCCGGATCGTGCCGCCGCCCTGGGCGGCTCTGGTGCTTTTTCTTGCCATTGCAATTTCCTCCTCTGTCTGGTATGATAGGAGGGCAGTTAGGCCGTTGTCAGTCTGCTGCCCTATAGCCGCCCCCGGTGTTGTCAGCGCTGGGGGCGGTTTTTTTATTTCCCTTTTCCGTTTGAAATGCAGATCTAAACTGGCCTTTGAAATCTAATAAAGCCTCATTAGCAGCGTTGTTTATTATCCCAATGGCAGTCGATGTGCAAATATACTCATAGTCAGACAAAGGAACCTCTACAGCTGTTGTCATTTCCCCGGAATCGTCATTTGCTATCTCTACCAAATGTATGTCCGCGCTGTGTCGTGTCGCTACGAGTTTGTCCGTATCTATAGCACAGCTTGACATCGCGGCTCTCCAAGCCCAGGTAACAAAATCGTCTACACGATAATTTAGAATCTTGTCTATCACAAACAAAACTGATCTGAGATGTGCAGCAGAAGATGTCGATAATTGGTGGAGTATTTCTATTGATTTTGCAGGCACTCCCGTATATCTTGCGGCTTGTGCTAACTCTCCGTTTACCGTGCGCTCTTCAGACAACCCAAGCAGCCAATCTGCCGAAACATCACACTTTTCTGCAATTTTTACAAGCGTAACTGCATCCGGTACCCGGTCCCCATTCCAGTAAAAGCCAACAGTCTGCCGCGATATACCTAGAAACTCCGCGAACTCTGTATTTGACTGTTCTCCTTGCAGTTTTCTAAAACGCTCTGTGAATATGGGAAGCCGTTCATTCATTCGCTCTATATATTTACACCTTCCTTTGAAACGCTCTATAATTGTCGACGGCTGTTGAAACTTTTGTTCCCCTATTGCAAACGCTCTTGTTGTGTGCTAGAATCAGTATACCAGCTACAATCATAGCTGTCAACAGAAATTTTAGGAGGTGCGCAAAACATGACGAACCAAGACATTAGGCGGACCGCCGCCGGTGCTGGTGTGAAGCTGTGGCAGATCGCGGGGGCGTTGGGGATCGCGGACTGCTCCCTTTCCCGCAAACTCCGCCGGGAACTGCCCACCGAGGAGAAGGAAAAAATCTTCTCCATCATCCGGGAGCTGGCAAAGGAGGCGGAGTAATGGACAAGCTTTCTCCCCTGGCGGTATCCGCCGCCGAGGCGGCGCGGCTATTGGGTGTATCGCGGCCCACGCTGTACCAGTACATAGCCCGGGATGATTTCCCCAGCTTCCGGGTGGGTACCCGGGTCTTGGTCAGCGTGGCCGGGCTGCAAGCGTGGATCGAGCAGCAGACAAAGGTGGTGGCCCAATGAGCAACACGAGAAAAACCCGCCCCGGTATTGCAGTACCAGGACGGGCGGTGGAAAACGGGACAGCCTCACAAACTTCCCACGCTTCCGCCAATCATTCTACCATTTCCCCAACCAGCCGTCAACCTTTCCGGATTGCCGATTTGCTCCACCCCGGCGCAGAGAATGCCATTTCTCGGCGGGACCTGATGGCCCTGACCGGCCTGTCCGACCGGGATCTGCGGCTGATGATCGAGGCGGAGAGGCGGCAGGGAATACCGATCCTGTCGGACAACATCCACGGCTACTTCCTGCCGGTGGATTCGGCGGAGCGTGACCGCTGCGTCCGGAGCCTCCGCCGCCGGGCAAAAGAGATTGAGGCCACGGCGGCGGCAATCGAACGGTCGGAGGTATAGGTGTGGCAGACGTTAAAGGAAAGCATCCCAGCTGGTTCAAGATGAAGCTGGAGCGGCGGGAATTGGTCCGCCAGCTATCGCCGGAGACTGCTGTCAATGTGCTGCTGGCCTGTTGGGATTACTTGGAGACAGGAGAGAAACCGTTGGGGCTGTCTCCCATTGAGAACGTAGCATTTTCCTCATTTATGCCAGATATGGATGAGGCATGGAGCAGGTACATACAGCGTATTACTGCAAAAAGTAACCGTACGACATCGACCGACATCGACCGACCTCATACGACATCGACCGAGACAGAAGTAGAAGAAGACTCTATATCCCCTAAAGGGGATATGAGAAAGAGTGGGGCGGACAAGCCGCCCCGCCGCCTCCGCTTTGTACCTCCAACAGTGGAACAGGTGGCGGAGTATGTTCGCTCCCGTGGCAGCAGCGTAGACCCACAAGGCTTCATTGATTTCTATGAGGCGAAGGGCTGGATGATTGGCAAGACCCCCATGAAAGACTGGAAATCGGCTTGCCGAAATGCAGAGAGCTGGGAGCGGTGGAAGAAACCAGCACAGCCCCAGCCGCCCCAGCCGAGAAGGACCGGGCGGCTGGACATAGATGAAAACGGGGAGGAGGTGGTCCGGTTTGACTGAGAACTACCGGCTGCCGGAGAACGCGGAAGCCTCCATTGTGGGCTGTGTGCTGCTCTGTCCGGATACCAAGCCAGCTGTTGGCAAGCTGGTGAGCGAGGGGGACTTTTCCTCTCCTGCCTATGGGGCCATGTTTTCGGCAGCAATGGAGCTGGACGAACCGGACAGCACGGCGTTCCATGACGCGGTGAAGCGGCGGGGCTACAGCCTGCCGGACGGCTTCTTCGCCGGTTTGGGGGACGTGGCGGTGTCCCGGCACAACGTGGAGCTGTACGCACGACTGCTGCGGGAAGATTCCCAAAAGCGGCAGCTGAAGGAGCTGTCCCGGCAGATACGGGAGCTGACGGACGAGGAGACGGAAGTCGCCGAGATCATCACAACCGCCGCTTCCTGCCTCCAGAAAATTGAGCGCGGGAGTATCACCGGCGATATTGCCGCCCCCGATGATTCCTTCCGTGCCTTTTGGGAACACCGAAAGCGGGTAGAGTCCGGAGCGGGCGCAGTGCCCACAGGCTTTACCCCGCTGGATACCATCCTCGGCGGGGGTATGCTACGGAGCGGACTGTACATACTGGCCGCGCGACCCGGAATGGGCAAAACGACCGCCGCTCTGCAATTTGCCGACAGTATCGCGGCCAATGTGGGGCCACCGGCGTGTCCTGGATGCCCACAACGAGGCCCGCGCCACCTTTTCCAAGCGGTACGGCGTGGACGGGGACGAATATGACCGCTGCTATGATGTATTCCGGGTGCTGCGGAACAGGGAGTACCTGGCAAAGATCAAAGCGGATCACAAGGCCCGCAGGCAGGCGGAACGGGATAGCTGGAGTAGTTACCGCGAAAGCTGGAGCGGTACCTACTCCGGGGGCGGCGGGGGTAGTTACTCCCTCCCTTCTGTCAGTACCTACAGCGAGACGGAGACGGCCACACTCAAGGAGTTTTACAAGAAGCTGTCCAAAATCTACCACCCGGACCTGAACCCCGGCAAAGACACCACGGCGGCTATGCAGCTGCTGAACAAACTGAAAGAGGGGTGGGGCGTGTGATTTATACCGACTTTTACCGAAGAAAGGAGGGGCGGATGAGCGCAGAGGAGCAAAATGCACAAAAATGCGCACATAAAAAAAGAGCCGAAATCAGACATTTTCGACACCATAAAAAATACCGGAAAATAACGGTTGTCTACCAGTAAAAACTTGGTGTTAGCAAATGTTAACCTGGCAATTTCGGCGGTCCTAAAAAAGGACAGGAACCTTAGAAAACCTTAGTTTCGGCGGCAGCAAGGAGGCGGGAGCATGACGGTTGAAGAAATGGAACAACGTATAATGGAGCTGCGCTCCCGTCCCTTGCTGCTGGTCTGCCGGGACAGGAAAGGGCGGCAGAAGATTATGAGCCCGGAGGAATGCCGCCGGACCGGCAGTATCTTCCTCCACATTGCCGCCGATGATCTGGACGCGCTGCTGTCGGCGGAGCTGGGCGGGGATAACGCCCAAAATCGCCAGAAAAACGCAACATAAAAAGGGGGCATGGAACGCGACAGGCCGCTCAAGAAGGTGCCTTTTCTGGGCACAGACCTCATGGCGGCCCGTGACGCTGATGGGCAGATTTGGGCAGGTGTCCGGTGGATGTGTGACGGGATTGGATTGAGCAAAGCACAGAGCAAGAGCCAGGTTGAGAAAATCAACGAGGACAAGGTGCTTTCTAAAGGGGTCGGAAATTTCCGCCTCCCTACTGCTGGTGGTATGCAGGATGCTTACTGTCTCAAGCTGGACTTTATTCCCCTCTGGCTGGCGAAAATCAGCATCACGCCTACAATGGAGACGGAGACACCGGAGCTTGCGGCGAGGCTGATGGAATACCAGCTCAAAGCGAAGGATGTGGCAACAGCATTGGCGTATCGTATAAGGACACAGATGATGCAATTCGCCGCCATTGCCCCCATGCGGTGAAACACCAGGTAGGGGTACAGACCGGGATAAAGGCGTAGAGTTTTCCCCGATTTTGGGGGAAACCTCCGATAAGGGTGGCAGGCCTAAATTCGTCAACCTCCTGCATTTTTAGGAAATCGCTGCCGGGGTCTCCTCATTTTTGAGGAGGGCTCAAAGGAAGATCAAATTTGACCGGCGTTTTTTTTGACGGTGAACGATGAACACCGCCAATTTTGGCGATATTAACCGGGCTCAATTTTGAGCAGCCCCCTGGAAGGGTCCTATTTGAAATGATCCCCCATTCCGGGGAGCAAAGATCGAGTGTAAAAACACGTAGGGCCGGGGGCATCTTCACCCCCGGCCCTGCTGTCTGCCAAGACTTTTCCCTCTATGCCGCTCCTAGATGCCATTTGCCAACAGCCCTACTACCACCGTCCCGGCCAGCACTGTTACCAGACCTGGGACATCGCACAGCGCGGCCACGGCCCAGACCATACCCGCATATGCCCCCGCCGCTGCAAGGACGCAGAGGGCCTTAAAACGCCCTTCCGGCATCGGCCTGCGCTCGAACTCGAAGACGGTGCCGTTGTGCTCAAGCCTGATCCTCATACCGACGTCTCCCTTACTACCGTTGTCTTGGCGCAGACCCGGCAGGGCTGGGACGGAAGCAGCACCCGGTCGATCACAATATCGCCAAAAACGGCGATTAGCGCCTTGTCCTCCTTGCTGATCATGATCTCCTCGCCGTTCCCCAGGTCCAGGGAGAAGGAGCCGGGGAAGTCAGACACGGAATAGAACTCTTTCACCGTCATGCCCGCGCCCTCCTCTCCGCCTTCGCCGCACGGTAGCCTTTGGCCTTGCCGTAGTTGAAAGCCAGGGAAATCACTTCCAGAGGGAAGTCATCGGAATTTAGCGCCTGGATTGTCAGCTCGAACGCCTCTGCCATATCCAGGTAGAACCTGTCGGCCTTTTTCATCTTCGTCCGCTCGATGTACCGCTTCATTTTCTCGATTTCGCTCATAATCAAAATTCTCCTTGTAATTCTCCGGGGGCCGTGGTACACTAAGAGCACCAGGGCCCCCGTGGTTTTGGTTCGTGGCTCCCTGCATCGTGCTTTGGTTGGCGGTGATGCAAGGGGCCTTTTTCACGCTACGCAGAACCGGCGGCAGGTGGTGGTCTTGGTGAAGTGCTGGACCACCTCCGGCAGCGCCTCCTTGAGGGCCTTGCTGTCCAGCCTGGAGGAGGTCACGGTCTTCCACGTCACCTTGTACTCCCCGGCCCGCAGCTCCTCGTTGTCGCCCATCTGGGCCTTGATGGTGTCCTTGATGGCCTCCGCCTCCGCTGTGGCCTCCTCGATCAGGGCTTGCAGCTGGCGCAGCTCCCGGACCTTGTTCTCGATTTCCTGAATGCTCATGGTGTGTTCTCCTTTCGATTTGTTTGGGGGCCCACTGACCATCTTCCTGGCTCTTGCCTCCCGAAGGGCTCACACGGTATATGGATCAGTGCGTTGGGGCGCTTTCGGCCTGGACGGCTTGGATACCGCTTTTCCCGGCCCCCGGTATTCTGTTGGGTTCGGAAGAGCTTCGGTAGTTTGTGGCTCGCAGCCCCCTTGCCGATCTTCGCGCCTACATCGTTTGCCCTTGCGGGCCGTGCTTTCGGCGGCTCTTCCGTGCCCTCCTGACATTATGAATTATAGCATATCTCCGACCATATATCAATAGATATATTCAACAAATATAGTCGTAGATATCTGGCTATTATGTGTATAGTCGTAGATGGATTTCTGTGGTATACTCATGGTAAAGGTGGAGAAGATGCCCCCCAAATTGGGGCCTCCCCCGGAAAGGAGAAAGGCCATGCCAGAAAAGACAGAGGCACAGAAACGGGCGCAAAAGAAATACATGTCCAGTTTTGTAGAAATCAAGGTCAGAATGACCCCTGAGAAACGCAGCATCATACAAGACCATGCACGCACTATGGGAGAGAGCACCACTGTTTTTATTAACCGTGCTATAGATCAGACTATGGCCCAGGAGGCCACAGGAGGCTCTAAAAGGGCCGTTGACGCATGGATACCAAAGGATATTGCTACGGACGAGAACGCTGTTCTAGGCCCCTCTGAGGGCCGGAGAGAGGGCATTGCGGATGGAGATTAGATATTCGAAGTCTGCGGCAAAAGCCCTGGAGGGCTTGGACAAGCCTACAAAGGCCCGTATCCGGGCCGGGATACTTGGCCTGACGCAGAAGCCGCCGAAAGGCGATATTAAGACCATGCAGGGTTACCATGACGGGCGGCAGCGGCTCCGGATCGGGAAATACCGAGTGGTCTACCGCTATGGCATAGAGGGACAAATTGAAATCCTACATATCATGGAGATTGGAAGCCGCGGGGACATCTACAAGAAGTAAGGAGGGCTTTATATGGCACCGATTTCGCAACAGATCGCACAGATGGTTGATATGCTCCCGGAGACAGACCAGACGTTGGCTTTTGAACTGGTAAAGAAGCTGGTCCTTGCCTGGGACCCGGACTATACCAGGGCTACGCCCAGCGAGGATGCCGCTATGGAGCAGGCCGCCAGGGAAATGGAGGCCGGAGACTACGTGCCGGACAGTGCAATCAACTGGGACTGACAGAGAGAGCCGGGGGCTATTCACTCCCCCGGCTCTAATCATTTTTTGACCCTTTATTTGACCCTTTAGAGGTTTTACAGGGCTTTACAGCATTTTCCGCCGAACACGGGAAACCCTTGCAAATACTGGATTCTGCAAACAGCATTTTACAGTATTTTCACCCGAATGAATAATTCGACTCCCCTCACCTCCACCAGTGGGGAGCCAGGCGAACTCTGCAGCAATTTATTTGTTGGAGCAGTGTTTTGTTCTGGTTCTCCCTCTATAAAAACTGAAGACCGAGGCTATCACGCCTATATTAGTGCGGTAGCCTCGGTCTTTTATTGTGTTCTAGCTTATTCCGTATTGCCAGAACCTACCCCGTGATAATGCAGTTACGCCATCTCCGCCGCTCTCTTGGCTATAATGACAGCTTTGCAATTGGCGCCCCCCTGCCGGTTACCGCCCGCCCTCCCGGGCGTCGTGGTACATGGCGGCCACAACCACGGCCTTGAGGGTCTCCCGCCGGAGGTTGAGGTCCGTTGCGCACACCTCCTCCGGGGTACCGCCGTTTACGGCTCCGGTGTTCAGGAGCGCCTCGGCGTAATCCTGCCAGTAGGCCGGGACATCCTTCAAGTCATGGTAGATCGGATTCTCCTTGGCGAGGACCTCCTCCACCGTCTCCCGGATCAAGGCTTTCAGCTCGTCTTTGCTCATGTCGATCTCCTCCTTTTCATACAGCGGCATCACCGGGGGGAGCTTCCCCGCCAGGATCATGCTGCCGGTCCACTGTCCACGGCTGTCCCACTGGATGTGGGGGCTGTCCGGAAAGCTCCTCCAGTCCCCGCCCCAGGAGAAGCCCATCTCCTTGGCGATCTCCGCCGCCCGGCGGAAGAAGGCCGGGTCGTCGTACTCGTGCCCCTTCACGTTCTTGCAGAAGTCCCAGGCCAGCCCCGCCTTGTCGCTGTGGAAGGTGGGGGTACGACCGTTGGTGACGATGCTGCCGGGCCGGGTGCGGCCCTGGGCGTAGAGGTACTCCTGATAGGCCCTGTCCCGCACGGTGTTGGTGACAAGCACGTTCAGCCCCGCCGCCCGGCACCGCTCCAGCCAGGTCCGGCAGTTGGCCGCCACGTCCGGGCGGAGGAGGGATACGTCCCTACTGTTCAGCATGGCCGCCGTCCTCCTTCCCCGCCAGCTTGTCCCCGGCCTGATCCACGGCGTCCTTGCCGATTTCCAGAAGCTTTGTCAGCCACCGGGGCACCGGGGCGCCCATGGCCACGCCGTTTTCCGCGATGCTGCCCAGCTCCGTGATGATGTACCACACCAGCACCATAGGCAGCACCAACCCGCCGAACTGGAAGGGCAGGGCGATGCCCGGCAGGTTGTCCAGGGCCGCGCCGATGAGCAGGTCCGCCCCGGCGGCCACCAGGACCACGACGACCATGCCGCACTTGTGCCAGATGCCCTCCCTGGCCTTGCCGCTGGCCCAGCTTCCGGCCTTGGCCGCTGCCAGGGAGCCGGTGAGGTAGTCCAAGGCCATGCAGATGAGCCACCCCGCCACCAGCCACCCCAGCCAGCCCCAGAGGGCCGTCAGGCCCCCGGCCAGGGCTGCGGTAAAGGCCTTGAGTTTGTTGATGAGTTCCATTTTGTATTCCTCCTTCGTATCAAATCTGCTCCAGCGTGCTGATCCGCTCGAACATCTGCCGGTGGGTGTCGGTGGAATTGCCCCGGTACCGGTCGAACTCCTTTTCCAGCGCGTCCACCCGCGCGTTTACCGGGCAGTCGCCGGCATTACATTTCTCGGGCATGGGTTACCCCTCCTTTCTGGTGATGATCTCGTCCATCTCCGCCTCCGTCAGCCGGCCTGCGGCGACCAAAGCCTCCAGCCGGGCCTTGTCCCAGAGGCGGGGGTAGTACAGCTTTGCCATATCGTACACGCTCACAACGGTTCCTCCTTTGTTTTAACGTTTTTCGCATCCTACGGTATGATAATGAACGAGGTGATAATGTTATGAGTTATATCCAAGTAAAACCCATAAAGCTCCAGGATCTGCATTTGTCTGAGCGCGCCATAAATTTTGTAGAAGAATATGCCCCCCAACTTGCAAAGCCTTATGGTATAGGCAGGCTTCCTGAAAATTATCCAAATTATGCATGTATGAGCGATTCGTCCAATCGATTTCTAATTGGTGTACGGTGTAATGTTATGCAGTCAGATCTGGAAACCAATTTTTGCCATGAATTATTTCATGCATATCAAATAACTTTAGGTTTTCCTACTGTTATTGGCTATGAAAATGATACAGGGGTTTTTTGCGAACACCTGAGAAGTACAATTTTAGATTTATCTGATAACGATGTATTGAAAGCACATGGATTAACATATCAGAATATTATCAGAGCGCGCCACAAACAATGCAAACGCCTTTGCGCCACATCCTTCAAAGAAATAGATAATCAATACAAAAAAGATTTGTTGTTGATCGATCTAATCCTCGATTTAAGTGATTTGACAGCTATTCAGGGAGATGCTATTTTACAGGTGCTGAAACTAAACTTACCTGATGTATACGAAAAATACCATGAATACCATCGGATCATCTTTGAACAGAACGATTATCATACCAAAGAGGGATGCCTTAACATTTTTTCTGCCATTTTCAGTGATATAGGCCTTTGGGGTACTTGCGCTATCGTCTATCAAGGGGAAAAAATCAAAACTCCGCATATGCTCAAAAGAGTTATTTGCTCCACCTCTTCAAACTGAACTTCATATCCTCGCGTTCTCGTTTCACTTTTCCGCAATACACACAGTCCCAAACGCAATAATGTCCAGGGCGAATAATAAAGATGTGATTGCAACACTTTTTTCGCTTCACAACGTCACCCCCTGCATCGCGGCCAGGAAGTCCACGTCCGCCCGCAGCTGCTCCTGGGGGCTGGGCGGGGGCTCCGGGATGGCGGCCCGGTCAGCGGCGATCTCCGCCTCGGCGCGGGTAACCACCTGTCCCCCCTCCCACTTGTACAGCGGGATACCGTCCACGGTGTAAAGGGGGGGATTCTCCTCGCCGCCAGGGAAAAGCCGGAACTGGTACCCGCCCTGCTCATTGATGCAGATCGCGCCGGTGGTGTCGCGGTCCGGGTGCGGGCCGTCAGACCAGCCGCCTACGATTCGGCTTCGGGTGTCGATGGTGATATAGTGGCGGTTGTAAAATTCCGTCATGAGTTCCTCCTATAGATTAGCGTCAAGATAGTATTTATACGGGTGTGAGATTGCAACTACTAAGGCGATAGATGTTCCCAGGGATTCATTGGTCAAAAAATTAACTCTAATGCCATTAGGATATACACTTGTCGTAATTGACTTAGGGTGTGTTTTTCTTCCATCAGGAAGGTATATAATGATATGATCTAAATCAGCATCAAAGGAAGGATTTGCTCTCATAGTAACTGGAGTTGGAATAAAGAATATGCCCCCAGAACTGTCCAAAACACTGCTTCTTCCGGCAAACGGCGTATCTGTACCTACTGGCAAGAAATATCTCTGGCATTTCGCCAGCTCCAGCGCCTTATTGGGCGGCGGATCATTGAGTACCCAGTTGCCGGAGGCGTCCTTGTGCGCCAGCGTCTGCACGGGGCCGAGCTCGAGTTTGGCGGCTATAATCGTGTCGCTTGTATCCAATCGGAACACTTGCGCACTACCACCAGGAAATACATACATTGCAAATGGCCCGAAATAAATGCCTTGAAGCTCGTTCGATTCAAAACTGTTTGGAATTGCGCCTGTTGCGGTTGTAAGTTTTGCATCCTTGTTTAGGTACGAAAGCGTAACTATTTTTCCAAGCAAGGGCTTGAAACGATCCCATTCGAATGATTGAATAAAATTATCCTGAAATGAGACATACCCATCGGAAATTATTGTTTTTGCAGAGGACCATCTATCAATCGTATATCCACTTCCGTATTCCGTCTGCCCTCTCTGATTGATCGGGTCCGCGAAGTACCAGTTATCCAGCAGGTTCGGATTGCTCCGCACCCCCACAACCGCCCGGAACTCCTCCTCCGTGCCGCTGAACCCGCCTTCCACAGCGTACTGGTAGGCGCTCTTGCCGGCGGGGCCAGGCAGGCCAACGCCGGCGATCTTCTGCCGGTTGCCGTCGGCGTCTCTTACATAGATTGACATCAGATCACCTCCTTGCCATACTGTGCATATTCTTCCGATACCTTCCGCTTGACATCCTCAGCAAAAGCGTAGAACACATCGTACTCTTCCGGTTTGCTGTCTCGCTGGCGCAGGAGGGCGATCTGCTCATCGATGCTGTAGCGGGTGTTGATGACCTTTGCGATCATTTCCTCTCTGTTGATATGATAGTGTTCCATGTCATCCTCCTTTAGCCGATACGGAAGCAGAGCGGCGCGTAGATGTGGCCGTCAGCCGCCCAGTA
>OFFH01001359.1_pt1 | contig 12664 bp, 13 predicted proteins | sample 1521341 | NCBI WGS metagenome assembly OFFH01 (sample SAMEA3504108, study PRJEB24116) | mouse gut metagenome | biome: mouse gut; feature: mouse-associated habitat; material: faeces | place: Denmark | collected 2011 | reverse complement strand
TTACGTTCTCCATCCAACCGGAGAGCTTTACCTTCTGTCCCACGTGCTCCAGCCGGAGCTCATTGCAGGTATGGGTTCTGTTTTGCGTCATGTTTAAACACCTTTCCTTTTATATTTGTATAATAGCAATATAAAATTACGATTTGTTTTCAATCTTTACTCCAAATTCCTGTGTATAAGCAAACAGCTTCTCTGTTATGCTGTCGTTCAAGTTATAGACGATCTCTTGCTCATCAAAATGGAAGACAGCGGTTGATCCCATGAAGTCTATCCAGAAAGAGTCATTATCTTGGGTAACATTAATATTGATCTTTTTTGTGGTCTCGGGTGCAGGCAGGAAGAGAATCAGATTTATCAGACTGGCACGATATTTACCGCTTTCCAAAATTTCTGCTGCTTCCCTGATTACTTCCCTGCGGCTCTCGTCACCGTCCAAACCCCAGGCGCTGATTCCGGCAGGTGGACTGCTCTTTATAGCAAGCATGCTGACAAAAGTGATTTTTCCATCCCCAGCCAGTTCCCCAAAGCTTCTCGGTCTGGTATACCAGAGGCAGAAGATGACCACAAGTGTCAACGCCCCCAGCGCGATTTTTCGCTTCCTGGTCATGGCATGGCATCTCCTTTCATAACTCTGGCTATAAAAATCTAAGAATCAAGCGGGTGCTGTCTAATATTCATCACAAAAAGCTGATCTACGTTCCCATATATTGTCTCAAAGTCGCCCAGCTTTACAAACCCATATTTTTCATACAGCCCGATTTCACCGCTCATAATATAAATCTGCTCATAACCGAGGTGACAGGCGTACGCTGCCCCATGCTGGATCATTTTTTCCGACAATCGTTTCCCACGGTATTCTTCCGCCACGAAAACAAATCCGATAAACGGAGTAAACGGATATTTCTCCGGCAGTTCGTCCTTTTCCGCCACTATGCAGAACCCCGCGACTTTCCCGCCCACGCAGGCGGCGCAGACCCGTTCCCACTCCTTGAAGTCATTTTTCTTCATTTTTTCCGCCAGGAGGGGCCCCGCTCTCCACGAGCAGCGGTTGGCCAAAGAAATTGTCTCTTCCCAATACGGATGCCCCTGGGTCATCAAATGCAGCTTTGTCATACCGCCTTCCTTTCCGCCGGGGCAAGCCCGGAAATCGCGGCCACCGCCCTGAAAAAATTCACCACAACGCTGGTGAAGGGCACGGCCATGTCCAAAGATCAGGCCGCGGCCTTCCAGTCTCTCGGTTTTTCGGCCTCGCGGATGGCCAGGGACATGCAGACCGACGCGCAGGGCACCATTTTCAGGGTGCTTCAGGCTCTGGCCGACAAGCCCAAAGAACTGCAAATGTCCCTGCTGACCGAGATGTTCGGGGAGGAGGCCATCGGAGCCATCGCGCCGCTTCTGCGGAACATGGGCAATCTCTCGCAGGCGTTCGGCCTGGTGGGCGATGCGGCAAACTACGCCGGGAGCATGCAGGGCGAGTTTGATACGCGGGCCAAAACCACGGAAAACGCGCTCATCCTGCTCCGCAACAAGCTCGTCAACCTCGGCATATCGGTGGGCAATGTTTTTCTGCCTGCCATCGCGTGGGGGGCAAACGCCCTCGGCAGGCTGACAGACGGCATCAGGGCCGTGGCGGAAACGCCCTTCGGCCAGTGGCTGATCGGCGCGGCGGGCGCGCTGGCCCATGCGTTCCGGCTGGTGACGGAGCCAGGGGATGAGATTCTTACATTTGCGCCGTTTTTTCCGGAATACCATCCTTATGTGGACCTGACGGGGGCAAAGCTGAAAGTAGTCCCGCCGGATACGGAGAACTTTCAAATTCATTTTGGGAAACTGGAAGAGATGCTTACGGACAAAGTCATGGCAGTGTTGATCAACACGCCCAACAATCCTTCCGGGGTGGTTTACTCTGCAGACACTTTGCGGAGGCTGGCAGATTTGCTGCGGACGAAATCCGATGAGTACAAACACCCGATTTACCTGATTTCCGATGAGCCCTACCGGGAGATTGTCTTTGCGGGAGTGGAGGCGCCATGTGTGTCGCAATTTTATGACAATACTGTCATGTGCTATTCTTTTTCCAAATCACTTTCCATTCCGGGAGAACGTATCGGCTATGTAGCAGTGAATCCCCGATGCAGGGATGCTGTGGATATGGTTAATATGTGCGGACAGATTTCCAGGGGAATCGGCCACAACTGCCCGCCCTCCATGATTCAGCTGGCAGTGGCGCAGGTGCTGGATAAGACGGCAGACTTAAGTGTCTATGAGACGAACATGAATCTTCTCTATCATGAGCTGACGGCGCTTGGATTTTTCTGTGTGAAGCCCGGCGGGACTTTCTATATTTTCCCCAGGGCACTGGAGGAAGATGCAAAAGCATTTTGCCGCAAGGCGCTGAAATATGACCTGATCCTGGTGCCGGGAGATTCCTTCGGCGCCCCGGGATATTTCCGGATGGCATATTGCATTGACACGGAAAAGGTGGAGCGGTCCCTGGGGGCGCTGCGGAAATTTGTGGCGGAAGTGTACAAGGGATGAATGCGCTGCTGGAGAATACGGACAGACTTCACACCACGGAGATGGGCGTGGCACGTATCAGGAAGAATCTTTCCCTTGACACGGAAGATGTGGTATCCTGGTGCAGGATGAAAATACTGGATGAGCGCGCATCTGTGGAGAGAAGGGGAAAAAACTGGTATGTAACAGTAAGCGGCTGTATCATTACGGTAAATGCCCACAGTTATACCATTATCACTGCGCACAGAATCAGGAAAGAAACGTAACATAAATACAGAAAGGATATTTCGGGAAAAGGGAGGCATAAGGGATATGTATCAGGCAGGACTCGTGCTGGAAGGCGGCGGAATGAGAGGCGTCTATACAGCCGGGGTAATAGATTTTTTTCTGGACAAAGGAATTGAGTTTTCCAGTGTATACGGGGTCTCCGCAGGTGCCTGCAGCATGTGCAGTTATCTGTCGAAACAGCGGAGCCGGGCCCTGGATGTCTGCATTGATTATCTTGGCACCAGAAAGTACTGCAGTCTGTGGAGTCTGCTGACCACAGGGGATTTGTTCCATGTGGACATGAACTATCATCTGGTGCCGGAATATCTGTATCCATATGATTATGAGACATTTGATAAATACCGGGGAAAGGCTTACAGTGTGGCCACGGATATCGTCAGTGGGAAGCCGGTTTATTTCCGGATCCGGGATATGAGGACGGACATTGATAAAATCCGTGCATCCGCGTCCCTGCCCCTTGTGTCCAGAAACGTAAAAATTGAAGGAAACCTGTATCTGGATGGAGGGATCAGCGATTCCATTCCCCTGCAGAAATCCGTTCTGGATGGAAACCGTAAGAATATCGTGGTCATGACAAAGGAAGAGGGATATGTGCGGAAGCCCACTTCCAGACTGGGGATGATCAGGGTCAGGTATGCGCGCTACCCGAAGGTGGCTGAACTGATGGCAGCGCGTCATATTCATTATAACGAGCAGCTGGCGTATATCGCCCGTATGCAGGAAAAAGGCCAGGCGTTTGTGATACGTCCCAAGACTGTGGATAATGTAAGGCGGGTGGAAACGGATGTGGAAAAATTAAGGGCTCTGTACCGCCAGGGATATGAGGACGCGGCCGGGTCTTATGAAGAACTGCTGGCGTTTTTGGGAGATGCCTGAAAATTGTTTTCCGGGGGCAGATGTCCTGGAGTGAAAGGGAAAGCGGGGAAAACCGCCGGAAAAATATATGCCGGAGCGGAACTTATTTTTGACAGACGGGGGAGCGCGTGGTATGATATGCCTGCAGGAAAAGGCGTAACCCGGGTGCAGGAAAAACTTATGCGGATGGCATTTTAGCCACAGCCGGTTCATATGCTTGAAGGTACGGGTACGTCACTGCAAAAGTGAAAGATGGGAGAGTGTGGTATGATAGAAATTATCAAGGCAATTATCTATGGCATTGTGGAAGGCATTACGGAATGGCTTCCCATCAGCAGCACAGGTCATTTAATCCTGGTGGAAAGCCTGATGCCGTTTCAGACGGTCAAAGACGGGGGAACGGTGAGCGAAGATTTTTTCGGGATGTTTGATGTGGTGATTCAGCTGGGGGCGATTCTGGCGGTGGTAGTACTGTTCTGGAGCCGTATCTGGCCATTTGCCCTGACGAAAAAGGAAAGGGAAAAAGAAGGCGGGACAGGGGTAATGTCGTTTTTCAAAAAGGATATCTGGGTCCTGTGGTTTAAGATACTGGTCTCCTGTGTGCCCGCGGCAGTTATCGGTGTGCTGTTTGATGATGTGTTTGACGCATTGTTTTATAATCCACCATGTGTGGCCATTGCGCTGATTGTATTCGGTATTGCGTTTATTGTGATAGAGAACTGGAATAAGGGGCGGCATCCCCGGGTGAGGGAACTGTCGGAAATTACATATCAGACTGCCCTGATGATCGGTGTTTTCCAGCTGCTGGCGGCTATTTTTCCCGGTACGTCCAGATCGGGCGCCACTATCGTGGGAGCCCTGCTGATCGGCGTGTCAAGAACCGTGGCGGCAGAATATACCTTTTTCCTGGCCATTCCCGTCATGTTCGGGGCAAGTCTTCTGAAAGTGGTGAAGTTTGGTTTTGCGTTTACATCCCTTGAACTGACGCTGCTGATTACAGGAACCGTGGTATCCTTTATCGTGTCCCTGTTTGTGCTCCGGTTCCTGATGAGCTATATCAAAAAGCACGATTTTAAAGTGTTTGGCTGGTACCGTATTGCACTGGGAGCGGTGGTGCTTTTGTATTTTGGCATTGTTGCGTAACGGCAGTATTGCTGGAGTGCATGCAGGCCGGGATTTTGGATAAAAGAAATCGGATAAAAGAAATGAAAGCCTTGCGGCTCCGGAGAGGACCGCAAGGCTTTTAACATGTATTCTTCCAGGAAACTGATACGCCGGAGTTCTTTCCGGGTGCCTTCGCAATGTCATGGTTCTTCTTCACAATTGCCTGTAATTCTCTTATCCTGCTGTATTTTGCTTTTAAATCTTCGGCTCCTAAGTTCATGAATATCTTACGGGTATTTATGCTGTCCGCAATTTCGCTTTGGTTATTGTATATCCCAGATGAAGAAATGATTGACTAAATACAAGAATATGGATAATAAATACTTGCAAAATAAAGAAAAACAATTATAATAAAATATAAACAAGATAAAACAAATAAAAACAAGATAAAACAAATATGATTATAAATTGGGGGTGTTTATTATGTTTATGGAAGAACGTCAAAAGGATATTATAAACAAAATAAACAAGACAGGACGAATTCTGGTATCGGAAATACAGGAATGTTATCAGGTTTCTGCGGACTGTGCAAGGCGGGACTTAAGGGTATTGGAAAGTAAAGGATTACTGCAGAGAACGCATGGAGGTGCCATTGCGGTGAAGTCAAAAGAAATTTATCCCGCCCCCACATACAATCCGGCAGATGTAAAAGAAATACAGGCCGATTATCTGGCGGTTGCCAGGAAGGCAGTGGAATATATTGAAAACAAGGATGTCATTTATATTACCACATCTCTGACCGGATATTATATGGCCGAAATTTTGCCGGAGGATGTGGTGGCCACGGTGCTGACCAATTCTGTCACCATTGCGGAGGTACTGCGGAAAAAAATGAATATAACCGCGATTTTGCTGGGTGGTGAAATGTCCCACCGTGGCCACTGCCATGATTTTTATACCATTCAAATGGTAAAAAATATCCGGATGGATAAGGCATTTTTGTCACACACGGCATTATCCCTGGACTTTGGAGCCTCCATTCATGAGCCGTCTGGTGTGGAGTTTGGAAAAGCCGTTATGGAGAACAGCGCAATGAATATTGGATTATATCCGTCCAGGAAGATAGGGAAAAATTCCATACATTCTGTATGCCGGATACAGGATTACGATTTGCTGATTACGGACAGCAATGTATCCGAGGATTTTCTGATGCAGGTAAGAGAGCTTGGAGTGGCTGTGGAAACGGCTGAAATGAAAGGAGTATGAACGAATGTATTGTATACTGGTGACGGGAATTCCGGCAGCGGGTAAAAGCACTATGGCAGCAATCTTGTCGGAAAGGCTGAAGCTGCCGGTTATTTCAAAGGATGGTATAAAAGAACTGCTCTTTGACAATGTGGGCTTTCGGTCGAGAGCGGAAAAAGTAAATCTTGGAATTGCCGGCATGGAAATAATGTATCATATTGCAGGAGAATTGATGAAGGCAGGACAGGCTTTTATCCTGGAGAACAATTTTGAGTATTCGTCAGAACCGGGAATGAAAAATCTTTTAGAAAAATTCCCGTATTCTGTATTGACAATTACATTAACGGGAGATTACAAAGTCATCTATCAGCGTTTCCTGGAACGGGAAAGCAGTCCTGACAGGCACAGAGGGCATGTTGTAAATGACTGTTATCCGGAGGAAAAAGACAATCATCTGAGAATTTCAAACGCAAAAACTATCTCCTGTGAAGATTTCGTTCGCGGCATGGAACAACGAGGATTTAATGCTTTTTGCGTTGACGGCAGGCAGATTAGAGTTGATACAACAGATTTCTCAAAAATAAATATGGAGAAATTAATTTCACAGATTACTGCATGGAAGGAGGAAATCCTGCATGATTGATACGCATAAAATATACAATGTATCTTTGTCTGTCCTTCAATCCCCTGGGTATGCTCATACATGCGAGCATACCCCACCCACAACTCCATGCCTTTTCCCCTATCATTGGTATGGTTGAGTGACACTTCAGCGCCCTGTCTGAACTGTTACATGGTTGATCATATTGGCAAGATATCCGGCCCCAAAACCGTTGTCAATGTTCACCACAGAGACGCCGCTGGCGCAGGAATTAAGCATGGCCAGCAGGGCGGAAAGACCGTGAAAAGACGCCCCATATCCCACACTGGTGGGAACCGCTATAACCGGACAGTCTGCAAGTCCCCCCAGGACACTGGCAAGTGCGCCCTCCATCCCTGCAATGGCGATAATCACGCTGGCACTCATAATCTCTTCCAGGTGCGCCAGTGTCCGGTGCAGCCCCGCCACACCCACATCATACAGGCGCACCACCTCACTGCCCAGCACCGCCGCGGTCAGAGCCGCTTCCTCCGCCACCGGAATGTCGCTGGTCCCCCCTGTGGCCACAACAATCTTCCCGATTCCGTCCGGCGCAGGGATGGAGCCGATTATTCCACAGCAGGCATCTTTATGATAATCCAACGAGTGCGTCTTTGCCACTTCCGCTGCGGCTTCCGCCGAAAGCCGGGTGATGAGAACGGTTCTCTGTCCGTTTTTCAGCATGGTCTCCACAATTCCCGTAATCTGCTCCGGTGTTTTTCCCGCCCCGTAGATCACTTCCGCCGCACCCTGGCGCAGCTTTCTGTGCATATCCACTTTGGCGTAGCCAATATCTTCAAAAGGCTTTGTCTTCAGCTTTAAAAGAGCATCGTCAACGGAAACCGAACCGTCGCTGACGCCTTCCAGCAGTTTTCTTATGTCTGTGTTCACTCTCTCACCTCCAGATCCAGAACTGCTGCCGTATAATATTCTCTCAGTTTTTCCAGAATGGCCTCTCTGTGTTTTAACAAAAGGGGCCACTGAGCCTCCCGCAGCTGCAATTTTGCACTGCCGTTCCGGGTGCGTACCCGGAAGTCCGTAAAACCCAGGGAAAATAAAAAATCTTCCGCCGCTTCCACCGCCGCCAGTTTCTCCGGGGTAATCCCTTCACCTGTGGGCAACCTTGTGGCAAGACAGGCATAGGCGGGCTTGTCCCAGGTAAACAGCCCTGCCTCCTTTGACAGAGTGCGGATCTTGGCTTTTGTCAGCCCGCACTCCCGCAGAGGGGAAAGGACGGAGAGCTCCTGCAGAGCCTTCATTCCCGGACGATCCGATGCATCGTCGGAAGCGTTTGTGCCGTCCAGCAGAACAGGAAAACCATCCTCTTTGGCAGCCTCCATAATGGCGCTGAAAATGGCCCTCTTGCAGTGATAGCAGCGGTCGGATGGATTTTCTTTGACACAGGGAGCGGAAAGCACCTCCAGCTCCAGTATCTTTAACTCTGCGTCCAAACCCGCCGCCAGTCTTACGGCATCTTCCAACTCAAACCGGGGCTGAAATTCCGATTTCACATAGTAGGCGCATACTTTCTCCCCATACTTCTTTGCAGCATAGAGAAGATAGGCCGAGTCCACCCCGCCGGAAAAAGCCACTGCCGCCCTGGGATGCCTGGAAAAAAATTTCTGTAAGTTCAAAGAATCACCTCGCGTTCATTCCTTTTCGTCTGCCCGCCTGAATTTCCTGCTCCGCTCCAGTCTCTCCTTAAAGATTCCCTCAGCCCCTTCCTCCGTGGGAAGGTAATACCGCTTATCTTTCAGGCTCTCCGGCAGGCAGGTCATGCGGGCAATCTTCTCCTCCGTGTCGTGAGCGTAGACATAGCCCTTGCCATACTGAAGTTCCTCCATCAGCCTGGTAGGAGCGTTGCGGATGGTCAGAGGCACAGGCTCCGAAAGCATGGTCAGGGCATCTGACTTAGCGTTCTCATAAGCCTGGTACAGGGCATTGGAGCGGGGTGCCAGGGACAGGTATACCACGGCCTGGGCCAGGTTCAGGTTGCACTCGGGCATGCCGTTGAAATGGCAGGCCTGGTACGCCGCCACCGCGATCTGCAGGGCCTGATTGTCCGCCAGCCCGATGTCCTCGCTGGCGAAGCGGATGAGCCTGCGGGCGATGAACAGGGGATCCTCCCCGGCCTCCAGCATCCTGGCCAGCCAGTACACCGCCGCGTCCGGGTCGGAATTGCGCATGGACTTGTGGAGGGCGGATATCAGGTTGTAATGCTCCTCGCCGTTCTTGTCATACAGCAATGTCTTCTTCCCCAGGCATTGTTCCAGGGTTTCCCTTGTGACAGTGAGGGAGCCGTCCGGGGAGATCTCGCCGTTCAGCACGGCCATCTCCAGCGTGTTCAGCGCCGTGCGGGCGTCCCCGTTGGCAAAGGCAGCAATGGAGGGGAGGAGATCCTCCTCCATGCGGACAGTGCTGTTGCCGAATCCCCGTTCATCGGAAAGCGCATGGGCGAGCATGGCTGTCAGGTCGGCCGTTGTCAGCGCCTTCAATACGAACACCTTGCACCGGGACAGCAGGGCGGCATTGATCTCAAAGGAGGGGTTCTCCGTGGTGGCTCCGATCAGAGTGATGCTGCCCTTCTCCACATAGGGGAGGAAGGCGTCCTGCTGGGCCTTGTTGAACCGGTGTATCTCGTCCACGAAGCATAGGGTGCGGGTGCCGTAGGAACGGTTCTCCTCCGCCTGCTTCATGATCTCTTTGATTTCCTTGATGCCGCTGGTGACGGCGCTGAAATTCACGAAGCCCGACCTGGTGCGGCCCGCGATGATCCTGGCCAGGGTGGTCTTGCCCACGCCGGGAGGCCCCCAGAATATCATGGAAGGCACGATGTCCTTCTCCAGCATCTGCCGCAGGATCTTACCCTTTCCCAACAGATGCTCCTGGCCGATATAATCCTCCAGGTCCCGGGGGCGCATCCTGTCCGCCAGGGGCGCGTAGGCCGCTGCGCCGGGCGGGGGAGATGTCTCCCCTGTCATATCAAAAAAAGAAAGCTGTTCCATGGATCCTCCTATGCGCTATTGCTTCCGTTCAGGCTGCAGAGCCGCTGGCTTGACATCGTCCGCGGTATCTGGTATCTATTATGTAGGCCGGCAAAAGCGCTTCCTGTATTTAAGGTATCACATTTGCCGACAAAAAGCAAGAACAGATGTTCTAAAAAGGACAGATAGGAGAGGGAGATGAAACTATTATTCAAACAGCGGCTGTTTTCCTGGTTCGACAGCTACGACATCTACAGGGAGGACGGCGGCACGGCCTACACGGTGCAGGGGCAGCTCTCCTGGGGGCATTGCCTGAAGATATTCGATCCCCAGGGCAATGAGATCGGCACGGTGAAGGAGCGGGTGCTGACATTCCTGCCCAAATTCGAGCTGTACATGGGAGACCGTTACATAGGCTGTATCAGCAAGGAGCTTTCCTTCCTGAAGCCCAGGTATGAAATCGACTGCATGGGCTGGCAGGTGGAGGGGGATTTCATGGAGTGGGACTACCGGGTGACGGACAGGGCGGGGCGCTGCGTGGCCACAGTGTCCAAAGAGCTGTTCAACTGGACGGACACCTATACGATCGAGGTGGGCAATCCCGGTGACGCACTGGCGGCGCTTATGCTGGTCCTGGCCATAGACGCGGAAAAATGTTCCGAAAAATAGGGGAGGTATCGTACCAATGCAGAGAATGATGAGAAACAGACAGATAGTGGCGCTGCTGGTGGCGGTAGCTCTGTTCCTCACGGCCTGTGGGCCTTCGGCATCGGCAGCGGCCATGTCCCTGGCAAAGGCAGAGGGGACTGTGGGCATTGCGGACGGGGACGGTAAGAGCGTCCCCGTGGCGGAGGACAGGAGCCTGTACAGCGGCTATCAGGTGGGGACGGAGGCAAAAAGCCATGCCTGGATCAGCCTGGACGATGTGAAGCTGGTGAAAATGGACGAGGAAAGCGCCATCGAGCTTCGGAAGGAGAACCGGAACCTGGAGATCTTCGTGAATTCCGGGCAGCTTTTCTTCAATATCACGGAACCCCTTGAGGAGGACGAGACGCTGGATATCCGCACATCCACCATGACAGTGGGCATCCGCGGAACCTGCGGGTGGGTCAGCGTGTTGGAGGAGGGCCATATGCAGGTCTGCGTTCTGGAGGGGAAAGTCCACTGTGAAGTGACGGATCCTGTGTCCGGCCAGAGCGCGGAGGCCGAGGTGTCCGCAGGCGAGAGGGCGGATCTGTATATCCGGTCGGAGGAAGGGGAGGACGCAGCCTGTGAGATTGTGAAGAGCAAGATTTCCAGGTCTGACATTCCTGATTTTGTGCTGGAGGAAGTGGATCTGGACGCTCTGGGGACGGAGCTGGCCGAGGGGCCGGAGGAGATCGGCGAGGAGGCGGCAGAAGAGCCGCAGGAGACCAGTGAGGAGACGGCAGAAGAGCCGCAGGAGACCGCGGAGGCGCCGGGAGAGGAGGATGCGGGCGAGGCGGTGGAGGAGATCCTTGCCTTATCGGAATATGAAAGCTTCGGTTCCGCAAGGGGCGGCGTGATGCCTGTCAAGAAAGACGGCTTGTGGGGGGCGGTCAATTACCGCAATGAGGTGATCGTGCCCTTTGAGTATAGCAATTTCCAGGCGCCGGACGACAGCGGGAATTTCGTGATGGTTGACAGGACTGTGGAAGAAGTGGAAGATGAAGTCCTGGGAGAGGCAGTCACATATGAAATGGAGCACAAATCCTACACCCTGTTCGACCCTCAGGGGAATGTCCTGTACGAGGGAGACCAGCAGGTGCGGGCCTCCGGCGGGATGTACATCGTCCTGAGGGAGGGAGACCCGCTGGGAGAAGGGCAGAGAGAGATTGCATATCATAGGACGGACGGAACGCTGGTGCAGGCATTGTCGGCGCATCCGTGGGCTTTCATAAATGGTTTCTATGACGGAGTATCTCAGGTCTATCGCGCCGAGTACGACGATGTCCTTGTAGGACAGGGAGAGGGAGTGGGGTACAGCTATAGTACTGGGTCATACCAGATAGGGGAGGTGGATGCTGCAGGCAATATCGAATGGCATGAGGATCCCCTGTACACCAGGTATTTGGAGAGGGCTGAGGAAGAATACCAAAGCGCTGTGGAAGAGGCGGCTGGCGGAGAGGACGACTTTGCCAACGTGGGAGGCATGGACAGCTATTATACAAGATTGCCCTTGAGCACTGTGAACCACGGCTATTATGTCGCGGGGACCTTTGAATATGATGCCGGGTGGATATCTATGTGCACGGATACCTATGAAATTTTGGGTGAATGCGATTTTTATAGTGCGGAGCCGGACGCGGAAAAGGGATTCGTGTACTCGGAGGATTATTTTGAAGAACAGAACAGCTTGCGCAGCTTCTATCACGACGGAGCCTATTTCTATAACTACGGCTCCAACATGGTGTGGACTGTAGGAGAGCGGGACGTATTGGTGGACTTTGCCCTGCATCCGGGTATGACCTTTGAAACGGCGGACAACCGCATCGTGAAGGCCGTGTATGACCAGATATCCATGAATGACGAAAATTACTGGCTGGTAAAGGATGGGGAAAGATGGGGCTACATAGACCACGATGGGCAGGAAGCCGCCATGTTCGAGGACGCAGCCGCTTTTTATCAAGGGTACGCGCTTGTCAGGGAAGAGGGGACTGCCTACCTGATCGACGAGACGTTTGAGAAGGTACAGAATCTGGGGGAAGCGGACTCCGTCAGCACGATTGGGGAATTGTTCGTTGTGACCAGGGGAGATACGAAATATTTTTACCGGTTGGTGCAATAGAAAGTTTTACCAGCCTCTGTTTTTCAGAAAGGTTTTATCAAAATGGTTTTATCAAAATTTAAGGAAAAGACGTTGCAAATAGGCGCTGTCTATGATAAACTGAGAACAGTGGCTATGATAAAAAAATAACAATCATATTCAAAACACTAGTTGGAGGGAAAACAAATGGCAAAGAAAGTAGTATTAGCCGGTGCCTGCCGTACCGCTATCGGCACCATGGGCGGC
>OFFH01001337.1_pt1 | contig 12794 bp, 15 predicted proteins | sample 1521341 | NCBI WGS metagenome assembly OFFH01 (sample SAMEA3504108, study PRJEB24116) | mouse gut metagenome | biome: mouse gut; feature: mouse-associated habitat; material: faeces | place: Denmark | collected 2011 | reverse complement strand
TGCCGCACTCCTTACACTTGCAGCGTTGGCTCCCCGATGCGTTGTACCCTGCCTTCACCTGGTTCTCTATTTTTCCGCATTTCGGGCACTTTTTCCATGCCTCTTCTGTTCCCTTTCTCATAGTTCCCCATTATATCATAATATCTTTATTTTGGACACTCCCGTTTTTGCTATCTGAGGATACAAACTGTCTACTGTTTTACGAATTATTGTGACAAAGCGTTTATTGAAAAAAGAATGATGCGCAAAGTATAATATAGGTATAAATTCACAAAGGAGTCCTGAATATCATGAGGAAAAAAGTGCTAATTACCGAAGCTGTGAGTGATGTTGGCCTGAATTTCCTGCGCGAGAATGGATATGAGCTGGTCATTGGTACTGGCCCGAGTGAAGCTACACTTTTGAAGGAGTGTCCAGACTGCGATGGAGCATTGACTCGAAATGGGAAATTTACTGCACAGGTATTTGATGCCTGCCCTAAGCTGAAAGTCGTTTCGATGCATGGTATTGGCGTGGACGGTATTGATGTGGACGCGGCTACTGCGCGAGGAATTCAGGTATGCAATGCTGCCGAGTCCAACCAGAGGTCTGTGGCGGAGTATGCTATCGGCCTTATTCTTATGCTGGCCAAGCAGTCAGTTACTTACCACAACGGGCTGAAAAACGGTAAAATGATGGATGTACGCAAGGTTTATGGCAGCGATGTTAGTGGGAAAACCTTAGGCATTATCGGTATGGGCAATATCGGTACCCAGGTAGCACGCATGGCGGCCCATGGCCTGGGCATGAATGTAATCGGCTGTGATCCCTTCATGACAGTCAACGCCGCGTGGAAAATCAGCCACGGTGTAAAAAATGTTGCTACATATGAGGATATTTACAAAACCGCCGTATTACCAAGGAACAGAAAATGGACTTTGGGGTTCTAACACCAGATATGAAACTGGTTATTTCCAGTGCTGATTACCTGTCGTTGCACCTCCCTGGAAGTGGCTCTACTCAGAAACTGTTGTCTGCGGAAAAATTGTCCTGGATGAAGTCCAGCGCCTTCCTGATCAATACTGGACGTGGCGAAGTAATCGACGAATCGGCTTTGATCCAGATGCTTCAGGAGAAGCGGCTGCGTGGGGCAGCTCTGGATGTCTTTGAGGGCAATCTGCCAAAGGAGGACAACCCCCTGCTGTCTATGGATAATGTAATCGTCACCCCTCACACCGCCGCCTTTACCACCGAGGCTCTGGAGCGTATGAGCTATCAGGCTGCCCTGGGCATTGTTGAGGTGCTGGAGCAGCGTCCTGTTACCTATGCGGTGAACAAGCTGTCTGACAATTTCGAGGAAAACAAGGACATCACTGCTGTTATGGACTTCTTCCGGCATGAATTTAACTATGCGTAGTCCCACCGTTTATTCTTTTTAGGAGGGCAAAGAGCGAATGCATATAAGAGTTTACGGCGTTCAGGCAGATGAGATGAGCACATATGAGGAAGCAAAGGTCAGATATGGCTTTACCTTTGAGTTTGAAGCAGTACCCCTCAGCGAAAAAACCGCAGGGGATGTAAAGGACTGTGACGCGCTGATTCTGTTGACAAACTGTATCGTAAATGAGCCAGTCGCAAAAGTCTTGGCCTCTGCGGGTGTGAAATATTTGGCATGCCGCTCTGCGGGCAGCGATCACGTTGATTACAGCGCGGTTGTGCGCTATGGAATGAAATGCTGTCATGTTCCGGCTTATGCCCCTGAGGCCATTTCTGAGCACACCATCATGCTGGCACTTGAGGTACTGCGGCATGCCAAGAGTTCCTATCAGAAGGTAGCCAGCGGTGATTTTACCCTAAAGGGTTTGAAGGGCCGTCAGCTTGGCATGATGACAGCAGGCGTGCTGGGGACAGGGCGCATTGGCCGTGTCACAATGTCCCTGCTGAACGGCTTCGGGACAAGGGTGTTAGGGTGGGATCCCTTCCCCAATGCTGAAGCAGCCCGACTTTGTACTTATGTTGAGAAAGAAACACTACTGCAGACATCGGATATTATTTTCCTTCACTGTCCTCTTACCGAAGACAGTTACCACACCATTTGCAGCGATACGTTGTCCAAGATGAAGGAGGGGGCGGTGCTGATCAATACAGCCCGTGGCGGCCTGGTAGACCTGCCTGCTGTGCTGGATGCACTGGAGAGCGGGAAACTCAGCGGTTTTGGGTTTGACGTATATGAGCATGAGACAGACACCATCCGTAAGCAAGTACCGCTGGATGACATACATGATCCTGTGTTCAAGGCACTGCTGCAAAGAGATGATACGGTTTACAGCGCACATGTCGCGTTCTACACTGATACGGCAATCTTTAATATGATCGAAGTTACCCTGGACAACTTAAAAGAGTATGAAGCCACCGGGTGCTGCAAAAATGAAATAAATCCCTAAAGCTTCTAAAAAATCAAACTCAGATAAGAGGTGTTTCCAATGAGAGAAATGGCTGCCCCCTACACTAAGCGTCTTGAGGCCTCCCCTATTCGCACCATACTAGACCGTGCCGCTGCCCTGCGCAGCGAGGGCCGTACTGTGATTCCGTTCAGTGCAGGTGAGCCGGATTTTCCGACACCCAGTACCATTAAAAAAGCAACACAAAAGGCTATTGAGGACGATTTCAGCCACTACGCATCGAATCGTGGGCTTCCCCAGCTGCGGGAGCTTCTGGCACATAAATTGGAAAAGGAAGCCTCCGTACTCTACGACCCCAACACTGAGATTCTTGTTACCTCAAGCGGAGCGGAGGCACTAAACAACGCAATTTTGACGTTTGTGGGTCCTGGCGACGAGGTCATCATCCCCACACCGGCCTTTGTCTCCTATAAAAATCTCGTGAAGTTTGCAGGCGGAGAGTTTATTGATGTACCTTTGCTCCCAGAGGATGGCTTTCAGCTCAATGCGGCGAAGATTGAAGCGGCAATTACTGGCCGTACTAAGATGATTATTATCAACAACCCAAACAATCCCTCTGGTGCAGTTTATATCCGGGAGGCGCTGGAGCAGATTGCGGACTTGGCCATTCAATATGATCTGTTGGTGCTGTCCGACGAGATGTATAGCCGCCTGGTCTATGAGGACGCACAATTTGTTTCTATGGCCTCCCTACCAGGAATGAAGGAGCGCACAATCACTGTATCTGGCTTTTCCAAGACCTATGCCATGACAGGATGGCGGATCGGTTTTATAGCTGCAGACAAGGCTTTGACTGACTGGTTAATCAAATGCCATCAATACTCAACAACATGTTCTCCCACGTTCATTCAGAAGGGAATTATCGACGCGCTGGATGATCCCCAAACAGAGCGGGAGGTCCAGAAGATGCTGGACGCCTTTGCGGTACGCCGTACAACGATGATCGAGAGGCTGCAAGCCATCAAACAATTAAAAATCATTCTGCCCAAGGGTGCGTTTTATATTCTGGTGGACGTATCCGGAACAGGTATGGATGGCATGGCGTTTGCAATGCATCTGCTGGAGAACTACGGTGTAGCTACTGTGCCAGCAATTGGTTTGGGTGATAGCTGCAAAGATTATATCCGTATTTCCTACGCCGCCTCTGACCACGATATCGCAAAAGGTTTGACCCTGATCAGTCAGTGTGTAGAGGAGCTCTCTGCAAACATATAAAACCACTGGAAACGAGCCATATAGTTTTATGAAAAGGAGTGCAGAATCAATGAGAGTTGTGGAACATCCGATTTTAGACGAGCTGGATACTACGAAGGAGGTCACAATCTACTGTGACGGACAGCCGATTACCGCATTGGAGGGCGAGCCGATCGCTGCGGCCCTCATGAATGCGGGCATCCGTTCCTTCCGCACAACGCCAAAACGCAAAGAGAAGCGGGGGATATTCTGTGCAATTGGCCGATGCACGGACTGCATGATGATCGTAGACGGTGTCCCCAATACACGCACTTGTGTAACGCCGGTTCGGGCTGGAATGTGTGTAAAAACACAGGAGGGCCTGGGAACATTTGAGAAGAAGGAGGAGGTACAGTGAAAATCAAGGAGGTAGATATTGCCGTAGTAGGTGCTGGATCTGCAGGCCTAAGTGCGGCCTATCAAGCGGCGCTGGCTGGGGCTAAGGTCCTGGTTTTGGATGAAAACCGGCTTCCCGGCGGACAGCTGTTTAAGCAGATTCACAAGTTTTTTGGCTCGCGGGCTCACCAAGCTGGAACGCGCGGGTACACAATTGGGCATCAGCTTTTAGAGCGTGTGGAAAAAAGTGGGGCTGAGGTATGGCTGAACACACTGGTGTATGGTATGCAGAAGGACTGCTCTCTAGGTGTGATTCACGATGATCAGCACTGGACTATTAAAGCAAAAAAGGTCATTGTTGCAACGGGGGCAAAAGAGAATTATCTCGCCTTTCCCGGAAGTACTCTGCCCGGTGTGATGGGGGCTGGTGCTGCACAGACAATGATAAATGTCAATCGAGTATTGCCTGGGCAGCGAATCTTGATGCTTGGCTCGGGAAATGTGGGACTGATAGTCTCTTATCAGCTGATGCAGGCAGGAGCAGATGTCGTTGCGCTGGTTGAGGCAGCACCCAATATTGGCGGATACGGCGTACATGCAGGTAAAATCCGTAGAGCTGGCGTGCCATTCTACATCAGCCACACGATCAAGGCGGTCACTGGGGACGGCCAAGTAGAGCATGTGGAACTCGTTCAGGTCGATAAAATGTTTAAGCCCATCCCCGGCACAGAAAAGACCTTTGATGTGGACACTGTTTGTCTGGCTGTCGGACTGAATCCTATGACAGAGCTGATTTGGATGGCGGGATGCAAATTCTGTTTTATCCCCGCCTTTGGCGGACATGTGCCGCTGCATACCGAAGATATGGAAACTACGGTCCCAGGGCTCTATGTGGCCGGCGATGTTACCGGTGTAGAGGAGGCATCCTCTGCAATGGAGGAAGGAAATATGGCGGGTGTTGCCGCGGCGGAGGCGTTGGGATTCCTGACAGCAGAAGATGCGGAAAAGAAGAAAGTGGAAATACGGGGTCGACTTAATATCTTGCGCTCCGGTATGTTCGGCGAACGCCGCCGTACAGCCAAGACCTCTCAGCTTCAGAGTATGTCAGACTATCAGGCGCAGAAAGGTGGTGTCCAGTAATGGATGGAGTTAAATATACCGGTGTTCCTTCTGCTGAGGAGCTGGCAAGCTGCCCTGGCATTCCCAGTGAAGAACGGATGCAGAAAGGCAGAGTAGCCTGTGTAGAGTGTGTGCAGGAAATTCCCTGCAACCCCTGCGAGGGCATCTGTAAATTTCAGGCGATCACCGTCGGGGAGCAAATTACGTCTCTCCCGTGCCTCCATGAGGACAAGTGTACTGGCTGCGGGCTGTGTGTGGCAAACTGTCCCGGCTTGGCCATCACAATTTTGGACAAGTCCTTCTCTGAAACAGAAGGGACTGTAGATTTTCCCTTTGAATATCTTCCTTTACCCCAGAAGGGTGAGGTTGTAGACGCAGTCAATCGTGCCGGGGAGGTCGTCTGTAAAGGAACGGTGATGGCTGTGACAAAGGCAGCGTCTTACAACGGGACTGCGGTGATCCGGTTGCGTGTGCCGGTTACATGTGTAGATGAGGTGCGGAGCATGAAGCGGCTGCCTCGAACGAATATGAAGGGGGTTTAATTGTCATGGCGGAAGAACTGATTATCTGTCGCTGTCAGGAAGTCACCCAGGAGGAAATCGTACAGGCCATTGCGGACGGCGCTGCTTCGGTTGACGGCGTGAAGCGCCGCACACGGGCCTGTATGGGGTTGTGTCAGGGAAAAACCTGCGGCCGGCTGGTGCAAGGCATTGTAGCCCGTGAGACAGGCCAGAACCCCGCAGATGTTTTACCGCAGAAAAACAGAATGCCGGCCCGCCCGGTTAAGATCGGTGCGTTTGGAGGGGACGAGGATGTATGATGTGATTGTTGTTGGTGGAGGAATCATCGGCAGTTCTGTTGCGTGGCAGCTGGCTAAAAGGCAGAAAAAGGTCTTGGTTTTGGAGCGCAGAGATTCTGCCAGTGGTTCTGCCGGTGCTACGGACGGTGTGGTTGGATACCACACAAAAAAGCCCGGTGTACAGCTGGACCTGGCCATTCAGTCCATCAATATGTTCAAAACCCTAGAGCAGGAGTTGGGTGTAGATATTGAGTTTGAGGACGCATGCGGCGGAATGCAGCCGGTTGAGAATGAGGAACAGTGGGATATCCTCTCGGCAATTGTGGACGAGCAGCGGAAAAGCGGCGTGGATATCCGCATGATATCTGCTGAGGAGGCCTGTGCGTTAGAGCCAAACTTGAATCCTGATATTTACGGAGCCTTGTACTGTCCGCTCAGCTGCGGTGTCAATCCCATCAAGCTGACCTTTGCGTTCCGAAGTGCAGCAGTTTTGAATGGTGCCGAGTATCGGAATAATACAGAGGTGACCGGGTTTATTATTGAGAATGGCGTGTGCAAAGGTGTCGTGACGAACAAGGAGGAAATCCGGGCTGATTATGTGGTCAATGCCTGCGGTTCCTGGGCCGGCGAATTGGGGAAACTCGCAGGACTGGATATTCCTATCAAACCGCGCAAGGGACAACTTGCTATTACTGAGCCGGTAGGACCATTTATGAAAAACATGATGCAGTGTGCGCTCTACAACGTGATCAAATTCCGGCCAGAGACAATTAAAGATCAGACAATTCTTAAGCTGGGTGCGTCCATGAGTATTGGACAGACGAGAGATGGGGGAATTGAGATCGGCGCGACCCGGGAATTTGTAGGGTTTGAGGACGAGAATACCTTTGAAGCTATTGATACGATGATGAAACGTGCAGCACGTTTCTTCCCGGCGCTTAAGGATGTCAGCGTAATCCGATATTTTTCTGGATTTCGTCCTTATACTCCGGATGGGCTTCCCATGTTGGGAAAGGTAGACGCATTATCGGGCTTTGTCATGGCCGCCGGGCATGAAGGTGATGGGATCGCCATGTCGCCCATTACCGGAAAATTGATTGCAGAGATTATTGTAGATGGAGCTCCTTCCTATAATATTGATTCTTTCAGTCCAAATCGTTTCCTATAAATCCTGAGGGCCGCGCTGAAGAAATTCCCAGCGCGGCCCCTTCCCAAAAGCGGCTCCATGAGATGGTGAGTATTCTATCAATATCAAAGGGGGAAAATGGTTTGTTACAGGTATTAATTCCGATTTTGGTTCTCTTGGTGATTGTTTTGTTCAAAAAGATTCCCCTCATTGGCGGAAATATTAAAGCCGGCCTGTTGTTGGCCGGAGCCTTGACACTGTTGTTTGCTGGTATTATTAATCCCGCCATATGGATTTCCTCGTGGATTGACGGCTTGAATCGCCTGTCCTGGATTATCTTTCTCTCACTTTTTGGTAGCTTGTTTGCGGAAGTCAACAATCAGATGGGAGCGATTGATACAATCGTCGGTTCACTCGCCGCGAAATTCGGAAAATATCCCCGTATTCTGGTTATTTGCATCCTGCTTGCTCTGACGCTGGCCGGCTCACTGCTGGGGGACTCGATTGCGGCCGCTACCGTAATTGGAATGCTTACATTTGGTATCCTGGCTTCCATGAATTTGGAGTATGAAAAAATTGCGGCCCTAATCATTATGGGGGCTTCGGTGGGCTCCATTATGCCTCCTATGACCCAGGCGCTGGCCTTGTCATCGGCGCTGACCAATGCGAACCCAGACGAGGTAATCAGCATGGGCTACATCACAATCACGTTTGTTTTGATCGTTACAGCAGTATACAGCTCTGTGTTTTTGGTAAAAAAAGACAATCTTCCCGGGACTAACAAGGACATAGAAATCAAATTTGCGAATCAAACTGCGGGACAGATTCTCCGCCAAAACTGGCGCTCCCTGATCCCTGTCGCTTTTTTAATCATTGTTATCCTGCTTCGCACGGTTAAGAGCCCAATTTCCGTAGATTTAGGGCCTGTTATCCTACAAAATATTCACTTTTTATCTGTGGCCGAGGGGGAAAGTATTTCTCTCTACCACTGGCTTAGTAATGTTACAATTTTGGGTGGCATCACAAACGGTGTGGTAATCTCCATCGCCTGCGCGTTTGTTTTCTCATACATTTTCCCGGTTGTCAGGCAAAACAGCCGGCATATTATCCGGGATGGCATCGGTAAAGTTCAAAATACTGTTATGCTGCAAATATGCTGCGCATTTATGCTGGGCAGCTTCTATTCTGCTGGATCCATTGAAATTGTTTCCGAGTTCTGCCAAGGGTTAGATATCCATGTGCTTAAGATTGGCGGCGTTATGGCCATGCTGCTGCTTGGCATGCTTACCGGCTCTCAATCGACTTGTCAGAATGTTATCTTTTCTTTCTTTGGTCCGGCCCTGATTGCCTCCGGGCTTACTCCGATCCACTCCGCACTGGTGGGCGCCCATGTAGCGACAGCGGGTCAATGTCTGCCAGGCGCTAATCTGTGTGGGTTTGTGGTGGTCGGTTTAGTGGCCTCGCAGTTTGGTAAAAAAGTGGACCCGATGAAATCCATGATGTACTGTTTACCTATGTGTGCCGCACTGTTGGCGGTTGGTGTGTTCTTCTTGTTTTGACTATGCCCATGAAGAAGAATGTGGCAAAAGAGAAAACCCTCGGGATTTTAATGCTGGATAGCAAATTTCCGCGTATTACGGGTGATGTGGGAAGCCCAAATACATTTCCGTTTCCTGTTAAAAAGCTCATAATCAAGGGAGCCAGTCCGCAGCGTGTGGTATTAGAGGGAGACTATGCCCTGCTGGAGCCTTTTATCAAGGGGGCTTTAGAGCTGGAGCGTGAGGGTGTTGATGCCATCACAACGAGCTGTGGCTTTATGGCAATGTTTCAAAAAGAACTGGCTGAAAAGGTGCATATCCCGCTTTTTACCTCCTCATTACTTCAGGTTTCTCTGGCGTATAACTGTTTGCCTCCTAATAAGTGTGTTGGGATATTGACGGCGGATAGTCGTAATTTAAGTGAACGACACTTTAAGGGCGCGGGTATTGATCAAATCCCAAAGGTTGTATATGGCATGGAGGGGTCCCATTTTCATGATATTTTTGTTAAGAACTCAGAGCATTTGAACATTCAGCAGGCACAACATGACGTAGTAGGCATTGCCAAAAGAATGGTACATGAGCATCCTGAAGTGGGAGCAATCGTTCTGGAGTGTACCAATATGCCGCCCTATGCGTATGCAGTCGCTATGGCGACAGATATGCCGGTATACGACATTACCACGCTGGCTACCTATGTGATGGCAGGACACTTTTAGACAGTAAAACAAGCCAAAACAGACTGGAAAGGGATAATTGTGGAATTAGAAAATGTTTTGTATGAGGTAAAGGACGGTATTCTGTATCTGACTTTGAACCGTCCGGATGTGCGCAACGCCCTGAGCCCCGGCATGTGGCGGGACATACAGGCCGGAGTGCAGCGGGCGGGGAGCGACCCGGAGGTCAAGGTGGTCATCATCTCTGGCAGGGGGGGCAAGGCCCTGGCCAGCGGTGCGGATATCCGGGAGATCCACGACCGGGACTACATGAAGCAGATGGACGGCACTGCCACCCTCAGCCTGAAGATGGTGGAGGACCTGTACAAGCCCACCATCTGCGCCGTCAATGGCTACGCTCTGGGAGGCGGGTGTGAGCTGGCCATGGCCTGCGACATCCGTGTGGCCACCAGACGCTCCAAATTCGGCCAGCCCGAGACGGGGCTGGGCATCATGCCCGGCGCAGGCGGCACCCAGCGGCTGGCCCGGATTGTGGGCGTGTCCAACGCCATGGAGCTGATCCTCACCGCCAAGGTCATCAAGGCGGAGGAGGCCCAGCGCATCGGCCTGGTGAGCCACGTCTACCCCGCCGAGGAGCTGATGGACAAGGCCATGGAGCTGGCCAACGCCATCGCCGCCAACGCCCAGGTGGCGGTGCGGCAGTCCAAGGCGGCCATCCGCCGGGGGATGCAGACCGACATGGCCACCGGCGCCGCCTTCGAGGCCGAGGCCTTCGGCCTGTGCTTCGCCACCGAGGACCAGAAGGACGCCATGAATGCCTTTGTCAACAAGGAGAAGATCACCGCGTTTAAGAACCGCTGAGCCAAAAAACAGGCGGAGGGACAGCCCTCCGCCTGTTTTTTATGCCGCTTGCTTTTTCCGCGCCTTCAGGCTCACCGCCTTGACCGCTGCCCACAGAAGAAAAAGGTTCCGGAACACCGGGGAGACAGTGCGCAGGGTGACCGGAGATATGGCGCTCTCCGCGTGGACCCTGCCATCCCTGGTCACATACAGGAATTCATTCTCCGCGCACTGAACATTTTCCGCTATTTTGACGGTGGAGACGCTGTCGTCCTCATTTCCTGTCCACCCCCAGCAGATCAGCTCCCCGCTTTTTGTCACAAAGCCGCTGTCGCACAGGGAGGCCACATCCTGACGGACCGGCCCGGTGAGGACAGCCTCCACAGGGTCCTGGTGCCAGTTCCAGGTCAGCAGATAGAGCGCCCCGTCCTCCGTCAGGCATTGAGTGCAGAAGGAGTAAGCGTAGGACATCTCCTTGATCTCCAGACCAGATACCGGGAGGGAAGCGTCTCTCTTCACCTTCAGCATATCGGACAGGCCGTTCCAGTAATAGATCTGACCGTCCAGATCGCGGGCGAACAGCATACCGGCGCAGGCAAAGCAGCGTTCCGCCCGGTCCATGAGCTTCCTGGGCTCCAGGCCGCCGCCCCACACCCAGAGGGAGCGGTCGGCCTTGATAACGGCCGCGCAGCCGTCAGGTACAACAGCCTGTTCCACATCCCCCATGATATAGACCGGGGAATAGAAGCTGGCCCGTTTGTCCGTAAACAGCCGCTCTTCATCTCCCCAGCCCCAGAGCCCTCCGTTTTCGTCCACGGCCATAGTGGCCCTGTCCCCGACGGAGACCGTCTTCACGCCTTTCAAAACGGTTTTCCGGGCAATATATGGGTATTCGAGCATACCCGGCTTGTGGGACAGCACATCATCAGCCCCCCAGCCGATCAGGTCGCCGTTTGGCGCGACGACATAGCTGTAGTATTGACCGCCCTCCAGCTGGCTGGAGGTGATGTCCCCGGCTCCGCCGGGGAACAGGAGGCAGAAAAGGTATCCGCAGACCCCCGCCAGAAGGACGGCGTCCAGCGCCAGATTCCACCTCCTGGAGGCCAAAAACGCAAGAATATGCTTCATCATCGTACTCCTTTTTGTACGGGAAAAGCCCGGCGGACAAGCTTGCCCTCTTGCCCGCCGGGCTTCTTTACGGTTGGTTCAGCTCCTGCCAGCTCTTCAGCCCATAGGCGGACTGGGCCGTCTGGACAGCCCGCGCAATGGCCCGCTCCATGGCCTGGGCGGCCAGCGCCCCCACCACGTTCACGTCGCCGGGGAGGTCCCCCAGGGACAGGGCATAGATGCTGTCTCCGTCGGCGGTGGTGTGGACGGGCCGGATGGCCCGGGCATAGCCGTTGTGGGTCATGCCCGCCGCCTTGGCCAGGTGGGTCTTGTCCAATTTGGCGTTGGTGACCACCACCCCCAGGGTGGTGTTTCCCGCGGGCAGGCCGGAGGCCAGCTCCACGTCCCGGAACAGCTCCTCCAGGGTGGAGGTCACGCCGGTTTTCTCCCGGTTGAGCAGTCCGGCGATCTGGACCCCGTCGGGGCCGTAGATATCCCCCAGGGCGTTCACTGCCACCAGAGCCCCCACCTTGAGGGCCCCGGCCTGGAGGGCGCAGGTCCCGAAGCCGGACTTCATGGCCCGGTCCATCCCCCGGTACTTGCCCACGGAGCAGCCCGTCCCCGCGCCCACGTTGCCCTGGGCGGGCTGGTCATAGCTGGCGTTCTCACAGGCGGTGTAGGCCATCGCCCCATCGGGGCGGATGTCCTTCCGGCCCACCCCCAGGTCGAAGAGACAGGACTGACTTACCAGGGGGACCTTGGCGATTCCGGTTTCAAAGCCGATGTCCCGCTCCTCTAAATACCTCTGCACCCCCCCGGCGGCATCCAGGCCGAAGGCGCTCCCCCCCGACAGGAGGACAGCGTTGACCCCCATCGCGTCCATCAGGGGGTTCAAAATCTGAGACTCCCGGGAGGCGGGGCCGCCCCCCCGCACGTCCACCCCGGCGGGGGACATGCGGTCGCAGAGAATCACCGTGCATCCGGTGGCGGCGTCCAGGTCCTGGGCGTGGCCCACCCGGAAGCCGCCCACCTCCATAATACCGATCTCCTTCATGCCGCGGAACGCACCTCGCTTCTATGTACAGTCTTTTCCAGGGCCTTGCACAGCGCGGTGACCAGCAGAGCGGCGGCGACGGCCTCCGCCACGCCGGAGGTGGTGACCACGGTCATAACCAGACCCAGCACCGCCTCCATAGCCACGTTCTTGGCTACGGCAAACTCGGGCGCCAAAAGAAAATAGATGCTGCCCATAACCAGAACCGTGTTAGTCAGCGCCCCCGCCGCACCCACGATGGGCAGGGCGATGACCGCCGCCTGGCAGAGGTTTTCCTGCTCCATGGCGTCCAGGGCCCGGAGCACCGGGAAGTTTACGGGCGTGAACAGTCCGCCGTCCCGGCTCAGTCCCATCTTGATGGCCTCCGCCGCGCTCACCCGCAGGCTCTTGTCTCGTGTACTCAAATATTGCATGATCGTATCCTCCAGAAGCGCGCTCACTCAAACGCGCTCATAATATACTTCACGTGCCAGCCGTCCTCCCGGGCCCACACCTCCGCCACGTCGAACCGACAGGGGCAGTCC
>OFFH01001336.1_pt1 | contig 12808 bp, 14 predicted proteins | sample 1521341 | NCBI WGS metagenome assembly OFFH01 (sample SAMEA3504108, study PRJEB24116) | mouse gut metagenome | biome: mouse gut; feature: mouse-associated habitat; material: faeces | place: Denmark | collected 2011 | reverse complement strand
TGCCCTTGCTTTTGCCCTTATGAGCAGCCAGGGCAAGGGTAAACTTGTGTGAAACCGAATAAAGGGATAAGGCGAACACACTGTGAAAAATCCTTTGTTTTCAAGGCTTTTGGAGGATTTTATAGAAAACCTACGGTGAGCGATAATCGCTCATAAAATCGTAGTATTCAAATTCAAATTGGTCCAAATAGTCTCGGCGACTTGGCACATTGACGAACTTTTCGGCTTCAGGATCAGATTCGTCAGGTAAGTCGAGAAGTGTCATTCTAATAGCCGGAGCCCACACCGCGTCGCCCATGACGCTGAGGTCGGCCTGATCTGCATCGCCGGTATTACTGATGACGAAACTCTCACCGTTGGAGTTATCAAGTTTCAGTCGGTAAACCATGGTTCTCACTGTAGTATCCCCCTTAAAATATTTACAGATTATTGCATTATCACGCATCCTCAATGAGAAGACGTGAACTCTGCAATAATCCTTTTAGGGGCGATAACTGCTAATTTACTTGATAAAGAGCACAAGAACTTTCTTGACAATTTCATTATAGCACACATGTGGCTTTTTGTCAATTTTTATGCACTAATCTTTGCTTATGTGAACTTTTTATTTGTAAAAAGTTCGGTTTTAAACCAACTCGTCGCTGGCATTGTTGCCGTCTGACGACAAAGGCCGACATTGATTATGTCGGCCTTTGTCAACCTCTATCGACCAGACGGCGCAAATGAGCTATCATGTCATCAAGCAAGGGAGGGCCCGCCTAAGCTACAACATACAAAGGAGCGATACATATGAACTATCAGAATTACCCCGGCAACATCATTGATGCGGACTATGTAGAAGTAAGCCCTGCCCCGTATAGCATGGACATCGGCCTCTTGCCCTGGCGTGCCAGCGCCAAGATGAAGCGTGTCATCAAAGAGGCGATGGTACAGAGAACCCACGATCAGTGCCTTGCTCTCTTAGCGAAAGCTGGTCTGGAACATACCGCCGCCCTGTCTAAAATGGAGCAGGAATTCACTAGCATGGCCCCGCAGAGTCTGGAGCGATACCGGGCGATTGTGGACGCCTATGCACAGCAGGCAGCAGACAAGGTCAGGAGGTGGTAAGATGTCTGTAGGTGTTATTGTAGTAGTCATCCTGATTGCCATTCTTCTAACTGCCGCAGTTATGGCTCTGATTTTTGACCATGAACTGATGTATCTGCGGCGGGAGAACCAGATGCTCCGGCGGCTGTTCTCGGAGCAGGCCAAGCTGCACCAGATGAGCCTGGACGCTTATATCGCCATGCTCCGGGGAGCACAGCGGAACCAAATTTTCAACCGATAAGCAAGCAGAAATCCACGCTGTTAAGGAAATTTAATAAATATTACAACAGTTGGAAGTGCCTACCTTAATTATTTATGGTTGTAACCGGACACCCCTGTTATTTGGGGACTTTCTGAGTAGCAGGGGTGTCCCACCGGTGTAAAAGCTGGTTATGCTTGTGTTTTTAATCAACTGCATTTTCCTGTAAAGTACCATCAAAAGAATGCGATAGGAGATTTTATGGACACGAATAGTAAGAAATACAAGACGATCCTAGCCGACCCGCCCTGGGACATCAACCAGCGTGGAAATTATGGAGCTATCAAACACTATGACCTGATGCCTTTAGACCGTATCAAAGCGATGCCGGTGGCGGATTTGTGCGAAGACAACGCCCATCTTTACCTCTGGTGCCCGAACAGCCTGATACCACAGGCGTTAGAAACGATCACGGCATGGGGCTTCCGGTTTCGATGTACGATGGTTTGGTGTAAGCCTCGGATGCTGCTCGGAAGATACATAAGGACGGCTCATGAAACGCTGTTGATGTCTATCCGTGGTAAAGCACCAGTAAAATTCCATGCACAGCCCAGCTGGGTTTTTGCGCCCCAACAGGAACACAGCCACAAACCAGAGGAGCAGTTCGCCGTCATCGAACGGCTGTCAGACGGCCCTTATTTGGAGCTCTTCGCCCGCCGCCGACAACCGGGCTGGGATTGCTGGGGCAACGAAATCGACAGCGACATTGCTATTCCTGGCTATCCTGTCCCCACCTACTCCGACAAAGCACTCAAAAATAAATCACAGAAAGAGGTGTAATGATTGGAACCACCCAGAAGATTGATCGAGCGCATTTTCGAGTTCTGTATCACCATAGTCGTCTGTGCCTTCCTGCTAAAGATAGCCATGTACTGGCTGGCAGAAGTCGCCCCATTGCTGCTCCTCTGTGCCGCTTTTATCCTCGGCGTCGTTCTTGGCTACCGTTTATGGAAGCACCTGCGCGATTTGGGAAAATGGTAGTAGCAGCAATCAAAAGGAGTGGGCTTATGAGAAAACACCAAATCGAACATATCTGTTGGCTGGAGGTCAACTGGCAGCGTCCCTTTAACTTGGACGCAGTGTGGGAGGCACTTACACATCTCTCGACGCTCAGCCCTCGTGGAGCGGTCATTTGGGAGGTGCGTGGAGCAAATGGGCGCATTACTCATCTGCTAGGTGCAGACCGGACATACATCAACAAAGTCGCCCAGGTATTTCGTGCTCACGGCGATATCCAATTTAGAGAGGTCAACAGTGAGAGTCGGACACCTGTCCGGCTTGCCCGCCAGCTCAAAGTCACCAAGCCGGTGCTGTCGCTCAACACCAACCTCACCCAGTCGGTGACTCGGGCGGGACTGGCAGCGATGGCAGGGGGTAAAAACGGCACAGAGATAGTTCTTCAGGCGATGCTGGGAAGAGGCATCGCCCCCTCTCCCACCCCTGCGGACCTCTCCGACCCACACGCTACCTGGCTGGAGGTCATCTTCGGCTCGGTGAGCAAGGCTACTGCCGAATCTCGGAAAACCATCCGAGAGAAAGCCGAGCAGCATGGTTTTGAGGCTGCCATCCGAATCGGCATATCGGATGAGCGTGCGTCCTCACGCCTCCGTAGCCTGATTTCTGCCCTCAAAGTTTTAGAATCTGCGGGCGTGCGCATTCATGACGGGGCGGAGAAACCAGAGAAAATCAACAGCGTCCATGTGCCGTGGAGCTTCCCGCTCAGACTGTCGGTAAAGGAACTTACTAACTTTCTGCTCCTCCCCGCTGGAGAAGAGGAAATTCCCGGTACACCAGGGCTTCACCCTAAACTCACCTTGCCGCCCATGTGGTATCGCCAGCCTACTAACCAGCAGAACGACCGCACCTTTGCTGTCAGCATGGACATGTCACCCAAGAAACTCAGCATCTCGCCACGAGACAGTTTGGAGCATACTCACCTGATGGGGCCGACTGGCAGCGGTAAATCTACCGCCATGCAGCACCTGATTCTTGCCGACATCAAGGCTGGACGGAGCGTCCTCGTGCTTGACCCCAAGCAGGATTTGGTGATGGATATTCTTTCCCGTATCCCAGAGGAACGCGCCGGGGACGTGGTGGTAATTGACCCTTCCAGCCCCTATCCAGTGGGGTTTAACCCGCTGGGATTTACCAGCTATCGGAACAAAGCCCTGATTGCCGACGCTGTGCTCTCTGTTCTACGAGAGATATGGCAAGACAGCTGGGGTGTACGCATCCAAGACATCTTGTCCGCTTCACTTCTAACCTTAGCAGAGATAGACGGAGCCACGATGCTTTGGCTGCAGCCCTTGTTCACTGACAGCAACTTCCGTCGGAAAATCACCAGCCAAATCAAAGACAGGGTTGGTTTGATGCCGTTCTGGAACGAGTTTGAGTCGCTCAGCGATTTACAACGTCAACAGTGGATTGCTCCCGTAGCCAACAAGCTCCGGCAGTTCACGCTCCGCTCAGGACTGAGAAATGTCCTCGGACAAGCCTACCCCAGGTTTTCTCTCTCCGAGCTCTTCACCCAGCGCAAAATCGTGCTGGTCACCCTGAATCGAGGTGTTGTGGGGCTCGAAAGCAGCCGCCTGCTGGGTAGCCTGATCGTGGGACTGACCTGGACACTGGCGCTCTCCCGCGCCAACCTTCCGCCAGAGCGGAGACATCTGGTCAGCGTCTACATCGATGAACTCCAGGACTACCTCTCCTTGCCCACCGACCTCAGTGATGCTCTTGCGCAAGCCCGTGGGCTGGGTGTCGGGATGACGCTGGCACACCAATACAGGGACCAACTGCCCACAGAAATCCGAGCTGGGATAGACGCCAACTGCCGCAACAAAATCGTGTTTGGTCTTAACAGCAAAGACGCAAAAGACATGGCGGCAATGGCACCGGAACTCACCGCCGAGGATTTTATGGCTCTGCCCCGCTATCAAATCTATACCTCGTTCCAGTCTGGCGGCAGAAACACCGGCTGGGTAATGGGCAGGACTTTGCCGCCAACACCAGCTCTGCGGGACCCCTCTGTGCTCTATGCCAAGAGCATGGAAAGCTACGGCACACTGGCAGAAGAAACCGAGGCAGAATACCTCAAAATGATTACTAACTACAGCGCCCCCGGAGATAATCTTGGGGACACCCCTATCGGAAGGAGGAAACGCTAATGTCTAACCGCATAACCCCTCAAGGCGAGGAGAAAAGGCCAGAAACCCGCCCCAAGCCGGACTTTTCCAAGTTTATGGTTCACGACTCCTTTATCAATCCATCTCTTTCTCAGGCTACCGCCGGGGAGGAGCGACGCCGCCTCTCACGTCAGCAGCTGGAAGAAACCGCCGCCCGGCTCAGTGACAGGGACAGACAGATACTCACTGCCATCCAGCGTTACCGTTATCTGCTCACCGGACAGCTCCAGCGACTGTACTTCACCGAGGCCGCGACCTCCAGCGCCGCCCATCGTGCCGCCACACGCACGCTGAAGAGACTCCGTGAGCTAGGGCTGATCGACCACCTCGCCCGGCGTATCGGCGGTGTGCGGGCTGGTTCCGCCGGGCTGGTCTGGCACATCACCCACGCCGGAGAGCGTCTGATTTATCTGGAGAACCACACCCTCACCCCGACCAAACGTTTCTTTGAACCCTCGCCCTACTTCCTCTCTCACTCTCTGGCGGTAGCGGAGGTGGCTGTCAGCCTGACCGAGCTCTGCCAGGAATATCAAACCATGAAACTCGCCACGCTCCAGCCAGAACCGAAGTGCTGGCGCACCTTCAGCGAATATGGTGCGATACAGTCGCTCAAGCCCGACCTCTTTGCTATCACGGTCTCCGGGCAGTATGAGGACAGGTGGTTTATTGAAGTAGACCTTGCCACCGAATCCCCCTCCAAGATCGTCAGCAAGTGTGAACGCTATCACAAGTATTACCGCTCTGGTCTGGAGCAGCAGGAGGCGGAGGTGTTCCCGCTCACCGTCTGGATCGTACCAACCACGGAGCGAAAACAGCAGCTTATTACCCACATCAAGGATGCCTTTGACAAGCAGCCTAAATTGTTCGCCGTTATCACCAAAGATGAGTTGGAGCATCTGGTCTGCTATGGCGGGGAGGGAGGGTCGCTATGTTAAGTCAAAAACAGCGTGGCCGTCCCCAAACATCTCACAATGTGCGAGTGACCCCAGAGTTCCGTGACAATCCAGACCTTGACAAGCTGGGGAGAGCGCTTATCGCTGTCGCGATGCGCATCGCTGAGCAGAAGCAAGCCGAAGAAGACGCAAAACATGCGCAGGACATTCAGCCTGAGATTGAGGAGGGCAACATGACCTGATAGCGCCGCATGGACATGCTGTCCTTCACCAGAAATGTGTTCCCGCAATGCGGTGGTGGTCTGGTCGCCAACAGACGACCACCGCCAGCGGGAACACACTAAAATAACGAGAGAGGAGGTTTTTGCCAAATTCCGGTCAAACAAATTGACAGCCACAGTGAGTACTTTATGAGGTGCGTCTGTGGATGCCCTCATATCGCCAACATTGTATCTGTCAGAAAGGAGGGCAAAATCAAGTTGTTTACCAACCACTTCGGCATTGAGATCGAGTTTACGGGCATTACCAGACAGAAAGCGGCAAACATTGCCGCACGCTACCTGAACGGACAAGGGAGGTCGCTGGGCGACTATTATGACACCCAGTGTATCACCGCCCCGGACGGTCGAGTTTGGAAGTTCATGTATGACGGCAGTATCAACTGTCAGTGTAAAGAACAGGGCCGCATCGTCCAGGCAAACAAAAAATACAGCGTGGAACTGGTCAGTCCAGTACTGCTCTATCGGGAGGACATCGACACCTTGCAAGGGCTGGTGCGGCGTCTGCGTAAGGCGGGAGCGTTTGCTAATCCGTCCTGTGGCATCCACATCCACTTGGACGGTTCCAACCACACGCCCCGGAGTATCCGCAACTTTGTGAACATAATCGCCAGCCATAACGATTTGTTCTACAAAGCCTTACAGATCGAACCACAGCGAATGCGCTACTGCAAGAAAATGGATGTTTGGCTGGTACAGCAAATGAACCAGGCCAGACCCACGACCTTTGCGGACATCGAGTGCATCTGGTATGCGCAATATGGCACAGAGCGTCGTGACCAGCATTACCACAGCAGCCGATATCACTTTCTCAATCTTCACAGCTTCTTCCACGGCCACCATACGGTGGAGCTTCGAGGCTTTAACGGCACACTTCATGCTGGGAAGATTCGGGCGTACATCGTGCTGGCTCTGGCACTCAACCACCAAGCCCTGACACAGAAGAGCGCACGCTACCGGAAAGTCCAGGAAGAAAATGAGCGGTTCGCTATGCGCACTTACCTAAATCGTATTGGATTTATCGGTGATGAGTTCAAGAACTGCCGGGAGCATTTGTACCAGCACCTGAGCGGCAACGCCGCCTGGAGGTACGGCTCACGGGAGAATGTACGCAGCCACATCAGTAGAAATGGAGGACACAGTAATGAACACTAAAGAACGTTTGTATATTGCCTATGGTTCCAACCTTAATCTAGCTCAGATGAAACGCCGCTGTCCTACGGCAAAAGCGGTGGGGATAACAGAACTCAGGAACTGGCGTTTGTGGTTCCGAGGACAAAACCGCAACGCCGTTGCTACTATTGAGCGGGAGCGTGGCTTCAAGGTGCCGGTACTCGTCTGGTGGCTTCAACCGGATGACGAGGCGACTCTTGACCACTATGAGGGATTTCCGTTCCTCTACCGCAAGGAGACCTTGCGTGTTACTGTAAGCGGTGAGCGGTTCCAAGCGATGGTTTACATCATGAATGCCGCTCGTCACCCCTATGGTACGCCCTCAGCGACCTACCTCTCTACGATCCGTGAGGGGTACGAGAGCCTGGGGTTCGACGCCACTGTTTTGCGCAATGCCGTTAAAGATTCCGAGGAGGCATCCAAATGACCGAAACCATCTTAGATTATAACGTATCTGGAAAGAAACGTAAGCAGTTAGTGCGGGCGATGAGCGAGATTTTAGGTGAGGACGCTATCTATCAGGGAGCCCCCACCTTCGCCTACAAGGTTGACGGCTACACCATCAGCCGGAACGGTGAGGTGACCTGCCCCAACACCGCTACTCATGAAGAAGTTACACAACTGGTCGGCTCTCTGCGGGAACAGGGCTTTATCCCTGAGAATGTCGAGAACGATTCCACCATGTTCACCGTAGAACTGCCGAGGGCGGGCTTTACCGCCACAGCCCTTGATAACCTCAAAAGAATCGTGGCCAGCAAAGCGGAGCTGTTTAAGAAAGCGATTGGGACAGATACGGTAGAGATTATCATTACCGAGGACACGATCCGCTTTCCGTGGTTCACCCTGCATGATGGGCTGGAGGGCGAGGCTGACGCTTACACCAAACTGATCGCTGGCATCTGTGATATGGCAAAGCGCCAGAAGCGTGTGGTCGCCAGAGAACGCCCAATTACCAACGAAAAGTTTACCATGCGTGTCTTTCTGATTCGCTTGGGCTTCATCGGCCCGGAATATCAGACTGCCCGGACGCTGCTACTCCGTAACCTCACTGGGAACAGCAGTTGGCTGGCGGGACCGCCCCCAGAGCGACAGAGGAATCGGAGAAAACGTCTGCCGCCCTCTCCGACTGTGCCGCTCCCGTTTGCCAAAGGCAGCAGCCTTTTAGATGGGCTTACCACATGGCTCACTGCTTGCGGCACCATCCTGTCGGACGTGAGCCGCAATAACGAATACGCTGGAGTACGCACTGTCACTGTGCGCTGGCAAAACCAAACCTATAACATTATCCAAGTGGACGGTCAGACACACAAAATCGAACAAGCCTGAACGCTCCAAGCACCTTAAAGCGGCATCTGCCGCACCTACCAGCCCACTTCCGGTGGGCTGGTTTCCAAAGGGACATCAGGGCAATATGTAACTATTAACAAACCGATAACTCTGCCGGGTCGCCTTGCTACCAGGGGTTAGCAGAGTTATAATATAAGCAGAATAACTGCGAAAGGAGGCTTATTTTATGAGCTTTTCTACAGAAAACCCCATGCAGGCGCTCGCTAACAGCATGACGCCCAAATTCGCCGTGTCCTATCTTCGTGTATCCACACGGGGACAGGCTGAGCGGGGCGGCGGTGCGGATGAGGGCTTTTCTATCCCCGCCCAGCGTGAAGCCAACAAGAAAAAAGCCCTCTCGATGGGGGCAATTGTAGGCAAAGAGTTTGTGGACAGGGGTGCGTCCGCCAAGTCCGCCGACCGCCCAGAACTCCAAAAAATGCTGGAGTACGTCAAAGAAAACGCCGACCGGGTGGATTATGTCATTGTCCACAAGGTTGACCGCTTGGCCCGGAATAGAGGCGACGATATTGATATTATGCGTACTTTGCAGGAATGTGGAGTGCAGCTAGTCTCCGCTTCAGAGAGCATTGACGACACTCCGGCTGGAATGCTGCTCCACGGCATTATGAGTTCGATTGCTGAGTTTTACTCACAGAACTTAGCTAACGAAGTCAAAAAAGGTATCACCGAGAAAGTCAAAAACGGAGGTACTGTTAGCCGTGCTCCGCTTGGATATCTTAATGTACGCCGCATTGATGATAAGGGGCGTGAGGAACGCACCGTAGTGCTGGATGAGGAACGTGCGCCGCTCGTTAAGCTCGCTTTTGAGGAATACGCTACCGGCAACTGGACAGTGAATGATTTAGCTGAACACTTGACCCTGTGTGGATTTACCACTCGTGCTACACCTAAAATACCATCTGTTCCTATTAGCGGACACGCATTGAACCAAATTCTCATCAATCCATACTATAAAGGCGTAGTTGTCTATAAAGGGGTAGAATATCCTGGAAACCATTTTGCACTCGTTGATGCTGAAACGTGGCAACGAGTACAGGATGTGCTTTTGTCCCACGTCAACGGAGAACGGACTCGCGAGCACCCACATTACCTCAAAGGTAGTCTTTATTGCAAGAACTGTGGGTCACGAATGATTGTTACTTACGCAAGATCACATTCTGGGGTTCGGTATCCATATTTTATCTGTTCTGGACGGCACAGTAAACGGGTTAAAGAATGCAAGCAAAAAGCTGTACTTATCGCAACTGTAGAAGAACAGGTGCAACAGTTATACGATCAATATTCCTTCCCTCCAGCTATCCGTGGATATTTGGAGAAATTCCTGAAAAAAAGAATTGAAACGGAACAAGAAAAATATGAGACTGAATTGGACGGCCTTCGCCGTGAAAAAGATAAGTTGGAACGTCAGCGCAAGAAGCTGTTAGAGGCACACTATAACGATGCCATTCCGCTCGATCTCATGAAAAGCGAACAGCAGAAAATCACCAGGCATTTAACCGCAATAGAACACCAGCTGGCATCCTATAAAAACACTTTTGAGACTATCTCTGACCATCTCAAAGATGTGTTTGATTTAATTGAAAACTGCGGTATGGCGTATCGCTGGGCTGATGAGCATACTAAGCGAATGATGAATCAGGCTATTTTCTCGAAATTGTTAGTAGAAAGCGATGGTCGCATTACCGCCGAGTTTACCAAGTCGTTTAAATCCATAGTTACGCCGATTACCGATGTGCTGGCCCATTACAAGCAAGAAAAAGCCCGTGGCACCGAAATAACCACGGACTTCCTCTCCGTTATCGCAAACCGCATCTCGCATTTTTTTGGATATGGTTTGAATAACGAATTTCTGGTGGCCCATAGCCTACCATATCCGAACCATTCACGTCGTCAAGGTTAATCGCCTTTGTGCCCTCTTTATAGTTAAAGGTCAGCACAATTTTATCATCGTACACAAAAACCGCATTGACAAAGCAATCAATTAACCGTTGCCGCTGTGTCTCGTCGGTTATATCAGTCTTTTTGTACTGGTCCAGGAAAAAGGCGATTTGTTCACGGGACAAGGCGGGGTTTTTGATACGCTCTTGTAAAATCTGTTCCTCAAGCTGGGCCTTTTGTTCTTCTAGGGTGGCAAGCCGCTGTTTAGTGGATGCTGTGATAATACCCATTTGAATGGCATTTAACATATTTTCAATGCCCTTTTCAGCCTCGCCTAGCTGCTTCTGCAACAGCTTCAAGTCAAAACTTTCCTCGCCTTGCATTTCAAGAAGTCTGTCCGTGAGTTTCGCCATTAAGGACCCGTCCATTACTATGCCCATGGTCTGCGACACCACAAGATTTTCAATCCATTCCTTTTTCACGGCTTTTTTATCACAGCCCTTTTTCCGTTTAGCGTTACCGCACTTGTAATAATAATGTACTTTTCCTGTGCGGCTTGTGCCGCTGTCGCCTACCATCATTTTTCCACACTTGCCACAAAACAGCTTTGTGGTCAGTAAAAATTTATCATCCGCTTTTGCTGCTGCCGGAGCACGTTTGTTTTTCTCGCACCGCATTTGTACCCGGTCGAAAAGCTCTTGCGGGACGATAGCCGGAACGCCTCCGGGGATGACTGTATCGCTGTAATGAAATTCTCCAATATAGGCTCGGTTTTTCAGAAGCACGTTAAAACTGGAATACTTGAACATTGTGCCTTTGCTAGTTTTAATTCCACGTCCGTTCAAATCGTCAATGATTTCTTGAAGGGTAGAGCCGTCAGCGTAACGTTTGAAAATTTCCAGGACTACGGGAGCGGTTGCCGTGTCTATCTGTAAATGGTGGTCAACCAGCTTATAGCCAAATGGGGCCCGCCCACCATTATTATGGCATTTCAAAGCGTTCTCTTTCTGGCCTCGGTGTATCTTCTCGGACAATTCTGCCGAGTAGTATTCGGCCATTCCCTCCAGCATAGCCTCCAAAATGATGCCCTCGGGCCCTTCTGTGATATGCTCCGTGGCCGATACCACCCGGACGCCATTTTTCTTTAAGATGCTCTTGAAATGTGCGCTATCGTAGCGATTTCGGGCAAATCTATCCAATTTCCAAACCAAAACTACATCAAAAAGATGTTTCCCGCTGTCTCGTATCATCCGCAAAAAATTAAGCCGCTTATCTGTATCTTTGGAGGCGGATAGAGCCCGGTCAATATAGGTATCTACCACCTGGATACCGTTCTTTTCCGCATATTCCCGGCACTCCCTGATTTGTCCTTCTATGGATTCTTCCCTCTGGCGGTCAGACGAATACCGGGCATAAATTACAGCTTTCATTTCTGTTCCTCCATCATTTGAATTAAAGTGTCCTTGAGTTGGGCATTGAATGGTGAAGTTGGGTCGAAACACATTTCGACGAATTGCTTGAAGTCGTCGCTGTTGATAGACACACGCGGTTTACATTCGTACAATTTACCTTGCGGCTGGTCTGTCCTACAACATAAATAGTCTAAAGATACGTCGAAATAATCAGCCCACCAAATTAGTAATTTGACTGACGGAGCCATTTTTCCGGTCTCTGTTTTGGCAACCGTGGCCTGATTGCTCCCGGCTAGTTGTGCGATGGCCTTTTGGGATAGGTGGCTGGCCTCCCGTAGTTCCTTCATGCGCTGGCCTATGCTCATATTCAGCGCCCCCTTTCTGATTATTATTATACCACTTTTAACCATAGAAGTCAATTCTAAATATGAATTTCTTTTATTGCAAATATAGGATCCCATGCCCGTAGGCATCAGAGCGACGCAATTTCCGCCCTCTGGGGTGGAAATTGCATGGAGCGAACCAACCATTAACCCCGCCTTGCACCTGGGCGGCAGAGGCTTTAAGGCTCCGACCGTGGCGGGCATAATCTTATCTGGTTTGCAATAACTAACTCTTCAAAACACAAAGAAAGCCGGCCCCTTTCGGAGCCGGCCAGATGCCTATTTACAGTTTCGCATGGTATTATTATACCAGATTGCCATTCTATTTCAAGAACAGCTTTGTACCATGCAATTCCATCTTTGTATCACACAATTACTTTGGATACCTGGAGAAGATGTGAGTGTCTGCTGTACCAGTGGGCCAGTCAGAGTAGCGTTTAACTATGTTCCAACTGACTTTCCCACCTACATTCCCATCGACCGTATAATATTGTTCCGGGTAGACGGTGTCATTATAAATTGCCATCCCGTAATTATTGAGAACGATGCTTTTATGGTTGGCAGGGCCATTTTTCAGTACATCACCCACTCGGGTATTTTCCATTGCCACCTCATACTTAGGAAGGTCGCCAAAAATTTTGTCTGAAACCATATAGGCAAATCCTGCACACTCGCTCCCGTAGCCCAAAACAGGGCTCTTCCAAGTATCATCACTGCCCCAAGGACTTCCAACGGGGTAATCCTCTTTCAATTGGTCCAGCACGGCCTGAACTTCTGCTTCGGTAATCCAACCGTCCTTGTTGCTGTCCGCAGGGACGTCGTAGGCAGAGATGTCATACTGGCCGCCCACGGCACCGATGGGGCGAGGAACATCGGGCTGCACCGGGTCAACGGGGTCAACTGGGTCGACGGGG
>OFFH01001333.1_pt1 | contig 12882 bp, 14 predicted proteins | sample 1521341 | NCBI WGS metagenome assembly OFFH01 (sample SAMEA3504108, study PRJEB24116) | mouse gut metagenome | biome: mouse gut; feature: mouse-associated habitat; material: faeces | place: Denmark | collected 2011 | reverse complement strand
TTCCGGCCGGCGCCGCGCCTCCGACGCCGCGCCGCGGATCAGCCGGCCAGGTTGGCCGCGACACCCGCCGCGCGGGCCAGCAGCGGAATCTCGCATTCGAGGGCTGCGGCGTAGATGCGGTGGAGGAGGCGCGTCGGCCGGTCGCCGTCGTAGAAGAGGCGGCGGTCCCACTCCTCGGGACGCAACCCCCGCTTGAGGATCCATTTGGCGATGTTGAGCCGCCCGAGCATCGCGCTGTCGCGTACGAGGTCGTAGTCGGGCTGGCCCTTGAGGTAATCCGTGACCACGCGGTTGGCGGCCACGTACTGATCGGCAGCGCGTGCATCGAGCCGCTTCATGTACGACCCCGCATTGGCCAGGCGGTAGCCGTAAACCGGGCCGTCGGCCGCCGCCACCTCCCGCGCGGCGTGCACCAGGCGCGGCATGACGGCGTAGTCCTCGGCGAAGTCGATCCCCTCGACGGGAAATATGCCCCGCTCCGTGCAGAGCGTGCGCCGGATCAGCACGCCCCACGTGCGGTTGGCCACGCGGTGGCTCTGCGACACGAGGGTGCGGAGCAGCCGCAGACGCTCCATGCGGGGCGCACGCACCCCATAGCGGCGCACCGCCTCGTCCGCCGGGTCGTCCGAGGCGAAGTAGCTCCCGAAGATCAGGTCGGCCGCGGGCACCTCCTCCGCCCGGGCCAGCAGGCGGGCCAGCGCCCCCGGCAGCAGCAGGTCGTCACTATCGACATGCAGCAGCCACTCGCCCCGTGCGGCGTCGATCGCCGTGCGGCGCGCGGCGGCCAGGCCGCGGTTCGCGGGATGCCTCAGAATCCGCACCTGCCGCGTGCGGCCGGGATATTCGGCCAGCACGCGCCCCAGCACGTCGATGCTGCCGTCGGGCGAGGCGTCGTCCACGAAGAGGAACTCCACCCCGTCCCACAGCGACTGCGAGAAGAGCGAGCGGGCGCAGTCGCCGATGAAGCGCTCGACGCCGTAGACCGGCACGCACACCGAAAGCCGCACGGCACGATCAGCGTTCATAGCTCGACTTTTCGGGGAAGACCGCATCGAACGCCTCGCACAGCCGGCGGCTCATACGGTCGAAATCGGAGATGTCCGTGCTGTCGTTCATGCAGATCATGCGGTATCGCTGCGTGCGCACGGCGTCGCACACGGCGTCGATGCCGTCGTCGTCGAGCGTCACCAGGCCCGTGTCGCGCATGCTGCGGGGCGCGAACTCGCCCCGGCAGAGAACGTCGTAGCGGACGAGCCAGTGCGACAGGTCCTGCAACGTGCGGAACGGATGGCGGCACGAGGCGTCGAGCTCCCCCCCCCACATGCGCCAGGCCCGCTCGAACCGGCTGCGCAGGTAGGGCTGGGGCATGTGTGTGTCGAGGATGCCGGGAAACGTGCTCCACGGCACGAGCGTGAGGCTCTTCAGGAGGTTCACGACACCGTAGCGGGGCGAGAACCACTTGCCCGGCCAGCGGCGCAGCACCGCACCCTTGCGGTGCGCGGCATTGATCAGCTCGAGGTCGTTGTAGACGATGTGGCCCACCGACGAGGGCTGTACGACGCTCAGGCGCGCCATGTCGCAGGGCAGGCCCCGGCGAAAGAAGTCGCCCGGACGCACGGGCCGCAGCAGGAACGTGTCGTCGTTGAAGAGCACGAAGCGCTCGGCCAGGCCCTCGATGCGGGCGATGTTCAGCTCGATGGTGTTCGAATTGAAGGTCGGCAGGTAGGCCGAGGGGATGTAGTCCGCATGATCGACCACATGCAGGCGCGGATTCGAGGTGTTGAGCCACGCGGGCAGGTGGCCCCACGTGATGAAGTGGATGCGCCTTCCCCAGGGTGCCAGCCGCTCGACGCCGCGGAACCAGTAACGCAGGTTGCGCCAGTCGCGGAACCGGATCTCCGAGGCGTCGGCCCCCTCGGCGCGGCGCACGGCGAGGAACTGACGCCGCCATGCGGGGTCTTCGCCATCGACCCACGGAATCACGAAGTCGATCGGAGCGTCGTCGTACTTTTTCATAGTCGGATTATTGGATCAACAGATTGCAGCCCCGGATGTCGGCACGGTCGATGCGCCCCTCCACCGTGAACGAGCCGTCGGCGAAAACCGTGCCCACATCCTCGGTCTGGATGAAGGCGCACGACCACCGGTTCGCCAGGTCGATGACGTTCAGACCGCCCCGCACGCCCGGGCCGTGCAGGTCGAACGGGTCGTTCACGTCGCGCGTCAGCACGCGCATCCACCCCGGCGTGCGGAACACGCCGCCGCCCGCCGAGTAGGCCTGCGAGGTGAGTTCGGCCATGCCGTACTCCGAATGCACGCACCCGACGCCGAACGCGTCGCACAGGATGCGGTGAAACTCCGCCTTGGGCAGCTCCTCGCGGCGGCCCTTCATGCCCCCGGTCTCCATGACCACCGTGTCGCGCAGCTCGGGAGCGTAGCGCTCGGCCAGCTCCCACAGGGCGTAGCTCACGCCGAGCAGGATCTTGGGTTTGGGGTCCGCGGCCATGTCGCGCAGCAGGGCGTCGTAGTCGCGGAGGTAGAAGCCGCCCGAGCCGCAGGCGGCGATGAGGCGATCGACCATGTAGACGAGCGACGAACCTTTCCGTTCGAGGTAGGAGGGCAGCAGCCCGTAGAGGCTCCAGCCCGCAGGATCGCCGTAAAAGGCGCGGAACGCCTCCGTGAAAGCCCGCTCGTAGAGCGCCAGCGACCGCATGGGGTGGCGCGAGGGCTCGCCGCCCCCCGTGGTGCTCGACGTGAAGCCCGCCTCGGGCGGCGTGCCGCCGCAATAGACCTCGCGGTGCTTGAACAGCCCCACGGGCAGGAACGGAATCTCCTCCACGCGTCCGACCGAGGCCGGATCGCAGCCTATGAGCCCGAGGTATTCGGCATAGGGCGCGCACGCCGCGGCCTGGAAACGGAATGTGGCGAGCGCCGCGGCGTGGAAGCCGGCATCGTCCGCAAGCGTAAAGAGTTGCTCTTCGGAAATCGTCATGGGATGCAGGAATTGAAAAAAATCCATCACCGGAGCCCTCCCGGGGTTCCGATGATGAATCCGTTATGGTTGCCCGGGCCTACTTTTTCGCCTTAGGCGCCAGGATCATGTTCATCTTCTTGCCGTCGAGCTTGGGCATCATCTCCACTTTGGCCAGCTCCTCCAGATCGGTGGCGAAGCGCAGCAGCAGGATCTCGCCCTGCTCCTTGAAGACGATCGAGCGGCCGCGGAAGAAGACATAGGCCTTGACCTTGGCACCCTCCTTCAGGAAGTTCTCGGCATGCTTGAGTTTGAAGTTGTAGTCGTGGTCGTCGGTCTGGGGTCCGAAGCGGATCTCCTTGATCACGATCTTCGCCTGGTTGGCCTTCAGCTCCTTCGCCTTGCGTTTCTGCTGGTAGAGGAACTTCTGGTAGTCGGCGATGCGGCACACGGGAGGATCGGCCTTGGGCGAAATCTCGATCAGGTCGAGCTCCATCTCGTCGGCCAGCTTCAGCGCCTCGCGCGTGGACATCACCCGCGGCTGTTCGATGTTCTCTCCGACCACGCGCACCTCGGGTGCGGTGATCTCGCCGTTGGTGCGGTGCGGATTCTCCTTCTCGGGCGGGCGACGGCCGTAACGGTTGTTCGGATTGGCGCCTGCCGGTTTCGGTCTGTTGTTATTCCCGGGGGTAAAGGGCCGCGGCGGGAATGGTTTCGGTGCTGCGATAGCTGTAAAAGTATTAAAATGGTTAATTATTCGTCGTCGCTCCGCTCCGGTGCGCGGCATCCGTCGGCGGATGCCGCCGCCCGGGCGCGGAATGTCGGATCACTGCTTCTTCTCCATGCGGTTGGCCTCGATTTCGCGGCGCACCAGGTCCCCGATGAAGTCGCGGAACGCCGCGAGCGTCATCTGACCCTTGTCGCCCTCGCTCTGGGCGCGTACCGACACGAGCTCCTCGGCCTCCTCTTTCTCGCCCACGATGAGCAGATAGGGGATGCGCTTGAGTTCGTTGTCGCGGATCTTGCGGCCGATCTTCTCGTTGCGGTCGTCCACGTGGGCCCGCACGTCGGAGGCGTTCAGGTACTCGGCCACGCGGCAGGCGTAGTCGTTGAACTTCTCCGAAATGGGCAGCACGACCACCTGGTCGGGCGAGAGCCACAGCGGGAACTTGCCGCCCGTATGCTCCAGCAGCACGGCCACGAAGCGCTCCATCGAGCCGAACGGCGCGCGGTGGATCATGATCGGGCGGTGCAGCTTGTCATCGGCGCCCTTGTACGTGAGGTCGAAGCGCTCGGGCAGGTTGTAGTCCACCTGAATGGTGCCGAGCTGCCACTTGCGGCCGATGGCGTCCTTGACCATGAAGTCGAGCTTCGGGCCGTAGAACGCCGCCTCGCCGTACTCGACCACCGTGTTGAGCCCCTTCTCCTCGGCGGCGCGCATGATGGCGCTCTCGGCCTTCTCCCAGTTCTCGTCCGAACCGATGTACTTCTCGTGGTTGTTCGGATCGCGGAGCGAGATCTGCGCCGTGTAGTCGTCGAACTTGAGCGTGCGGAAGATGTAGAGCACGATGTCGATCACGCGCTCGAACTCCTCAAGCAGCTGGTCGGGGCGCACGAAGAGGTGGGCGTCGTCCTGCGTGAATCCACGCACGCGCGTCAGGCCGTGGAGTTCGCCCGACTGCTCGTAGCGGTACACGGTGCCGAACTCCGCCAGGCGCACCGGCAGCTCCTTGTACGAGCGGGGCTTCGAGCGGTAGATTTCGCAGTGGTGGGGGCAGTTCATCGGCTTGAGCAGGTACTCCTCGCCCTCGATGGGGGTGTGGATGGGCTGGAACGAGTCCTTGCCGTACTTGGCGTAGTGGCCCGACGTAACGTAGAGCTCCTTGTTGCCGATGTGCGGCGTGATGACCTGCTGATAGCCGTACTCCTTCTGCACGCCGCGCAGGAACTGCTCCAGGCGGTCGCGGAGCGCGGCGCCCTTGGGCAGCCAGAGGGGCAGGCCCTGGCCCACGCGCTGCGAGAAGGTGAAGAGTTCGAGCTCCTTGCCGAGCTTGCGGTGGTCGCGCTTCTTGGCCTCCTCCATCATGGCGAGGTACTCGTCGAGCATCGACTTCTTGGGGAACGAGATGCCGTAGATGCGCGTGAGCATCTGGCGCTTCTCGTCGCCGCGCCAGTAGGCCCCCGCCACGGACAGCAGTTTAAATGCCCTGACCGCGCTGGTGTAGGCCACATGGGGGCCTGCGCACAGTTCCACATATTCCCCCTGGCGGCAGAAGCTGATTTCCTCATCTTCCGGCAACTCCCGCAGAATCTCCGCCTTGAAGGTCTCGCCCCTCTCTTCCATCTCCTGTATGGCGCTCTCCCGGTCTACCGTGAATTGCCGTATCTGCAGATTTTCCTTTACGATTTTCCGCATCTCCGCCTCCACCTCAGGGAAGTTCTCCTCCGAGAAGCGGAATGTGAAGTCGAAGTCGTAGTAGAATTTTGATAATGGAATCCTATCTTGGATTCCATTATCGAAGCCCTCCGGTATGGCCGGGCCGATGGCGCATCTGGTGTCCGGGTACAGCCGCTTTACCGCCTGGGCCAGGATGTGGGCCGTGGTATGCCGGAACGCGTCTCTCCCCAGTTCCTCCTCAAAGCCTGCCTCCTGGATGGAACCGTCTCTCATTTTGATTTTCATTTTGTCTCTTCCTTTCCTAAAGAATCGTTTCTCTTGATTCCTTATCGATTTTTGAAATCCACATAAGAAAAGCACCCTAAAGATACGTATTTCCATACCTTTAAGGGTGCTCATTGCACGGTTCCACCTTAATTTTTCACTTCAGATTCCATCAAATCCTAACCTTTAACGCAGGTGTACGGCGACGCTTACCTCTACTTTCGGCATCGCAGCTAAGGAATGGTTTTCACATACAATCCACAGAAGCGCCTTCCACCATGCGGCGCTCTCTCTGTCTGCGATCCCTATGCTACTTGTTTCCGTCATCGCTTTTTCTTATGTTGATTTGTCTCTTATCCTACCATGGGGGCTGCGGGTTGTCAAGGAGCAAAAGCAGAATAATAACAATATCCATATATAGGCGGTGGTTTCGGAGGAAACAAGTCAATCTGGAAAATGAAGTTCGTTCGTGATATAATCGATTGATGAAGCTCAGTAAAATATGACGGAGGGCAAACTATATGGAATTAATCATGCAGCCTACTTTTTCAACATGTGGCCAAGCGTGTATTGCCATGATTGCTGGAAAAAGCGTTGAAGAAGTAATGAAAGATATGAAAACAGATGGAGCTACAAGTATCGGTCAACTGATAGAAATACTTGATTTTTATGGCATAGGACACGCTGAAAGAAACAAACGGATTTCCAAGAAGAATCCCGTTCCCTACAAGTATTCGATTCTGACTGTCCATACAAATGCGGGATATACACATTGGACTCTGCTTTATGATAATAAATATTATGACCCAGAGTTTGGTTTGATCGAGAGAGAATATACACATGGGAAAATCACATCATTTCTAGAAATATATGCCGAATAGAAATTACACTCAATAGGTTTTTTAAGCGGCAGAAACAGCACGGAGGCAGAAGGGCCAGACGCCGCTTCCGGCGCAGCCAACGATTTGGCCGGCCGGGGCTCCGTTTTTCTTGCATATGGCTTCATGCTATGACATAATGAAGGCATCTCTCTTTTCCGTGCAGAAACAGAGAGGAAAAAAGCCCTGCGGCTATGGTATAGTAAGAGCAGGCGAAAAGATTGGAGATTAAATCATGGAATGGATCGAGCGCTTGAATGACGCAATAAGCTATATCGAGGAGCATCTGACGGAGGAAATCGACATGAATCAGCTGGGGCGGATAGCCTGTTGTTCCTCCTACCATTTCCAGCGGATGTTCACCTATATGGCGGGAGTTCCCCTGGCCGAGTACATCCGCAGGAGGAAGATGTCCCTGGCCGCCGTGGATCTCCAGGGCAGGGGCATGAAGATCATCGATGTGGCGGGCAAGTACGGGTACAGCTCTCCCACTGCCTTCAACAGGGCCTTCCAGTCCGTCCACGGCATCGCCCCCTCCTCCCTGAAAAAGGAAGGGGTTTCCGTGAAATCCTTCCCGCCCATCACCTTCAAAATCACAGTCAAAGGAGTGGAAGAAATGAACTACCGAATCGAGACGAAAGAGGCCTTCCGCATCGTAGGCGTGTCCGTGCCTCTGGACAAGGACATCGAGAAGAACTTCGCGGTGATTCCCGCAAAATGGGGAGAAATCGCCGCGAACGGCACATTGCAACGGCTGACGGGCATGATGGACACGCAGCCCATGGGCGTGCTTGGCATCAGCACCTGTAATGACACAGAGCCCTGGCGGTATTACATCGCCGTAAGCTCCACCCAGGCAGCGGATGGCCTGGAGGAATACACCGTGCCGGCAGCCACCTGGGCCGTGTTCCCCGGGTCGGGCACCAACCAGTCCATCCAGGAGCTGGAGCGGCGCATCGTGACGGAATGGCTGCCCACCTCCGGGTACGAGTACGGCAACGCCCCCGATGTGGAGGTCTACCTGAACCCTGACCCGGCGAATGCGCAGTATGAGGTGTGGATCCCTGTGGTGAAGCGGCAGGGGTAGAATCGATCTGGAGCCGCCGAGCCTGTGACATGTCAGCCGCCACAGGCCCATCGGCCCCTTTTCCATGGTTGGAGCCTGCCCCGCACTCAGCCCAGAGGAACCTTCAAAATCAGCCTTTCAAACTCCTCAATGCTCCTGGAATGCGCCGCCAGTTTGTGCCATTCCCGCAGAATATCCAGGTTCTTTTGTTCCTGAATCCGCTTCTCCAGCTCCTTTGGTATCGCACCGATATCCTCCAGCAGTTCCATTATAGCCTCAGCCTTTCCCTCGGCTTTTCCCTCGTCCTTTCCTTCCTCCCGAATCCGCTTCTCTATTTCATACCATTTCATATACGCCAGCCCCACTTCCCTGTCTCATTTTACTCCCATCACCATCTCGCGCAGCCTTGTCAGCCCCCTGGATCTGGCATTCTCCGCTGTGGAATCCTCCATGTACTGGGCAAGCTGCCGCAGCTCCTTTGGCGGATTCCCTTCTGTCCCCTTTGTATACAGGAATACTGTCCTGGCCCCGTCCTCATAGAGCAGATTCCGTATCCAGACGGCTGTCTGATGACAAGCCGGTGGAACTGTCCGAAATCAGGGAGGAAAACTCTTTCCTTACAATTCCTGGCAGCCCGGGCAGAAATACACCGTGCCGCCCAGGTAACTGGCCTTCTGGATTGTGTTCCCACAGTAGGGACAGCCCTTGCCCAGGGTGTTCTTGCTGAGCATCACGGGATACCTGCCGGGCCGGCCGAACAGGTCTTTCTCCGTGTTCCGGCCCCCTGCAGCCGTCATCTTCTCCAGCGTATCGGTGAGCGCCTGGTATACCTGTCTCCAGCGGCTCTCGGGGACAGTGCCCATCTTCTTTTTCGGATGGAGACCAGCCCGCAGCAGGATATCCTGGAGCACGCCGTTGCCCAGCCCGGGGATCCGCTGCTCCGTGGACAGGAAAGCTTTCATGGACAGGGTCCCTGAAGCCTGCTCCCTCAGCTCCCGGAAATAGGCGTAGTCGAACTCTTCGCTTCCGGGCATGGGCTTCTCCTTGGCCACATGGTAATAGAAATTGTCGTACTCCTTAGGATCCACCAGGAACATGGAGCCGTACATCTGCACGGTGCACACCAGGTTGCTGCCATCCTCCAGCTCAATCCTGGTCTGGTAGCGGGGCGGAAGCTTTTCGCCGGAGGCGTAATATCTTAAATTCGTTCCGTCCCCTACGGCAAAGCGGTAGTCTCCCACATCGATCTCCACATAGCTGCCCCAGCCTATGGCCTCACCCAGGGGCTTCCCCTCCATGGTCTCCGCGTAGTAGTCGGGGTCGCCTGTATACCAGGCAAAGGAGTGCTTGGTGTGGGCCGCTTCCACCCTGCGAATCTCCAGCCCTTTCACGGTTTCGTTGAGCTGTGCGGCTATGGTAAGGCTCTCCGGTATTTCCAGCATAAGAACTCCTCCTTAAATATCATCACAATACGGAAATCCCATAGTCCAGGATGACGTTTCCCTCCCCGTCCGGCGTGGTGTACCTGGGGCAGTTGTACCTCTCGAAGCACCAGTCGTCCTCTTTCCTGGCAAACCCTGCTGCCCGCAGCGCCTCCAGGCACATGTCGTGGGTCTCCATGGTAAAGAAGTCCCTGCTGCCCTCCTTGTCGGACAGATAGCATACCGCATACTCCTGTGGCTCTATGTCAATGGACTCAAACCCATCCGGAACCTCTGTGCCTGCCGGGAAGAACATGCCGATCCATCGCTCGGGCATCCCCTCCACGATGTGCACGGCACCGATATAGGCATCCCCGTTGATGGGAAGGCACGGATTCTGCTCCAATACCGCAAACCATTCATTCTCCCACCATTCCCCCCAGTTGGGAGCGCCTGAATATTTCCTGCCGATCAGCCGCGTGGCCGGGCAGCTCTCCTTCTTTATCTCCAGCAATTTCACCGCCATAGTCTGCCTCCTTGTCTCCTTCGGTCTCATTTTGTTAAAAAACATCGGATGGAACAACAGCCGAAACGGAACGGAATGCCCGCTTCGGCTGCCCCTGCTTTAGGAATTACACTTCCTTACACCCTCCAGCGCTCCAGGGTGGGGAAGTATTCCCCCAGCATGGCCTTCGCCTCCTCCACCGTTTTGGCCCGGCCGCCCTCTACCTCGAAAGCCGCGCAGAAGTCTATCATCTCCTCCAGGCTGCAGTCCTGGGCAAAGGCCCCGTCTTTGTAGCAGTAGCAGCAATAGGTGTGGTTTTTGCTGCCGTCCCGGTTGGTTCCGTACTGCTCCTCCTGCATGGGCATCCCGCAGCTCTGGCAAATCTTCAGTTCCTGTTTCATTGTGCTTTCCATGATGTCGCTCTCCTTTCGTTTTGCATGCTTTCCCTTATCGGGTCTGGCAGAGGTACGTCCTCTGCCTTGCATCTCACTCTGAGAAGCGGCGCCTGCTTCCTTAAGTGTATGTCTATCATACACTTTAAAATATGACATCAGGATGTCATATTTTAAAAAATTCATCTGCCTATCTGGCACTACTGTCTCGCCTTCAGCAGCTCAAGTCCTTCTTTTCCGCAGATATGTTCAATGGACATCTCCATCATGCATAGGGTCTCCCGGAACCTGTCGATTTCGCTCTGCCGTCCTGCTTCATCGCCGTCCGGATGGTATTTTATGGCCAGCGCCTCTACCGCCTCTTTGATTTCTGTCTCATCTTCCAGAATGCGGATCCTGCCAAAAACGATTACGCTCTTGTAGGCGGTCGTATACTTCTCGGGAATGACCTCATCTTGGGCAATCACGCAGAAAGAGGCCTTCTCCTGCCTTTTGACCGCGTCTATCTTATGCCCGCTTTTCGCTCCGTGGAAGTATAGCTTGGAATCCCTGTACACATAGCTGATCGGGACAGCATAAGGATAGCCCTCATCGCCGGACAGGGCCAGGACCCCCGATGTCCCTTTCATCAGGATATCGATGCTTTCTTTGAGCGGCAGCTCCTGTCTTTTTCTGCGAAGTTCTCTGAACATGATTTTCCCTCCGTGCTTTCTGATTTTCGCCTTCTTTTGCATCGCTTTCGGTTTCTTATCTGCCACGCCCTCTCTGCCTGCTTTATGCCTGCACACGGAAAGCTTCATATATACAATTCAGCAATATGCCGTCAGGGTCGCAGCCGTATTCCCAGAACATGATTCCGCCCAGCTCTTTTTCCCTGACATAGTCCGCTTTGGCCCGAAGGCTTTCTCCATCGTCATAGCTGATGAAGCAGTCCCCGTTGAACAGATAGGGAGCTTTGCCCGCATCGTCCCAATAGCGCCTGTACCCGTTCTTGTCTATATAGCTCTGGGCAAGCTCCCCATATCCCGGGCCTCCCATTCCCACCGTTCCGGCTTCCCGGCCCAGGCCGTCTCCGCCGCCCTTTACCTCTTTCCAGAGCCTTGCGTAAAAAGGTACGCCCACTATCAGCTTCTCAGCCGGCACGCCTGCCTCCAGGAACGCTTTCACCGCCTTGTCCACGCATACGTCGAACAGATTGGTTGTCCCGGGATACAGGGAGGCGTGATGTCCCGTCACTTTGACGAAGCCGCCCTGGAGATCGTAGGTCATCAGTTGTACATAGTCCAGATATTCCTGCGCCTGCGACATGTCCGTATGCAGGGTAAAATAAGTGTCTCCCCCTGCGGCGATGGTGAGCATCCTGCCGCTTCCCAGGGCGTCCAGCTCCTGACGCAGTTTCGCCAGGAACAGGGTGAAGTTCTCCTTGTCCCGCATATCGGCCGCAATCCCCGCAAGGGCAAAGCAGGGATACTCCCAGTCGATGTCTATGCCGTCCAGCTTATGTGCCGCCACCAGTTCTGCCGCGCTCTTCGCAGCCTTTTCCCTGGAGCCCTCCGTCATGGCCGCCTGGGAGAAGCCGTCCGCGCTCCAGCCGCCGATGGAAAGAATGATCCTGATCTCCGGATGGATCCTGCGGATGCGCTCCAGATTCTCCTCTGTGCCCGCGCCATCCTCCCAGACCGTTTCGTTCTCCCGGATGTGTCCGAAGGCAATGTTGATCACATCCAGCTTTCTGATGTCCTCCTCCCGCATTCTGCCCAAGTCCCTGGTTCCTACATAGCCGATCACTTTCTTCTTATTCATGACTTCCAGTCTCCTTTCCTTGTTCCAGGCATTCTGCAACAACTCTTTATAATATGATTAACACCAATGGCACCATATGTCAAGCATGATGCCCCTACACCAAATAATCTTGTCCCGATTGCCTTTTCATCCGCATTCGTGTTATACTGGTGGAGCAGCCCAGACAATTTTTTAGGAAAGGACATAGAAAATGTACGCTAACATTCTACCAGTCTTATGCTGCCCTAAGTGCGGGGCGGGTTTCAAGCTTACGGAAAGCCGGACGGAACAGGAGGAAATCGTCGAGGGAAAAATCGTCTGTGAAAACGGACACGCCTTTTCCATCCACGAGGGAATCCTCGACTTTCAGTCACAGGAGCAGAACGCTTTCAATACCTGGAAGGATTACATTGATGAAGATGGCTACGATGCCTTCGGCGAAAAGCTGGAAACGCAGAAGACAGACAGCCAGAGGAAGATAGAGAAGGACTTCCTCGATGGCATCGTGGAGGAGGTCTCCAAGCTGAAAGCGGGCTTTCTGCTGGACGTGGCCTCCGGCAGGGGCGTGCTTTTGCGGGAACTGCTGAAGCATGCCAATGAAAACGTGGATATCATTTCCACTGACTTGAGCTTTCATGTGTTAAAGCATGACCGAATCCGATTAGGGCAGGTCAATCCCCATGTCAGGGTGAATTATATTGCCTGCGACGCCACGAACCTTCCGCTCCGGGATTGCAGCATGGACATGGCCTGCACCTATGCGGGCTTCACAAATATGGCGGACCTGATGGAAAAGGGAATCCGGGACGCGGCCCGGGTGCTGAAGGACGATGCGCCCCTCATCAACTCCTCCGTGTATATGGACGAGAATGCGGAGGGCGCGAAGAGGGCGGCAAAATTCCTGGCTGAAAATCATATGGAGGGCGCTGAAAAAATATTTATCCGCAATGAACTGCTGGCAATCCATAAAGCGTATTTCAGTACAGTCCGCGAGAAAATCATCTACGAGGGAATCGCGGAGGCTGTGGAGGGCGACCTGATTCCCTGCGATGGGGAATGGTTCGCCAATGTGATTCTCATCGCCAGATAGCATCAGCGTCCATACATCTCCCCCATCCGCCGGATTCTGGCCGCCAGCTCCTCCCGCACCCAGTCCGGCCCCAGCACTCTGGCGGATGGACCGAAGGACAGGATCAGCCCATAGA
>OFFH01001332.1_pt1 | contig 12893 bp, 15 predicted proteins | sample 1521341 | NCBI WGS metagenome assembly OFFH01 (sample SAMEA3504108, study PRJEB24116) | mouse gut metagenome | biome: mouse gut; feature: mouse-associated habitat; material: faeces | place: Denmark | collected 2011 | reverse complement strand
GAGGCGGAGGGGCTAATCTACACCGTACAGGGACGGGGGTGCTTCGTCAAGGGGGACGCAGAAATGGTCCGCCGCCAGTATCTGCAAAACATCGATGAAGCCTTTCGGACAGCGGTGGAAAAGGGGAAAGCGGCAGGCCTAAACCTTGCCGAACTACAAGACAGACTGGAGGAGATTTTCCATGAAAAATGCAATTGAAATCCATGATTTATGCAAGACCTATCCGGGATTTTCCTTAAAAAACATCAGCTTCACCGTGCCGGAAGGCCTCTGCTGCGGCTTTGTGGGACCCAACGGAGCCGGGAAGTCCACTACCTTAAGGATGATGGCCGGGCTGGCCTTTCCTGACAGCGGGGACATCCGCCTGCTGGGCAGGCCCGCCGACGCCCCTGCCGCGAAGGAGGATATCGGCATCCTGTTCGACCAGCCCTACTACCAGGAGGAATGGACGCCCCTGGATATCGAAAGAAGCCTGTCCCCCTTCTATCCCGGCTGGGACGCTGCCCTGTACAAAAGCTGCCTGTCCCGCTTTGGTCTCGACCCCCGGAAGAAATTCAAGAGCTTTTCCCGGGGCATGAAGCAGAAGCTGGGCCTGGCCGTCCATCTCTCCCGCAATACCCGATTGCTTCTGCTGGATGAACCCACAAGTGCCCTGGACCCGGAGTACACAACGGAAGTACTGGATATTGTCCATGAACTGAAAGAAGAGGGGATGGATTTCATCATTGTGACGCATGAGATGGGCTTTGCACGCCATGCCTGTGATAAGATAGCGTTTCTCTGCGAAGGGACTTTGATGGAATACGGCGAAAGCGAACGGATTTTCGCCCGGCCGGAGACGGAAAACTTACGCCGGTTTCTGGGAAAACTGCTGCAGTGGAATGTATAAGAGCTGCCGGATCCGTTTTTTTACAGTCATGTGCAGTGAAAAACGTATGCAGTGTATTGTGGCAGGATGCAGGGAACCCTGCTGTCCGGACTGGGGGATAAAGAGTCATGAGGCATAAAGTTTTTCCAGATTTTGCCGAAATAAAATGTAGTATGATATAGTAAAAGGATTTAACGGTATTTTGCTTAGATGCCGGAAAAAGCTATGGAGGGCAGAGAATGGAAAAAGTAGGAAGTTATTACCAGAGCAGTGTTTATGAGCGTACAACCCAGGCAGGAAAGGATATCCAGTCTGCTAAAGCAGACAGCGCAAAGAGCGCCAGTGCGTCAAAAGGGGACAAGAAGGCTCCCGAATTGAGCAGGGCGGCCCAGAAGCTTCTGAAGGAACTGCAGAAGAGCTATAAGAACATGGATTTTATTGTGGCTGATTATGAGACGGACGAGGAAGCAGCCGCCCTTCTGTCCAGGGGGAAGGAAGAGTACAGCGCATTGATCTCCGCGGATGAGCTTGAGAAGATGGCAGCGGATGAGAATGTGAAAAAGAAGAATCTGGAGATACTGGACGGCGCGGTTTCCAGGCTGGATGAGATGAAGACAAAGCTGGGTGACAAAGCGGATGATGTGACACGCATCGGCATCACCATAGGGGACGACGGAGAAGTTTCTTTCTTTGCGGAACTGGAAAAAAGCAGTGCAAAACAGCGTGAGCGCATCGAAAAACAGCGTGAGGACAGAAAAGAAGAAGCCAAAGACGCAAAAAAGACAGAGGCAGACGAATATCGCGCCCATGGGAAAAATGCGGAAAAACGCACAACGGTATTCGCTTCCACGATTGAGGAGCTGGCGGAAAAAATTGCCAATGTTGACTGGAACACCATAAAGGAAGAGACATACAATCCAACTGGACAGAAATTTGACTTTATGATATAATGTTGGCACAGAAAGGCACTGCGTCAACTGGTGATTCCATATGCGCAGACGCGCACAAAATTATGTTATCACATGACCTTATTCATGGCAGGAAGGGGCCGAATGGCCATAAATACCATGATTGAACTGGAATCATGGTATCATGACCTTATTCTGGAAAGGAAGAGGCCGAATGGCCATAAATACCATGATTGAACTGGAACCATGGTATCACATGACCTTATTCCGGAAAGGAAGAGGCCGAATGGCCATAAATACCATGATTGATCTGGAATCATGGTATCACATGACCTTATTCCGGAATGGAAGGGACCCGGGGGCCATTGATATCAGGTATTATGACTGTCTCCGGAATGATAGAATATATTGTGCCATCGCAGGATAGAATGCTGCGGTGGCATTGTCAGTATGGGAGAGAAAAACGTCGGTGAAGTTCCGGCAGCTTGCGGGGCGAGGGACGGACAAATAAATAAAAAGGGAGAGAATTATGAAAAAGAGATTGGTAAGTATGATGCTGGCAGTTATCATGGTATTGATGCTGGTTGCCTGCGGTGACAAAGAGGAGTCTTCCGCCGGCAAACATCACGTGGAAATCACAGTGAAAGACTACGGCAGTATATCCGTGGAACTGGATGGGGATGTGGCGCCTATCACTGTGGAAAATTTCCTGAAACTGGCAGGAGATGGATTTTATGACGGACTCACCTTTCACAGAATCATGAGCGGATTTATGATTCAGGGAGGGGATCCTCTGGGCAATGGGTTTGGCGGTTCGGACAAGACCATCAAGGGAGAGTTTTCCGGCAACGGAGTGGAGAACAATCTGTCCCATACCCGTGGGGCTATTTCAATGGCGCGTTCCAAGGCAAATGACAGTGCCAGTTCCCAGTTTTTTATTGTTCATGAGGACAGTGTTTTTCTGGATGGCGAGTATGCATGCTTTGGTTATGTGACAGAAGGAATGGAAGTGGTGGATGCCATCTGCGGGGCCGTTCCCGTGACAGATGACAATGGCACTGTGGAAAAAGAAAACCAGCCTGTTATCGAGAGTATCAAGGTACTTGACTGACGGCAGGAGAAATTGAGAATGGCTGGTCACGGTTCAGAGAGAAACTGAACTTTGGCCAGGAGACTTTTTTGACCTTATATCATATTGCGTATTGAGTGGTAAAGACCTGAATTGAGAATCGGGAAACGAACGGATGGTATATGCAGGTACTCCATTTGTATGGGATTTTGAGGGGAGGAGGAAGACTTTATGAAGAGAAGAGTCAGTTCTGCCTTTTTGGCTGTGATGCTTGCGGTGCAGCTTATCGGGTGCGGCGCAGAGGAAAAGGAAGCGTCGGGTGTCCCGGATACGGCCCAGGGCACAGAATCTTCAGAGGTATCGGATGCGGCCCAGGGCGCAGAGTCGTCGGAAGCATCGGATGCGGCAAATGACGATGGTTCGTCATCCGGACAGGAAGAATTTGCCGGACCAGGGGGAATACCGGATCCGACGGCAGTTATGGGCCTTGAGGGGAAAGACAATTCCCTGGATATTTTTTCCGCGACAGCGCGGGTTCCTCTTCAGCCGGAAAACCCGGAGAATGCCATAGAAGGGGGAGGCCAAATGTCTGTTCTGGGTGTTTCGGGCGCATTCCATTTGAAAAAACATCTCATGAAAACTGCCATCGAAAGTTGGGACGAGGTCTTTTTTGTGACTGCGGAGGGAAAAGCAGGTTCGGAACGCTTTGACCTGGAGAACCAGCACTGGCACATAGGCCCGGTAGCCGGAACAAACCATTATGTATCCCTTGGTTCGGAGATACAGGAGGGCGGGGAGGATTACCGGTATTTCATCGCGGAGAGAGATGAAAACCAGGAGATTGTGAGAGAGTTTCCGCTGGATTGCGTAGAGGGAGAATACAGGGAGGTTATTGGAAGCCTCTCGTCCCTTGCAGTGGACAAGTCCGGGGTAGCGCACCTGGTGCGGTCCATGGGGGAGAATCTGCAGTACCTGCTTGTGTCACAAGAGGGGGAGATCCTGACGGAATATATTCCGTCAGAAGGTATTATCCTGGAACTGGTTCCTCTGTATGACGGCCGTATTGCTTTTTTGCATGCAACAAATGGGGACAATGGGGGAATAGCCCTGCAGTATCTGGATGGGGTAAGTGATAAGCCGGTGACGCTGGCCTCCTATGGCAGGGAAAAGAGTATCTATTATATGACGCTCTTTGACGAAAACACTCTGCTGTATGCGGATGGAGAGGGCGTATACCGCAGCGGGCTGGCAGGGGAGAATCCGGAGCTGCTTTACCGCTGGATTAACCATGGCATTCTGGCCCGGAATGTTCCTGCCCTGCAGGCTGATGAGGAAGGGCGGATTTCTCTCATTTACAGTGACTCAGAAAACAATAACTATCTCTGTCTGGAACCTACCACGGAAGAAGTGCCTCTTCGTGAAATAACCATGGAAGTCAATCCCTCCAATATGAATGCCTACCGGTGGCTGGTTACGGAGTTTAACAAGCGGTATCCCAGCTGCCATATTGAGTTAGTCGAGCGAAATTTGGAAGACAACACCGCGCTGTTGACACAGCTGACGGCGGGTAAGGGCCCGGTACTGATTGATCCTTTCATGCTGGACTTTGAGGGACTGGAAAAGCTTTGGGAGCCTCTGGATACCATTATGGAACAGCTGGGTGTCTCGGGAGAGCTGCAGCCCGCGGTCCTGGAGATGGGAAAGATCAATGGAACCTTGTACGGACTGGTGAGGGATTTTAGCCTATTGACAGTGGTTACCGGGGAGCCGGATCTTAAGGACTGGAATTTTGACACGTTTATCCAGTGTGTCCGGGACATGCCTGATATGAACGCAATTTGTAATTATTATAACCGGGATGTGGGGATTTATTATCTTCTCGGGTTGCTGGATCATGGACTGGATAATAACTATTATATTGTCCAGGATGGGGAAACCGGGGCGATGCATTTTGACAGCGACAGATTCCGCCAGACCCTGGAGATGTCAGAGAAGTACTTTACCCGGGAGATGGGGGTAGAGCCCGGCAGTTCCCTGCTGGAGGGAAAGACGCTGTGCAATACACTGACGATCTATAAGCCGGAGCATCTTGCCGCATACCGTGCTATTTACGGGGAGGACATCAATTATATCGGATATCCCGGAAAGGATGGGGGAGCACACTTTATGGAACCCTGCAACATGCTGGCAGTCCGCAGGTCGGCTACAAAGGAGGAAAAGGAAGTTGCCGCTGCCTTTATCGCCCTGTATCTTTCCTATGATGGGCAGCTGCAGCTGGCGAAGGATGTCAATTTTCGGTTCAGCGTGCGCAAGGATGTGCTGGAGGAGCAGCTTGCTTCCATGCAGTCAGAAACTTCGATATGGGAGTTCGGCGAAGTCAATCTGGCGGGCAAACTGAATATAGAACTGGACAGAGCGACGATGATGGATCTCATAGACAAGGCAATGCCCGTTAAATATCTTCCCGGAGAGCTGGATGATATCATAGATGAAGAACTGGACTTGTATTTAGCAGGCAGTATTACGATGGATATGTTGCTTGACCATCTGGAGAACCGGGTGGAGTTGTACCTGGGAGAGAGAAACTGAACGGCTGACACAATATTTGTAAAAAAAGAAAGGACTGGGGCAGGGCATATTGCTATAGCACAAGTACTGGCTTTGGTTCTGCCGGCAGCGGAGCTTCCGTCTCCGGGGAATGGGACATTCGAAAGGCCGGTCCGGCGCCTGAATTCGGGGCGACGGTAAGGCTCGTCAGGATGTCCATAGGAATGTGGCAGGTCTGCTATGGGCATATTTCACAAAAATCATCCAAACACGCATTTTTGCTGACAATTTCGGATTAAATCTGTTACAATATGGTTATAACATATAACGGAGGTGTTTTGTAGTCGGCAAGCATGCGGAAAGTGAGGTTCTAATGTTTGGAATTGGTGATTATGTTATTTGTGGCAACAAAGGCGTATGCGTGGTGGAGAATGTTACAACCCTGAATATTTCGGGAGTGGACAAGGCAAGGGAATACTATATATTGAAACCTTTGTATATGGCAGGAAGTACGGTTTATGTGCCGGTGGATTCTCCGAAGGATTCCATGCGGAAAGTGCTAAAGAGAGAGGAAGCAGAAAAACTGATTGAAGCGATTCCGGAAATTCCGCTGCTGGTTATTACGAATGACAAATTGTCCGAGCAGATGTACAAGGACTGTATCAGGACAAACAACTGCGAGGAACTGGTGAAAATTATAAAGACCATATACCTGAGGAAGCAGAAGCGGATTCAGGCGGGCAGGAAGGTTACTGCGGTGGATGCCAAGTATTTTCATATGGCGGAGGATAATCTCTATGGGGAGCTGGCGGTGGCGCTGAATATAAGCCGCAAGGAAGTGGAAGATTATATCGTGGAAGCCATTGGCAGCAGAGAATAGAAAAAAGTACTTTACTTTTGAATAGAAAAGTATTATGATGTATAAAACGTTGAAGAGAAAAGTAGGCTGCGGAATGCCACAGAGAGAACCGCCCGGGATACTGGCGCTGTAAGCGGTTCGGCATGAAGCTTCGCGAAGACCATCTCGGAGTGGCTTTAATACAGCCCGGAGGCCTCCGTTAAGGGCGAATGAAGGTGGCAGTTTTTAAGTATTTTCGTGAGCAGAAAACCCGGTGAGCGCAGATGATTCTGTGCCATACCCGGAAAGCCGGCGTAAGGCTGGCCAGTGCCGCGGGGACAGATAACAAGCTGTAGTGCAGCGCTGCATCTGGCCTGGAAACTGCAACAAGGGTGGAACCGCGTTCAAGATGATACGTCCCTTGCAATATTGATATTGCAGGGGTTTTTTTATGCGCAGCCCCGTGCACAAAGTGCGACTCTTCGCACCTGGAATTATGCCGCCAGGCGGCGCACGGCGAGTAGTGGAGAAAAGCGTTCCCCCACTGGATTGCACAGGGCTGCATATGGAAAATTGTTGCTGACGCAGCATGCACACGGTCACCCAGAGGAGGGATGTCCGCAAAGGCTGACGGGTGCCCGGCGCGGCGAGTAGTGGAGAAGGGCGTTCCCCTACTGGATTGCGCAGGGGCGCGTAAGGAAATCAGCAGCGAAAGCTGCATGCGTCCCGCGCAGGAAAACGGCATTCCCGGGGACTGCTTCTGCAAATATCGTTTCTGGTATGGGAAATGAAAATAGGAAAAGGAGAGAGGACAGAAATGAAAATCACATTAAAAGATGGTTCCGTGAAAGAGTTTGAAAAAGAAATGAGTGTGTATGATATTGCGCTCACCATCAGTGAGGGGCTGGCAAGGATGGCCTGCTGCGGAAAAGTGAATGGTGAGACGGTGGATTTGAGGACTGTTGTTGATCATGACTGTACGCTGGATATCTGTACCGCAAATGACGAGGAGGGGCTGGCCGCGATACGTCATACTGCTTCCCATGTGCTTGCAGAAGCGGTGAAAAATTTGTTTCCGGATGCGAAACTGGCCATTGGGCCAAGTATCGACACGGGATTCTATTATGATTTTGACCATGAAGCCTTTTCCAGGGAGGATCTGGATTCCCTGGAGGCAGAGATGAAAAAAATTATCAAGAAGGGCGCCAGGCTGGAGAAATTTACCCTGCCCAGGGCAGAGGCTGTCCGGTTTATGGAAGAGAGAAATGAGCCCTACAAAGTGGAACTGATCAGGGATCTGCCGGAAGATGCGGAGATTTCCTTCTACAGACAGGGAGAGTTTGTGGATTTGTGTGCAGGGCCGCACCTGATGAATACCAAGGGTGTGAAAGCCTTTAAACTGACTTCTTCTTCCATGGCATACTGGAGGGGAGATTCCGATAAGGCCAGGCTGCAGCGCATTTATGGCACGGCGTATAATAAAAAGGAGGATCTGGAGGCCCATCTGGAGCGTATGGAGGATGCGAAGCGCCGGGACCACAACAGGCTGGGAAGGGAGATGGAACTGTTTACCACGGTGGATGTGATCGGGCAGGGACTTCCGCTCTTTACGCCCAAGGGAACCAGGATGATTATGAAGCTTCAGCGCTGGATCGAGGACCTGGAGGATAAGGAGTGGGGCTATGTCCGCACCAGGACGCCTCTTATGGCAAAATCCGACCTGTATAAAATGTCAGGACACTGGGATCACTATAAGGAAGGCATGTTTGTGCTGGGAGATGAGGAGAAAGACAAGGAAGTATTTGCCCTTCGTCCCATGACCTGTCCATTCCAATATTACGTTTATAAAAATACGCAGAAATCCTATAGGGACCTTCCCTACAGAATGAGTGAGACTTCCACGCTGTTCCGCAATGAGGATTCGGGAGAAATGCACGGACTGACCCGGGTAAGGCAGTTCACGATTACGGAGGGTCATCTGGTGGTTCGGCCGGATCAGATGGTGGAGGAATTTAAGGCGTGTATCGCCCTGGCAAAATACTGTCTGACTACTTTGGGTGTGGAAGAGGATGTGACCTATCATCTGTCCAGATGGGATCCGGAAAACAGGGCAAAATACATCGGGGAACCGGAAGTCTGGAACGAGACGGAGCAGCACATCAGGGACATCCTGACAGAACTGGAGATACCGTTTGTGGAAGACGTGGGCGAGGCAGCATTCTACGGACCAAAGGTAGACATCAATGCAAGGAATGTGTACGGCAAGGATGATACCATGATCACCATCCAGTGGGATGCCCTTCTGGCGGAGCAGTTTGACATGTACTACGTGGACCAGAACGGGGACAAAGTCCGGCCCTACATTATTCACAGGACATCCATGGGCTGCTATGAGCGTACACTGGCCTGGCTGATTGAGAAATATGCGGGCAAATTCCCCACATGGCTCTGCCCCGAGCAGGTGAGGGTATTGCCCATTTCCGAGAAATATGAGGCCTATGCTGCCAGGGTGCTGAAAGCGCTCAGGGAGAGGGATATTGACGCGGAGACGGATAATCGTTCGGAAAAAATCGGTTTTAAGATTCGGGAGGCGAGACTTGCAAGAGTGCCTTATATGCTGGTAGTGGGGCAGCAGGAGGAAGAGGAAGGCCTGGTGTCCGTGAGAAGCCGTTTCGCGGGTGACGAGGGACAAAAGCCCCTGGCCGTGTTCCTGGACCAGATCTGTGAGGAGATCCGCACAAAAGAAATCCGCAAAGAAGAAATACAGGAGGGGACAAAATAAACTGACATTTTATGGATTGCCGGAATAGCTTCCGCCGGAATGAGACATACTAATTCTGACAGGCATCCTGTCCGGGGAAGAAACGGATGGGATGCAAAAGTCCGGATCTGCGGTATTGGCGCTGCCTGCTGCAGAAACCGTCAGGAAAGCGGCGCGAAGTTTCAGAAAATGCATTTGTCCCAACAGCGCAGGGAGAATCCGGCAGACGGGCCGGAGTGCAAGGACGGAAAGGACGGATGCGGAACTTTCATAAGGAGGCTTGTATGGCAGAATTAAAATGTGCAGTAGAAAATTGTACCTACAATGATCAGCATCTGTGCTGTAAGGGAGACATCATGGTGGGCGGAAAACGTGCCTGCAATTGTGATGACACCTGCTGCGAAAGCTTTATGCAGGAAAGGGAAGGCATGGATTCTTTCAAGAGTTCCGTGGTGCATCCCAGCAAGATCATCAGTATTGACTGTGAGGCGGTAAAATGTGTTTATAATTCCAATTATAAATGTCATGCCGACCATGTGGATATCAAGGGCTGCGGCGCCTGCGACTGCGGGGGAACCGCATGCTCCACATTCAGGGAAAAGTAAGACCGGAAACAGCCGGAATGCCCTTCAGAATCTTTTTGGAGGGCATTTTTTATGCGCAGGTCCGTACACAAAGTGCGATTCCCCGCACCTGGAATTATGCCGCAAAAGCGGCGTACGGGCCGGGCCGGGAAAATTGTTGCTGACGCATTATGCACACGGTGCCCCGGCGGAGGAATGTCAGCAAAGGCTGAAGGGTGCCCCGCGCGGCGGGCAGGGGAGAAGAACGTTCCCCTGCCTGATTGGGACTGCAATGGGAAATTTACCGTGTAAGCGGCATAGGGCTGCACGGTCTGCCGGAAAAGGAGAAGCTTATGATAGGAAATCTGGAGTATTACAAGGTATTTTACTATACGGCAAAACTGGGGAGCGCCACCGGGGCGGCTAACGAACTGTCCATATCCCAGCCTGCGGTGAGCCAGTCCCTGAAAGCTTTGGAGCAGAGCCTGGGGGTAACGCTGTTCCAGAGGGCTTCCAGGGGAGTCAGACTGACTGCCGAAGGGCAGGTGCTGTATTCTTATGTGGAAAAAGGGTATGAACAGATTGAGCAGGGCGTGGAAATGGTGAAGCAGATGATGGACCTGGAACAGGGTGAGGTACATATCGGGGCAAGCGATATGACGCTTAAGTTTTACCTGCTTCCGTTTCTGGAGGAATTTCACGAGCTGCATCCGGGGATTAAGGTGATTGTGGCAAACGCGCCCACGCCGGAGACACTGAAGCTGCTGCGAGGGGGAAAAATTGACTTCGGGGTGGTGAGCGCCCCTTTTGATCCGGGAGATGATCTCTACGGGGAAACGGTCAGGGAGATCGAGGATGTATTTGTGGCAGGGAGACGTTTTATATCTTACAAAAATAAAATGCTGGATCTGCAGGAACTGGAGCAGCTCCCCATGATTTTCCTGGAAGGCAACACCAGTACGAGACGTTATATGGACACATATTTATCGGGAAACAGTGTAATGCTGCAGCCGGAGTTTGAACTTTCCACCAGCGATATGATCGTACAGTTTGCCCTGCGGAATCTGGGGATAGGCTGCGTGGTAAGGGACTTTGCGTCAGAGGAACTGGAGTCAGGACGGCTCTTTGAACTGCGCTTTAATAAAATGATACCCAAAAGGCAGATCTGTGTCACTGTCAGCCGGAAAGGGCATTTATCGGCGGCAGCGGGCAGGCTTTTGGATATCATGGGATTTCGCAGCGCCCGGGGGAAGAGGCCGTGACCGTGTAGCCGCACTGTTTTGAACCGGCTGGTTACGTAAAGTCATCTTCCCGCGAGTCGTCTTTGGATTGTTCCGAGGGATCCCCTATGGCAGATTTTCCGGTGAGCCTGCCATACATCCAGGAATAAAGCCACAAAAGCAGCGGCAGGGCGAAAGTGGCTGCAAGACAGATGCGGAACCACTGGGCCGAAGCGGAACTGTCCACAATGGCGGTCACAAGGGTGATGAGGTAAAGTAAAACCAGCAGGGCCACGCCTGCGACGGCAACTATCTGCCGGGATGTGACTTTCCTTTTTTGGGGAGATTCCCCGCTGCCGGTATTTTTTTCGTTTTTTGCCGTGGCATTGTTTCCGGCGGGCTGTCCGGTTATGGAGTTTTCTTTGCCGTGGGCCTGGTTTGCAGTATTTTCCTTCATGGGATTTCCTTTCCTGAAACTTTTTTCTCAGTATGTGCCCCATTGTAACATGTCCTGCACAAATTTACAATGATTATGGAAAAGAGATTAATGGGAAAGAGATTATGGAAAAGAGATTGTTGGAAAGGGAATGTGGGGAATTATGGAAGGGGATTAAGAAAAGGGATTAAGAAGAGAATTTTTTTGTTGACAGATGGCAGAAGATGTGATATGGTAATAAGGCATGTGAAGAGCATGTGACAACAAGCAGAGTATCCACTCTCACCTTACGGCGACAGGGCTGGTAAGTGTTCACATATATCAATTGTCATGCATGGGGAAAGTGCGTGTTTTGCGTTGAGTGAGTTTAAGTGGATGGTTGTGCTGTCCGCTTTTTTATTTTTAATATATTTCTTATGGAGGTACAGAACTATTAGCGATTTAATGATTAACGAACAGATTAGGGACAGGGAAGTACGTCTGATCGGGGCTGACGGCTCCCAGCTTGGCATTATGCCCTCAAGGGAGGCAATGCGGCTGGCAGAGGAAGCCGGCCTGGATCTGGTAAAGATTGCCCCCACCGCAAAACCGCCTGTGTGCAAGATTGTTGATTATGGCAAGTTCAAGTATGAACAGGTCAGGAAAGAAAAGGAAGCCAGGAAGAAGCAGAGGATTATCGAGATTAAGGAAATCCGCCTGTCTCCCAATATTGACACCAATGACCTGAATACCAAGATCAACGCGGCGAGGAAATTCCTGACCAAGGGGGATAAGGTCAAGGTGACGCTCCGGTTCCGGGGACGTGAAATGGCCCATATGAACAACAGCAAGCATATCCTGGACGATTTCGCGGGAAGCTTGTCCGATATCGCGGTGATGGAGAAGGCACCTAAGGTAGAGGGCAGGAGTATGACAATGTTTTTAACTGAAAAGCGATAAGGAATATACGCCAGGTAGCTGCTGCCGGCGGTCTGGCGTTGTTTTTCCGGCTGAGGAAGTTAAAATAGATTAAGCAAAATATAGGAGGAATGTGTTATGCCTAAAATGAAGACAAGCAGATCTGCTGCAAAGCGTTTTAAAGTAACAGGAACAGGTAAGTTAAAAAGGAACAAGGCTTACAAGCGCCACATCCTGACAAAGAAGAGCGCGAAAACCAAGCGCAACCTGAGAAAGCCGACCATGACAGATGCAACCAATGTAAAGAATATGAAGAAGCTTTTGCCCTATTTATAATAAGGTAAGGAGGAAATGAAGGATGGCAAGAATTAAAGGTGGCTTGAATGCCAAGAAAAAGCATAAAAGAGTATTAAAACTCGCCAAGGGTTACAGGGGAGCGAGAAGCAAACAGTATAGAATCGCAAAACAGTCCGTTATGAGGGCCCTTGCCAGCGCGTATGTGGGCAGAAAAGAGAGAAAGCGTCAGTTCAGACAGCTCTGGATCGCACGTATCAACGCTGCGGCGAGACTGAACGGCTTGTCTTACAGCAGGTTTATGTATGGCCTGAAGCTTGCCGGCGTGGATATCAACAGAAAGATGCTGTCCGAGATGGCAGTAAATGATGCGGAAGGTTTTAAAACTCTGGCAGAACTTGCCAAGAGTAAAGTGGCGTAAATCAGATTAAGCCTGGCGGGGATTGCTGCCAGGCTTTTTGTGCGCAGGGGCGCGTAAGGAAATTAGCAGCG
>OFFH01001316.1_pt1 | contig 13040 bp, 7 predicted proteins | sample 1521341 | NCBI WGS metagenome assembly OFFH01 (sample SAMEA3504108, study PRJEB24116) | mouse gut metagenome | biome: mouse gut; feature: mouse-associated habitat; material: faeces | place: Denmark | collected 2011 | reverse complement strand
CCCACGCGCTGGGGATGTATGTGATCCTGGACGGCGTGTTCAACCACACGTCGGTCAATTTCTTTGCCTTTCAGGACATTTTGAAGCATCAGGGCGGCTCCATGTATTTAGACTGGTATTATCCCCAGGAGCTTCCATTGAAGGCCGCGCGGGGCAGGAAGCCCGGCTATAAGGCCTTCGGGTATTACGGGGACATGCCAAAGCTAAACCTGCAAAACAGGGCCGCCGCGGACTACATCATTGACGTGGCGGTCTATTGGGTCCGGGAGTGCGGCATCGACGGCTGGCGGGACGAGATCAGCCACACCTTCTGGAAGCGGTTCCGGCGGGAGATCAAGGCGGTGAAGGAGGACGCCCTGATTGTGGGAGAAATCTGGCATTTTGCCGGGGACTTCCTGGCAGGCGATGAGTGGGACAGCGTTATGAATTACCCGTTCTATTACGCCGTGCTGGAGCTGGCCGCCTCCCAGACCATGGGCGCAAGCGCGTTTATGGACCGCCTCGGCTTTATGCGGGGCAATTTGAACCGCGCTTTGGACGGATACCTGTGGAATTTCATCGACAGCCACGACACGGCGAGATTCCTGCACAGCGCCGGAAAGAGCGTCAAAAAGCAGAAGCTGGCGGCGGCGCTGCAGCTTCTGCTTCCTGGAATGCCCATGATCTATTACGGCGATGAAGCCGGCATGGAGGGCGGGCCCGATCCCGACTGCCGGAGGGGGATGCTCTGGGAGGAGGACAGGCGGAACGGGGCGCTTTTTTCGTATTATCAGGCCCTGATCCAGCTTCGCCACCAGTACCCGGTATTGACAGAGGGGGAACTTGTGGAAGCGTATGCGCAGGACGAAACAGGGCTGATCCGCATGGAGCGGGCGCTGGGAGACCAGCGTATGACCATCCTGTTCCATACGCAAAAGGGAACCGTCGCGCTGCCGGGACTGCGCGGGCGGGAAAACCTTGTGACAGGGGCCCCTTTCCCCGGCCGTCTGGGCGGCTATGAGGCCGCAGTGCTGATGGGATAGCAGCGGAAAAGGACGGCGAACGCATAGAACTGGCGCCAAAGGAAATACAGCTGCTTAAACTGCTGATTGCAAATACAGGGCGGGTCATGGTGCGCAAAATACTGATTGACGGTGTTTGAGGAATGGACGCGCCGCTTTATGAGTTGTGCGTCAAAACGCAAACGCCGAAGTTGGGTCGCAGGAACCCCCGCGAAGGCTGGTATGATCAGGCTCAGCGCAAGAGTCGGAAGCTGTACCAATAGCCGAAGTATTCAGATTCACGAGTCAAAATTGCCGGCGGCAATTTGGGCCGTAAAGCTGGGTGCTGAGGCTATTGGTACAGCTTCTCAGAAATAAGAGCTTCCTTTCAGGGGCAGTCTCCCCTCTCAGCTATGATCCGTCAGCTCTTTCACTTTTTTCAGTGCCGCGGCTATCGTCTCGGCCATCGTGTAGTCCCGGTGTTCTCCCATGCGCCCGCCAAACACAAAATTGGGGTGTTGCGCTTTTGCAAGTTCCAAATACTGTTTATGAAGCGCCCTGTTTCGCTCGTCCTCCACAGGATGATACCGTCCCCGGCCGGGAATCCATTCCTCCCCATACTCCCGGGTAATCACCGTCTTCTTACCCACCGCTCCCGTGAAATGCCTGTGCTCAATGATGCGGCAGGGCGGCTCTTCATCTGGGCAGTCCTTGATTGCCTGCCCCTGATAGTCCGGCTCGTTCCGAACCTCCTCCTCAAAGCGCAGGCCATGGTATTCCAACCAGCCCAGGCTGTATTCAAAAAACTGGTCGATGGGGCCCGTATAAAGGACACAGTCCCCAATCCCCTGGAACGCTTCCTCCAGCTTTTGATAGGACAGGCCCGTTACAACGCCGCACCCTGATAAAAGCTTGCGGACGAGCACATCATATCCCTCTGCTGGGATGCCCACATACTTGTCCGAATAGCCTCCGTCTGAAAAATGCAGAAACTTGGTATATTGGTTCACATAGTCCCACAGATCTTTCTGATTTGTATGGAACACATGCGGACCATATTTGTGAACCATGATACCCTCTATCTCTTCGCAGTGGGCGTTGCCGCCCACATGCGGGCGGGCGTCGATTACCAGGCAGCTTTTGCCCCTGGCCGCCATCTCATGGGCAAAGACGGCGCCGTACAGCCCCGCGCCTACCACCAAATAATCGTAATGCTGCTCCAGCGATTTCCAGGATTCTTCCGCCTGGGCCAAGGTCATTTTCCTGTCCAGGTACTGCTGGTACAGCCGGCACAGAATCTGGGCATCCCCAAACGCGATTTGCCTCCCTTTGTCCAGCCAAAGCACCTTGTTGCACAGCTCCTTCACCTGCTGGACGGAATGGCTCACTAAGATGGTAGTTGCTCCGCCCGAGATGATCTCCCGCATCTTTGTTTCGCTTTTCTTCCGAAAAGCCCCATCGCCTACAGACAGCACCTCATCTAAAATGAGGATGTCCGGCTGAACCAGGGAGGCGATGGCAAAGGCGAGCCGTGACTTCATGCCCGAGGACAGCTGTTTGAAGGGCCTGTCCTGGAACTCTTGAAGCTCTGCGAACTTGATGATGCTGTCATAGGTCTCGTCCATGAACCTTCGGGTATAGCCCAGCATGGCGCCCCGCAGATAGGCGTTCTCCCGAACGGTGAGGTCCCCGTCAAAGCCGCTGGCCAGCTCCAGGAGGGCTGCGATGTTTCCTTCTCGCTTCACATAACCTTTGGTGGGCTCCATGATGCCCGAAATGACCTTGAGCAGCGTGGATTTCCCCGCTCCATTGGTGCCGATGATGCCCAGCATATCGCCCTGTTCCAAGCTGAAGGTGATGTCTTTGTCCGCCCAGAACTCCTGGACATGGTAGTCTCCCCTCAGCCTGCGCATCACGTATTCCTTCAGGCCGATCTCCTTGAAATCCCCCGTCATGTAGCGGATGGAGACGTTGTGTACCTCTAAAACACTCATAGCCGCTCCAGCATGACGGATTTTAGCTTTCTTTTCACAATTAGCAGCATGTTTAACACTCCCCGCATGATGTACGTGTAGCCCAGCGCCACCGCAAGCGCACAATACAGAAATACGAACTTTTGCCGGTATAGCTCGTTAATATCCTTAAAAACATGCTGAAAAACCATGAGCACCGGCCAATGGATCAAATACAGGCTCAAAGACAGCTCCGCGCAGAAGTTGGTAACGGTGTTTGCTGGGAGCATGCTCCCAGCAAAGCTTTTCCCCGAAAAGCTGACCGCCAGAACAAGTGTTGCAACCAACACAAAGCAAAACAGATAGTATATGCTACTACGATAAAGTGCAATCAGCACGCATACAGTATAGCCAGTTAACTCCGCACCTGTCAAGACCCACCGCCCAATGGCTGAAAATGGAACCGCTTTTATTTTTTGGCATATCCAATAGGTTAATATCCCACAGCAGGTCAAAATATATATTCGCAGCACTCCAAAAGTAAAAAAAGTGTGAAAGAACCTGAGGCTGGCATCCTTTAAATTTGCCCAATATCCTATCCCCGCAACGAGGCTCAGCGGCATCAAAAGGGATATAAAAGGCTTTCCAAAAAAAGCAAGCATTCCCAACATGAAAAATTCTGCGAAAAGCATACAGCTCATCGTCCATGTATTTGTATGCAGCTGCCATACCCCTCGATTCAATCCATTCATCTTTACAAGAAGAATTTCCCAGATATCTCCCGAAAGTGCATCGCAGATTTTAGCAATCCCAGCCAGTTCACCTTTCCAAATTCTTACAATAAAAAATATGAGAAGAAACGCAGGCAGACAGAGCCAAAAAAATCGAATATATCTCTTTTTCATGTAGCCCAGCCAATATTGCTGCCGTTTTTCCAACGGCACCTTTGAAACTTGATGCCTGTCCCACGCAGAAAACATCAGGAATCCCGCCAGAATCACAAAAAATTCCACGCCGAGGAACCCTCCCGGAAAGTGCTTCTTCCCATTGGAGTAAAAGTGGTACATCATGATCAGCACAGCAAAGCCCAGCCGCATTACGTCTATCAAACCATTCCGGGGCACCTTTTTCTCGTCCATTCCCTTCATCTCTTTCTTAACCAGACTATACATAGTACAAAAACCGGGTGTTATACTTCTTGTACATCCAGCATCCCAGTCCCAAGACAATTGCCACGTCCGCCGCCATCAGCAGATGGAACCACACCGTCGGGATGGTCGCCTCAATCACAATCTTTCGGAAATAGCGGATGAACAGATACACCGGGTTGAGCAGGAACAGGTTCTGCACCACCGGCGAATAGTCATCTATGGTATAGAAAATCGCCGACATGTACATTAAAAGCATGGTGAAAACTGACCAAAGGTATTGGATATCCCGAAAAAATACAAACAATGCAGACAAAACCAGCCCCGTCCCAATATTGAACAGCACCAAGCAGATAACAGGGTACAGCAACAGGATGAATTTCCAGGTAAAGCTGATCCGATCCAGCACGCAGAACACAAAAAACACGCACAGCGACAGACCAAAATTGATGAGCGTCTGCACATTCTTGGAGAATAAAAACAAATACTTGGGCACATTCACCTTGGTGAAGATGGACGCGTTGCCCATCAGCGATGTCATCCCCTGGCTGGTGGACTCGTTAAAGCAGGAGAATATCAAGTTCCCGCAAAACAGATACGTCGTATAGTGCGGGGTATCTCGCCCAAAAAACTGGGTAAACACCAGCTTCATCACCAAAAGCGTGAGAAGCGGTGAGAGCACGCTCCACACCATCCCCAGCACCGTCCGCTTGTATTTCTTTTTGAAGTCCCGCTTTACCAGTTCTTCAAAGAGAAACTGATAATTTCTCAGTCTTCGAAACATATTTTTTACCCTTGCCTATCAAAATTCGCATTGCAAAAAGTCTTGAATGCCTTTACAGCTATCCGCTGTCCAGCAATCAGCTCCCCGCCTTTCTTTCGTAAAGCCGAACCCGTAAGTAACCCCTAAAAAATCCACGCCAGCCTCATGGGCCGCTGTCATATCCCCAATGGTATCCCCGATCATCAAGCATTGCCCGCATCCTATCGTCCCCAGCTGATTCATGCAAAGAGCAATCATATCCGCCTTTGTGCGGCTGCCCGAAAAATCTGATCCGATAACGCAGTCCAAAAGGGGCCAAAAGTCAAAGCGCTTCAGCAAAACCTCAGTGTAATCCTCCCGCTTGTTGGTCGCAACAGCCGTTTTCATGCCGCTCCCGCGCAGCCAGCGCAGCAAATCATATACGCCGGGATATGCTTCGGCCTCAAACAGGAATTTTTCTTTATACGCGGTCCGCCAAGCTGACGCCAGCTCCAGCGAAAACTCCCGGGTGCACCCGTAATGCCTTTGAAACGATTTTTCAATAGGAGGGCCAATAAAGCTCCGCTTTTCAAACGCGCTTGGGGGCACGAGATTATATCGGGCCACAATGTAATCAATGCAGTTCAAAATACCGGGCGAGGTATCCATAAGAGTACCGTCCAGATCAAATATAATACAACAATAATCTTTCATGTTATGATGGTTCCAACTCATACAATGACGGCGTTAAGAAGGTCAGCTCCATTTGCGTTCTGAACTCCGGTAGCCTGTCTGCAATCGCTTGATTCACCGCCGACAAACGGCCGTAATTAGTTGATAGCTCCATAACGTCATCATAGTAGCTCTCGTTTATCCGCGATCCAAACCCGTCAAAGCCAGCTAGGGCTACGCAGGCCGGTTTGCAGATGCAGAGCGTTTTCAGCAGCAAAATCAACGCATTGTCTTCAATCAACCGGTTTTCATCAATCAATTCGGCATAATTTAGCACATAGTCAAAGGAATCCCCCACAGCCGCAATGTTGGAGGTGGCAATAACCGATATCTGCCCGCGAAGCTGCTTGAGTTCCGGCAGGAGCATGCTATATCTTTTTGAATTGCTGATGAAGACAGCGCTTGGAGTAAAAATATCGGGAATAAAGTTAACAGACACAATCATTGGCCGGGTACCCTCAATATACGCATCAATCGCTTTCCGGCAGGAATGAAGCGATTTTCCTGGTCCTAAAATGAGCAGGGGGCGGTCCGACAATAGGGAGCCCAGCTTTTGAAGCGAGTGCTCTCCCGCTATCTTCTCCTTTTGGAACTCAATATACAGCCGCTCGATGCAGGCCTGCTGATAATTTAGTTTTTCCTCTAAAGGAATCCGTTTCACAATTTCGTTGATTGCTCCAACCGACAGCGTTTTCTTGCTCAGCAAGTAATCAATATAATTGGGATGGCAATCATTTGACGCCGCCAAAAAGTACAAAAGATTATATCCCCAGCTTTTTTGGTGGTATATTCTCAGGATATTCGTATCAACTGCCTCCAGCAGCTGATTCAGGTCATAATTTTTCCCGCAGTTCTCATTCAAGTACATTGCCAACAGTTCCAGCGGTGCGTTTCCAGCGCTTTTTCCAATCCCATACAAAGTTCCGTCGACTAAAATGTTGTGCTTTGCTTTGCGTTTGATCAGCTCACAGGTATTTGCATACGCCAGCTGGAAATTGTTATGAGAATGATATCCAATATGGATCTCCGGGCTCAGATTATAATCCAGCAAATGAAAATAATGCAGCATTTCTTCCTTATGCATCAATCCATAAGTATCAACCATTGAAACTGCATAGGGACGCGCCTCGTTGACCATATCCACAAAATCCAGCAAATCACGGTCAGAATAAGACGTAATGGACACCATCTGCAAAAACACTTTGTAGCCCAGCTTGGTGAGCTCCCGGCCAAACTGGACCGCTTCTCTCATTTTGGGACGTTTGAAAATGACGCGGATGCCGTCCAGCACACTGTCTTCACACCGGGAAATATGTTCCAGACCACATGTGCCATAGTCAATCATGGCAACCAGCAGCGATTTTTGACGGTCAATACCACTTAATATTTTGTTGTAGCTGTCTGTATCCGGCTGTATTGTTCGATCCTGGTCAAAGGGTTGGCGCTCGTCCAGGAAGCCCACCTCAATTACATCGACATTTGCCTGGATAAGCCGTTCTAAAATGCAAATCACTGCGCTTTTCCCAAATCTCCAATCGTTTATGTAGCCGCCGTCGCGCAGGGTGCAGTCTAATAGCTGTATCTCCATAAAGCCCCCCAAGCTATTCAATATCAAGATAGCGGTATTTACTGTTTTCAGGATTCCTGCGCGCTGTCAAAACCGCTTCCGCTATACGCCAGTCCTCCTCCGTATCAAGGTCTGGGGCCTCGTCCTTTGATATAACAAAACGCCCCATATTTCCACCAAAAATTGGACATTGGCCTTTTTCCTCAAGGCTTAGAAAAGTGTCGCGTTTCCATGCTGTAACCGCCCAAACCACAGTTTCTATCGGAGTGAGCAGCTGTGAAGGGATCTTGTCGTGTCCATCAAAGTTTATCTTCTCCCCGCGGATAAAACCCTCCGCCTGCAACGACATTACCGACATGATTGTGTCATATGAATTATTCTGTAAATATGCAATAAAACGTTTTAATGTATCAATGCGCAATGCCGGAGAGGTTGGATTGATCATCACAACATAATCGCACTCATGCTTTTTCAAAAAGTCATACACAAAGTCCCTGTTTGTCGCTGTATCACTCGACAACTCCGGGGGACGTTGATGAAATTGTGCCCCCATGCGCTCCCCGGCGCTCCCCAGCGCCGGGCTCTCTGTGTTGATCCAAATGCTCTCAAATGCGTTGCTTTCTTTAGCCAAGTCAATTGGATACTGAATCAATGGCTTATCCAGCATATACCGAATGTTCTTTTTGGGGATACGTTTAGAGCCCATTCTGGCAGGAATCATTGCAACCAATTTATAATGGTTCATTTGCTCATCCCTCCTCAAATGCTTTATGGTTTGTTATGATAACTCAAAATATAGATAATCTCACTGATCAATTGCTCTTCATCATCTGGTGTGTATAACAAGTCGTACTGATTTTCCTGTTGGTACATATTTTCAATGCTCCAGAATTCGCTGATATCCTTGATTCCACCAAAAGTTCGTATTCCTTTGGGATATAGTGTAATTTTAAGACACCTTGCTGCGCTAATTACATCCTGAAAACCACTTCTTAGTCCTATGGATACCCCTGCCCACTCCAGAAATGGCACAGAATGACTGTATGGAAAATATACTGGAGTTGTCCCTTCAACAGCTGGCTCCTTTTCGCCAATGGAATTTGTGCAAACGCACCAGCCTAATTCCTTCAGCTGGCGGGCCAAAGCAACCCAAAAGGACACTGACAGTTTCCTTGTAGATTTTGCATATGGCTCAAGCAAAACGGTCTTCTCTTTAACAAGTCCATGACTACTTGTCAGGTCTGCAATAAATTTCTCATCATATACAAAGCGAGGGCTAACGCATTCCTCGTCCCCAACGTCTAAAAACGCTTTCTCCTGCGTGAATAAATTGAATCCATGTAATCCATCTAGCCGGGCAAGTATCCCCGTATGGCGGTATATGATATGATAATGCAGACTTTCCAGATGCAGCCTAGCCTTTCCATCAAACATAAGCAAGTTATATAATTGATGAAACTCATTCAAAGAATACGGCTCAATATTATTGATACCGAACATCTCTGCGATCTCTTTTCCCCCATTGCCAAACGCCGCAAACACAGCTCTTACTCCAGGATACTTTTTAGAAATATAGGCTCCATAAAAATGCGCAAGAATGAAGTCATCGCCTGTCGTTGGAGCGGAAAGAAATAGCCGGGCCTCATCCCCATATTTTTGTACTGCCTTTTTATACAGCTGAAAACCAGGCAGTACCTTTGCGTGGAATACTCTCCAAATCTGGTACAGTGCCTTATTCTCCATCTTTCTTTTAATTGCACTTTGTATTTTTTCAATGCCAAGATCCCAGGTGTATTTCCATCCATGCTCCTGTAAACATCGGATACCGCCTTTTGCTTTTTTCATTACATCTTTGGCAGCTCGACTCCATCGATATGTTTTTGACCTGTGGAAACCGTCAATGTACCGTTTCAAATCGCTAATTTGATTGTTGCGTTCACGGATATTGTAATGAAATTCATACTTAGCGTATAATTGCAAACATTTTAAAGCCAGCTCGGGAAACAATTGGGAAAGCCGCTGCGCTAATTTGGGTATCATGTTATGAGCGCGTTTCAAATTTCCATAGGCAACAATGCCTGGTCTGCGTTGTTCATAAAGGGCGATATATAAATCAGCAAATACCTCCGGCTCAATATTTTCTCCATTGTATATATAAAAAATATAGTTATATGCGTCACGAATTCCCCAGTCATCTTCCATCATATATTTTTGAAAGGGACGCTTATTAGCTTCGCTTAAATATGCGCAAAAATGTTCCAGCGCACTAAGGACATCCCCTCTCTTTTTATAAATCATTCCAAGGTAGTAATTATATGGCCCTGTGCACAGTATTTTTTCCGGCAGCATGCTCAATATTTCATTACTCCGTCCCAAATCAAACAGCGCGCGCAATAAAAACGACTGGTTAATTGGGTCATCCTGAAACGCCGCCGCATTTTCTGCAATCAGCTCATTCAATATCCGCTGTAGTGAGTTTAGATAATCCACGCTTCCCCTCTTTGTCAGAGGATACTTCAAATAGTCGCTTTCTGCTGCATCATACAGTCGAGTATAATCCACTTCCGCCGTCATGCACAGCAGTCGATTAAATGAATTATTCCCAATGTTTTTCATTCTTTTCTTGAGAAGCGTCTGCCAGTTTAACCCACTATCAGGGCACATTTCAGTTTTATAAGTTTCATATCTATATTCTTTTATTTGTGGGAAGACGCCCTGGCAAAGAAATTTATCATGGATGTGTTCCATAACATCCACTATTCGTCCAGATGCGCCTGTACGATACGCAACTAGTTGCTCCAGATATGCCTCATTACATTTAATCCCATGGGGCAAATATTGTAAAACATCTTTATAATCTACTACACATCCAGTTTTTTCTCGTAGCTCATACTGCTTTTCCCACTCCACTTTATTGCGTAGATCCCACTTATCTTCGCTGTCTATCCCCTTGATTATAACAAGGTTTTTTCCACGCAAAGCAGCATCTACAAAAGCCGTTGAGGCCATCACGATGGCACAGTGGCACTGATCAAGCATTTCCTGCATATCAGTCTGGGTATCCGGCAATATCAGATTCTCAGGCAGGGATCCATCTGTTAGCTCCTGACAAATTGAGTAAATATGCTCACGATTCGCATGCAGCATATTTATATCGTCTGGTAAAAATCTTGGCTTCACTACTAATTTATAATTTGGGTAGGCTTTGCAGATATTAAGCAGCAGCTTAGCAATCTGATGCTTTCCTTTGCTTCCAAACGGATAATGCCCGCTGTCAATAAACAGCAATGTTTTTGATTCTTCCTGCCCTGTTAAACCACTAATATGATCATTTTTAGGACATCCCACAGCCATGAAAGCGCAATCCTCTTTGTGATGAGGATTTCTTGTATAGCCGGTAGTAAACATGAAATCTGCGCCCGGCGTATGCCAATGGCTGTCCATATAATTGTTATACACAAAAATATACTTCTTGCTGAATATCTTATCGTCTGGAAGGTCAACATGCGCACGCAGTGCGCTTAAAATACAATCTGCCTGTTCAATATCCTTTTGTGTCAATTTGCTTGTGGGTAAGGGCCGCGCGGACAGGCCGCTAAACATTCTAACTGTTTTCGTATCAGTATATTGAGAAAAAATTTGCAGCACATGACCTCTATGCTCTAATTCAAACAAAATATTCGCTATCATTATATTGTCTGAGTCATTTGCCGCCAGAACCAGTATCCTCATTCTACTCTCCTCCACAGCAGCATTAATCACATAGTATTGTATCCGCTGCTTAATTCTGCACAGCCGCATCAATTACGCTTTGCAATAGAGAATCCTTCTCCGTTTCTTTGTATTCCATCTCAACCACATCGTTACATAATTCTATATTCTGCAATCCCGTGTAGCTAATGGACCGCCCATCTGGCCAAAATCCGTTTCTATACGTGTGAATGACCACTTTTTTGCAAGTAGATGTAGCAATAATATCACAAAGACCACTTCTCACTCCGATAAACATCCCCGCTTTATCTAAAAACGGAACTAGCTCACTATATGGGACGCATACGCCCACGGTCCCCTTCACCGGCTTCTCCTTGCCTGCACAATTTGTGCAAACACAAAATCCTTGTCTTTTAAAGTACTCCACAAGCTTCTCCCAAAACTCCATTTGGGGAACATACCGCTGATTGCTTGAGCTATAGGGCGATAGCATAATCGTTTTATTTGGTATGAAATTATTGCTGCTGAACCATTTACCTATTTTAGTTGGATTTTCTTCAAATTTTGGCAGTTCCCTGGGTGTATCCCACGCAAGGCCAAATCCAAAATGCAGGTAGAAGTCTAAAATAGTTAAATTTTTATACCCCATCAGCGGAAAAGTAATTGACATTGGTGCTGTAATCTGATGATCTAAAAATGAGTAATTGGAGCCGCCGGGCCCCATAAAGCCATAAAAAAATCTCATACGGCGCAATTTCATTGCATCCAATTCAATAACATGTCCTTCATATACTGAAAATAATTCTGTCACTGCTTTTTGCGCGCCGCATTTTGTCAAAAACGCATAATTTGTTACATTCCGCTTTTTGAGCCATGCATTTAAATACATTCCACAAAAATAGTAGTCGCCTGTTCCCAGTGGCGCGCACCCCAGAAGGGAAATATCATCTCCATATTCCAGTATCAATTCCCTGTATGTATAATATCCGGCCAGCACATTTTCCCGAAATACCTGATTGAGTTTTAATAAACTTTCAGGCAGCAACTTTTCCGCAGCTCTCTCAAAAAGCAGCCTCATCGTATATTTCAGCCCATTCTCCTTCAGGCATCTGATCCAGCCGCGCACCTTACGTGGGAGCCATGTCAGCGCACGCCCCAGGCGAAAGGACATAGACGAGAGCACCGCGTGGTATTCCTTGTTCAGCGCATTAAACTGCCGCTCCTTATCCCGCAGCCTGCCGTTCGTCCCCTCAAACTTTGTGCGCCAGTTATGGGCCTCCTTCTGGGTATTTTGAAGCTCGGCCAACTTCATCTCTAAATTGTGCTCCCCATCGGCCACCGCTTTTTTCAGCTCAGAGACGTTTTGCTCCGCCGCCGACAGCGCCAGTCGCTCCTCCTGTAACTGCGCCTCCAATTCTTTGGCGCTTTGCCTGGCACAGCGCAGCTCCTCGCCCTGTTCGTTTGCCTTATGGTAGGCGCGGCGCAGCTCCTCCTCCTGCCTGCTCACCCTGTCGGAGGCATTCCGCAGCATGGCCTCCTGCTGGTTCATCTTGCCGGCGGCATCCCGCAGCGCAGCCTCCGCCTTCTCCTTCTGTTCAGCCGCTTCCCGGAGCTGTCCGCTGAGCTTTCTATTCTCATACTCAAGGCGGTTTTCGATCAACCAATCTGCTGCGTCCGCCGCGCCCTTCACCGGCTCCCACGTGATCGTCTCCAACCGGCGGTGGGTGGATCGCCGGCACAAATCACACGGGGAATCCAGGCGGCGGATGACCTCCCATCCGTCGTCCTCCTGGGCAATATTGATTACCTTCCCATCCCGTAGCGCCTCGGGCGAACAGCCCAGCGCAGGCGCCATATTCCCCACCAGAATCCCATCCGGGCACTTGGCCAAGCCCCCGCCCCGCAGGTAATGGCAGCCCGCAGACCCACACCTGTCATTGTTAAACCCTGCGTCCTCAAAGGGATACAATGTCAGCCGCTTTACAAACCTCTCTACCTTTCTTGCCAGGAGATACTTCACCCCATAGGCCCGAAGCGTGGCTTCAATCTCTTCCAGCCGCTCCAACACCGGCGGGTACACTGAAATGTGCACAACCGCATCATTCTCCCGGAGGCAGCCCCAAAATTCCGGCGTCATTTTCTGTACCAGCAGGGCATTGGTCAGCACCCGCAGCTCCGTATTCGGGAAGTACCGGCGAACAATCCCGG
>OFFH01001312.1_pt1 | contig 13058 bp, 9 predicted proteins | sample 1521341 | NCBI WGS metagenome assembly OFFH01 (sample SAMEA3504108, study PRJEB24116) | mouse gut metagenome | biome: mouse gut; feature: mouse-associated habitat; material: faeces | place: Denmark | collected 2011 | reverse complement strand
GTCCGGAATGATGCGATCTCTGGCAAAATCCCCGCCGCCGATGACATTACCCGCCCGGGCGGTGCTGACCGCTGTGGAGCTGTTTTTGAAAAAGCTGTTCACATAACTATGTACTGCCAGCTCTGCGCAGGATTTGGAATTAGAGTAGGGATCATAGCCGTCCAGCGGATCGTTCTCACGATACCCCCACGCCCATTCTTTGTTCTCATAGACCTTATCGGTGGTGATTATCACCACCGACCGCGGGGGTGCCCCCGCGGTACGAATGCACTCTAACAAATTTACTGTTCCCATGACGTTTGTCTCATAAGTATACACAGGTTGCTCATAGCTTGTCCGCACGATGGGCTGCGCCGCCAAGTGCAGAACAACCTCCGAATTTGACCGATCATAGACTTCCCGCAGCTTGGAGAGGTCCCGAATGTCCCCTGTAATGGATTTCATTCTGCTCTCCAACCCTGTCAGCGCGAATAAGCTTGGTTCTGTCGGTGCAGGCAGCGAGTAGCCTGTTACCTCTGCTCCTGCATTGACCAGCACCTGACATAGCCAGGAACCCTTGAAACCGGTGTGTCCCGTGACGAAGACTCGTTTCCCACGGAAAAAGTTGAAATCTATGTATTTCATCAGCCGTTCCACACCTTCCAAGGGGCTTGTCCGCTGGCCCATAGCTTTTCCAACATTTCCTTCTCACGAACGTTATCCATGCACTGCCAGAAGCCGTGATGGGTAAATGACATCAACTCTCCCGCATCCGCCAGCTTTTCTAGCGGCCCTCGCTCGAATACAGTGGTATCATCCTGGAGATAGTCGAATATCTGCGGCTCCAGCACCATAAATCCTGCATTGATGGGCGCACAATCCGCCTGCTTCTTCTCCCGAAAGGATTTGACCGCGTTGTCTCCTCCGATATCCAATACCCCTTTCTGCTGCTCCTGCATCACTGCGGTCAGCGTGGCAATTTTCCCATGAGAGCGGTGAAAATCCACAAGGTCAGAGATATTGACATCGCACACGCCGTCGCCATAGGTAAGCATGAAAGGCTCATTGCCGACATACTCCTGCACACGCTTGATCCGCCCACCGGTCATGGTATTCAGGCCAGTATCTACTGCCGTGACCCGCCAGGGTTCGGAGGTATTATGGTGGATGGTCATCTCATTGCGGCCATGGGTGAAATCGTATGTAATGTCAGAGGTATGCAGGAAGTAATCCGCGAAGTATTCCTTGATGACGTGCTGCTTGTATCCAGCACAGATGATAAAGTCATTGTATCCGTAATGGCTATACAGCTTCATGATGTGCCAAAGAATGGGCTTGCCACCTAGCTCGATCATGGGCTTGGGCTTGAATTGGGATTCTTCTGATATCCGCGTGCCGTAGCCGCCGGCTAATAAAACTGTCTTCAATTTATTTAGCCCCTCCTCACAATGATATAAGTTATGTACAATGCAGTCCTTTTTCTTAGTCGCTTAACTGTAGCAGCACATATTGATCACTTTTTGTTGCAATTTCATATGAATAGTTGTTGTTTTGCAATCTCGAGATTTGAGAATCATCTATAATCCATGAACTACCGCTTATCGGATCCTCATAGAAAATAAGAATCCACTGTGGTACCTTTGAAGGGTTGAGTTCAAAATAAGACAAAAGGCGATCATCCTCCAATCCAGAAGTTGTGAACCAAGTGGATGGTGCCGCAACTTCACATCCCAATTCAAAATACCCTATCGGAAGCATCGGATAGATTAATACCGACGATTCAGAAGAGATATCTAGACTATCCATATTTTCAAAAAGACGCTCATATTTTTCTTTTTTTGCATATGTAGTTTGAATGCCTGTCAGCGGGCCTTTAGATATTTTTGCATTTAATTCTGAAACGTTTTCTTCCCAAAAAATGTGGTGCATTTGTACATATGCCGAGCTTGATAATTGTTTTAAAATAGAAAGGATAATGGCAGTAGGTAATCCAAATCGATAACTAGAAATATTTTTCCACGCGAAAGAGATCTGCGTTTCTACAAGATAGTCCTTTATCATAATTGGTGCCCAGCAAGTGCCGATAAAACAGGCATCTGCTATTACGTAGAACCCTACATTACTTGACGCAGTCATACATACAGAATATATCAGAGGTAAAAAACATCTCCAAAGCAGACATCTGCTGCAGTGAATATTCTTAAAACAAAAAGCGGCCCAAGTGGAAAAAGAAAGAAACAGGACACAGGTGTTCATCCCATACTCTGTGTTATGATAAAGCGCATCATAAAGGGAAGTTAAACCGCATAGAAAAAGCAAAATCCCAAGGCAGAAATTTCTTTTTTCGGGCTTCAAGTATCCTATGATAAAGAAAAAAAGGTATGCTAATACGAAAAGCAGATAATTCGAAACAAACCAATTCATCTGCCCTATAATACTCACAAGCATGGATTTTGGCGGATGAGCAGGATCGCGTAAAATATTTGCAAGGCATTGCCCTAGCTGACCAATATTATTCATATTTGTAAAAATATGAATAATGAAAGGAATTAACATGATCGCGATCCCTATATGAATCCCCAACATATGCCGTCCGGAGAATTGACGGTTAATACACTTCGCCTTCTCCGTGATGGCGAGTAGCCAAAAGAGGAAATAGAAAAATATACAATATGGGTTACACAGCACAAGTATGGAGAGCAAGAATCCTTTAAGAACATCAAAAGGGGTCGAAGTATATTCCTCAGAAAATAAGATTGATAGCAAGAATGCAGTTGCAAGACCAATAGAGTTATAGCTTAATGCCATTATTCCAAAGGGAACAAATGCACTATATAATATAGCAGCGCATGCTGCTGACCATCCGTGATAGTGCTTTTTCAGAAAGAGATACGCCACAAGGGACGTCACTTGGTGAAAAAGCAGCCAAATATATCTAAAATTTAAGGCAACCCCATTCCAGTTTGATGAAAAGAAAAATTTATATATGCTCATTATAGGCCACAATATAAATCCAGTTAATTGAGGAGTACTCCATTCATCAAAAATGAGCGTATCACCTAATGTAAGGCGGTACGGAAGAGTCAAGTAGAATATCTCATCATAATTAGCTGCCCCTAAATTTAAGCGATTTAACCATAAAGCCGTTGTTCCACAAATTCCTAAGATAAAAAGCCAATTTATATTTTTTACTTTTCCAATGCTCACATTAATCACCATGCCGACTACTTTCCGGTATGCACAAATTAGGAATGAAAGAGTGCCGACAAATAATCGCCTTTCTTGCAAAATTGTTTTAAGATGGAAGCATAATGCTTACACGGTAGGAGGAATCTCGAATTATTTTCAGGGTCTAGATAATATATTAATCTGAGGCGGAATCATCTCTTTAAGCCCAATTGGAGCGTTTTAAGTCTACACATCAAAGAGTTCTATTAACGCCTGTAATTGCTTAAGGGTTCAGCCACAGCTTCTCCTCGCTACCAGAACACATATTTTCTGCATTCAACACATATATTTTTTGATGATATCAGAAAATTGCGATATCTTCTGCAAAAGATATGAAAGTGCTAAAGAGCAGAAAAACACAAGCACAGAAATAATTGGATAAAAATATATTCTATCCTCTATATTGGATATATTTTTATTTAAAATGGGATAAAATGCGGTATCAAAAATATATGAGACCAGATATCCTCCAAAGCAAAGATCGGATAACTTGTTCAAAATTTTCTTTATCTTCTGACTCTCAATTCTGCTGAAACCACTCACTAGGAGCACAAATAAGAAGGCAGTCATAATTGTATTTGGCAATGACCCCCACTCTTGCCATGGCCCACTTACAAAAGTGTGTCCATAACTACGATAGTAATTGAAAACACCAAATGTGAGCACACTTCCCATATATAAACCCAACATTTGCACAGGCTGTGCACGTATACAATATTCCTTTATGTAGCGCCCCAGAAAAAAGTATGTCATTGGCCAAATTCCATTCCACCAGGCTGGCAATATTTGCAGATAGTCAGATGATATTGCAGGATTAAGCCACCATCCCGAAATATTAAAATTAAAGATGTTTACTATTTGCGGGAGAGCAGTCAAAAAAACCAGTGTCAGGACCAGTGCATTTTTATGTGCTTTAGATGAAAGATTATCATACAAAATATTTAGAAATGGTGTTAATAAAAATAACCCTATATACATTTCGACATACCATCCATAAGGAGCTGCCGAAAAGTTTAATATTCCTTCAATACATCCTCTAAAAGACACTTCCATTGAAAAGAAGAAATGCCTCCACAGAATATTTGCCAAGCATGCTAATACGTATATCTTCAAAATCTTCCATATCTTACAGTAGTAGCTCATGGACAGTGCCTTTTCCCCTGTTAGATACCCTGATAATACACAAAATAGCGGAACACAACTCATAAATGCAGTTCTCATGGTGGTTAAAACAAACATCTTATTTCCCAATATGGGATAGGAATAATATTCGCAATTTAAAAAGAAATGGATAGATATCACATAGAATAGTGCAACAATACGCACTATATCCAGGGCGGCTTCTCTTTTTCCAGTATCAGGTTCTTTTTGCTTTATATTTTCTTTATATCTCCTACTGTTTTTAAACTTCGGGGTGACCACATGGAACAACAAGGAAAAAAGAAAACTTAGGAGCAGCATCGCTCCAACATTATAAATACATCGCTCTCTCAAATTATAGGTTCGTGAAGCATCTACCAAAAAGGAGGCTCTGTCATATTCCGTATTCTCACTATACAAGGCAAGCGTTGTCAGTTCTCCTGCAGATTCAATTATATTTACAGATCCTGACCAGGTGTTTGCGGCAAAGCTTAATGTCATTTTATTTCCAACTATATCAAAAATTAAGGTATTTTCTTCCCAATTTTCATTGGGATAAAAGACAAAGTCATCATTGACCGCACTGTATTCCCAGTTATAATTTTTTGAAATGTTAAGCTGAGAGAGCGGAATGCTTTCCCCATCTACCTCTAAGTTAGTGAGCCACACCTCTCCCGTTTCCCCAGCCTGCAGAATTATTGTGTTATTACGGGCAGTCGGCAGGAATACGTTCTGGAACACCGTCAGAATCACCGCAGCAATAACAGTGGCCAATACTGTCACGCTCATGGAACTGCGCCTTTTTATAAAGCGCTCTTTCAAATATACGAATATGGCGCAAATTATAAGGAAGTATCCAAACACAAATATGCGTTTTAGCGTTGTGTTCAGTGTGTATACATCAACAATAAAGGTTAAGTAAACGCTCGCTAATATTGCGGCTATAATTTTTGCCAAACACTTAATAGACTTTTTCTTGTCTAAGTTCATAATTTCGTCTTATGAAACACCAATTTGTTGCATTTTTCTGAAAAAATAGAAATCTGAGGCTGATGTTTCGCTTTCCTTTCCAATTTGGTACGGATATTTGTTGGGAATATATTTGATTAGCTCCCAATCGGGATAGTGCCCCTGAATATACCCGGTAAAATTGCGGTGCCGGTATTCAGGCCAGCAAGTATATTCCTCGTGATTACTGGAATAGATGACGACAAACTTTTCGGATAAGGTAAAAAGGTCGTCCAGGTATTGGTGAAAAACATCATCCTCCAGCAAATGAAATATCACGTCCATTGATATTGTCAGATCATAAGTCCTGTTGGCATATTGATCGCGTTCTGTTAATGTGCAGTAAAATTGCTTCCCGCTGTCTTCTTTAAACGTTTCCCGGTCTTTCTCTACAATGATAGGTGATACATCCACACCAACATATTCTATATACTGTATTTGTTGGAGTTGATTCCCATCCCCACAGCCAATTTCCAGGACCGTAACAACGCTATTCTCTATAAGAAAAGCATTGACTGTATCACTTTTAAAATGCGCAAGATGATTGTAGGAGCCCGTTCCGGAATTACCATCCTGAGCATAGTGCGCATTCCAAAATGTGCCAGAGTCCACGGATTCCGTGATTGCCCGGAAATTGAAACGCCGGAGTTCTTCTTGTTTTTTTAATATTTCATTTTTCAGATTTTGGATTTCGCCTTTAAGGCGCTCCCCCTCCTCTTCCAATTTTGCAATTGCTTTCGCTTCACAAATATGTCGATCTTCATATTGTTGATTTCTCTCCTGCAATTTTGAAATAGCATCCAGCTGCCGTTGGTTTTCGGCATGTAATTGTATAACCTTATCTTTATAATTTCGGTTTTCTTCTTTAAGGCCTCCATTCTCCTCGTTTAAGCTTGCTAACGCCTGTTCCCGTTTCGCTATACTATCCTCTAACACCAGTAACTGCCTTTCTAGCCTGTTTTTATCGTTTAGCAGATCGGTATAGAGCTGAATATACCGGTCACGGCCCTCCACTACATAGCGAATCCCAGGGAGTTTCTTGATAAAATGTTTAATCAATTCCCAGATCATGCTGATCGCCTCTCTAAACACTACTGCCATCAAACATTCGATTGTTACTCTCCAAACAGCACCATTTCTGCCGTCTTAAGAACGCTGGCATTGTCATATTGGTAAGATTTGAGATCCTCGCGGAACCGCTTAATTTCTTCCGGATGATCCAAGATATATTTCAAACCTTGATAAATACTCTCCTCATTATTTTCAACCAACCATCCATTTTGTCCTTCTATAATTTGTGTCGAAATACTGCCCACATTTGTAGCAACCACAGGCGTTCCAAGTACAAGTGCTTCAAATATAGTATTTGGTAGTCCTTCGTATTTCGATAAAAGTGCAAACACATCGGCATCTTTTATATAGGGATACGGATTGGAGAGTTGCCCAGTCATCTTAACATAACCCCGTAATTTGCTATCAGAGAATAATGCTCTGATTTGTTCAAAGTCTTCTCCTCCCCCGACGATTGTCCAATAAGACCTATATCCTTCCTGAAATAGACGTTGCAAAATTTCAAATAGGCGGTCGTATGCTTTCCAAGTATCTATCCGCCCAACAGAGACAAAAAAAAAAAAAAAAAAAGAGGCAAGCCCGCCGATATAATGGCTGATAAAAATATAATGACTAAAATACATCTGTATTTTCTCCTGCTTTTTTTCTAATTTCATCCACCGCCAAAAGATTCTTATCCACAACTACCTTTTGTGCCAAGTGCGGATAAAGTTTGAGGAATTTATCACGAATTAATGAAGTTAAAACAATAATCTTATCAAAGTTTTTGTATAACTCTGCATCATTTGCCGTAATCTCTTTTGTCCATGAATTTATAGTTTTCCATTCACAATAGTCCGTATGTATCCATTGAACCTTTCTCTCAGCTTTACTTGCCGCAACTAGTTCACGGAATCCAGACCCTTCTGACATGACACAAATTGTTTTATACTGGGAAAATACCTGTGTAAGATGGGGGAGCACCATATTTTGAAAAACTTTTTGATTCCTTCGAAATTTGCTCTCCCAAGTTAATTTTAGCTTATATTTCTTTTCTTCCCTTAAAAGCAACGGATCTAAAAGGCAATCTAACAAACGGCGATTATAAAGCCTGTCCTCCGGAAAATCCTTCCATCCCAGAAATGTTATCCCGGTGAGTTCGCTCCTGACTTGTACTGCCGGAACGGACGATGAGAAAATAGAAATGTCGTAACCCTTTTTTGAGAGCTCACGTATCTGGAGCTTTGTGGCAATATGTGCCCCGCCTGAATAGTTAATGTCGTCAATAATATAGAGGATTTCTTTTCTTGCTTCGAAATTCTGTAGTAGGGAGCCATTAATAAAGGAATCAAACGATGCCAAAATTTCATCTGTGTTATCAAAATTGGGAATACTTTTCCGGATATGCTTGCTAAACCTTCTATCGCATAAAAATTTCTCAATTTGGTCTGCAATTGCTGACGTGCTAAAATTTGTTAAAATACCAGTCTCCCCATCTACAATCTGTTCCAACGCCCCCGATGTCTTTGTGGCAATGACCGGAACTCCCAATATCTTGGCTTCCGTTATCACCATTGACCAGGATTCATAATCCGACAAAACTGTAACCGCATCTGCTTGTGCCATATACTTATATGGATTATCCTTTGCTCCCGTTAAAATAAAGCGGTCCTTTAGCCCCAAGGTGTCTGCCTCGGCTGATAATTCGTCACATCGGGTTTTATCGCTTGTATTGCCAATATTTAGCCAGATAAAGTCAATTCCCCTATCCTTTAAAATTGACATCGCCCGCAGTTGCCTTTGGTGGCTCTTCTCTTTTCTTATGTTTGCGCAGGTTACCACAACTGGAAGCCCACTATTAAAATAGTTTTCTGTAACCGCTTCTTCCGCAAGTTTCTTTATTTGCGGGACATCTGAAATATTATAAATACATGCTGCTTTTTTCTTTATGAAGGGAAACTTTTCCATGCATGAATTCATAGAAGTTTTTGAAACGAAGACATAATTTGCAATTTTTTCATCATATGCAAAGAAAACATCTGGATTAAATGTAACAGCTTTCGTCAAATCGCTATGTATCCATAACGCTTTTCTCTTGGCGCGTACTTTCAGGGCAACAAAAGCAGGCGGCCACCACTCACCAATATGAAAAGCCCAATCATATTCTTTTTCTCTCACATAAAGCAGAGCCATGGAGGGATCATACCGCTTTTCTTCGTCTGTTAAGAGGAAATACGCACGGATTCTGTTAAAAATGGAAATACGCTGCTGCATCTTATAAATATCCAGCACGTGAATCTCACTTGGTACCTTCTCTATCAGGGATACTGCGTTTTCGATTGGGCATTGATTCAGGACTATGAAATCAATTTCATGAGCGCCATCCACATTTATTCGCTTCAGCAAATTGAGCAAAGAAGTTTCTGCGCCACCTTTATAAAATTGATCAATAACAAATAGCAGTTTCATCCAGCTCTCCCTCCACACACTTAGAAATTTATATTTCAAACAGCCCTTCCAACTGCTTTTCAAGCACGCTCTGATATTCCATGCACTTTTCCCGTGTAAAGTCCGTCTTTGGCGGTACATCCTGACAGAAAGCCAGCCCCTGCACAATCCGTCCATACTTCCCATCTAGTTGATCCCTTATTCCCCCTACACCTCGTGCAAGGACCGGCACCCCCAGCACCTTGGCCTCGTCGATGGTCACCGGCGTTCCTTCATAGTCTGACAGCAGCACAAACGCATCGCACTGTTTCATCAGCGGACACGGGTTCTCCAACCTTCCCGTAAATGTAACCTCCCGTTCCACTCTCAGTCGCCTGCTCATTGCCTGCATCTCACCCAGCAGCGGGCCATCTCCTACTAAATACCAGTGAAATTCTACTCCGCGAAGTTTCATCTCCTGCGCAGCCAGCAAAACCAGATCATAGCGCTTCTCCTTCTCCATCCGTCCAACCGTAATCAGATTGCGCTTCGCATGATCCACCTCTATTGCGAACGGCTGCTCACCCAGCACTTGGATGCGGTCGTACTGGATAAAGTTGGGAATTGCCACCGTTCTTTCTTCCAGCTGTGGGAAAAGACGGACAAATTTATCCCGTAACCCTTCGGACAGGCAGACAACGGTGTCAAACCGGCCATATATCACACTGTCTCGCTGCGTGATATGCCTCGTCCATGACGACTGCTCTCTCCAGGCGGCATAGTCGGTATGAATCCATTGGATTTTCCTTGGACCATCCAACCCGGATACCGCCCCGCGCAGCCTGGATGCCTCGCTCACCACGCACACCGCATCGTAACTGTTCAGCAACGGCGGCAGCACTCTTTTCAGCAGCATCTGCGGCAAAACCTGCTCCAGTCCCAAGCGTGCCAAAAGCGCGTATGCCAGCCGCAGTACTTTCCATTTCCAGGAGTACTCCGCCCCCTTAAGAACCTCGCCGCAAGGTGTAGACAAGACCCACAGCCCTTTGCTGTTTCCCAGATCCAGTGTTCGGTATTGTCGGCGCAGTTCTTCATCTGAACACGACTCAATAGAAAAAAGCGATACTTCCGCATGTTCCTGCAAATACTTCATTTGCGCCAGCGCCGCATTCCTTGCTCCACTCAGATAGTTGATGTTGTCAAAAAGATAAACGATCTTTTTTCTGCCTTCCAGAAGCAGCGGCTCCAACTGCTTCCATGTACTTGCTTTGGCTGAGAAGCTTTGCAGATTTGCACGTATCTTCTCCCTGTATTCCGGTTGTTCCAGAAACATCCCGATTCTTTCCGCAATGTCCTCCTCCGAGAAGTCGCACAGCATCCCGCTCTTTCCAGCTTCCACCTGCTCCAGCGCACCGGAAGTACGGGTTGCAATAACCGGAACCCCCAGCGCTTTTGCCTCCGTAATCACCATAGACCATGATTCATGGTCCGACAGCACACATACCGCATCTGCCCTTTTCATAAGAGCATATGGGTTTCCAATTGCCCCCGGCAGCAGGAAGTAATCCTCCAGTCCGGCCTCATGCACCGCAGCTTTGACACGTCCCGCCAGCTCCCAGTTAGCCAATGTGCCAACATTCAGCCAGTAGAACCGCTTTCCCTTCTGAAAAAGGCGGCGCATGACCTGAACCTGCCGCAGATGATTTTTCTCCGTACGGACATTTGCCACAGTGAGCAGGACAGGCAGACCATCCATCGGAAACCACTCCGGTGCAGCCTTCTCCCCCATGCTCCGCAGTTTCTCCTCGTCCAGCAGATTGTGAACCACAATACATCTGCCTTTCAGTACGGGAAACTGTTCTGTTGCGCCTTCCATAGAGCGTTTTGATACAAAGATAAACCGGTCAAAGCATTGCTGATATGAAATGATATCCGGATGCAGGAAAGATGCCTTATCTATATCTGCATGCACCCAGACATATTTCCGCCTCGCTCTTACATATTCCGCCACAAGACGGCTGGAAAACCACTCCCCATAGGAAAAAGCCGCGTCATACGCTTTGTTCCGCAGATATGCCGCCGCCGCCCCGCGAAACATCTGACGGTGCGTCACATTCCTGCAAAGACGGAACCACGCTTTTTTCACAAACGCAGTCCATCCCTCTCCCTCCGACACGTCAACAACCCGTATCCACGCTGGGATGTCCGGGAGCAGGGAGATTGTACCCGGAATATCGATCTGGTCAAACACCAGAAAATCGATCTCATATTGTTCTGGAGAAAGCGTGCGGAATAAATTCAACAGCGCCGTCTCCGCGCCACCCTTGAAAAACTGATTGATGACAAACAGCAGCCGTTTCTTTTCCATTATCCGCTCACATAGGCGGCGCATATCTCCTCCGCCGCGCCAAACGCCTTCATCTCCCCGCGTTCCAGCCACAGCGCTTTTCCACAGATCTGTTTCACCTGTTCGATCGAATGGGATACAAACACCACTGTCGCGCCGGACTGGATCATCTCCTGCATCCGCTGGAAGCTTTTTTCCTGAAATTTGTAATCGCCTACTGCCAGTATTTCGTCAATAATCAAAATGTCGGGTATATTCATCGTAGCAATGGCAAAACCAAGCCTCGCCACCATACCGGAGGAGTAATTCTTGATAGCGGTATCCACAAAATCCTGCAATTCGGAAAAAGCTATGATGTCATCAAACCGCTCTTCCATGTACTCCCGGTTGTACCCTAAAATTGCGCCGTTGAGATAAATATTTTCCCGGGCTGACAAATCTGCATCAAAACCCGCTCCTAATTCAATCAGCGGCGCAATGCTCCCTATTGTCTCCACGCTGCCCTTTGTGGGTTTCAGTATGCCGGAGATGATTTTCAGCAGCGTGCTCTTTCCCGACCCATTCAGCCCGATGATCCCCAACGATTCCCCCTCGCCCAGGGAGAAGGAAATATCTTTTAGTGCCCAGAACTCCTGATAATGCAGTTCCCGGCGGGCGATCTTGATAAAGTATTCTTTGATACTGTCGATCTTCTCGGAGCTCAGGTTGAACAGCATGGAAGCACCGTCCACTTTTATCGCCGTATCCATAACGAGACCCCCTTTTCAAACGAACAGAACAAACTTATCCTGTTTCCGATAGAACACCAGCAGCCCGATCGCCAGCGCAAACAGACCAATCAGTATACACAGCAGGTTCTCTTTCATGCTGGGAAACTGCCCGTTCAGCACCAGCTCCCGCATAAATGTGACATAGTGATACATGGGGTTGAACTGCATGATCCGCATGGCGGTTTCATTCAAGATTTCTACGGGGTAGAAAATCGGTGTGAAATAGGTCCACGCCAGGATAAACACACCATAGAAATGCGCAATGTCCCGAAAATACACCGTCAGCGCCGACAGCAGAATCCCCACGCCCGTTGAAAATAAAAATGTGTAGAAAATAGGGATGGGGATCAAAAGGAGCGTGACGTGGAACGGCGCACCTGTGATAATCATCACGATGAACATGGCAATCAGGGAGAAGCCAAGATTGACCAGCCCGGAGAGAATATTGGAAAAAGGAAACAGATACTTGGGAATATAGACCTTTTTAATGAGGGACGCGTTGGAAATAATAGAATTCAGAGCCGTCGTCGTAGATTCGGAGTTAAAAGAGAACAGCAGCGACCCGGACAGGTAGTAAATCGGGAAATTGGGAATATTCTGCTTAAACAACGTTGAAAAGACGATGGTGATGACCACCATCATCAGCAGGGGGTTGAGCACCGTCCATACCAGCCCCAGAACGGAGTGCCGGTAGCGGACCTTGATGTCCCGGACCACCAGCTCCCTCAGGAGTGGTGTAAAACGCCTGAACGCGTCAATTTTTTCATGTATGTAAACTGTTCCTCTCTGTACTGCCATGCGTATATCCTTCTTCCTGTTTCCGCCATTGCAGGCGTTTCACCTGTTTTAGCAGGCTATGGGGGATCATGCACATTACTATGGGCTTGCACAGATAAACATAATCCCACAGCGGCGCCGCCATCCGGCGAAGGCCATGTAACCGGACCAGGACCTCATACCAGCGCGTCCGCAAAGTATGCCGCCGGTAAGCTTCCGGCGGTTCATAGACATAATAGAGATACTCCTGAAGATTTTTCCCGATCACACCCAGACCGGCAAGACGCATAACCAGATCATAGTCTTCTGTGCGCCTTGTCTCAGGGGAAACA
>OFFH01001303.1_pt1 | contig 13113 bp, 6 predicted proteins | sample 1521341 | NCBI WGS metagenome assembly OFFH01 (sample SAMEA3504108, study PRJEB24116) | mouse gut metagenome | biome: mouse gut; feature: mouse-associated habitat; material: faeces | place: Denmark | collected 2011 | reverse complement strand
ATCTCCAGCCTGTATTATATTGAGGAAGGTCTGCTGCGCACGTTCCGCACTTCGGAAGGGGGCGAACGCAAGACGCTTCACGTGGTCGGACGAGGTTATTTCATCTATGAAAGCTATTTCTTTTCCCGGCGTCCGGTACAAATCGACTGTGACGCCATCCGTGATCTGACTCTGATCCGTTTTGACCGTGCCACAGCCGGCCTTCTGATGCGGCAGGACGCCTTGTTCGCCAAGCGGCTGATGTGTAGCGTGGCGTTGAAAATGCATCTTATGGGATCCGATCTGGTGAGCATCGCCTATGAAACGCCCCTGACCCGTCTCAAGCTGTGCATCGCCTCCCTGGCCAACGCTGAAGGAGAGCATGCCAACAACGCAGACTCAAGGGAACTCGTCGTCTCCCAGATGGAACTTGCGGAACTTGTCGGCCGGGGTGAAGCAGATGGGGCACTTCTCGAAGTCGTCGCCCTTGTGGATGTAGCCGCAGATGGGGCACAGGTAGTAGGCCTCGTCGGTGGGGGCGTCGATGTTGTTGTAGGCGTCCATGTACAGCTCGGCGTGCACGGCCTCGGCCAGCTTGGCGCGGGTGAACACCATCTCGGGCTTCTTTATTTCCGTAAAGCTGCCGCAGGTCTTGATAATGCCCATCACGAAGAACAGCACCAGCAGGGCACAGCCGATGGCCTGGAGCGCGCCGTTGATGCCGGTGATCACCGTCCAGATGTCGCCGCCTTTGAAGCTCTGCGGGGTCTGCGTCAGCAGGGCCCATATCTCGGACAATTTGCCGTTCCAGTCTGTCAGCGCGTTTTCCAGGATATTGACGATCCAGTTGTCGCTAATAGTCATTCACCCCCATAGGGGAAATGTGTCTCACGGCGAGACACATTTCCCCGGTTGATATTGGCCCGCCTCACAGCGCGCCGATGGTGGACAAAATCTCCTTGCTGAAGGCTATGATCAGCCCGCCGAACACGCACAGCATACCCTGGCTGCGCTGGCTGGCGTCGTGGGACTGGATGCTCATGCCGAGCTGGACGATGCCCCAGCCCAGGATGATCACGCCGATGGCCTTGATGCAGGAGAAAAGTAGGGTAAGCGCCCAGCGCCTTACCGCATTACTGCGGCAGGTTTCCAAACGCTCCCCTCCGAACCGTACTTACACATCTCTGCGTATACGGCTCTCCAGAAATCAGTCTAATTTTCCTGCGTGCAACAGGTCATGGCAAGACACGCACAATGCCATTGTTTTTCTCTTACGTCCAATCATGGCACGTTCCCATGCGGCCTTGCCCTTCAAATTTTTGAGTTTTCTAACATGATGAATCTCCAAATCCACATCTTCTGCACCGCACCATTCGCACTTTTTGGCTTTCAGTCTCGTGATAAGGCTGTTGGCACTTGTACGGAAATACTGGTTTGGCATGGAATCAAAGTTACCAGCTGCAGGCATCTCTACATGGCGGAACCCTTGGTTGTAGAACAACAATGTCGTCCTTCCCTTTTTTGTCTGGTACTTGACGCCAAAATCCTTACCAATGCGGTACTTATCTCTGATTTCCCCAATATGCGCCTGGTATTTTGCTCCAAATGTCTTGAACATACTGAATTTCATCACATAGTTAAAATTGTTCAGCACCGAAACATTGTTGGCAATTTTATAATAATTGTACAGACCACGAATTTCCGCGTTGTACTGTTTCAGGATTTCAAGGTCATCGAGGTGTATCAGATGGTTTCTGTGGATGGGTTCCCAAACTTCTTTGTTCCCGTTGTGTGTATCGTAGTGGATTTTGAGTGCGCCGTATGACATCAGCCGCCTTAACCATTTTTCCTTTGGAACATAAAGCATGATTCGCCCACTCTTGGAGCGGCGGGTGAATCCCCTTGCGTCCTTTTTGGGCGTAACCGTTTTGCAGGAGAAAATCTCATAACTGAGAAACTGTGCCTTGTCCTTTGAATGGGTTATCAGCGTTTTTTCTTCCGACAGGTCAAGGTGAAGGGTGTTTTTCAGAAATACACCCACATCATGCTTTAAGGTTTCTGCCTCCTGCTTGGAACCAATGACGCCGATCAGGAAATCATCCGCGTAGCGAACGTACACAACCCGGCGATAGGATTCATCCATCGGGTCGCCGCACTCCAGGCTCATCATCTGCTTGCGGGCTTGTTTCATTTCCTCTCTGGCAGTCATTTTCTGCTCATCTGTCAGTCTGTCCCACTTGTCCTTGCTGTATTTCCGCTGTTTGAGATATAGAAAATGCCCTAATTTACTCTGATAAGCCTTACTGCGCCTGCGGCATTTCCCTGTGTTAAAGCATTTGGCATATTTATCCATAAAAGTGTCCAATTCGTTCAAGTAGATGTTCGCAAGGATTGGGCTGATAATAGAACCCTGTGGGGTGCCGGAATAAGTATTGTGGTAAACCCAGTTTTCCATATATCCAGCTTTCAGGAATTTCCAAATCAGGCCGATAAAATGCTCATCTTTGATTCTTCTGCGGAGAATATCAACAAGAACGTGGTGGTCAACATTGTCAAAGCAACCTTTGATGTCACCCTCAACGAACCATTTCACCCCTGTAAATCTCTTTTTTACCTCTAAAAGTGCCGTGTGACAGCTCCTGTGCGGTCGGAATCCATGGGAGTGGGTAGAGAAGGTATCCTCGTAAATGCTTTCCAGTATCATTCGGATAACTTCCTGCAACAGCTTATCGTTGAAAGAGGGAATACCCAGAGGACGCTTCTTCTGCGGATTGCCCTGTTTGTCAATGTAAGTTCTGCGGGCGGGATGCGGTTTGTAGCTGAAATCTTTCAGTGACGCAATTAGCGTATCAATTCGTTTGGTACTCATTCCATCGATTGTCAACCCGTCTGTCCCCGCTGTGAGATTGCCTTCCTTAGCATAAATGTTCTGGTAAGCAAGCAGGTAAAATTCTGGGTTGTACAGGTTGCGATATAACCGCTCATAGCGATATTCGCAGTTGCACGCTTTGGATTTTAGGCTTTCCAATACATTTATGGGACTTCTCATAATGCCTCACGCACCTTTCCTCAATCTGTATTGGGTGATTTCCTGCCGCCCTTCGCCATGTGCAAAGCTTTCCCTTGCTCGGACTACTACGGCGGCTCCGTTGCCATGCCGGATTTTCAGGCTCTACAGCCATAGCCTTTTATGGCGTTCCGGTTTAGGCAATCCCCGTTTAGGTTTACTGGACATGGCTCGTTGTGATGTCGGAGTGGGGTTTTCGTCCTTTTCCGCTTACTGCGGTTGGTCGCCACGAGTATAGTGCAACAGGTCACTTCATTTTACCTGTTGCCGTGGCGCACAGCTTTTCAACCATCCTTCGCTGCCGGCTCTCGCTATGCCCCCTCGGACTGCCCATCAAGCAGTTTAGCTTTCACCCTCATTCACAACATTTCATCTTGCCGTTCAGTCGTGGGTAGATGGCTTCCCCAACTTACGACGTTCCCAATATGCTACACTCCCCGTCAGGTTTCCCATCAGGATAAATTGGGTGATGACGGTGCGGCGCTTCTGCGCCGGTTATACTTTTACACCGCCGCCTTGCCAAAGGCGGAATCCTACATAAACCCGCACGACAGATTTTGGGATTATCTGCCGCTTACGGGCGCACTGAAGTCGGACAGATTGTTGACGATGGACAGCGGATCGCTGCCGCCGCCGGGTGCGGCGAAGGCCGGAAGGGTGAACAGGGCCAGGGACAGCACCAGGGCCGTCCACGCCGTCATACAGCGGCGGGCCTTGGCGCGGGAACGGGTCAGGTCGTGGTTGTTATTGCGGTCATTTTTCATGGTCAGATTCCTCCAATTCGTCGATGATTTCGGTTTCGTCAAGGGATGTAAACTCAAAGTCCAGGTCGCCCGCGTCATAGAGACACTTGGCGTTGTGGATGTAGGGAATGGCCCCGCCGTCCCCGGTGTACTTGAGGTTGGGGTGCCGTTCCAGGTCGTACTTGGCGTCCATCACCGGGGCCTCCCCCCGGATCAGGATGATGGAAAGCCGGTTGTCCAGCATACGCACCTCATCGGGCGTCAAGAGCTCACGGCCCGCCTGTTGAAAATTCTGGCTGTAGGAACCGTTGCGCCCCTTGCTCTGGCTGCTGGTCTGGGTCTGGATCGTTTCCTTCCCCAAAAGCTCGGAAACGTATTTATGGGTCGATTGCTCGTTCCCGCCCAGATAGATGAAGCTGTCCGCGTTGCCGATGATGCCCTCCCAGTCGTCTTTGAACAGGGCCTTTAATTGTGAAATGTTCTGTAGTATAATGGTGGCCATGATGTTGCGGGAGCGCATGGTGGCTTGGAGCCGGGCATAGCCGTCCGGCAAAGCTACGTTGGCGAACTCGTCAAACATCAGCCGGACCGGGACGGGCAGGGCGCCGCCGTGCACCTTGTCCGCCTGATAGTAGAGCTCCTGGAACGCCTGGGTATAGAGCATACCCACCAGGAAATTCAGCGAGGCGTCGTTGCTGTCCGGGATGATGCAGAACACCGCCTGTTTCCGCTCCCCCAGCTTGTCCAGCTCCATGGTGTCCCGGCTGGTGATCCGCTGTACCTCGGGCAAGGTGAAGGGGGCCAGACGGACGGAGGCGGTGATCAAAATGCTCATGGCCGTCTCGCTGGGGGCCTGCTTGAACACCTTGTACTGGCGCAGGGCGATATGGTTCGGGTTTTCTTCCTCCAACGCCTCAAACAGCAGGTCCAGGGGCGATTGGTAGTCCCCGTCCCCCTCCTTGGCCGCCCCGTATTCCAGCATGGTCAACATCATTTCCATGGTCTGTTCCTCGGGCGGAGCCTCATGGAGAAGGTACAGCATGAGGGCGGAGTCCAGGGCAATTTCGCTTTTCTCCCAAAACGGGTCATTGTTGCTGGCGTTCTTGGGGGTGGTGTTGCGGATCAGGTTATGCACCAGCTTCATGGCGTCCTTGTCGTCCCGGATATAGGGGAAGGGGTTAAAGGCGTCGGAGTTGGCCGGGTCGATCAGGTCAAACACTTTAATGATATAACCCTTTTGAATGAGCAGCGGAGCCACGGCCCGCAGCATTTCTCCCTTGGGATCAGTCACAAGAAAACTGCAATTCGCCTGCATGAGATTGGGCTTGCAAAAAAAGCGGGTCTTGCCCGCGCCGGAGCCGCCGATCACGATTTGCAGGAGATTTCGCCGGTGCTTTTTCCCGTTGAGCCCCATGCGGACATTCTGCGTGAGGATGGTATTTTTCATGGGGTCTTTATCCCGGTACTTGGCGCAGAGCTGCCGGGGGCTGCCCCAGCGGGCGGAGCCGTGCTCCTCGCCGGGGCGCCGGTTCTCCTTGGTGGAGAGGTACAGCGCGGCGGCCCCGCCATACAGGAACAGTCCGATCAACATGAATTTCGGGGTATGGGCCGTCCAGCCGATGGCAAAGGGGCGCTCCACCAAAACGGTGAAACGCCCCAGCAGGTCAAAGATGTTCATGCCGTCCTCGTAGGCGTAGGCCATAATTGCCGCCGCCCACAGGACCGGAACCGTCAGCAGCGCCCACGGGAGGATGCCGCTCTCTTGCTGTTTCTTCATAGGCCCGCCCTACCTTTCCGGCTGGCTCGGTTTTTCCTGCCGGGCAGGCCGGGGCCGCTGCCGGACCGGGAGTATGGGCACAGCCAGCTCATGGAACACAGACGCCCGCAGGCGCTCCGCCTCCTCCTGTGTTGCGCCGCCCTGGGTGATAGTGGCGCTGGGGAGATTTTGGATGCCGCTGGCGGCTACCCTGCCGTAGCTGCTGCCATCCAGCACAGCCCCCAGGAAGTCCACGCGGTCCAGCGTGCAGTCCAGCGTCAGGCAGGATTTCAGCCGGGCCTCCTGGAAGGAGACGGAGACAAGGGTACTGTCCCGGAAATGGGAGTGTGCGATGCTGGCCCCGGTGAAGTTGACCATCCGGAGCAGTGCGGAGTGAAAATCGGTATCATCAAGGGTGGCGTTGTCAAAGACCGCGCCCCGGATGCCGCAGACGGAAAACTGGCAGCTCTGAAATTGTGAAAAAGAGCAGTCCACATTGTCGGGCATACAGTAGATGGTCACATGGTCAAAGTAGGACTCTGTGAAAAAGTCCGGGGGAAAACCATGCTCCGCCGCATGGTCGAACAGGGGCTGGCTGATGATCTTCAAGGGCCGCTTGGGGTCAAAGTCCCACATCTCATAGTGGTATTCCTGTGCGCCCGTCAGGGTATAACGCCGTGCGCGGTTTGATTTTTGAACACAGAACGCCTCCACATCCCGCCTGATTTTTTCTACCTGCCCGGCCTCTCCGCCGCACGTCTGCGCTAAAAGCGAATAGAGCATATCAAGGGATAATTCGGAACGGTCCTGTAAAATATCATTGGTCTCCCGGATGGTCTGTACCCAGTTCGCGCCGTTGTACTGCGTCGGGTCAGCCCGTTCCAGCATATCAGCGATACTCTGGCTGATTGCAAGGCCGCTGCGGACCGCTTGGAAATGAGCCATAAAATTTCCTCCTTTCTGGCATATTGGTTACTTTTTGCGAGAGTGCGAAAAATGTCGGGAAACGCGTCTCAAGTTGAGACGCATTTCCGACAAGGAAAAATTAGTAGCCGGTCTTGGGCAGGGGCGTGGGCTTTCCGTACACAGTCGTCACCCAGCGGGACACGGCCTGTACCCATACGCCGTCATGGGTTCCGCCCACGTCGGCCACATTCACAAAGCTGCTGCCGGGGGTCAGGCCGGACACGGCCTTACAGTGGAGCATGGGGGCCTCCACCTGGCTAAAGCCTCCGGGGACCTGCCCGAACACGAACATGATTTCGGTGACGCGCTCATTGGCCGCAAGGCCCAGGGCTGTGGGGGACGCCGCCAGTGTGTAATTCCGACTGGTGCTGAGACTGTCGGCCAGGGTGCGGTAGTCTCCGGTGTTGTTCACCTTATAGACGATCTTATAGGTTCCGGGGAAATTGTAGGTCCCGGTGACTACCTTATCCAGCCGGACGGCGGCGGGCAGGGTGTCGCGCCAGTAGAACGACTGGAGCATGACGTTGCTGGTGTTGCCGATCCGGGAGAACACATAGCGGACAGGCTGGCCGCTGGTGGCCTCCTTGGGGCCGGTCTTTTCGATGGAAACGCCGGTGGACAGGCTCTTATTGGTGATTTCCAGCTTGACGATCTGGCCGCTGTACTCCAACACGGCGGTATAGGTTTCCGAGGACGCGCCGTAGTTGGCCGGAGCCTTTGTCTCCCGGATGGTGTAGCGGCCCAGGGGGAGTTGCTTGGAGGACGCGAGGCCGTTGGCCCCGGTTACAATGGTGTCCACCTTGTTCCCGTTGCGCTCGTTGTAAATCTCAAAGGTGGCCCCCTCCAGCAGCGTACCGGCGGGCAGGCCATTGGTGGGGTTGTAGTCGGCGGACTTCTTCACAATCTGGATTTGTCCCCGGACTGCGGTATTAGGCCAGGTAATGGTGGTACAGCCGCCGTACTGAACGTAAATCGTTTTGGGCTGGGTGTCCAGAATATAGCCGTCCGCACATTCAATTTCCCGGATGGTGTACTTGCCGTCCGCGAGACCCTGGTCGATATACACATAACCCTCGTTATCGCTCTGATAGGTCCCCACGGGGTTCCCCTTAGCGTCGGAGAGCAGGAACGTCACGCCGTAGATGCCCTCGCCGGTGAGACTGTCCACCTTATGAATAAGGGCGCTGCCGGTCTGCCGGTTGGTGATCTCCAGTGTAGCCGTGCCGCCGTCCTTTACCTCAATCTGATGAGGTGTGTCGTCCAACTGATAGCCCTTGGCGGCTTTCAGCTCCACCACCTGATACCAGCCCTTTTCGGCTTCGGGCAGATTGATAACGCCGTTTTTGTCGGTGGTGTAGGTGCCCACAATCTCCCCGTTGAGCTTGCGGACTTCAAACTGGACGCCCTTAATGCGCTCCCCGGTTTCCTCGTCCTTTTTGATGATGGTCAAACCGCCGATTTTGGTATTATACACGGTGATGGTCTGCGTGTCGCTGGCGTTTACCTTGACGGTCTGCGTCCTGGTTCCTTCGTCCATGACGTAACCGGGCAGGGGCTTGGTTTCGGTGATGACCAGCGTGCCCACCACGCCGGAAATGCGGATTTCGCCGTTGGCGTCGGTCTTATACAGGCCCTTGCTGGACAGGTGGCCGTAGTCGTCGTCCAGGTAGGAGCCGTCCGAGTAGGTGATCTGGAACTCCACCCCGGCCAGCGGCTCCCCGGTCTGCTTGTCCAGCTTCTTCACCACGATGCAGCCCTGCTTCTGATTGTAAAAGCGGAGGGTCTGCGCCTCGCCCACCTTGATTTTGATGGACTTGGGCGTGGTGTCGAGGACATAGCCCTCCAATGTCTTGATTTCCTTGGCGGTAATGGTCACGCCGGGTTCCAGGCCCTCAATCACAATGCGGCCATTCTCGTCGGTGATATACTCGCCGTTGGAGCTGCCTACCACCTGACCATTGGACTCCGTTACCAGGAAAGTTACCCCTTTCAGCGGGTCCGTGGTCCCGGTGACATACTTCTCAATGACCAGCCGGGTCTTGGGGTCGTTCTCAAACGTCAAATCGTTGCCGCCGCCAGTCCCGCCGTTGTTCCCGGTATTGCCGCCGCCCGAACTGCCTCCCGTGCCGCTGGTGACACTGTTGGAGCCGTTGCGGACAATGATGGTCTGCGGGGTGGTGTTCAGCACGTATCCGCTGGGGACTTTGGTTTCTGTGACCACAACGGTACTGCCAGGAATGAGGCCGGATACGGTCACAGTACCGTCCTTGCCGGTGGTGTAGCGGCCCAGCACGGTCCCGTTGCCGTCCTTCACGGTAAATTCCGTGCCAGGAACGGGCTTGCCCGTCACGGAGTCCAGCTTGGTCAGGGTCAAACTGCAAAGCGGCTCATTGAGAAACACAAGGGTCTGCGTGTCCTCCGGGTTGACGGTGACGGTCTGCGTCTGCGTGGACTGGTCGATCACGTACCCAGGGGCCGCCTTGACCTCCTTGGCAACGATGGTGCCGGTCACTCCAGAAATACGGATTTCCCCTTTATCATCCGTCGTGTAGAGGCCGTTGCTGGACAGATGGCCGTTGTCATTATCAACGAAGCCACCGTTGGCATAGGTCAGTTGGAACTGCGCTCCCGCAATCAGGTTACCGGACACGCTGTCCTTTTTCTGGAGAACGAGGGTGCCCGCCCTTCGATTCCAGAAGGTCAACCGCTGTACTGCGCCGCCCTTAATCAGAATATCCTGGGGAGTGCCATCAAGAACAAAGCCGTCCACCGTCTTGATTTCACGGGCCTTGACGGTCGTTCCGGGCTCAATGCCGCTCAGCACGATTTCGCCGGCGTGGTCCGTATAATAGACCCCGTCATCAGGGCCGACTGCCGCTCCGGAGCCGTCCACGACCTTGAAGGCCACGCCAGCCAGAGGCTCGTTGGCGGTCCCCTCAATGTACTTGTGGATCGTGAGGTTTACGGTAGGATCATTCTCGAAGGTCAGGTCGTTTCCATTGCCAGTATTGGTGTTTCCTCCTGCGGGTCCGCCGCTGCTCACGGTGTTGGAGCCATTTTTCACGATGATGGTCTGAGGCGTGGTGTTCAAGACATAGCCATACGGCACCTTGGTCTCGGACACCACCACGGTGCTGCCCGGTACGAGGCCGGTGACCGTCACAGTGCCATCCTTGCCGGTGGTGTAGCTGCCCAGAAGATTGCCGTTGCCGTCTTTCACCGCGAACACCGTACCCGGCACAGGCTTGCCGGTGACGGAGTCCAGCTTGGTCAGCGTCAGGCTGCACAGGGGGTCGTTCAGGAAGGTCAGGGTCTGGGTATCCAGGGGGTTCACCGTGACGGTCTGGGTCTGGGTACTCTGGTCGATGACGTAGCCGGGGGCGGGGTTGACCTCCTTGGCCACCACGGTGCCGGTGATGCCGCTGATGCGGATCTCGCCCTTGTCATCGGTGGTATAGAGACCATTGCTGCTGAGATGTCCGTTGTCATTGTCCACATACCCGCCGTTGGCGTAGGTGAGCTGGAACTGCGCGCCCGCGATGAGAGCGCCGGTCACGCTGTCTTTCTTTTGGATGACCAGGGTCCCGGCCCGCTTGTTCCAGAACGTCAACTGCTGCACATGGCCCGCCTCGATCTTGATGTCCTGGGGAGTGCCATCGAGGACGTACCCTTCCACGGTCTTGACCTCGCGGGCAATGACCACGGTGCCGGGTTCAATGCCCGTCAGAACAATTTCACCGGATTTGTCAGTGTAGTAGAGGCCGTCATCCGGGCCAACAGCGGCTCCGGCTCCGTCCACCACCCGGAAGGCCACGCCGGACAGAGGTTCATTTTCCGTCCCCTCAATAAATTTGCGAATAATCAGGGTCGTGGTGGGGGTGTTGTAAAAATTGATGGTCTGGGTGTCGTTGGGATTTACCACGAGAGTCTGGGTTTTGGTGTTGGGATCGATGCGGTAGCCGGGGATGCTCTCCAGCTCCGTCACCACGATGGAGCCGGTGACGCCAGAGAGGATGATCTGGCCGTTGCGGTCGGTGTAGTAGATCCCGTTGGAGGACATCTGCCCGTTCTTGTTGTCCACCACCTGTCCGTTGGCGTACTTGATCTGGAACTTCACGCCCTCCAGAGGAGTGTTGTCAACGGAACTGAGCTTATTGATGATCAGGTTGCCGAGGGGCTGGTTGAACACCTCCAGCGTATAGGTCTGGTGGTCTTTCACCTCCACGGCGTGGGGCGTATCGTCCAAAAGATAGCCGGGCTTGGCCTGTACCTCCCGCACGATGTAGCTGCCGGGTTCCAGGCCGGGCAGGGAGATAAAGCCCCGCTCATCGGTGCGGAACTCGCCGTTGGAGCTGCCCACTACGGTCCCGTCCGTCCGGGTGATCTTGAAGATCACATCGGTCAGCGGCTCCTTTGTGGCGGAGTCCATTTTCTTCACCAGGAGTCCGCCCTTGGGAGTATTGGTGACCACAACGGTCTGGGTGTCGCCGTTGGCTCCGATCACCACATTGGTGCTGGGAGCGTCCATGATATAGCCGTCCGGCGCCTTGGTCTCCGTCAGCACATAGGCCCCCGGCGCCAGATTGGTGATTCGGATCTCGCCGTTGGGGTCGGTGGTGAACAGGCCGTTCTGCGTGAGGGTGCTGCTGCCAATGACACCATCCAGGCCGACTTCACACCCTGCGGCGGTAGTCACACGGAACTCCGCACCGGGGAGGGGCTGGCCGGTGACGCTGTCACGCTTCTGAACGATCAGCTGTCCTTTCGGCTGGTTTTTAAAGGTGAGGGATACCGTTTTGCCCGCCTTGATCTGAATCGTCTGACTCTGGGTATCAATCAAAAAACCGGCAGGGGCGCGGGTCTCGGTGACCACCACACTCTTGCCGGGCTTCAGACCCTCAATGCGGATCTCTCCGTTTTCGTCTGTCCTGTAGATGCCGTTGCCGTCACCGATGAGGGTCCCGTCGGCGTACATCACCTTAAACTCGGCGTCCTGAAGGGTGACAGAGGGGTTGACAGAGCAGACCTTACGGATGAGCAGGATGCCGTCCGGGGCGTTGTCAAAGGAGACGGTGACCACGTTCTGCTCACCCTTATCCGAGATGTAGACGGTCTCGGAGGAGTTGATGATGGAGTAGCCGTCCGCGGGGCTGATTTCCTCAACAATATAGGTCCCCTGGGTCAGCCCGGTCCAGATGCAGGTTCCGTTCTTCCCTGTGGTTTTCTGCCCGATCACGGTGCCGCCAGTACCGGAAGTGCCGCCCAGGAAGCGAAGCTGGAAGGTGCAGCCGGGAAGGGCCTCATGGGTCACGCTGTCGTATTTCTCCACCACAATGGCGTTTAACGGCTCATTGAAAAAAGTCAGGGTTTTGCTCTCGCCGCCATGGAGGATCACCTTCTGAGTGAGGGGTTCCTTCATCTGGAAACCGGGAGCAGGCTCCACCTCGGTGACGGTGTATTCTCCGGGGTACAGCTTCTTTCCTTTCTCGTGGAGCTTGATCTGGCCGCTGGCGTCGGTGACGAAGATACCGAAGTCCATGGAGGCGGGAGCGCCCGCGGCTTCACCGTTGGACGTATAAGTCACACGGAACTTGGCCCCCTCAATGGGAGCGCCAGCCACGCTGTCCTCCTTGAAGATGGTCAGCTCCGGGGTCTTGTGGTTGCGGAACACCACCGTCTTTTCATCGCCGGGGTTCAGGGAGATGGTCTGCACCCGGTCGGCGTCCTTGTCCGGCAGGTAGTAGGGGGCGGGGACGGACTTCTCCGTGATGCGGTAGGTTCCGGGGTCAACACGCAGAGCCACTGTGCCGTCCGCGCCGGTGGTCCAGTCATCCTTGTAGTCGCTGTCGATCCCCTCCACGGTGAGGACGGTGCCGGGGACAGGCACTCCGGTATCGGCGTCAATCTTGGAGAGGGTCAGCAGGGGCTTCTTGCTGTTTTTGAAGATCAGGGTCTTTTCATCGCCGCCGTTCAGAGAGATGGTCTGGGTCCGGTCGGCCTCGTCCTCCGGCAGACAGTAGGGGGTGGGAACAGATTTCTCCGTTACCCGGTAGCTGCCGGGGACAACACGCAGAGTGGCGAAGCCGTCCGCCTCGGTGGTCACATCGTGGCGGTAATCGCTGTCGATACCCTCCACGGTGAACACGGTGCCGGGGATGGGGGTGTTGGTCCCCTGCTCTACCTTGGAGATCTTCAAAACAGGCTGTTTCAGGTTGTCAAAGATCAGCTCCCGGTCCTCGCCGGGGCCGAGGTAGATGGTCTGCGAGGGTTCCTCTCCTACAACGTAGGGATCGGGGACGGACTTCTCGACCACTTCGTAGCTGTCCACGGGGATATTGGTCAGGACGGCCCTGCCGTCTGCGCCGGTGGTCACATCATCGTGATAGTGGAAATGGATGCCCTTGATCTCAAAGACGGTACCGGGAATGACCTCCTTGGTCTGGGCGTCCCGCTTGAGGATGGTGAGGCTGGGGAGCCGCTTGTCCGTCGCCGTCACGGTGACAGTGCCGCCCCCGTTGATGGTGGCCTGATCCACATGGGCGATGACCGGCTCGGTGAGTGTGGCATAGGGGGCAGGTGCGGACACCTCCACAAAGGCGTAC
>OFFH01001298.1_pt1 | contig 13156 bp, 10 predicted proteins | sample 1521341 | NCBI WGS metagenome assembly OFFH01 (sample SAMEA3504108, study PRJEB24116) | mouse gut metagenome | biome: mouse gut; feature: mouse-associated habitat; material: faeces | place: Denmark | collected 2011 | reverse complement strand
GCAATGGAAGGAGGAAGCCATGCCGATACATTTCAGAGATTCTCCGCTCAAGGAGCCTTTTACATTCGAATCTATAGGAGATCATTGGAGCCAGGATCCTGTGATGCGTCCGAGAGGATACCCGCTCTATCACTATCTGCAGACGGAGAAGGGACAGGGGACGGTCCGGGTACAAGAGAAGCGGTATGTCCTGGGGGAAGGGGAGGGGATACTGATCGCTCCCTTCATCCGCCATTCCTATGAAAAGGATACGTCAGAGTGGATGACGGCGTTCGCCACATTCACAGGGACGATCGACGGAAGCATCGCAAAGATGGCGGGGAGCAGACAGGTGATACTGGTAGGAAAGGAACAGGGACGGCAGATCGGGGAGATGATCCATGATATCATGAACGGCTGGGAGACTCTTGCGGCAAAACCGTGGGAGCTCTCTGTCAGGTGCTATTGCCTGCTGATGAATCTTGCTGACAGTATCTATACCCAGAGCCTTACGGATGATCCGCTGTATCTGCGGTATGTGGAGCCTGTGATGAGAGAGATTGAAACACATTATGACCGTGAGCTTACCGTACAGGGCTTAAGCGGGAAGGTCTATGTCACGCCGCAGTATCTGTCGCGCCTGTTCCGGCGGTTCCTGGGATATTCGGTCTATGAGTATCTGACCGTCTACAGGATCAACCGGGCAAGGGAGTTCCTGGTATTGAACCCGCAGATGGAGATCCGGCAGGTGGCAGGGAAGATCGGATTCTCCGATACCAGCCACTTTATCGCGATGTTTAAGAAGATGACTGGGCTTACGCCCTTAGAGTTCAGGAAACTGAATTAGAGCGTATCTGAACTGGCGTTTGTTGCGGGAACTGCCTTTCAAAACGCTGCAGGGTATGTTATAATAGAGAACATGTTTAGGATAAAAAGGAGTAAATGCATATGGATTTGATCACGATCAAGGAGTTATACAAGAACAAAGAAAAGTATTTGGATCAGAAGATCACGGTAGGAGGATGGGTGCGCAGCGTCCGGGATTCAAAGACATTTGGTTTTATCGTAGTGAACGACGGGACATTCTTTGAGCCCCTGCAGATCGTCTATCATGATAAGATGGATAATTTCGCGGAAGTTTCCAGAACGAATGTGGGGGCGGCGGTCATAGTGACCGGAACGCTGGTGGCGACGCCCCAGGCAAAGCAGCCTTTTGAGATACAGGCGGATACAGTGGAGGTAGAAGGGGCGTCCGCGCCGGATTATCCGCTGCAGAAGAAGCGGCACAGCTTCGAATATCTGAGGACGATCTCACATCTCAGGCCCAGGACGAACACCTTCCAGGCAGTATTCCGGGTTCGGTCCCTGGCGGCTTATGCATTCCACAGATTCTTCCAGGAGAGGGGCTTCATCTATGTGCATACGCCGCTGATCACAGGCAGCGACTGTGAAGGGGCGGGAGAGATGTTCCGGGTGACCACGCTTGATCCGGAAGAGCCGCCGAAGACAGAAGACGGGCATGTGGACTATACACAGGATTTCTTCGGAAAAGAGACGAGCCTTACGGTGAGCGGCCAGCTCAATGCAGAGACTTATGCGCAGGCATTCCGTAATGTCTATACTTTCGGTCCTACGTTCCGTGCGGAGAATTCCAACACCACCAGGCATGCGGCGGAGTTCTGGATGATCGAGCCGGAGATGGCCTTTGCCGACCTGGGCGACTATATGGACAACGCCGAGGCCATGATTAAGTATGTTATCACCACCGTACTGGAAAAGTGTCCCGACGAGATCGCCTTCTTCAACTCCTTTGTGGACAAGGGCCTCAAGGAGCGGCTGGAGCACGTGGCCTCCTCCGACTTCGGCCGGGTGAGCTACACCGAGGCGGTGGAGCTGCTGAAAAAGAACAACGACAAGTTCGACTACAAGGTGGAGTGGGGCTGCGACCTCCAGACCGAGCACGAGCGCTACCTCACCGAGCAGGTGTATAAGCGCCCGGTGTTCGTCACCGACTACCCCAAGGAGATCAAGGCCTTCTATATGCGCCTCAACGACGACGGGAAGACCGTGGCCGCCACCGACTGTCTGGTGCCCGGCATCGGCGAGATCATCGGCGGCAGCCAGCGTGAGGACAGTCTGGAACTTCTGGAACAGAGGATGGAAGAACTGGGGCTGCGGAAAGAAGATTACGGGTTCTATCTGGATCTGCGCAGGTACGGTTCCGTAAGGCATGCGGGCTTCGGACTCGGTTTTGAGAGATGCGTCATGTACCTGACCGGAATGGGAAATATCCGGGATGTGGTGCCTTTTCCCAGAACCGTGAAAAACTGCGAACTGTAACAGTCCGGTGACGCCCGCTCCTTATAGTTTACAATTTCTTAATATTTATGGGGATGAAAAAAAACGGAAAATGTGCTATGCTTAAACACATGAAGAATAAATATAAAAAAACAGTGAATTTCATATTAGCCGTATGTCTGCTGGCAGTGCTGGTCTGTCAGGAGGGCCTGGGGCCGCTGACGGCCCGGGCTTCCAGCATATCCGATATTGAGGGCCAGATCAATCAGCGCACATCCCTTTTGGACAGTATTACGAACCAGATTGTGGAACTGGAGAGCGAGCAGGATATTCTGCAGGAGCAGATTGATGACCTGAACGCAGAGATTGTCAATACCATGGCCAGTATCGGCCTGAAGGAGGATGAGATTGCCGCCAAGGAAGGTGAGATCGCCGTCAAGGAAGGTGAGATCGCCGAGAAGGAGGAGCAGATTGTCCAGAAAAAGAACCAGATAGACGAGACGGAGGAAGAATATCAGGCCGCCGCTGCCCGGGAGGAGACCCAGAGGGAGAATATGGCGGTATGTGCCCGCCTGATCTATGAGAGAGGGGAAGACTCTTACTTCAGCGCTTTGCTGGAGGGAAAGGGGCTTTCGGATATTCTGAACCAGATGGACCGTATTGAGAAGGTGCACGATTATGAATCTTCCGTGCTGGCAGATTATATACAGGTCAAGAACGAGGTCCATGATCTGTGGATCCGGCTGGAGGAGGAGAAAGAGGAGCTGGAGGCCCACAGAAAGCAGCTGGAGTCGGACAAACAGCAGCTGGAGTCGGACAAACAGCAGCTGGAAGCGGACAGGGCGGAACTGAGCAGCCAGAAAGCCAGCCTGGATTCCATGCTGGCCAAAAAGAAACAGGAATCTGCCAATTATGCGGCAGAGATCAAGAAGGCGAGACAGGATGCGGCGGTGGCAAAGAAGCTCCTCCAGCAGGATAAGGAGAAGCTCAGGAAGGCCCAGGAGGCTGCCGCCAGCCAGAATAATTCAAACAATAGTTCCGGGGGAGGCAGTTCGGCCGGTTCGGGGGGAGGAACAACCAGCGCTCCACCCGCCACGGTAGGCGGCTCCGGCAGCGGAGAGGGAAGACGGATTGCCGAGTATGCCCTGCAGTTTGTGGGGAATCCATATGTGTCGGGAGGAACAAGCCTGACCAGCGGGGCCGACTGCTCCGGTTTTACTTACAGAGTGTTCAGCGACTGCGGTTACCAGATTTCCAGGACATCCTATTCCCAGAGAAGCGACGGTGTGGGAGTCAGCTACAGTGATGCACAGCCCGGAGACATTATCTGTTACGAAGGGCATGTGGGTCTGTACATCGGGGACGGCAAGATCGTGCATGCCAGCAACAGCAGGCCTTATCCCAGCGGCGGCATCAAGGTCAGCCAGGCACAGTACAGGGCAATTCTGGGAGTGCGGAGAATCGTGAATTAATATACGGCCCACAAAGCGGGTGGCAGGTTTAGGCCGCCTATGTTGTGGGCATTCTCTATGTGTAATTTTGCGGGACTTGATATAAAATAAGCATGAAGTGAGGTTAGATATCCGTGAAAATTATTATTGCCGGCAACGGTAAGGTGGGTGCAGCGCTGACCCGCCAGCTGTCTGCCGAGGGCGACGACCTGACACTGGTCGATTCCAATCTGAAAGTACTGGAGTCCAGTGAGGAACGGTATGATATTATGGTGGTACAGGGGAACTGTGCTTCCATGAGTGCACTCCGGCAGGCAGGGGTAAAGGAGGCAGACCTGCTGATTGCCATGACAGGGGCAGATGAGGTGAACCTGCTGTGCTGTATGACGGCTCATGCCATGAATGCACGTATCCACACCATTGCCAGGGTGCGCAATCCGGAGTACATGGATCAGATTTATGCCATGAGGGAGATGTTTGCCCTTTCCATGGTGGTGAATCCGGAAAGGCAGGCTGCCGTGGAGGCAGAGCGTCTTTTGAAATATCCGGGATTTCTCAAACGCGATACTTTCACAAAGGGCCGCGTGGAGATTGTGGAACTGAAGATTGATGGGCGCAGCAAACTCTGTAATGTGGCCCTGAATGATATGTACGGCATTGTAAAATGTAAAATTCTGGTCTGTGCGGTTCTGCGAAGCGGGAAAGCGGTGGCGCCCAACGGTAACTTTGTACTCAGGGAAGGTGACCGTATTTTTGTAACCGCTTTTACCAACACCCTGACCATTCTTCTGAAAAACCTGGGAATTATTACCCATAAGACCAAGCGGGTAATTATATGCGGCGGGGGGCGCATCAGCTATTACCTGGCAAAACAGCTGGAAAACAGCGGTATTCATATACAGATTATCGAGAGCGATGCCACTCGGTGTACGCAGCTGGCCGGCCAGCTTCCTTCGGCCTGTGTAATTCAGGGAGATGCCACCAATCAGTTTCTTCTGGAAAGCGAGGGGGTTTCGGACTGTGATGCGCTGGTGACACTGACAGGACTGGATGAACTGAATATGATCATTTCCCTTTACGGCACAAGCTGCGGAGTGCCGCAGGTCATCACCAAACTGGGGCATATTGACAATATGGATATGCTGGGGAGCCTGTCCCTGGACAGCGTGATTTCGCCCAAGGAACTGTGCTGTAATACCATTGTGCAGTATGTGCGGGCCATGAAAAACCAGACCGGCGCAGCCCTGACCGTGCATACCATTGCAGACGGGCAGGCAGAGGCCATGGAATTTCTGGTGGATGGAAAGGCGCGGCACTGCGGGGAACCCCTGAAGCTGCTGAAGCTGAAAAAAGGGGTGCTGGTGGTGTGTATTGCCAAGGGGGCAAAGATGGAGATACCCAACGGTGACTCCTACTTCCATGTGGGCGATATTGTCTATATCGTGACCAGCAAAGAAAAGGGGATTTATCAGCTGAATGATATTTTTGAATAAGAAATCCGGTTTGGTGCGAGGCGTGCTATGAACTATAAGATGATGGGAAGATTCATCGGTAAGATACTGATGGTGGAAGCTGTTTTTATGGTGCCGGCAATGCTCATCAGTCTGTGGGAAAGGGAGTTTGCGGCGGTGAAGGCTTTTATGTGGAGCCTGGCGGCAATCCTTCTTGTGACAGGACTGTTGATGGGACTTTGCAGGGGGTCCAAAAATAAGTTCTATGCCAGGGAAGGCCTGGCCTGTGTGGGACTCAGCTGGATTGTCATGAGCCTTCTTGGCTGTCTGCCGTTTTATTTTTCCGGTGTGATTCCGGATTTTGTGGATGCGTTTTTTGAGATCGTATCCGGATTTACCACCACGGGAGCGTCCATTTTGCCCGGGGTGGAGGGATTGCCCAAAGGAATCCTTTACTGGAGGAGTTTCAGCCACTGGCTGGGAGGAATGGGGGTGCTGGTATTTTTGCTGGCGGTGTCGTCCATGGGGGGCGGCGACAACGGTTATACCATGCATCTGCTCAGGGCAGAGAGCCCCGGCCCCAATGTGGGTAAGCTGGTGCCTAAAATGAGGAAGACGGCGGGAATTCTGTACCTGATTTATATTTTGCTGACAGTACTGGATGTGTTTTTTCTGGTTCTGGGAGATATGTCTTTATTTGAGGCAGTGTGTACCGCATTCGGAACGGTTGGAACCGGAGGTTTCGGAATCCGGAATGACAGCATTTCCAGTTTCAGCCCCTATATTCAGAATGTGTGTACGGTGTTTATGATGCTGTGCGGCGTGAATTTCACATGTTTTTACCTGCTGCTGATCAGGCAGTTTAAGAGCGTGTTCCGGGATGAGGAGCTGCGTCTGTATCTGGGGGTGGCGCTGGGCAGTGTGCTGCTGATTGTGCTGAATCTGAGAGGTTTTTACGAAACCCTGGGGGAGACGGTGCGGCATGCGGCCTTTCAGGTGGCAACCATCATGACCACTACCGGTTACGCCACCACGGATTATGAACTGTGGCCGGGCTTTTCCAAGGCGATTCTGCTGGGACTGATGATAATCGGGGCCAGCGCGGGAAGCACAGGGGGCGGATTTAAATGCGGAAGGGTGCTGCTGGTGTTCAAAAGCCTGCGCAGAAGTGTACAAAAAATCGTACATCCGCAGAAAGTGCAGGTGGTCCGGGTCAACGGCCAGCCCATTGACGAAAAAGTGATTCAGAATACCAATGCGTACCTGGCGGCCTACGCATTTGCAGTGTCCCTGAGTTTTCTGCTGATTTCGGTGGATGGTTTTTCCATCACCACAAATCTGTCCGCAGTTCTGGCCTGCTTTAACAATATCGGGCCGGGGTTTGAGATGGTGGGGCCGACTTGTAATTTTGCGGGATACAGTACTTTTTCCAAACTGGTGCTGATCTGGGATATGCTGGCGGGAAGGCTGGAGATCTTTCCCATACTGATTCTTTTTTCCCGCACTACCTGGGCACATCGCTGACAGAAGGGCAGAGCGCCGTGCAGCGGGACATGGCCCTGCGGTGAAAGATTGAAAATTGAAAATTTTCAATCCCAAGTTTGTGGATGCCGCGCAGACACAAACTTGACATGCGCAAAAGGCCGCGCAGAAATGGGAGAAAACATGGAAAGGAAAACAACGCGAAAAATACGCGCATGACAAGGAGGTTAGGTATGGTAAAACTGACACCGCCCATGGGGTGGAATTCCTGGAACACCTTTGGGGAGAAGATTCATGAAAAGATGATTTTTGAGACGGCGGATGCCATGGCGGCGGAGGGGCTGCCGCAGAAGGGTTATGAGTACCTGGTAATTGACGACTGCTGGTCATTGAAAGAGAGGGACGCCCTGGGGCGTCTGGTGGCAGACCCGGAGAAATTTCCCAACGGCATGAAAGCCGTGGCGGATTATGTCCATTCCAAGGGATTGAAATTCGGCATGTACTCCTGTGCGGGAAATCTCACCTGCGCAGGCTATCCCGGCAGCTTTGAACATGAATTTGTGGATGCCCGCACTTTTGCAGAGTGGGGCGTGGACTTCCTGAAATATGATTACTGCTATCACAGCCCCATTATTCCCGGGAAATACCTGTACCGCCGCATGGGGCTTGCCCTGGAGAACTGCGGCAGGGACATTCTGTTCAGCGCCTGTTCCTGGGGAGCGGACGAGACCCACGAGTGGATCAAGACCACCAGCTCCTCCATGTGGCGTTCCACTTTGGACATATTTGACACCTGGGATTCTATCAAGGATCTGGTGAAACAGCAGGAAAAACTGCATCCTTACAATGGAGTGGGCTGCTTCAACGACATGGATATGCTTGTGGTGGGCATGTACGGCAAGGGAAATGTGGGCCTGAAGGGCTGTAACGATGTTCAGTATAAGACCCATTTCTCTATCTGGGCGTTTATGGGTTCTCCTCTGATGATTGGCTGCGATGTGAGAAACTTGAACGACGAGACCAGAAAAATTCTGGGCAATGAGGAGATCATCCGCATCAACCAGGACAGAACCTGCAGACAGCCGGTAAAACTGCACGGCACCTGGACCGGAGACGAGCTTCTGCTCTACGCCAGACAGCTTGAAAACGGCGATTTGGCCATAGGCATGTTTAATCTGAGCGACGGAAAAGCCTGCGCCAGGGTGAACCTGGATGAACTGGGACTTCCCCTCAGCACCGGCATGACCCTGGAGCTGAAGGAGCTCTGGACCGGGGAGGTCAGCGGAGTGAAGAACGCCACCATCATCCGGGAGCTGGAGCCCTATGACTGTGCGGTATTCCGGGCAAAGCTGGTGGAGCTGTAATGAGTGCCTGCGCACAGTGCGGCAGGGGGCTGACCTTCAACGAGATTGGCGCCAACAAAAAGTTTGTCAGCAGGCACAGCACCCAATATCTGTGCAAGAGCTGCCTGGCTGTAAAGCTGGATGTGACCCAGGAGGAGATCGACCGCAAGATTGAGCAGTTCAGGCTGCAGGGCTGTGAACTCTTTGTATAGACAGGGCTGCTTGAGGAAAAAAATATCTTGCAAATTACACAGGAAACGTGTAAGATAAAGAAATCAGGGCTGCATGACTGACGGAAGTAGGAGAACCTACAGGGAGTGCGGCATTCAACCGAGCCGACCGTCTGGGCACCGCAATATTCGGCGGCACCCCAGAGGGCCGGCTTTTTGCGGTAGAAATACAGTTCCGGAACTAGATATGGAGGAAACCAAGATGCTGCAGGAAGAATTAAAAAACAACGCCTATCCCGGCAGGGGAATCATCATCGGGCGGACCACGGACGGGAAGAAGGCTGTGGCGGCCCATTTCATCATGGGCAGAAGTGAGAACAGCCGCAACCGCATTTTTGTGCAGGAAGGGGAGGGCATACGCACGGAAGCTTTTGAGCCCTCCAAAATGACGGATCCAAGTCTTGTAATCTATGCGCCGGTGAGGGTTCTGGGAAATGATACCATTGTTACAAATGGGGATCAGACGGATACCATCTATGAGGGCCTTGAGAAAGGGCTGACCTTTGAGCAGTCTCTGAGAAGCCGGGAGTACGAGCCCGACGGCCCCAACTATACGCCCAGGATTTCCGGCCTGCTCCATCTGGAAAAGGGCAGTTTTTCCTTTGCCATGTCCATTCTGAAAAGCAACGGCGGAGATCCTTCCTGCTGCTGCAGACATACATTTACTTATGACAATCCCGCACCGGGGGAGGGACGCTTTCTGCACACCTACATGCACGACGGCAACCCCCTGCCCAGCTTTCAGGGGGAGCCCAAAAGAATTTCCATAGAAGGAGATATCGATTCCTTTGGGAGCATGCTCTGGGAAAGTCTGAACCAGGAGAACAAGGTCTCCCTCTTTGTGAGGTATATTGACATTGCCACCGGGGAATATGAAACGCGGATCCTGAACAAGAACCAGTGAGAGCGGCAGCCCCTGTTTCCCGGCAGGGGAGAAGAGAGGAAGAAACATGAAAGAAATTGAATTAAAATATGGATGTAATCCCAACCAGAAACCTTCCAGAATCTATATGGAGGACGGGAGGGAACTGCCCGTCACCGTGCTGAACGGCAGGCCGGGCTATATCAATTTTCTGGATGCCTTCAACGGCTGGCAGCTGGTAAAGGAGCTGAAGGAGGCCACGGGCCTTCCTGCGGCGGCCTCTTTCAAGCATGTCTCCCCTGCAGGGGCGGCGGTGGGGCTTCCCCTGGACAGCACCCTGGCACAGATCTACTGGGTGGAGGATCTGGGAGAACTCTCGCCTCTGGCCTGCGCCTACGCCAGGGCAAGGGGGGCGGACAGAATGTCCTCTTTTGGCGATTTTATCGCTTTATCCGATGTGTGTGACGCGGATACGGCAAGGCTGATCAAGAGGGAAGTCTCCGACGGCGTTATCGCGCCGGGATATACGGAGGAGGCTCTTGCCATGCTGAGGGCGAAAAAGGGAGGCGGTTACAATGTAATACAGATGGACGAATCCTATGTGCCCGCTCCCGCTGAGAAAAAACAAGTATACGGAATTACGTTTGAACAGGGAAGGAATGAACTGGATGTGAACGGAGACCTGCTGTCCAACATTGTCACGGAGAAAAAGGATATTCCCCGGGAGGCCCTGATGGACATGAAGATTGCCCTGATTACCTTAAAATATACCCAGTCCAACTCTGTGTGCTATGTGAAGGGCGGCCAGGCCATCGGTATCGGCGCAGGCCAGCAGTCGCGTATTCACTGTACCAGGCTGGCGGGCACCAAGGCAGACAACTGGTATCTGCGCCAGTCTCCCCAGGTACTGGGGCTGCAGTTTGTGGATAAGCTGGGCAGGGCAGAGCGGGACAATGCCATTGATGTCTACATCGGTGATGAGTATATGGACGTACTTGCAGATGGCGCGTGGGAGAAGGTGTTCAAGGTAAAGCCGCCGGTGTTCACCAGGGAAGAAAAGCGCGCATGGCTTGACGGGATGCAGGAAGTGACACTTGGATCGGATGCCTTTTTCCCGTTCTCGGACAATATTGAGAGGGCCCATAAGAGCGGTGTGAAATATATTGCCCAGCCCGGTGGTTCTGTCCGGGATGATGCGGTGATCGAGTGCTGTGATAAGTACAATATGGTGATGGCATTTACGGGAATCCGTCTGTTCCATCATTGACAAATACTGGTATCCATTCAGAAGGAAACGATATTCTGGTTGCTGTCCACCGGCCCCGCCGGGAGGCGCTTTCATATGGTTTATCGTGATATCCCGGGGAGGCAGCACGGTGTATGGTCTGCGTGTACGGGCAGACAGTGACAAATTAATACAATGAACTGCCGTGATACCCCTATAATTGGGAGAAATATAGTTGAAAAATTGTGTGGGATTATGATACAATGACCTTATTGCATGTGTGACGGGGCCGGAGGGGCATGATGACCATATGAATGATAATTATGGCAAAATGCCCTGATTCCGGGCAGGAAGTGGCCGGAGGGGCACCATAGCCGTAAAGGGGCCCGGTCATGGCGAAACAGGAATTATGAAAAAGTATAAGCTATAAGCGCGGGGCAGTTTTGCCGCGGGAATCGGGACAGCAGGAAAGGTAAGACAGGAAGATGAGTGAAACGGAATCCAAGAACTTTATAGAATTGCTGATTGACAAAGATCTGGAGGAGGGCGTCTATGATACGGTGCATACGCGCTTTCCGCCGGAACCCAACGGATATCTTCATATCGGGCATGCCAAGTCCATCCTTTTAAACTATGGCCTTGCGCAGAAATATCACGGAAAGTTTAATATGCGGTTCGACGATACAAACCCTACCAAGGAAGACGTGGAATTTGTGGAGTCCATAAAGGCGGATATTCAGTGGCTGGGTGCGGACTGGGAGGACAGACTGTACTTCGCCTCGGATTATTTCGGGCAGATGTATGAGGCGGCGGTGAAGCTGATCAGAAAGGGAAAGGCATATGTGTCGGATTTGTCTGCGGATCAGATCAGGGAGTATCGGGGAAGCCTGACGGAACCCGGCCGGGATGATCCTTTCAACACCCGCAGCGTGGAGGAGAATCTGCGTCTTTTTGAAGAGATGCGTGACGGAAAATATGCGGATGGGGAGAAAGTCCTCCGCGCCCGTATTGACATGGCGTCACCGAATATCAATATGCGGGATCCGGTGATATACCGTGTGGCGCATATGCATCATCACAATACCGGAGATAAATGGTGTATTTATCCCATGTATGACTTTGCACATCCCATTGAAGATGCCATAGAGGGAATCACCCATTCTATCTGTACCCTGGAATTCGAGGATCACAGACCGCTTTATGACTGGGTGGTGCGGGAACTGGAGTACCCGGTGCCTCCCCGGCAGATAGAGTTTGCAAAACTGTTTCTGAAAAATGTGGTTACAGGAAAAAGATATATCAAAAAACTGGTGGAAGATAAAATTGTGGACGGCTGGGATGATCCCAGGCTGGTGTCCATCGCCGCGCTGAGACGCAGGGGATTTACACCGGAATCCATTCAGAGGTTCGTGGAATTATGCGGTGTCTCAAAGGCCTATTCCATTGCGGATTATGCCATGCTGGAGTACTGTATCCGGGAGGACCTGAAGACAAAGGCACCCAGGATGATGGCTGTGCTGGATCCGGTAAAGCTGGTTATCGATAATTATCCGGAGGGGCAGACGGAGATGCTGCCGGCAGGGAACAATCCGGAGAATGAGGCGCTGGGTACAAGAGAAGTTCCCTTTGGAAGGGAATTGTATATTGAAAGGGAAGACTTTATGGAGGAGCCGCCCAAAAAATATTTCCGCATGTTCCCGGGAAATGAAGTGCGGCTGATGAATGCTTATTTTGTAAAATGTACCGGCTGTGTGAAAGATGGGGCCGGTAATGTGACGGAGGTGCACTGCACCTATGATCCTGCGTCCAGGGGAGGCAACAGCCCGGATGGACGCAAGGTGAAAGGAACCATTCACTGGGTGGCGGCGTCTTATGCGAAGCAGGCGGAGGTGCGCCTGTATGAGAACCTGGTGGATGAGGAGAAGGGCGTCTACAATAAGGAGGACGGTTCTTTGAATCTGAACCCTCATTCATTGACGGTGCGCAGAGAGTGTTATGTGGAGGACAGCTTCGCGGATGCCAGGGGATGTGACAGCTTCCAGTTCGTAAGGAACGGATACTTCTGCATTGACTCGAAGGATTCGGCGCCGGAGAACCTGGTGTTTAACCGGATCGTATCATTGAAGAGTTCTTTTAAACTGCCGAAGTAATGATGCGGATGAATGAGATAACGATGAATTTAAAGAGTCGCTCGAAGATTCCTCTTTATGAGCAGATTTATCAGTATATCAAGACGGATATCCAGAATGGGCGGATCGCATATCGGGAGAAGCTGCCGTCTACCAGGGCGCTGTCGAAGCATCTTGAGGTGAGCAGGAGCACGGTGGAGCTTGCCTATGAGCAGCTTCTGTCGGAAGGCTATATTGAGTCAGAACCGTACAGGGGGTTTTTCGTGGCGCAGACAGAGGAACTCTATCATCTGGAGAGGGAAAGCCTTAAGGAGCCGGCTGTAAAGAAGCAGGAGAGGAAGTATCGGTATGACTTCTCGCCCAACGGCGTTGATCTTGGGAGTTTTCCGTATAATGTATGGCGGAAGCTGTCGAAGGATGTCCTGATGGACGACCGGACGGAGTTGTTCCGTTTCGGGGATTCCCAAGGTGAATATGGATTCCGAAGCGCGATCAGCAGTTATCTCCACCAGGCAAGAGGGGTGAACTGTTCGCCGAAGCAGATCATTGTCGGCGCGGGAAGTGATTATATCCTGATGCTCCTTAGTATGATACTTGGGAGAGAGCACAGGATCGCTTTTGAGGATCCGGCGTACAAGCAGGCGTACCGCATGGCAGAGGCTCTGTCCTATGATACGGTCCCGGTGTCTCTGGACAAGAGCGGGAT
>OFFH01001267.1_pt1 | contig 13471 bp, 10 predicted proteins | sample 1521341 | NCBI WGS metagenome assembly OFFH01 (sample SAMEA3504108, study PRJEB24116) | mouse gut metagenome | biome: mouse gut; feature: mouse-associated habitat; material: faeces | place: Denmark | collected 2011 | reverse complement strand
GTTTCAAGTATGTCGAAGCCCACCAGGCTCCAGTATATGGATATCGCAACTGCGTATGTTCCAACTCGATATACAGCGGTGGTTCAATCGAAACCAAGGACAGCTGGCTTATAAGTCCCGCTATAAGTCTCGAGGGTGGAAAAGAGTACATCGTTACTTACCATTACGCGCTGACAAATACGGCGCGCGAATATCTGGGGATATTCTATGGTACCGAACCCACTGCGGAAGCCATGACAACCGAGGCCTTGGCGATGTATTTCTATTTCGGAAAAGGTTTTCTCGAAGAAAGTGCCGGGATGATTCTGGAATGCAAAATAAAACCGGAAACCACAGGAACTTATTATATAGGGTTTTATGACAATGCCGACAAATATTCGTCGGCAATCACCGCGGTCTACGACTTCTCGGTTACGGAAGCCGCCTCTGGCCAGATGCCTTCTGTTCCGACAGATTTCACTCTGATCCCCGACCAAACAGGAAAGCTTGAGGTGGAACTTTCTGCCAAAGCTCCCGCCATCGATGCAAATGGAGATCCGATCGCATCACTTTTATCAATGGAATTTATTCGTGGTAAAGAGGTCATCCATACTATCGAGACGCCTGTTCCCGGCAGTATATATACATATATTGACAAGAATCCTGCTAACGGAAACAACACGTACGGTGTCAGAGCCGTCAACGAAAGCGGTACATCCAACCTTGTTCAGGAGATAGTCAAAGTCGGTGTCGGACTACCGGACCCCGTGACTGAACTGGAAGCAGTCCAGATATCTCCGGGACGTGTCAAGGCTTCATGGAAGAAACCGTCCAGAGACATTACAGGATTTGCTCTCGATCCATCGCTTGTAAAATCGAAAGTGGAGGTATGGAAAGGTGAGAATTTAGTAAATACTTATGAGGATATAGAGGATTCAGAGTTTGAGTTCGATATCTGCGCCCCTGATGCTGTTCAGGATTTCTACTCGCTGCATGTATATGCCGTCACCACCGGTGGTGAATCACTTGTTGCTGAATTACATGGTCTGACAGCCGGTGAGTCATATAAAACTCCTTTCGAAGAGACATTTCCGGGAGCCAGCCCCACTCACCCCTTCTATATCAGCTCAGATGAAAAATACAGAGCCACATGGGAGTATATAATCCATGACGAGAATCTCGGCGTTGGATGCGCACGTTTCAAGGGAAGTGCAGTCACGGCACAGGCCTCCTTATATAGTGGTTCAATAGCCATTCCTGAGGATGAAGAAACGAAAATCAGTTTCAAATACAGTACGCTCGGAGATTCCGATAATGAGTTGTCGGTTATAGTGGTCAGCCCGACCGGGGCAGAAACTATCGGAACTGTCAAAGGCATGACAACTGACCAGAAAGATGCAGAATTCGACCTGTCCCCATACAAAGGACAGGACATCCAGTTCGCACTTTGCGGAAAGTATATTTCCGGCGGATTCTATATAATGGTAACTGATATCAGAGTCGGGAATCAGGTTGGATCGGGCGTTTCAGACTTCGGTAATGACAAGCATAACAGCTCAGTGTACTATGACATCAACGGCTACCGCATTTCAAATCCTGAAAGTGGACGCTTTATGATCAAGGTTGAGAATGGAAAATCAGAAAGGGTAATCGTGAAATGATTATTCTCTTATTATAACGAACAAAAAGAGCAGCGGTATAAATTTCCGCTGCTCTTTTTGCTGTAACTGGCATGCTGGCGATTTTCATCGCTATTTCGGAGTCTCCCCTATCATTTGCTTTTGAGTTCCTCACGAAGGAATATTGCTGTCGGAGTGTCTTTCAGGGCAACCTCTTCGGGTGTGCCTTCCGCAATTATCCTGCCTCCTTCCCGACCGCCGCCAGGACCAAGGTCTATGATATGGTCAGCGCATTTGATCACATCTAGATTATGCTCGATCACCACCATTGTGTTTCCTTTGTCCACAAGTTTATCGATCACTTTCATCAAAACCCGGATATCCTCGAAATGAAGACCGGTAGTCGGTTCGTCAAGAATAAAGAGGGTCCGTCCCGTGTCGCGTTTAGCAAGTTCCGTAGCGAGTTTCACCCGTTGATTCTCTCCGCCGCTAAGCGTGCTTGACGGCTGGCCAAGTTTTATATATCCGAGACCTATATCCTGAAGCACTTTGATCTTACGGAGTATGGAAGGTACATTCTCAAAGAATTCAACGGCTTGACTGACTGTCATTTCAAGAACATCGGCAATGGATTTTCCTTTGTATCTTACTTCAAGGGTCTCGCGGTTGTACCGCTTGCCGTGGCATTCCTCGCAAGGCACGAGCACATCGGGAAGAAAATTCATCTCTATCGTACGGTACCCGTTGCCTCTGCATGCCTCGCAGCGTCCGCCGGAGACATTGAACGAGAAGCGGCCAGGTTTATATCCTCTTATTTTGGACTCCGGAAGCTCCACGAAGAGTTTGCGTATGTCGGAGAACACACCCGTATATGTAGCCGGATTCGATCTCGGCGAGCGTCCGAGCGGAGACTGGTCCACGGTAACTACCTTGTCGATATGTTCAATTCCATCCACCTCTTTGTAAGGAAGCGGTTCCTGAAGCGACCGATAGAATTTCTGGCTCAGGAGCGGCTGCAGCGTGCCGTTGACAAGCGATGACTTTCCGCTGCCACTTACTCCGGTGACACATACAAACATTCCGAGAGGGAGGGATAGATCGGTATTCTTGAGATTGTGACCGGTCGCTCCCCTGATTTTCAAAAATCTGCCATTGCCTTTGCGGCGTTTCTCCGGAATCGCTATCTCCCGGGCACCATTCAGGTACGATGCGGTAAGAGTATCGGTCTCAAGCATTTTTTCGGGCGAGCCCTGATACACCACTTCTCCTCCGTGGTGTCCCGCGCCGGGACCGATGTCTACCACATAGTCGGCCTCCTTCATAATGTCTTTGTCATGTTCAACCACTATTATGGAATTGCCATTGTCACGCAACTGCTTGAGACTATTGATGAGTCTTACGTTGTCGCGCTGGTGCAGTCCGATGGATGGCTCGTCAAGTATATAGAGCACATTTACAAGCTCCGAACCAATCTGGGTGGCGAGTCTGATACGCTGACTCTCCCCTCCGCTGAGCGACGAACTGCTTCTGTTGAGAGACAGATAGTCGAGCCCCACTTCGAGAAGGAACCTGAGGCGGCTCCGTATTTCCTTAAGTATTTCTTCCGCCACTACCCTCCTGTGCGGATCAAGACGGTTTTCAAGTCCCTGGGTCCACTTATATAGCTCCGCTATATCCATTGAGGCCACATCCGCAATGCTCTTGCCGTCAATAAAGAAATGAAGGGATATCGGGTTGAGACGGTTCCCGTTGCATTCGGGGCATACGGCCTTCGAGAAGAACTGTCCGCTCCATTTATTGGCATCGGCGCCGGCATCCTCGCTCTGCTGCATCTCGATGTACTTCACCACTCCTTCGTATGTTATGTCGTAATGACTCAGCGACATCGTGTCGTTGTTGATCTCGAGCCTCGCGTCCGTACCGTTCAGAATGTCGTCCAGCGCCTCGGCGGGCAATTCCGCTACAGGAGTTTTCAGGGTGCAGCCATGCATCGCGCATATAGCTTCTATCTGCCAGAATATAAACGTATTCTTATACTTGCCGAGTGGAACTATAGCCCCGTCATGTATTGACTTGGACTTGTCCGGTATAATCTTGTCCTCGTCAATCAGATTCACATATCCGAGACCTTTGCAGCGCCGGCATGCTCCCTGCGGGGAATTGAATGAGAAATTATGTGGGGCAGGTTCCGGGTACGATACCCCGCTCTCCGGGTCCATCAACATCTGCGAGAAATATTTCATTTCATCTGATTCAGTGTCGATCACCGCCATCATCTTGCCCCCTTGCCTGAGTGCCGTCCCCACACTCTCCTTCAGACGCTGCATGTCCTCAGAACGGGCCCGCAATCTGTCCACAACCAACTCGACCGAGTGATTCTGATACCGGTTGAGTTTCATCCCGTAGACGAGTTCCTTTATCTCACCGTCGACACGCACATACAGATACCCTTTTTTGCGGAGATTCTCAAACAAATCCTTATAGTGTCCCTTACGGTTCTTTACAAGTGGGGCGAGTATGTATATCTTGCGGCCATCATATTCGTTGAGAATCATTCCGATGATTTTGTCCTGAGTGTACTTTACCATCGGGTTGCCGTTCACATAACAGCGTGCCTCCCCCATTCTTGCAAAAAGGAGACGAAAGAAATCATATATTTCGGTGGTTGTGCCTATGGTACTCCTCGGATTCTTGTTGACGGTCTTCTGTTCGATGCTTATCACTGGACTCAGCCCAGTGATTTTATCTACATCCGGCCGTTCCAGCGAGCCGAGCATATTGCGTGCGTAGGAGGAAAACGTGTCTATGTATCTGCGCTGCCCTTCGGCAAAGATAGTGTCGAAAGCCAACGATGACTTTCCACAACCACTCAGTCCCGTTATTACACTCAGCTTGTTGTGAGGTATGGAGACATCCACATTCTTGAGGTTATGGACTCTCGCGCCGTAAACTTCCACAGATTCGGAAGTCTGCACTGACTCGAAATCCAAATCCTTCATATTATTCTCGATCATATACGAACTATTAACAATTTTAATGCCAAAATATTTCATGCTGTCAAAATAAGACAGCCCCATAGGACTCTCAGGAATCCACGCCCTTTACATTTAGAACTTTTTAGACTTTTTTATGCGTAATTTGTTTAACATTTGTAAAAGTGTTAATTTTGATTCGGATTTATACTACGAACGAATAGGTTATGAAAAGGATTCTGTTAAGTTTGCTGCTTTTTGCCGCATTTTTGCCGCTGCGCGCCCAAATAACTCTTGATGAATGTATTCGTCTTGCCGAAGAGAATTATCCTCTCATCAGGCGTTATGACCTTGTCTCGAAGTTGTCGGAACTCAATATTTCGGAAGTCAACAAAAGCTGGCTACCGCAGATGAATGTCTACGGGCAGACCACCATTCAGAATCTCGTGCCGTCATTTCCTGAAACCCTCACCGGAATCCTTGATAAATTAGGTACAAAAATGGAGGGGTTGAACAGATTCCAGTATAAAGTAGGCGTGGATCTGAGCCAGACCGTATGGGACGGAGGTGTCTCCAAGACCCGACGTGAGATTCTTAAAGCCGAGGCTGAAGTGAACAAAGCGGAGATCGACTCCAGGATGTATGAGGTTCGCAAACAGATAGAAAACCTTTTTTTCGCAGCGTTGCTGAGCGATGCTCAGGTACGCCAGACTGAACTTTCCGCACGGTTGCTTGAAAGCAACTGCAGCCGTCTCAAAGCCATGCTTGCCAACGGAGTGGCCATGCAGAGCGATGTCGATATGGTGGAGGCGCGCCTTCTTGAAGTAAGACAGCATTTGGTGGCAGCACGCGGAACATACAGAAATTATCTTGATCTTCTCGGTCTTTTTATAGGAAAGCATCTGGAAGATACCGTTCTTGTTGCCCCTTCGGCGGTGAGGCCTGATTCGCGGGAGTGTCTTCGTCCCGAATTGAAGGCTATCGATGCGAGAGTCCGTGCCGATCGCTCCGCCCTTAATGGAATAAAGGCTGATCTCATGCCCAAAATCGGCTTTTTCGCTCAGGCATATTATGGATATCCGGGATTCGATTATTTTAAGAGCATGAGCGATTGCGACCCGGGATTCAATGTGATCGGCGGAGTGAAAATATCATGGAATGTAGGGGCACTCTACACCCGTCGCGACCGTATGGACAAATTGCGTCTATCCTCTCTATGCGCTGAAAATGACAGAGATATTTTTCTGTTCAACAATAATATCGAACAGCAGACATCAAACTCCAAAATCGAAGAAATTGAAAAGATTATGGCCGATGACAGCCGTATAGTGGAATTGCGCAGAAGTGTCCGTAAGGTGGCCGAGTCCCAACTTGAAAATGGAGTGATCGACGCTACATCCCTTCTCGATAAAATCACAGCCGAATCGCAGGCATCTCTCACTCAGGCTTATCACGGCATCCAACGGATACAATATATATATCAGTTGAAATATACACTTAATCAATGAAATTCTCTGTATGAAATCATCACTTGTTATAAAATTTCTCCCCTTTGCCGCTGCTGTAATTATGGTCGGCTGCTCTGAAAATAATGACTATGACGCCACCGGAATCTTTGAGGCGACAACTGTGACCGTATCGGCCGAGACATCCGGCCGAATACTGTCATTCCCGGTAGAGGAAGGCGACAGCGTATATGCGGGCCAGCAGGTGGCACAGATCGACTCCACCATGCTCATGCTCCAGCTGGCACAGCTCGGAAGCCAGCGGCAGTCTGCCATCAGCAGCAGTCCGGACATTGCGGCCCAGGTTGCGTCAGTCAAGGCTCAGATCGCTCATGCCGAAGAAGAAAAAGCACGCGTGGAACGCTTTTTTGCCTCCGGCGCCGCCACTCAGAAACAATACGATGACGCCAAGGCTCAGTACGCTGCAAGGTCAGATTCAGGGAATGACCTCTACCCTCTCTAAAAACCGTTCAGCAGTCTCGGGCAATGCTTCGGCAATCCAGTATCAGCGCGAACAGATAGAGCAACAGATAGAACGATGCCGAATCTTAGCTCCCGAGTCGGGCACGATACTTTGCAAATATGTCCAGCGCGGTGAGTTTGCCGCTCCCGGCAAACCGCTTTTCAAAATGGCAGATCTTAACAGGATTTTTCTGAGGAGTTATTTCACAGCCTCGCAGTTGGCCGACATCCGGATCGGACAGAAAGTTACAGTGACAGCCGATTTCGGCGGTGACAGCCAGTTTGAATATCCGGGTGTGATCACCTGGATATCGCAGGAGAGCGAGTTTACTCCGAAATCCATACAGACCAGAGATTCACGCGCCAATCTCGTATATGCCGTCAAGATTGCAGTGAAGAATGACGGACGTCTGAAACTCGGCCAGTATGGAGAAGTGAGTCTCTGACCTCGGCTTTCATCTTGTCCTCATTCCTTCATGCTTCATTCCATTATGGGAAACGCCATAGAAATAAATAACGTCTCGAAAATCTACACTAAGGTAAAGGCTCTTGACAATGTGTCATTTTCCGTACCAGAAGGTGTTCTATACGGGCTTATCGGACCTGACGGAGCAGGTAAGTCCACTCTTTACAATATACTGACGACATTGCAGCATCCTGATTCCGGAAGTGCATTCGTCGCCGGTTATGATGTGGTGAAAGAACGGAAGGAAATTCGAACGGAAGTAGGTTATATGCCAGAGCGATTTTCGCTATATCCGGATCTAACGGTAAAGGAAAACCTCGAGTTTTTCGCATCGTTGTTCGGAGTGCGGGTCAAGGACAATTACGATCTGATCGCTCCCGTAATGGCCCAGTTGGAAAAGTTTCCCAACCGCCGCGCTTCCGCTCTGTCGGGAGGAATGAAGCAGAAACTGGCCCTTGGCTGCGCGTTGATTCACCGTCCGAAGGTGCTTTTGCTTGACGAGCCTACAACTGGTGTCGACGCGATATCACGCAGCGAGTTCTGGACGATGCTAAGGTCGTTGCGGGAGAGCGGAATCACGATTCTTGTCTCCACTTCCTACATGGACGAGGCGGTGCTCTGCGAAGCGATGGCTCTTATCTATAACGGAACGATTGTGGAAAAAGGAACTCCTTCGGAACTGACCGCGCATCTCGGCGAGAACCTCTATAATGCGTCGGCCGACCAGATGTATCCTTTGCTTGAGGCGGTGCGGAAATTGCCGGGAGTGCTGAATTCATATACGTTCGGAGCCACGCTTCATCTTGTGACTGACGCTACTTTCGATGCCGCACTGGCATACAGACTGCTCTCGGAGTCGGGTCTCGAAAATGTCAAGTTGTACCCCGCCAAAGGAAATATTGAGGATCTGTTCATCAGATTCTGTGTCAGCGATAAATAATACCTATGGATATGAAACCGGTCATAGAGGTGAGAAACCTCACCAAGCGTTTTGGAAATTTCACAGCCGTCAACGATATTTCGTTTGATGTCGCCAAGGGTGAGATTTTCGGATTCCTCGGCGCAAACGGCGCAGGGAAAACCACAGCGATGAGAATGCTCTGCGGATTGAGTTTCCCTTCCTCGGGCAGCGGTACGGTAGCAGGTTTTGACATCAATGCCGAACCGGAACAGATCAAGCGGCATATAGGGTACATGAGCCAGAAATTTTCGCTCTATGAGACGATGACCGTTGATGAGAATCTACGTCTGTTCGCATCCATCTACGGGATTCCGGCCAAGGAAACACAGCGCCGCATGGATAAGCTTTACTGTCAGCTCGGGATGGAGTCTATGCGGCATTCGCTCGTCAAGTCTATTCCCAACGGTTGGAAGCAGAAACTCGCATTCTCTGCGGCTACCATACATAATCCGGCGGTGGTTTTTCTGGATGAACCCACCGGAGGCGTGGACCCGCTGACCCGCAGGAAATTCTGGGAACTGATATATCGCAGCGCATCGGAAGGCACCACACTGTTCGTCACCACCCACTATCTTGATGAAGCTGAATATTGCAACCGTGTCTCCATCATGGTTGACGGACGGATAGATGCGCTTGACTCTCCGGCAGCCCTCAAAGCAAGATACGGTGCGTATACCATGGATGAAGTGTTCCGTAAAGTGGCCGTTGCCAAGAATACTGAAAAAAAATAAGAAAACTGTGTCTATATTCCTGTCAATAATAAAGAAAGAGTCGCTTCATCTCGTCCGCGACCCGCGCACGGTGCTTATTGTGTTGTGTATGCCGATTATTCTACTGCTGCTCTTCGGATTTGCTATATCCACAGAAGTGAACAATGTGGATGTCGGCATTGTCACCGACAGTCATTCTCAGGAAGTCCGCGATATTGTCTCCCGGATCGGTTCCAGCCCATATTTCACACTCAGGGGCATGATGTCGCAGCCGGAAATAGAACCGGCTTTGCGGGACGGTGTCGTCGATGCGGTCCTTGTGCTCAGGGAGTCATCGGGAAAAGTCGACCATCAGGTCGTGGCTGATGCTTCCAATCCGAACAATGCCCAGATATATGCATCTTATCTTGAGGGTGTAATGTCACGAAACGTTCCGGATCCGGCCCTAACCACCACACTCTATAATCCTCAGCTGAAGAGTTCGTATAATTTCGTGCCGGGGATAATGGGTATGATTTTCATACTCATCTGCGCCATGATGACTTCCGTGTCCATCGTCAGGGAGAAGGAGAGCGGAACCATGAATCTTCTTCTTGTCTCGCCGATCAAGCCGCGCACCATCATACTCGGCAAGCTTATCCCCTACTTCGTACTCTCTCTGATGATTCTCGCGCTGATGCTTGCGTTCAGCTATACTCTTCTTGGAATCCCGTTCTCCGTTACGGCTCTCAATACTGTATGGGTGTCGGTGCTGTATATCATAATGTCGCTCGCTATCGGATTATTGATATCGACTGTCGCGAAAACGCAATTCACTGCGCTTGTCATCTCCGGAGTGCTGTGCATCTTTCCTGTGACCATGCTGTCGGGAATGCTTTTCCCTGTGGAAAATATGCCCGTTGCATTGCAATGGTTCAGTTGTACGGTGCCTGCCAGATGGTATATAGATGCCATGCGGACACTCATGATACAACAGCTTGATATAATGTATGTGATCGATGACATCGCGATATTGGCCTCTATCACGGTTCTGGTGATTACAGCCGCAATATTGCAATTCTCAAGGAATAAATAAAGATATTATGGACTGAAGCGTCCGGACTATAAATTTTTCTCAACTGCTTATACAATAATGAGAATACTTAAGGCTCTGTTGATAAAGGAATTCATAATGCTGCGGAGGGATGCTTTCCTTTTGCGTACCATCATTCTGCTGCCGCTTGTGGTGATGCTTGTGTTGCCGCTTGTAGCAAACATGGATGTGAAGAATGCAGGAATCGCGGTGGTTGATAACGATATGTCTCAGCTCTCCCGACGTATTATAGCTGATATGGACGCTTCTGAACATCTCTCGGTGTCGGAGTCTTCATTTACCTATGGCGAGGCGATGGCGGCCATCGAGGATGGTCGCGCCGATGCCATGATCACTATTCCGCAAGGATACGCCCGACAGTTGCAGGAGGGACATCTTCCCAAGCTGGATATACGCGCAAACGGTGTCGACGCCACCAAAGGTATGCTGGCGTCGCGCTATGCGCTGCAGTCGCTTGGCAGCACCCTTTCCCAATGGAAGGCAGAGACCGGATACTACATCCCGGATACCCGCGCAAGTCTGCTGTATATGTTCAATCCGACTCTAAACTATAGAAATTATATGATTCCGGCTCTTATGGTGGTTCTTCTTGTAGTCATCTGCGGGATTCTGCCTGCCCTTAATCTTGTTACGGAGAAGGAATTCGGCACTATCGAGGCGATGAATGTGACACCGGTCGGCAAGCTGACTTTTGTGCTCTCAAAGCTTATACCGTTCTGGATTACGGGCCTGTTGGTTATAACCCTCGGTATCCTTGTCGGATGGCTTGTATATGGCCTTAAACCTCTTGGAAGTGTTCCTGCCATATATCTGGCATCGTTCATATTCAGCCTACTGATGTCGGGACTTGGGCTCTCTGTCGCGAACAGATCCTCCACAATGCTGCAGACCATCTTCGTGTGTTTCGCTGTTGTGATTGTATTCATGCTAATGGGAGGACTTTTCACTCCGATTGAATCCATGCCGCAATGGGCGCAATACTTCACATACATTGTGCCGCCCCGCTATTTCATTGAAATCATGCGGTCCATCTATCTGAAAGGCGCATCTATGACAGACCTATGGATCGATTATGCAGCCCTCTGCGGTTTTGCCCTGCTCTTCCTGCTCATCTCCGCTCTTACATACAAGAAGCGTAGCTGATACTGGTCGTATAAATTTAAAAGGGAGCAGACAACTGCTCCCTTTGCAATTTTGTTATTTATCCCGCATTTTTAATATTCTGCGTCTGTGGTCTGTTTTTTGGCGATACTAATTATCATTCGGTTATGATTCTTCTCGCTCCGATATACCTGCCTTCGTAGTATCCTTCGCAACTTGAAACCTTTACTCCGCGCAGACTCGCATGGATAAACTTGAAGTCTCCGGTCTCATTGTTCGCTGATGTGACAATTCCCACGTGACCTACATTACGGCCGCTGCGGCGGCTTGTGAAAAATACAAGGTCTCCTTTACGCAACTGCTTTCTGTCTACCTTTTCGCCCTCGGTATATTGGGCGCGCGATGACGGACTGATTGAATATCCGAATTGTTTATAGACATAGCTTGAAAATCCGGAGCAGTCGAATGACTTGGGACCTTTCGAACCATGTCGGTAAGGCTTTCCGAGATGACGGCTGGCCTCTTTAAGCAGGTCTTCGATCATTCTGTTCGACTCAAGGCTCAAACTTGCCACGACTTTGCTTTCGCGTTTTGACACATCCTCCTTTATAAGGCCGTTGATTACGTTGCGGTCCATGCGGGAATTGACATTAGCCAATTGCTCGCGGTGCATCTGCTGATGTGTTCTTAGAGTTTTTTTGTTTGTCTGGGCACCGCCTCCTACGCAGCATGCGGCAACCAATATGCTTGTAAGGATTTTTCTACAAATCATCATTTGTCCGAATTATTATGGATGACCGCTCTGTCATAAGCGGTTTATATACTGTAGCAGGATTTAATTCATTGCTCCTGCAAACGTTCTGTTCGATTGTTCGATGCGAAATTAACTAAAATTTTCAGTAATTCCAAACCATGGCGACACAAACTCCATTAAATATCAATCTTTTAATAAAATTTAGTATTTGGCACATATTGTCGCTATATGTGCAAAATTTCAAAAAACACATTATTTTCCCGGGCGTGAGATCAACCGAGAATCAGGAGGTAACAGAAGATTGCCGGCATTGCGAGGAGGAAGGAATCGATTCTGTCGAGTATGCCGCCGTGACCCGGAATAATGTTGCCGGAATCTTTTATCTTGAGCGTTCTTTTCAGCAACGATTCCACAAGGTCCCCCCAAGTGCCGAAGACAGTCACCGTTACCGCGAAACCTATAGCGAACCAGCAACTGTCGCTCACCATGCCGAACCCGAAAAAGTCCATACCGAACCGCCAGAACAGCCACGCCGCAATTATATTGAAGAAAAGTCCCCCGAAAAATCCTTCCCAAGATTTCTTTGGCGAAATACGTTCGAACAGGCGGTGCTTGCCCAATGTACTGCCCACAAGGAATGCTCCCGTATCATTGATCCAGATAAAAAAGAACAGAGCAAGCAGAAGATTGGATGTCCACAAGTATGCCACTCCAACCATAAGCCCCATCGGAAGACCTATGTAAATCTGAGACATCATGGAATGTCCGAGATTGCGTAACGGATCCTCCTCCTTCATATATAGTTCCGCTACAAAGCGAAGCACCATTATCCCGGTCCATATCACCAACGGATACAAAAGTACTCCGCAACAGAGCGCCACACACCCGATAATGTCGAGCAAAAGAGCCGGCATGTTTTTTCTGTTGAAATCATGGCATATCTTCGAAAATTCCACGCACGCCAACACCGACAGGAGTGCGCCAAGCATCATCGTCCCCTTTTCTCCCAGAAGAATAGCTCCGACTATAACAAGGCAATATACGATTCCCGAAAGACTTCTTGTAAGTAATTTCTTTAAATCCATGACATGATAGTTAGTGCCTAAAAACAAATGGTATTTTACTGAACCTATATTTATTTATCTTGAACCAAAGTTTATTTTACCCTGAACCAATATCCTGCGGCAACAGATATTGACATCGGATTTGACCCTCTGAAATGTTCGGTACGACCGGATCGGAGCATATTCCCGAGCCCGAAATAATACCGGGCTTCCAGATAGAGGGAGTTGCGTCTGTTTATGCTGAACTCACCTCCGATACCGCCCGATATTCCATAATCAAACTTGTTTTCCACCGGCATTCCATACTGATAGATCATTCTGTTGGGGAAACCTTCCACGGAACCAATGTCAGTATAATCGAAATTTGAATTTGTGCTTTCTCCGAGAGCAAGACTGACAGAGGGTCCGGCGTTTATGAAAAACCGACCTCTGCGCCCGAAATATATATGGGCCAGAAAAGGAAGCTGGAGGTAATTAACCGTGCGGCTGTAAGAGAACGGACGCTTTTCGAAATCCTCTTTCCACCCCCGCTGCTCAAAATTCAGTTCGACAATAAAGCCGAAATGATTCTCTTCCATATACCGGAAATTGATTCCACCGTTTGCGCCGGGAAGAAGGCCTTGCGTGATACCCGGGGTGAAAGAAACCATTGAAAGATTCGCTCCCCCATGACCCCCGATCTCTATCTTCGACTCATAATGGGTCTGGGCGAGAGCCGGCATCGGTGACATTGCGGACAGACAGACAGCGAGCTTCAGTATATGTTTCATGATTGAACCGCTACA
>OFFH01001255.1_pt1 | contig 13609 bp, 14 predicted proteins | sample 1521341 | NCBI WGS metagenome assembly OFFH01 (sample SAMEA3504108, study PRJEB24116) | mouse gut metagenome | biome: mouse gut; feature: mouse-associated habitat; material: faeces | place: Denmark | collected 2011 | reverse complement strand
AAAACTACAAAATTTCTTCGGCGTTTTCTTACAATTTCAAATTGGCGTTGACAGTTTCCCTCGCCTAAGAGCGGGGGAATGTACTACCCCGACTCCATTGTAAATCTCCACAAGAAGATCCTGAAGGATGCTGGGTTGGAACACATCCGCTTCCACGACTTGCGCCATACCTTCGCGACCATGGCACTGCAAAACGGTGTGGATGTGAAAACCGTATCCACTATGCTGGGTCACTACGACGCCGGGTTTACCCTCCGCACCTATACCCACGCCACCCGTCAGAAACAGGATGAGGCCGCCCGGGCTATGGGCAGCTTTATGACGCAGGTAATGTAAAAACAGGATCAACACACAGCAGGAGCGCCGGATTTTATGTCCGGTGCTCTTGCGCCGTTTCCGGACATTTCCCCGTGTGGGTCAGGTTGTGGGTCTTGGCTGGTTTCATGCGGAAAGTGCAAAGCAAAGCAGTCGCCTTTCAACCCCGAAACGGGACAGGACGGTAAAACTAAAATAAGCGTAAAAGTGCAATAATTCCCGAATATCATCTGATATTCGGGAATTATTGGAGCTGATGGTGGGAATCGAACCCACAACCTTCTCATTACGAGTGAGATGCTCTGCCATTGAGCCACATCAGCGTATTGGATTGTTTCCGCTCGGTCTGGTAGTTACGAATCAGCTGCTCTACCGACTGAGCCACAGCAGCGTATACTATGAAGATTGAGGTTTGTCCTATCCTATTTTTGTTGCCGTATCGACAGCCAGCGCCCCCATCATTACGAGTGATGTGCTCTGCCATTGAGCCACGCTAGCACACTTAATTCAATTTACTTATTTTCGTTCTTATTAAGTTCACCTTATCAACCAGTCAGCGACCGTCTCATTACGAGTGAGATGCTCTACCGACTGAGCCACACCAGCATCTTACGAAAACGGCACATTACCGTATTCTATGTTTATTACTTTATTGGCAACCAACAAATCTGCATATTACAAGTGCGTTGCTTTACCTATTAAGCTTTACTACCAAACACTATCTAACATTACAATTTTGAAATATTCTACACCGTAAAAGTTTATTTGTCAAGTCTGAATTATGGTGGCACCACGACGGCAGGTTTTAATATGTAAATGGACAGTCGGGCCGACGGGTCCGGCTGTTGATTTATGCAGAAATAAACCAGGACTGCAAAGAAAAAGAAATTGGGCACAGGATGCCAGAAAGGAGGCTCTATATGGGCAAGGAGATGATAGTAGACACCGAGTACGCCGGGTATGTGTTCGTAGGCTGGGCGGCCGGCCGATTTAAGACAGAGCGTGGAGAAATGATGCCATACGCAAACATGTTTGTTCTCTCTCCTGTCAGCAGCTACGAGTCCGATGACTACCAGGCAATGGGCATGAAAGCAGAGAAAAAGAAATGCCTGTCCCCGGAGGTCTGGGCGGATCTGGAGCCCGGAGACCGAGTGAAGCTGTTCTTCGATGACAAAAACCGTGTCGTCATGGCGGCGTTAGATCAGTAAGCAGCGCGTAAACCACCCCGGGGGTCGCTCCCCCGGGGTGCCCCCCGGCGCTAACAGGGGGGCACAACCTACAGACTACCGCAGGGGGGCTTTACCGTGGAGAAGAATTTGAATGAAAACGTAGTCATTTACGACTGGCTGTCCTTTACTACCAAGCAGCACACGCCGGAGCAGGTGATAGCAGCCCTGGGCCTGTCAGAATGTCCATGGTCTGACATTACCGGCGCGCACGGCTATATGGACCGTAAATACTTCGGCAATATTTCCATTCACTACAACGGCCGCGAGGATATGGGGGTGTGGTGCGAGATGTCCGGCCAGGGGTGCCGGAACTTCGAGGACCTGACCACATTATCCGATAAGTGGCAGACCCTGTTTGCTTTCATATACAGTAACAGTTTGCATATAACCCGGCTGGACGCAGCGTTTGACGATCATACCGGGATTTTAGATATAGAGCGTATCGCCCAGGACACCCAGGAGCAGCGGTTTGTGAGCCGGATGAAATACTGGGAGGTGGTGCGCAGCAGCGGCGGCACAAGCTGTCAGATCGGGAGCCCTAAGAGTAAGGTTCTTGTCCGTATTTATGACAAGGCGGCAGAGCGAGGCTTTACCGATGGCCGTCATTGGGTGCGTGTGGAGCTACAGCTCCGGGACAAGCGAGCGGAGGAGTTTCTGAAAATACCCATGCGTATTGGCGAGGCCTTCGCCGGAGTACTCCTGAACTATCTGCGCTTTGTGGAGCCGGACACAAGCGACAGCAACAAGTCCCGCTGGAAGATGACGGACTATTGGGCGGCTCTGGTAGGCGATATAGGCCGGATCAAGATATTCACAGTGCCCGGCGGAGCCTACAACGCAGAGAAATGCCGTCACTATGTATTCGATATGGCGGGTAACGCTATTGATGCTATGCTCCAAATGTGTGACAGCGTGGATGATTTCCTGGTGCGGCTGTATACCCGGCGGTGCAGACCAAACCCCAAATATGAGATGGTGGTCAAAGAATACCATGCCCGTCAGGAGGCTTTTGCGGAGAAGGTACGGCAGTATTTTGCTGTAGAGGATGAACCAGAGGAATTGTAACACACTTTATGGCGACTGCACTCCGGATCAGGAGCTCCTGAAGGTTTTCTTTGTGTTACAGTTGTTTACTGGTCCCTTTCTCGACTGTCCGCCTTTTCTATTGCGTGCCGGACAGCCTGCTCACCGAGTTCTTTGCGTAATGCCTCGTTCTCTTTTTTCAGATGCTCTACGGTTGGTCCATTTGGATTTTCATTCTGATCTGCTGTTTCTTTTTTAGCCAGAAGTAAAATTAATAGCACAAGTGCGATTGGCCAAGCTTTCACCAAAAAGAGAAAAACAATAACAAGAATTAGTATTATCTTTGACTGTTTCATAGAGATAACCCTTTCGTGTGTGGAGGTTTTGGATACAGATGATGAAGCGAATAACAACTTTCTTACTTTCTCTTGTCATCGCTATCATGATGATTATCCCTCCCAATATTGCACATGCGTATTCACTGACAGATTTGATGGTAGATAGCGCATCTGATTGGTTGGCAGGATTTACTGGTAATAATAAAGGCGTATGGAACATAGTAGATCCTCTTTCAGGCATGTTGACAGGTGTGGACCGTCCCGTTTCTTCCAGTCAACCGCAGAAGTACTACACCACGCCCACCAGCAGCGTGCAGGACAAGTACGGCAACGTGACCAACTACTACCGGAGCGGGGACACCACCAATACCAAGATCATTGACAGCTATAACAAAACCTTCAATACCATTCACAACACCAATAACACCTCCACAACCAACAATTACAAAGCGAATATCAAACTTTCGGACTTCCTGAACAGCTACACCACCAATAATGTCACGAACAATAACACCTACAGCGCCAATTTCAAGTCCTGGTATTATGACAATACCACCAATAATTACAACTATACTACCTTCAACAAGAACGACTACACCCAGAATAACCTCTACTACAACCAGGACAACAGCCGTTATTATATCTCCATCGACAACAGCACAGATGAATACTACCTGATCGATGTACAGTATTCGCCCACCTTCGTCACAGTCAATTATACCTACAATACCACAAATATCAATAACAAAGAGGAAGTCGGAGACGTTACCAACGTCTATTACTATGAACTTAAGGACGGGCGCAACAGCTCCACCCTTTCGGCCGCTGAGGTGGCTGGCCTGGACTTCGGCTATGACGTTGCCAATTATGAGCTGGTGGCGGATGACCCCAATACCCTCAGTCTCCAGCATTTTGACGGAGACTACAACGACAGCTCTGTGTATGGCCGCAGCTTCTACTCCCAGAATCGCTCTACTACTTACGTAGACAGCGGGGCATTCGGCAAGGCTGTGTCTCTGCCCAATGGCTCCGCCGCTGGTGTGACAATCCCCGGCCTGTCCGGTCACAACAGCCTGTCCTTTGACTTCCGTGTCTATTATAACGACATTTCCAGTCTGGGTATCTACTTCGGGGATACAAATATTTTCCAACAGGTACCCACGACTGAGCGTGTTTGGACAGGACGGGATACCTATAGTGATAATGGTAATCAGTTGAGGTGTATGGCCTCCTCGACTGGAAATGTAGCCTCACTGCTTCATGTCAATCAGAAATTGGCTATCAATAATTCTTATACAATAGGCTATATTTCTTCTATACTTTCTGAGGATTTCCCAGCAAAATTGGTGCCGTTGTCAAACACATTTAAATCACAGATGACCGCTCCAACTGCCTATAATTCTCCTGGCTATGTTGGAGAGGGAACAGAAGCAAAGAAATATGGATGGATGCCGTATCCTGCTGCACTACCTGTGCTGGTAAACAGTACTACTACTGAGAGTGGCTTTTGTGATTATCAGGATAGCTATTTTAATCCTTACTGCAAAGGATATAATACACGATTTTTTATCCGCCATTACACGGACAAGGAATACCGCTGGAGCCCTTCACAGTATGTCCTTGCGGATTTCTCCTACGACAGCTACCGCAACCAATGGGTGTCCATGCGGATCACCCTCTCCGGCGGGAATATCTATTATTTCGTCAACGGCGATCTGGTGGGCTCCGGCCCCTTCTCCAAGCCCTCGGCGGACAAGTTCTACATAAAGTCCAGCGGCTCCGTATACCTGGACGAGCTGCGGGTCACCACCGGCAATCTCTCCTCCACAGCGCCTTACAACCCCTCCGGCGCTCCCTATGATACCAACAAAGTCCTGGCCCTGCCCAATACCTTACGGGATAAAACCATCTACGTCCAGCACAGCACCCCCGCCGCCACCTGCCGGGTGGGCGGCGTCCGGCCCTCCAATCCCGTCAACGGCTTTCTCTACATCCCCCTGCAATCCGACTACACCGGCGGCCAGCCCCAGTTCTACGTGGACGGCAACTGGGTAAACGTCAATGCCCGTGTCAGCGACGGCAAAACCACCTTCGACGCTCTGGGCTACAAGTTCGCCCCTATCGGCTCCTCTCCGGATGTCATCAACCCTGAAAACTGTACCCACGTCTGGGTGGAAAAAGACCGCATAGAGCCTACCTGTACTGCCTCCGGCTCCGCAAAGTCCGCCTGCTCCAAGTGCTCCAAAACAAAAGAGGAGACCCTGTCCTCTCTGGGCCACGACTGGCAGGAGAGCAGCCGCACTCCCGCCACCTGTACTGCCGCTGGCTCTGTTACCAGCGCCTGTTCCCGCTGTCAGGAGAGCAAGGTCACATCCCTGCCCGCCCTGGGCGGTTCCCATTCCTGGGCGGAGACCAGCCGCACGGACGCTGCCTGTACTGTTGCGGGGTCCTTTGAGGAGACCTGCTCCCGGTGCCAGGATAAAAAGACAACTCCGCTTCCCGCTTTGGGCCACGATTGGCAGGAGACAACCCGCAACCCGGCCACCTGCTCCGCTCCGGGCTCCATCCACAGTGAATGCTCCCGCTGCCAGGAGACAAAGACGGATGAAATTCCTGTTGCCCCTAACGCACACAGCTGGGAGGAGACCGGCCGCTTTGAGCCTACCTGCGTCAATACCGGCTCCTCGGAGAAAACCTGTTCCCTGTGCGGTGAGACCAAGGTGGACACCCTGCTCCCCCTCAACCACGCCTGGGAGGAGACGGGCCGGACCCCCGCTACCTGCACCGTCCCCGGCTCCGCCACCAGTACCTGCTCCCGCTGCGGACAGGTCCAGACTGTTTCTATCCCCACCCTGGGCGGCTCCCACTCCTGGCTGGAGACCAGCCGGACAGACGCCACCTGCTCCGCTCCGGGGTCTGTTGAGAAAATCTGTTCTATCTGCAATACCATGGAGACGGAGACCCTGCCCATTCTGGAGCACGCCTGGGCGCAGACCGGCTTTGTTCCCGCCACCTGCGTTACCTCCGGCTTTATCGTCTATACCTGCTCCCACTGTCAGGAGAAGAAGACGGACACACTTCCCCAGCTCTCCCACGTCTGGAAGATCAAGCAGACTTCCCAGACCACCTATGACGAAAACGGCAATATCCTCACGGAGGGCTTTACCATTTACAGCTGCGAGTTGTGCGGCGAGGAGTACAAGGACACGGACGGCAAAGGCCCGCCCAGCCCCTCTGTACCGGATAACCCCGACAAGCCCGGAGACGGTGAGGGTGAAAGCCTCTGGGACAAGCTGGGTAAATTCCTGGGCTCCGTTCTTGGCGGTCTGCTGGACCTGATCGGCTCCGTTATCGGCGGTATCCTGGACGGCCTGATAACGCTTGTTACCACCACCTTTGAGCGGCTGTCCCAGCTGGTGAACCTGTTCGGCTCCTTCGGCGACGCTCTGGGCGTGCTCTGGACCTGGCTTCCTCCGGAGATTATGTCCGTCCTGGTGGCTGGCGTTACTGTGTTCGTACTCATTGCGCTCTTAAAGCTCTTTTTGAAGTAAGGAGGCGGCTGCCATGCTGGAAACCACCGCCGCGCTGGGACAGGCCATCCTTTCCGGCGTCTGGTCCCTGTTCGGCGTTTATGTCCCCGGCTTTGATTTCACCTTCGGTCAGATGTGGCTGGCCGTGGCTCTGGCGTCTATCTCTATTCTGGTCATCAAGTTTATTTTCGGCTTCAGCGGCGGCTCCAGGAGCTTCGGTCCCAGAACCGGCTCCACCAGCCGCCCCAAAATCTCCAAGGAACGGAGGCATGATGAATTTTGAAAAAGCTCCTGTCCCTCTGTCTGGTCCTGCTGTGCCTCTCCGCCTCCGCGCTGGCTGCGGAGGCGGACCAGGACGGCCCCCTGCGCTGGATGTTCGGCACCGATGCGGAGTATACGGCCGCCCTGGAGCTCTGGCAGGCGGAGCAGGCCGCTGCGGAACCAGAGCCAGAACCACCCCCTCCGGAAAGCGCAGGTGAAAGTGATGGAGATACTACAGCGTTACCCGTGGATCCCGGTGTATCTGACAAGTATCCTCTCGGCAGTTTTGTGGATGCCGCTGGCAATGTATGGGCCCCAGATGGTGCGCTCCTCTCTCAGCGCACTCTTTCGGCGCTGCCCGATGCTACGGAGGCTCCGCAGGAGATTGCTCCGCCGCTTGCTCCGGATCCCTCTTCGCCCGCTCCGCCGGACGCTCTCGCGCCTGTCTACTCTATTGCTGATCTCCGCCCTGCTTCTGATCCTTCTGTCCTCTCTGGTCTGAAGGCCCTGATTTCCTCCATCTTTGGAGAGTATACGCCCATCACCACCACCGCCGTCATCACGGAGACCGTGGGCGAGAATGTGAACCAGTACCTTGTGGAGACCGTGGCCTCCGGCGCAGCTGGCGTGGATTATGAGTGGCTGGCAGGGGTGTTCCTCTTTGGTATCCTCCTTTTCTGCCTCATGAAACTGCTTGGAGGTGTGCTCAAGTAATGGATGCCATGATTGCCTATTCCGTCGCTATGCTGGACGCTGTTGCCACATTCCTGAGCTCTGAACCGATGATCTATCTCTTTGCTCTTATCTGCCTGACCATTGTGGTCAAGGTGGTTAAGGATATTATCAACTGAAGAAAGGAGAACGAAAATGGAAGGCGCTACTGCTGGGGCCGCCATGACCATGGCAACCCTGCTCTCCACCATTACGGAGGTGTTCACCGCCTCTATCGGCTGGGTTGGCACTGTCGCTGAGACTGTGGCCAGCAATCCTCTGCTCCTGGTTGGCGTTGTGCTGGGCTTTATCGGTGTTGGTATCACCCTGTTCAGCCGTCTCCTCCGGGTGTAGCTTCACCCTCTGGGGGGAGGGAGCGCGCAAACATAGTGCGCGCCCCTCCCCCCGCGCTTGCACCGCACAAAGAATTTCCATTCTTCTATATATACGATTTCCCAAAGGAGGCTTTGAAGATGCACTTACAAAAGCGCCTGTTTTCCGTTCTCCTGCCGTTCTTGTGTCTATGTGCAGTGGTTCCCGCTCTTTCGTCTGTGGCGTTTGCCTATTATGAGGTTGGCAGTACGTTTGAGCGTACCTGCAATTCAGGACGCGCACAATGTCCTTATCGTCCTGATAGACTTCATCGTATTGATGCCGTTAGTTTTCCTGCTACCAGCTGTAATACCTCTTCTGGGGGAGGTCTCTATACAATAACTTGCTTAACGTGTGACTATACAAGTACTGTGGGCTTGTATTTGCCGCATAATTTTGTTAATAATGGTTTTGATCAACCCACATGCAGCTCTCCCGGTAAGGAATATTTGAAATGTTCGGTCTGTTCTAAGAGCTCCTCCAACCCTATCCCGATATCCCCTGACGCTCATACCTGGGTGGAGGTTTCCCGTGCCGCTGCTACGTGTACTGCTGCCGGTTCTGTGAACTATGATTGTTCCTCCTGTCATACCACGAAATCGGATCCGCTCCACGCTCTGGGTGGAGATCATACCTGGACAGAGACCCGCCGCACAGAGGCTACCTGTACCGCCGCCGGCAGCGTCAGCTATGCCTGCTCCCGCTGTTCTGAGACCAAGACAGATCCGCTCTCCGCTTTGGACCACGATTGGCGCGAGAGCTCCCGGACAAATGCCACCTGCACCACCCCTGGCAGCATCGGCTATACCTGCGCCCGCTGTCCTCTCACCAGATCAGACACCATTCCCCAGCTAGCCCAGGACCACACCTGGACAGAAACGATCCGCACACCCGCCACCTGTACCGCTGCCGGCAGCGTTGCCTATGACTGCTCTGTTTGTCATGCCACAAAGACGGACCCGCTTCCGGCTCTGGACCACGACTGGCAGGAGAGCACACGAAAAGAGGCCACCTGCACCACCCCTGGCAGCATCGGCTATACCTGCTCCCGCTGTCCTCTCACCAGATCAGAAACCATCCCCCAGCTGGCTCAGGATCACACCTGGACAGAAACCAACCACACAGATGCCACCTGTACCGCTGCCGGTTCTGTGGACTATGACTGTTCTGTCTGTCATGCCAAGAAAACGGATCCCCTCCCTGCGCTGGACCACGATTGGGAGGAGAGTACACGGACAGAGCCAACCTGCACCGCCGCCGGTTCTATTACACGCTCCTGCTCCCGCTGCGGCTTCTCCGTCTCTGAGGACATCCCCGCTCTGGGGACAGACCACGCCTGGGAGGAGAGCGCACGGGTAGAGCCCACTGACAACGCACCCGGCTCCCTGGAGCTTACCTGCTCCGTCTGCGGCGCTGTACGCAGGGAAGTCCTTCCCCCATTGGCAGCCCCGGGCTCCATGGCGGAGATGTTGGCCTCCATCTCCACTGTCCTCTCCGCCATTCTCGGCTGGGTGGGCATTGTCTCGGAGAAGGTATCCACCAATCCTGTTTTGCTCATTGTGGTCCTGCTCAGCTTCCTCGGAACTGGCGTGCTCCTTTTTAAGCGTCTTTTAGGCATGAGATAGGAGGTCCTTATGGCAATTCTTCTTTTGGCCGGGTTTATCTACCTGCCTGTTTTCCTGCGTTCTTTCCTCTGTCCCAGACACGCCCATGTGCTCAACGTCTATTTTGGCGTCCCAGGCTCCGGCAAGACAACCTTTGCCGCCTATCTGACCAGGTGGGCCCTCCATGAAAACGCGCTTATCCGTTTTTGCCGGAGACATGGAAACCCTCTCACAAGACTTATTCTCAACAGTAAGTATCTCAAACGCCGGATCAGCGTCTACAGCAACGTGCCCATTACCGGGGCCTACCGCCTGGACGCCAAGGTGGATATCGGCCACTACATGATTGAGGACGCAAAAATCATCATTGACGAGGCGGGCATTGAGTATAACAACCGCAACTATAAATCCTTCCCCCAGGAGGCCATTTATTTCTACAAGTATCACCGCCATTACAGGGTGTCCGTGGATGTGTTCAGCCAGTCCTACGAGGATATGGACGTTACGCTGCGCCGTCTGGCTCAGAATTTCTATGTGGTGCGCCGCTCCCTGGTCCCGGGCTGTATTGTGGCTATCCGGATCCGCCGCAGAGTTGGCGTGGATGAACAGACCAAGCAGATCCAGGACCTCTACTCCATGGGTCTGCCTGTCCTGGACACCAAGAGAATTTTTTCTCCCCCGCTCTGGAAGCTCTTTAACAGCTACAGCAGGAAGGAGCTGCCGCAAAAGGAGTGGCTTACATGGTGATTGTAACACATTTTTGCTGCCCGGACAATGCCCGGGCGTCAAAATCTGTGTTACGCCTTTTGTCACACACGCCTTGCCCGCCGCGGCGCGGATCGCCGCCTTCAGCTGAGCGGCGCTGTGTTACGCGAGCTCCGCAGGGGACCTCCAGCCCAGGATTTTTCGCGGATAGTGGTATATCCAGTCATAGAACTCCGCCAGCTCTTTTCTTGTTACTCTGGAAAAGTCGGTTCCTTTGGGAAACCATCTCCGCACCATGCGGTTGAAATTCTCATTCCCGCCCTTCTCCCAGGCGGAATAGGAGTGGCAGTAGTAGACGGTGAACCGCTGCCCGCCATAGATTGACCGGATCAGCTCATCATGTTCCAGAAACTCGCTGCCGTTGTCCGTGGTGATGGTCTTGAAGGTGTCCCGGAACCGTCGCTTCCCCAGCTTTCGCTCCAGATGGTCAAAGACCTTTCGCACGGAGGCCGCCTGTTTGTTGGGCAATTTGAAAACCATCGGCTCTCGCGCCTGCCGCTCCAGCATCGTCAGAAGTACATTCCGGCTTTCAGACCTGCCCACTACCAGATCCATCTCCCAGTGGCCGCGCTCTGACCGCTGGCTGACAGGCTCCGGCCTGTCGCTGATGCTGGGTAATGACGGGTGCGCTATTCGCTGTATTGGCTTGTAATCCTGCTTTTTCTTCTTCCCCTTTTCCCAGAGGTCCTTATTTGTCAGATGCAGGAATACTCTCTTTGTTATGTAACTGTAGAGCGTGGAGACACATACCGATGTCCGAAAATTCTCCTTCCTGGCCACGGCCAGCGCAGCTGCGGGGGAATATCGCTTCCGCCTGTCTATTTTTCCATCCTCCTGTACTCCCAGCATCTTCTCCTCCAGAAAGTCTGCGTATTCCCGATCACTGCCGATCTTCAGCGGCCGCCCCTTGGCGGTCTGGTTGTAGTCGTGTACCTGCTGGGCCTTGTCCGCCGAATAGCGTACTTCGTCCCAGTATGGGCACGTGTGGATATACGCCCCGCGCTTTAACTCGTCATAGATGGTCTGGCGGCAGAACCCCAGCTGCCGGGCGATTTCCGATACCGGTATATGGTTGCGCCGCATCGCCTCCAGCTGCTGCCGTTCTTCCCATCTCATATAATGCTGCTTTTTCGTCATTGCTCCGCACTCCTTCTTTATGCGTCTGAGTTTCTGACCTGAAACAGTACGCCACCCACGGTCTGACCGTGGGTGGGCTTATTGTAACACACTTTTCATCCGCTGCGCTGCCGATCTCCTCCGGCGCCGGGACCTGGACGTGTTACGTATTCCATTTTTTCACCGCTTTGTCAACGGCTCCATCCAGTGCGGCTATTTTGGGCACAAGCTCGTTGATGACGCTTTCCAGCTCCCGGACCTGACCGGACAGCTTCATAAGCCGCTCCCGCTTCTCCTGGATGAAGCCTTCCAGCTGTTTCACCTGCCGTTGTTTCGCTGGCAGCTCCCACACGCACCGGGTTACCAGATTCTCGAACTTCTGGGTGAACGTGTCTCCCTGCTGCCGCTCGATCAGCTCTGCAAGCTCGTCTGAAAACCGGATACTCCGGATGTTGTTCTTTTTTCCCATCAGATCACCTCCGTCAGATGGCAGATTGTCTCCCAAAGGCTTTTGGACGCTTTGCCGATGCGGATGCTTTTTTCGATAGGTATTTCCTCGCCTACTTCCCAGTGGATGGCATCAAGACGCTTTTTCAGCTCCGCAAGATGTAGTAAAAGCTCCTTCAGCTGGCTGTGGTGTGCTCGGTCCATCGTTATACCTCATTTTTCTGTTGCAGAAATTTGTTATGCGACGATAGCTCCTTAATCTCCCAAATGGCTGCCCGGATGATTGCACAGCCACGCATGGCGCACGCATTCTCGTGCCCACAGCCTTTGCATCTTTCTGGCTCCGGTTTGGCTATACTCCATAAATTATCGATAATATGTTCCCGTTCCATATTCTGCTCCTTCCTCCGGGGTTACACCCGGACCCAAAATTAAAATTGTCGGCTTGCCGAAATCGGCTGCGGCGATTTCGGTTGGCTCCTGCCTGCGCGGCCACTAACCGGGGTCAAGGGTGAGCGCAGCGAAAACAAAAAATTTCCCAGGCATACAGCCTGAGAAATTTTTGTGGCCCTTGACGCTGGTTTGTTGCCGTGCTACGTCCCGGCAGTGCCGGGACACCGCTTTCCTACCGCACTGCCCCATGCCGCCTATCCTGCACTTTTGTGCCATCTTCCAATGTGATATATTTCCCTCTTTGTCCAGATTCTTCTTGACATTCACCGGTGGCACCACGACAAACGCACGAAAGCATTCTCTACCGAGGAAAGCAAGGACTTGCTCTAAAAATTCAGGAGGACTCATGCTAATAATAAAGCATTTCTTTTTCATGGATAGATTGGGGCAGACTAACTCCAAGAGTTTCAGAATACTCAAGCGCCATTTGCGGATAATACTCAGATTCTGCGCCGCCAGACGGTTTAAACTCTGGTTGCCATCCTCCCGGAAAGTCACATCGAGATGCTAGTGCATACTTTCCACACTCCGGTGGCCGCGTACCGCTCTGGAAAATAACTCAATGTTTCCTTCAGACTGCTGATGAAAACGCGGAATTCTTTCCTTTCCAAAGGTAGCAAAGCGACGGCTTTTTTGAGTTTGTCATTCAAATCAAAAGGCTCTAACAGAGCTTGTGCCATACAGATATCATTTCGGTTCCCTCTGGAGAGCAAAAACGCAATGGATTCCCAAGCCCATCCGTTACCGCATGGACTTTCGTTGTCAAACCGCCCCTGCTCCGACCGGTTTCTTCGTAGTATCCCCTTTTTTAGCCCCGCTGGCATGCTGATGGACTTTGACTGCTGTGCTGTCCAGCATCAGTGTTGTTTCGTCCACCAGGTCCTGCTCTATCTGGGCTGAAAGAATCCGTTCCCATACACTGGCTTTTGTCCATGCGGCTATATACACTTTGCCATGGTCCGAATCGCTCCGGCAAATCCCGCCAGGGAATTCCAGTATTCAGCCAATACAAGATTGCGTTGAGCATCTCACGGTTGCCTTTTCCTGGCCGCCCTCCTTGCGGTTTCTTTTCGGGCGGAAACAGGAACTCAATTCCATTCCATTGTTTTTCACCTATTTCATGTCGTTTCATGAACTCTATTTTACCAGCTTAGCGTCTTTCACACAATATTGAGGTTTTAAAACAGGCTCTAATCTTTTTCCCTCTATTTTCGTATTCTGCTATCTTTTTCTCATCCATTGACCAAAAATCAATTTCATCCAGATGGATGTCATCAATAGAGATGTAAAATAATAGTCCTCAAAACAGAAGGAGGACATAAAAATGGCGAAGGAACAGCATCGGCACGATATAATACTATTTCTTGATAAAATCATTTAATTAGGCAATGGATATGGTAAAATAAATCTGGGAGATGAAAATGGCTGGCAGATATCAATTTAGT
>OFFH01001246.1_pt1 | contig 13673 bp, 11 predicted proteins | sample 1521341 | NCBI WGS metagenome assembly OFFH01 (sample SAMEA3504108, study PRJEB24116) | mouse gut metagenome | biome: mouse gut; feature: mouse-associated habitat; material: faeces | place: Denmark | collected 2011 | reverse complement strand
AAAAAATGCAAAATTTTTTTTATTATACCATGTATGGCACGCATAACCTTACATAGCGCATGTCATTTCACGGGCAGATATCCTTATCTGCTTTATTTTCACGCCTTAAAATCTTTGTTACCCACCTCCTGTAAGTCCGGCTCAGCCGAACGTTTGCCTTATCGGAATCAAGATTTTGAACCTGTTTCATAATTACCTGCTTTTACGGAGTATATCACAATAAAATGTTTGTAAAGAGTAAATGATTCCATATATTCTTGACAAAAGCATAATATAAGTGTAATATGATTTTAACAAGAAAAATGGGGAGGTAAGGGAGATGAAAGAAGAAAAGAAGCGATTTTTAATATGGAAACTGAGAAACGGCATGACGAGATGCAAGAAAATCCGGGCTGGCGTCCTTCTGGCGGCTCTGTTCCTGACGCTTGGCGCAAGCAGCGTGAAAGCATCTTCCTATGGCGGCGATTACCGGTTCTGGTCCCAAGGAGGGTCGGATTATCAGGGAATGCGGGACGTCGGCTGCCTGATTACGGCTCAGGCGAAGATGCTTTACGAGGCGAATGTCATACGGGACGCGTCGTTTAATCCGGACGCTTGGTATGACTGGCTTGTGGCAAACGGAAAAATTGCGGGCGGAAAGGATTTGAACATGCGGGATCACGCCGCTCCGGCGCAGTATGCGGACTCGGTCGGAAAGCAGCTTGAGTATCTGGGGAAATGGAATGCGGACGATGCGCAGCTCTGGTTTAATATCAATCAAGGATATTACACGATCGTCCACGTGAGCGGCGCAAATACGGGGGGAAGCCACTTCGTCCTGCTTGACAACGCTATGTCGAGGCAGACGGGAATTTTGTACTGCTATGATTCGTATTCGGATCGGGGAACGGTCGCGCAGCAGCGCCTTTCCAGATACGGCAGGCGCGAGGGGGGACATGTGTTTAAGGGGAACAATCCTGTTCATTCCCATAGCTATACGTTCGATATCACGCGGCAGCCGGCTTGCGAGCAGGCGGGCGTAAAGACGTACCGCTGTTCCTGCGGCGCTTCCTATGAAGAAAGCATTCCTGCGACGGGCCATCGCTATAAGGATCATACGGTCGCCCCGACGTGGACTGGGCGGGGCTATACGGTTCATGACTGCGCGGACTGCGGTCATTCGTATCAGGACGAGTATGTAGATCCGCCAAAGCAAGGCAGGGACGGATGGTATTACGGCGCGGCGGTTCCTGACGGGACGTCGGAAGAAGATTACGAGATACAGTATCAGAATTGCTATCAAAAGATTCAGCAGTCGTCGCCGGGAGCGGGCTGGACGCAAGAAGGAGCGGTAGGAAGCGAGTGGCAGGATGTGGGAAGCCCGTATGAGAGCGAGGAGGATCTGCAGACATCGGATGCGAGAGCGCTCGTTCGATCCGTTTTTTATCATTTTTGCGGCCCCAATGCGGGAAACGAGGGAAATTACGAATTGGCTGGAAAGTTCGTGCATTATGACGAGATTCTGGCTTCAAGCGTTACGGCGAGGTATTTGGGGACGGATAACGGGCATCCGTATTATTTTATTGACTGGAATGACGGGGGAGGGCAGGTCTGGTGCCGGTCGGGCGTTTCTTGCGACGGATCGTACGGATCGCACGGGAACCGGTGCCGTGCATGGTATAAGAAGAATACTTATCAGGATAGGAAGCAGATAGTTTTTTATCAATTCACGAAAAAATCGGACTGGACGACGCAGGCGGACGCGGCGGCATCTGAAATAAAGATCCGTTTGAAAAAGCGGGACGCGCAGGAGCAAGAGCCGGACGGAGCAAAACCGGACGAAGAAAAGCCTTCGATAAAAGATCCGGATAAGGAAAAACCGGGAGGAACGAAGCCGAATACGGGAGGAACGAAGCCGAATACGGGAGGAACGAAGCCGAATACGGGAGGCGCAAAGCCGAATACGGGAGGATCGAAACCGGCAGCGGGCGTCGGAGGAAGCAGCGGGAAGCAGCCGCGCGTAAAGGTTCCGACCGTATCTAAGGTTCGCTTGCTTCATGCAAAATCCAGAAAGAAACGGCTGTTCATTTTTTGGAGAAAAGTTTCAGGGGCGGCAGGATACCAGATTCAGGTCGACACGAAAAAATCATTTTCAAAGCCGAAGAACATGTTTGTTTCCGGTTCGAAGCAGTCCTATATGAAAAAAGGCTTAAAGGCGAAAAAGAAATATTATGTACGCATCCGGGCGTACAAGTCGTACCGGGATGAGAGGGGGGTGATGCAAAAATCATACGGCGCATGGACGAAAACGAGCAAAAAGACAGGTTAGCTCGGAACGAGGGAAGCTGTGGAGCCGGGCATGCAGGACGAAAAGAGGGGGTGTTCTTATGACGAGAAATAGGAAGGGAAAGAAGGATATCGGAGAGCTTAGCGCAATGCTGACGGAGGAAAACAAGAGGTACGTGATCGCAGTTGCGAACGCCCTTCTGTTCGCGCAGAAAAGCAGGGAGAAGGGACTGGCGTACGAGACGGTCTGCAGAGGGAGCGCATTTACTGCAAAATGACAGGAAGGGCTTGCAGATGCGAGGGCATTCGGGATTGCCTTGACAGGCATGAAAAGAAGATAGAGAGGAGAAAAGGATGAGAAAATGGCGGTATCAGAGCCTGCTCGTTTTGGCGGCGGCGTGCATGCTTGCAGGAAGCGGAAGGACGCTGGGAGGCGTCAGGGCTTTTGCAGGCGAGCGTTCGGACGAGGACGGCGGCGGTTTCGGAGATGATTACGAGGAAGATTTTGATGGAGACTCTGACTGGGATGACGGCGGCGATGGAGATTCTGGCTGGGATGACGGCGGCGATGGAGACCCTGACTGGGACGACGGCGGCGATGGAGACCCTGACTGGGACGGCGGCGATGTGGATTCTGACTGGGACGACGGTGACTTGGACGATAGCAAGCTGGAATGGAAGCTGGACGCAGACGGGACGCTGACGGTCAGCGGGAGCTGCTCGCTCTATCTGGACGCAGAGTATTGGGAAGAATACAAAACCCGTAAATCCGAAGTAAAGAAAGTAGTCGTGAATGTTTCGGGAGTGGAAGACATAAGCGGCGCGTTTTCCGAGTTTGAAAACTTGGAAAGCGCGGATCTGCGGGGACTGGACGACAGCGGGCTGGCTAATCTGTCAGGGATGTTTTACGGATGTACGAAGTTAAAAAGCGTGGATTTTGGAACGAGGAGTTTTGAGGCCGCGACGGATTTGCACGGCATGTTTGCAGGGTGCGCAAGCCTTAAGAATCTGAATCTAGGTAGCTTTCGTACGGAAAACGTGACAACTATGTGCTGTATGTTTAGCGGATGCGCAAGTTTGGAAAAGCTGGATATCAGCGGTTTTGATACGAGAAACGTTACAAACATGTCTGCGATGTTTAGCGGGTGCAAGAGCCTTTCCGGCTTGAACATCAGCAGTTTTGATACGGGAAACGCAACGGATCTGTCCTATATGTTTGACAGATGCGAAAGCCTCGCCCGCTTGGACGTCAGTAGGTTTGATACGAAAAACGCAGAAGATTTGTCAGATATGTTTAATCGATGCAGGAGCCTGACCGTCCTTGACGTCAGCGGCTTTGATACGTCGAACGCGACGAGCATGGGAGGCATGTTTTTTGGCTGTAGCCGTCTAAAGGAGCTTGATCTAGGCAAGTTTGACTTTGGCAGGGCAGAGCTTATGGAACTAACAGGGGAATTGCCGTCGATGTTCGGGGAGATGGACAGCTTGGAAAAACTCAAGATGCCGGCGGGTCTTCCTGGCGCCTTGGAATGTCCGTATTCTTTAACGCTTCCTGCTCATATGCGCGAATACTGGAAGGATACTTCCGGCAAGGAGCGCAAGGCGATCGTGGCTGGCCTGTCCGTCCCGATGACTTATATCCGGGTTCGGACTCAGATTTATGTTCCGGCTCCCAAGCCTGCGCCAAAGCCTGCGTCAAAGCCTGCGCCAAAGCCGGGAGCCTCGGCGCAGGAAAAAAAGCTGCTTGCTGTGGGAACCAGCTTTACGGATTCTGCGACTTCTGGAAAATACAGGGTAACGGGCGCATTGTCGTCAAACCCGACGGTCGCCTACGCTGGGCCGTCCGACGCGCGGGCGAGATCCGTTTTCATTCCGAGTTTCGTTACATATCAGCGCGTGACCTACCGGGTGACCTCCGTCGCCGCAAGAGCGTTCAAGGGAAACAAGCGCGTAACCAGCATTAAGACGGGCGCGCAGATCGCAAAGATCGGCGAGGGCGCGTTCGAGAACTGCGGGAAGCTAAAGAGCGTGACTGTGGGAAGTGGCGTGACGTCCATTGGGAAAAACGCATGGAAGGGCTGCAGGAGCCTGAAAACGATCACGATACAAAGCAAGAAGCTTAAGAGCGTTGGAAAGAACGCGCTCAAAGGCGTTTACAAGAAATGCAAGATCAAGGTCCCGTCCTCCAAGGCAGGCGCCTATAAAAAGAAGTTCAAGGGCAAGGGGCAGGCGAAGGGCGTGAAAATCATGAGGTAGACAAGGCGATTTGTCATTTGCCGGCGGGAAGAGGGCGATGACGGGCGCAAATAAACTTGCGAGGCGAATGTTGTTTCGACGGCGAGGCAGTTTCCACGAGCGAAAGCGGGTACAAGGCCACGGTGCTGATTTTTGGGCGGATCTTATGCGGCGGGACGGTAAATACGCTGGCGGACGTTGCAAAAAGCGACTGGGTCAAAAGTCCGGATATCCGCGTAATCTTTGCGGAGTGCGAGGGAGCCTCGAAAGAGGAAGTGCGGGATTTTGCGGGTCAGTACGCTTCCTCGGGCATCATCTCGTGCTACGGCGCGTAAATATATGATGCAATGCAGGATTATATACGGCTGTATTGCGGATCGGAACTGGCTGGCAATGTAATTTTGCCGAGTATCGCGCTGATTGACACAAATCAAAGAATTCGCGGCGTTAATTATTGGGAGAGCTGGGAGACGGCGGATGATTTGATTACAAAAATCAACCAGTTTGCGGATACGGGGTATGAAACGCCGGATCCTTATCGGGGCGGAGATGCGGATCTTGTCATTCGCGGGACGGAAGACTATGTTTCGGCAAAGAACATAGTTCGGCTCGTTAATCAGGCGAGAGAGCGAAATGGGCGCGAGCCGTTGTTTTTTGATAGGGCCCTTACGGAAACGGCCATGCGGCGCGCTGAGGAGATAGCCGTTTATTACAGCCATTAAAGGCCGAACGGAAGCAATTGCTATTCGATTTTTCTAAAGAGGCGGACAGTCATGGCGGAAAACATAGCCGTAGGGTATGCGGACGCAGAGGAAGTGATGAACGGCTGGCTGTGTTCTCCCGGTCATTATGCCAATATCATGAGAGAAAATTTAAAAAACCTCGGCGTAGGAAGCTTTACGGACAGCGAAGGAACGCGTTACTGGGTACAGTGCTTCGACGGGAGCGAGGAGCATGAGCCGGCTGAAATCAAAAACAAGCAGGTCGTGAGAAGCATTTTAAGGAGGCTGTCCTATATTGAGCTGGATACGGCTGGCAGGAAGTTTTTTCCTGCCGGAGCAAGGATACGGGCGCGCAGATGACGGTTTGGAATCAGAATGCTGGATGGTTCGGCGCAAGGACGGCGGTCATTACGGCGGCAGTCAAAGGAATCGGGGGGATCTCTGCCGACTGGGTTATCGAAAAGCAAGCCCATCGGACGATTGCGACGCAGGCAAAGAAATATTGCGCTTCCTGCGGGACTGTTTTTTGGAAGAAGCCGGCGGGCAAAAAAAGCCAGACGGCATCGTAGGAGCAAAGCCTGCGACGTGCAAGGTGAAAAGCATTCGGATTCTTGCGCCGAAAAAACGCTGAAAGCGGGAAAATCCATGAAGCTGAAGGCTTCGGTAACGACCAGTGGGAGCGGAAAGGCGAATAAGAAGCTGAAATGAAGCAGGTTTGTTCGGCGGAAATAAGGCGAAAGCCGCCAGAAGAAAAGGAGAAAAAGATGAGAAAGAGCATGAAGAAATATATTGCGGCATTTGCTGTCGCGGCGGCGGCATTTTTGCTGTCGGCTGCCGGACGTATAGACGCGTGGGCCGCAAACAAGACCTTAGAAAACGGAAAGTGGGAAAACGGGACGTTTACAGAGAGGGAAACGGAGAATTATTACAAGATCAGCGTGAAAAAAACTGGATATCTGAAGATAGAATACAGCAGGGAAAATGAAGATGCGATTGCAACTTTCAGCATCTGCAACGGAAAAAAGAAAAAAATATGGCAGCCCAAGGTAACCTTTGATCATGCCGTGACGGTTTATTTCCCTGTAAAAAAAGGGACGTACTATATTTGCATAAAAGATTCATCTTCATGGGAGCTTGATGAAGACAACGAGGATTCTTACAATGTGAAGCCGGTAGAGCGGTACAAAGTCAAATACAAATTTACCGCCATGAAAGAGGGCGGGAAGGTAAAGAAGCTACAGGATGCTCCGCTGTTAACGAAGGGGAAGCAAGTTTCGGGTTTGATTTTTCCGGACAAAAAATCGCATGACATGTGCTATCGATACGTTGTTTTGAAAAAAACGAAAGTAAAATTCAGTTACGAGGTATTCGGCCTGTGGCTTCGCATTGCGGATTCGAAGGGAAAATTTTTAAATTTTGATTCAAAGGGCCGGATCAAAAAAGGCGGCGATTCCGTCTCATGGTGGGAGGGAAGGGACAGCGATTTCGTGACGCTGCCAAAGGGAACGTATTATTTTGTTATTCAGAAAGTGGATACGGGATATTATAAGCTGAAGCTGAAGCTGAACTAGCGCGCGGGGAATAGAAGGGGAGAGATTTATGAAAATAAAAACAACATGCTCAAAGTTTCGGAGGAGGAAAAAAGTATGGCGGCGGCGCGGCGCAATATGGCTTGCCCTTACCGTTCTTTTGTCTGGCGCTGATGTTTCCGTGTTTTCAGATATACAGGCGCAGGCGGCGGAGAATGAACAAAGGATCGTTTATTTTGGGAATTATATTCAACGGGAAGTAACGGATGAAGCAGAACTGGAAGAACTGCGATTTTGTGATCAGGAAGGTCTTTTTACAGGCGGAAATTTTTTTTATCAGGATACGCATTATAGAAAGAAAGATCACACTTATTATAAAGATGCCCCGATTGCATGGCGCGTTCTAAAGGATGACGGGGATTATCTGACGCTTTTGTCAGATAAAGTTCTGGAATCCCGCGCATATGACAGTGGGGGAAGTTGGAAGGACAGCGCCATACGCAAGTGGCTGAATGAGGACTTTTTCGAAGACGCATTTACACAAGAGGAGCAGGAACAGATCGCGTGGACGAAATTAAGCACAGAGAGACTGGTTTATATGAAGCCTTCGGTGATAGAAGTTACGGAAGACAAAATCTATCTTCCGCATGAGGAGGATGTGAGAAATGCGGACTACGGTTTTTCGATTTCGGATTCGGAAGATGAGAGCAGGACGGCATACCAGACAGAATATCTTGATAAAAAGGAGTCTGCGTCGAGCTGGTGGCTCAGGGGGGATCCCAACTGGTCTTACGGGAACCCGCAGAACGTGCGCGTTACGGAATCAGGTTCCTTTGCAAGATGGTACATGACATGGGGGTACGGAATCAGACCAATGCTGCGTGTGAAAAAAGACGCGGCAGGGCTTTTGGCGACAGAGCCGGAAGAAAAGAAGCTAAATACCGAATATCAGGATTCTTCTTTTGATTTGACGCGCAAAGTAGCGCAATTATTTGAAGGAGAGTCCGAATATGGCCAGTTTACGGTAGACGGTCCGGAAGTAAAGGCGGCGGGTCTTGAATTTAACCTGTTCAAATTTAACTGCGAAGTCAGTGCGCCATTTAAATTTGACCATACAGATTTTTGCATAAAATATGATGCCAGCGCAAAGACAGCGCAGGTTCTGGTCGGATATAACGACAAGGCCAAGAAAGAATTGGACAAGTCGAAGAAAGATTCGAATAAATGGAAAAATGATTGGGAAAGAACAAAATCCCTTGTATTAAAAAATCAGAATTTGCCGGAAATCAGTTATGAGAATGATCAGGCAGAGACGTTAAAAGAAAAATTTGACAAAGCCCTGAAAGATGCCAAGGAGAGAAAGGCCAGCGTGTTATTTAAAGCGGAGGCCAAAATTCTGGGATATTTCGAGTTGCAGTTTGATGATTCCGGTCAATATATTACCAGCATGAACGAAGGTGGTATTTTTTTCGAAGGAACCATCGGGGTAAATGCGAGACAGTATCTTCTCGGAAGTATTTTGTATGCGCAAGAAGGAGTGACGGGAGGAGCGGAAATTTCGCTTGCGGGGAAGTGGGATGCGCAAAACAAGAAGATTAAGCCGCATGGAAGCTTTTCGCTAATAGTCGAGCCGAGCATTGCGCTTGGGGCAAATGCTCTGGTTGCAGATGTGCAGGGCGGCGTAAAAGGGGAGCTGAAAGGAACCGTTGAAGTGTCGCAAGAAAACAAAAACGCGTCAACAGGAGTCAAAGTCTGGTTGAAAGGAAGCGCCTTTGTGGCGCTGAGCGCGATCATAGGCGTCAAGGTGGAAAAATCATGGAAATTTCCGAAATATGTAGAGATATGGCCGAATCTAAGCATTCAGGATGAACCGGATATGCAGATGAGATTTGCTCCGGCGGAACCGCTTGGCGCAGATCAGGCGCAACTGCTGCAGAAGAACGGCGAAAATCAGATCGGCAGCAATGTGATGGATTCTCTGGCGTATGAGCATGCGAAGCCTCAGACAGCCGAATTGCCGGACGGCAGGATTTTGCTGACTTATTTGTCAGACAGCCAGAAATCTGCAAAGGGGCAGAATACGCTGATGTACCGCGTTTATGCGAACGGCGGGTGGTCGAAAGCGACAGCGGTTTTTCAGACTTCCCGCATGGATACGGCGGGCAGGCTGTTCCAGTATGAAGGAAATACATACGTCATCTATGAAAATAGCGAGGTTTTGCTGGACGAATCCATGTCAAGCGAAGAAGTTGCGGCCTCGATGGAAATTTATGTGGCGAAGTTCGATGCGGCAGCAGGAGAATTTCAGAAGCCTGTAAAGGTCAGCGAGGCGAATGACACCTATAAGCATGGCTATCTTCTATGCGAAAAAGACGGAAGACTGACGGCGATGTGGGCGGAAAATTCAGAGAAGGACGTCATGCAGCAAAACGGGACGACGAAGATCTATGCGTCTTCTCTGGCAGACGGGGCATGGTCAGAGGCGCAGGAGTATCAGTCGATTGATAAAGCCATTCAGCATATGGGCTTTGCCAAAGGAAAGCTGATGTACAGCATAGGCAATGAGTTCTGGCTGGGAGGCAAATGGTATGCTCCGAGTGAAACGATAGATTCTCAGAACTTCCAGTATGCGAATGATAAGATTTATTATGCGGGAGACAGGGGGTTGTGTTATGTGTCGCAGGAAGGAGGGAGCGGGCAGCGTACGGGAGTATATACAAGCAATACATATGCGCTGGATGGAGAGAGAGGCGTTTACTGGACACAGGCGGTTGGCTATAAATCGAATATCTGGTACCAGTCCTTTGAAAAGGGAAGCTATCCGGTTCAGATTACCAGAGAGGACGGATATATCGGAGGCTTTGCAGTTTGTCAGAACGAGGGGGAAAACGTACTGGTCTATACGCTCCAGACGGTAGATGAGAATGCGCAGGATCCTTATGGAAAAACTGTGTTAAAATCCACGTCGGATTTATCAAGAACAGAGGCGAGGATTGATTCTGTATCGTATGACGCATGGTCTTATCAGGCGGGAGGGGCAAACGAATTTACGGTAGAAGCAACCAACAGCGGTACGACAGACTTGCACAATGTCGAAGCGGCTTGGTCGGACGAAAGAGGAAACGAGATTGCAAGGACTCTTTTATATAAGAAACTTCCGGCAGGAGGCCGCGCGTCCGAAACGGTAGAAATCGAGATTCCTGCAGAAATGAAGCAGGGAAAATTAATCGTGACCTTGGAGGCGGACGAGGCTCTGGAGAGCGAGGCGTCATATGAAAGAAGCATAGAGGCGTGCGAGGCGGATTTATCCATTTCGCCGGCCGGCCTGACGCAAGTTAAAGTAAAGAATGCAGGAGACGGGAAGGCGTCAAACGTAAAAATATGCGTTTATGACGGTAATCGGAAGGATGTTTTGCTCAAGACATATAAGGTAGGTGACTTAAATGCGGGCGCGTTGAAAACTGTCGACGTTTCAGACGCGTATCGAAATGCAAAAACAGATGAGGAAACGGGGCAAAAAAGCCTTTACTGCGTTGTGCTGCAGGAAGCGGAAGAGTATGCTTTTTCGGATAATGTGCTTATACTGCGCGCAGAGGAAGGAAAGCTGCAGAAGCCGAATCCGGGCAAGCCGGGGCCGTCAAAGCCAAGTTCGGGCAAGCCGAAGCCGTCAAAGCCAAGTATGGGCAAGCCAGTCATAAAAAAACCGGATTCGGGAAACGCGCCAGCCAAAAAAACATTTGCGAGCGGCGCGACTGTGGAAACGAAGTTTGGGCGCTACCAAGTGATTAGCGCGAAAAAGAAGACAGCGAGGCTAATCAGCGTCAAAAAGAAAAAAGCAACGAAGCTCGTAGTGCCGGCGACGGTTAAAATCTGCGGGATCACCTGCAAGGTAACGGAAGTCGGAGCGAACGTCATGAAAGGCAATGACAGGTTGACAAAGGCAGCGCTGGGCAAACACGTCGTCACAATCGGCAAGCGCGCGTTTTACGGCTGCAAGAAGCTGAAAACCGTAGAGGCAAAAGGAAAATTGAAGGCGATCAAGAGCGGAGCGTTCAAAAACACGTCGAAAAAGTTATGCATCTGGGCGAAGAAGCTGACGAAGAAGCAGAAAAGGGAGCTTTTGAGGAAGCTGAGAAAGTCAGGAAATAAAAAAGGAACTGTAAAATAAGTATAGGAGCTTCCGTTTGCTGGTTTTCTGTCGCTGGGACATGATATTCCTGCCCCAGCGTTTTTCCGTTTGTGCGCCATGGGCGCGCTCAAACGGGTGAAAGTTCCGAACACGTCTAGGCAACGAGGAAGTGTATAGCTTAACAGCAAGATTTTGTAATGCCATAATAATTTCACTTTTATCAACATATCCGACGGTTGTTGCGGGCGCAAAACTCCACCATAAACCATCAAAGAAACTCATGTCCTCTATAAAGTGAATTGCAACACCGCCTAGGGCGATGCAAACGAGGCGCAAGAAAACCATATGTTTGAGACCGTTAATCTCAAAGAAAAATTTCAAGATTTTCAGTATTTTGAAGACATGAAACATTTTGTAAAGCGAATTGAAGGGCATTACCGCAAGCAAATCAAGAATGTTGTTTTTGAAAAAGACTTTTTTATCTCTTGACAATGCAAGTCGCAAAGCGTAGTCAATATCGAAAATGACGTGAATTACATTATTCTATTGTGGGAAAAAGAACCGAAAAACGGTTCACTTTGATGAAGTTGGTGAAAAAATCCTCAAGAGGAGATACAAATTCATTTTGTATCTATACACCGCATGCGAGACTGGCAGCTGAAAGACTGTCAGTCTTTTTCATTTTTTGCTTGTAAATACAAGTCAATGAGGCGGTCAAGCGCCTGAATATCCTCCGGACTTGCGTCATCGTTTTCACCGCCTCGTTTTCTAAAGCAGATCACGAATGGAAATGAAAATCAATAAAAAAGTTACCAAAGGAAACGAAAAACGATTAATAAAGCAATTGCTAGCAATCATAATGTAACCATAGACGACAAGATGGAGGTAAAAACAATGTTGAAACATGAATTTGAGGAAATCGTAAAGAGGAAAGTCATAAACGAACAGTTCAAGACAATCGAAAAATTATTCATGAGCAGCATACGCTTCTGCCGGTTCAACTACCGAACATCAGAAAAAGTATATAAGTTTTGAAGGAAAAACCGAAGAAAAGTCTGCTTCGAACAAGAGTGTTTTCAAAAATGCAGATGAGGGGCTTTTGCGCCCCAAAATACATATAAAAAGAATACGAACCTTCCGCAGAAGATCAGGTGTGTAAAACCCCGATTTTTATGGGAGATTCATATTTTAAGATTTAGAGTCTAAAAAACGGTATTAACCGTTAGCCTCTTTTGACGTTTCTTTTTCAAAACAGGGGAGGGGCCCGCCGTTAATACGAGCCTTTTTCATTTTCCTGTTCGTCCAGCAGTCTCTGCATATATCCGTAAAGATATTTTTTGTTTTCTTCCGTCAGAGAGGAATAAAGCTTCATAATCTCGACGTCCAAAGGATTTTTATTTTCTTGGAAGACAGGTTCGGAACCGTTTGCAATCCAGTCCGGATTTACCAGAAACGTCCGGCAGATATCGGAGAGGACGCGTTCGGTCAGGCAGATCCGCCCAGTCTCGATATTGCCGAGATTGGAGCGGGACATATTGATTTTTTGAGAAAATTCTTCAAGCGTCATGTGGAAGATGCGCTTTCTCAAATGACGGACGCGCTCATAAGGTTTCATAATTCTGCTCCTTTCTATACTTTTACGGAGTTTTAGGCGTTTGTGAAACGCCAGAACCCCCATAAATGCGGGAATCTTTTTGGTACAAAATAAAACATCTCCTCAATAGTTTGTGGTAAAATAGAATTGTCCCAAAACTATCAACCAATCCACCAAAAAGGAGATGTACTTACATGATAACATACAAACAGCTTTCTTTGGCAGATTTTTTTACCGATTGCCAAAATAAATTTGATAACGATAAATATGCGTTTCCGATATGCGCTGTATGAGCGATGGGTATTTGGCGGAAGAATTAGAACAGGAATATCAAACAAAAACCATATAACCATTCTTTCCAAATTCCATATTTCTTTTTCCCTCTGCATCTGTTAGAATAAAACCAAACAACAAACGGAGGAAAATCATGTTAGAACAATCATATTACGACAAGGCAGATGAGATTATCGGCCGGCATGGGTTGGAACAGCGTTTTCTAATCCCAATTATCCAAGATATCCAAACCTTTTACCGTTACCTGCCCCCAGAGTTATTAAGCTATGTAGCCGGACGGCTGGGAATTAATGAAGCAAAAGCATACAGCGTTGCGACCTTTTATGAAAACTTTTCCTTCGAAGCAAAAGGGAAATATGTAATCCGCGTATGCGACGGCACTGCCTGCCATGTGCAAAAATCAACTGCAATTATAGATCAAATATACAAAGAAACCGGTCTAAGCAAAGGCAGGCATACGACAGAGGATATGTTGTTTACGTTAGAAACGGTATCCTGTCTTGGCGCCTGCGGGTTAGCGCCTGTATTAACGGTCAACGATGCTGTCCATGCCGCAATGACTCCGGAAAAAGTACATGAACTATTCGAAGAATTGAAGGGGAAAGAATAAATGAAATTAGAGAACAGAGAATCGCTCAAAATACAGCGGGCAATAGCGAAAGAAGCAATGTCCGCCCCGGCGCACAGGATTTTAGTCTGCGCAGGGACAGGATGCCTTGCCGGAGGCTCTGCAAAAATATATGACAAGTTCCTAGAGCTTGCGGCAAAAGAAGAAGGCGTTGAGATAAAGTTAAGCGCTAAAGAAGCCCATGCCAGCCTTCCATCTGGCATCCATCATCAGGAAACCGCCCATACAGGCGTGAAACGCAGCGGCTGCCATGGGTTTTGCGAAATGGGGCCATTGG
>OFFH01001239.1_pt1 | contig 13733 bp, 12 predicted proteins | sample 1521341 | NCBI WGS metagenome assembly OFFH01 (sample SAMEA3504108, study PRJEB24116) | mouse gut metagenome | biome: mouse gut; feature: mouse-associated habitat; material: faeces | place: Denmark | collected 2011 | reverse complement strand
CGTTCATCCTGAGCCAGGATCAAACTCTCCATTGTATTAAATGTGTTTGTTTAGATCTTTCGCTCTTATCTCAAAGGTATTGTTTGAAATCACTCTCCAAAGAGAGTGGATAAACTTTACTGCTCAAATTCCTTCAAAGAACGTCGTTCAATATATTGCTATAAGAACTCTCTTTTTGCCTGTTTCATACGCGCCTCGCGACCCGTATCGAGATCCTCTCTTGTCTTATCGAGGAAAGCGGCTGCAAAGGTAAAACCTTTTTTCGTAACAACCAACTTTTTTCGAAACTTTTTTTCAAAAACCTTTCGGCTTTCAAAAAAAACAGAACCTCAAGAACTCCTGCAAATCATCGGCAATCAACCCTGATTTGCGGTGGCAAAGATACGCCCTTTTTTACCAACATTCCAAACTTTTTCGGAGGAATTTTCAAAACTTTTTTGCATATCGAACAATCGTGTTATTATTCAGCACGTTACAAAACCTCTTTCCAAAGCAGCATATACAATATATATAGGTGTACTTCTAATCCTCACCCAACAGCCCTCCGCGGCCTCCGCACCGCGGCCGGTCGGCCCGCCGCAAATCATCCCGAAGAACGCGCCGCATTCGCAGAAAAAAAGAGTCCGCACGGCCCCTCGCGGGTGCCGTGCGGAGTACGTTCCGGCTGTGCGGTCTCTATTTCGCGTCGTAGCGTTCGCCGACTTTTCGCCAGTCGATCACATTCCACAACGCCGTAACGGCATCGGCCCGACGGTTACGGTAGTCGATGTAATAGGCGTGCTCCCATACGTCGATGCAGAGCAGCGGCTTCATGCCCGAAGTGAGAGGCGTGCCCGCATTGGGCTCGCTCACGATGGCCAGGCGTCCCGTGCGATCCTCCACGAGCCACACCCAGCCCGACCCGAAGAGCGACGCCGCGGCCTTGCTCATGGCCGTCTTGAACTGGTCGAACGACCCGAAGTCGCGGTCGATGGCTTCGCGCAGACGTCCCGAAGGCGCGGTCTGGGGCGCAGGCGAAAGCGACTCGAAGAAGAATTCGTGGTTCCAGGCCTGCGCGGCATTATTGAAAAGCGGACCGTCGGACGCAACGACGATCTCGGCCAGGGGACGCCCCGCGAGCGCGCTGTCGGCAAGCAGTTCGTTAAGTTTGGCGACGTACCCTTCGTAGTGTTTGTCGTGGTGGTAGTGCAGCGTCTCCTCCGACACGTGCGGTGCGAGCGCATCGTACGCATAGGGCAGGTCGCGCGCGACGATCTTTTTCTGTTGTGCGGTTTCCGTTGTCATGGCGGTAAAAAGCATTAAAATGGATAAAAAAATCATGGTTTCGCACGGATTTTACGTTCCGGTCTTCCCCCGTCGCACGCAAAATGCATACCCGATTTGCGAGTTAAAGAAAAAATCCGTACATTTGGAAATAGCCAAATGAACCTTAACAACAAAACTTTTCAAACTATGGAATTACCCTATTGCGAGCCCTACAAGATCAAGATGACCGAGGCGATCCGTCCCTCGACCCGTGCCGAACGCGAGCAGTGGATCCGCGAAGCGAAATACAACCTCTTCAAACTGCGCAGCGACCAGGTCACCATCGACCTGCTGACCGACTCGGGCACGGGCTCGATGAGCGACCGCCAGTGGGCGGCCATGATGACGGGCGACGAGAGCTACGCCGGCGCCTCGTCCTACTTCCGGCTGAAGCAGATCGTGAACGACCTCTTCGGCATGCCCCACTTCCTGCCGACCCACCAGGGCCGCGCCGCCGAGAACGTGATCTTCTCGGCCCTGCTCAAGGAGGGCGACATCGTGCCGGGCAACTCGCATTTCGACACCACGAAGGGCCACATCGAGTTCCGCCGCTGCCATGCGATCGACTGCACCATCGACGCTGCGGCCGACACGCAGAAGGAGCTTCCGTTCAAGGGTGAAATGGATCTGGAGAAGCTGGAGCACGTGCTCAAGTCGCACCCGAAGGAGAAGATCCCGTGCGTGGTGCTGACCATCACCAACAACACGGCCGGCGGCCAGCCCGTTTCGATGCGCAACATCCGCGAGACCGCCGAGCTGTGCCGCCGCTACGGCATCCCGATGCTGATCGACTCGGCCCGCTTCGCCGAGAACGCCTACTTCATCAAGACCCGCGAGGCCGGCTACGAGAACAAGAGCATCAAGGAGATCGTACGCGAAATCTACACCTACGCCGACCTGATGACCATTTCGGCCAAGAAGGACGGCGTGGTGAACATGGGCGGCTTCCTGGCCATGCACGACGAGGAGCTCTACCGCAAGGCGATGCAGTACAGCATCATGTACGAGGGTTACCTCACCTACGGCGGCATGTCGGGCCGCGACATGGACGCCCTGGCCGTGGGCCTCGACGAGAATACCGAGTTCGAACAGCTCGACGCCCGCATCCGCCAGGTGAAACTGCTGGGCGACCTGCTCGACGAATACGGCGTGCCCTACCAGCGCCCCGCGGGCGGCCACGCGATCTTCGTCGATGCGAAGAAGATCCTGCCCAACCTGCCCAAGGAGGAGTTCATCGCCCAGACGCTGGGCATCGAGCTCTACCTCGAAGCGGGCATCCGCGGTGTGGAGATCGGCTCGATCCTCGCCGACCGCGACCCCGAGACGCACGAGAACCGCTACCCGAAACTGGAGCTGCTGCGCCTGGCCATCCCGCGCCGCGTCTACACGGACAACCACATCCGCGTGATCGCCGCCGCATGCCGCAACATCTACGAGCGCCGCGAGCAGATCACCTCGGGCTACAAGATCACGTTCGAGACCCCCATCCTGCGCCACTTCACCGTGGAGCTGGAGCCCGCACGCTGATCCGCCCCCTCAACGCAAGAAAGCCCGGAACGTTCCGGGCTTTCTCGTTTTCAGGAGCGAAACCGTTCTGCGGTTTTCTATTTGCGGACCTTTACGATCAGCTTCTTCACGCTGCCCTCGCCCACCATCGGCGCATGGGCATCCCCGGGCATGAAGATCGTGAACTGCCCCGGCACGAGCGTGTAGCAGGTCTGGGGCGCGTCGTCGTAGAAGCGGATGTCCTTCTCCGCATCGAACGGACCGCAGGGCCGACGCAGGGCCTCCCGCTCGCTCCACCCGAAGGACTCGGTGCCGCGCACCACGACCTGCACGTCGATGTAGGCGTCGTGCACTTCGAGCTTCGCCTCTTCGGGCTTCTTCAGCTCGCACTCGATCACATTGACGAAAAGGTCGTCGCCCTCGATTTCGTGACGGCCCGGGGCGAGGGCCTCCAGGTCGGCGGACGCAATGTAGTCGAATGCCCGGCCCAGGCGCGGATGCAGGCCGAGATAGAGGGCGCTGTTGCGCAGTGAATCGAAAATCATATCTTTTTGTGTTTGAATCAATGACGGTACCTGTACCGCATCCTCACGACCACAGGCAGGTGGTCCGAAAACTCCACGTCGGGCACCTCGTAGGTCAGCGGCTCGAACTCGTCCGACACGAGCACGTAGTCGATGCGCAGCGCATTGAAGAACCCGCGGAACGTGTGCGAATAGCCGCGGCCGCAACTGCTGAACGCATCGTCCAGCCCCCGGGCCATCGTGCGATAGACGTAGGACATGGGCGTATCGTTGAAGTCGCCGCATACGATGCGCGCGAGCGAGGTCGCCGCCACGGCTTTCGCAATCGAATCGGCCTGCTCCGCACGCAGGATGCTGTTGTCGCGGAAGCGGTGCACGATGCTGCGGATCTTGTCCTCGCGCGCCGAGTCCGAAATGTAGCGGTGCTTGGTGATGAACTCGTTGTCCTCGGCCTTGATCGCCGTGGAGTGCAGGTGGTTGTTGAACACGCGCACCGTGTCGTCCTTGATGCGGATGTCGGCCCACAGCGATTCGCGTATGCCGTCCTCCGGAAGTCCGTCGCGCGTCGCGCCCCATCCCGCGACGGGATGCTTGCTGAAGAGCACCATCGGCTCGAACTCGGCGCCCCTGCCGCCGGCCCGATGGGGATAGGTCTGCGCGAAAGCGCGGTATTCGGCGCTCTTTTCGGCCAGCGACGGACTGTACTCCTGGAAGCACACCACGTCGGGTGCCGTTTCCTGCACGAAACGCAGCACCTTGCCCGCCGCATTCCGGCCCGCATCGTCCGCGAAGTTGCGGACGTTGTAGGTCATGAACAGCAGCGTCCCCCGCTCCTTGGTCTCCGTTTCGGCATACCGGCGCCGGAGTTCGGGCTTATAGAAAAGCGACACGCCGAAGAGTCCGCACCCCGTAATGAGGAGCATCGCCAGGGCACGGCGCGGCCGCCAGCGCACGACCCAGTAGAGCGTGAGCAGCACGGCCGCCAGATAGGTCGCCGGAGCAATCAGTCCGAGCACGGGAAAGAGCCATACCGAAGCGGGATTCACATAGGGTGCCGCATAGGTCAGCAGCAGCGTCGCGGCCACGGCGGCCGTCAGCACGGTGAGCACGCCGTCGGCCATGCGGCCGATCAGCGAGCGCCGCGGCGCTCGCTCGCGGCCGTACGAAGTGTCGAAATACCCTTCCATCGCCTCAGAACCAGATTTCGCGCCGTTTCCTCCACCAGTAGAGCAGGCCCAGCCCCCACAGCATGCCGCCGATGTGGGCGAAGTGGGCCACGTTGCCGCCCAGGCCCGTCCACCCCATGAAGAGCTCCACGACGCCGTAGATCACCACGAACCACTTGGCCTTGATGGGCACGGGCAGGAAGATGAAGATGATAGGCACGTTGGGATGCATGACGCCGAACGCGAGCAGCAAGCCCATGACGGCGCCCGAAGCGCCCAGCAGCTGCACGTAGTATTCGCCCGACAGCCACACGGCCGCCATCTGAATCAACGCCGCACCCACGCCGCATACCATGTAGTAGACCAGGAAGCGCCGCGACCCCAGCTCGTACTCCAGCGTGCGGCCGAACATCCACAGCGCAAACATGTTGAAAAAGAGATGCTCGAAGTTGGCATGCAGAAACATGTAGGTCACGAACTGATAGGCATGGAACAGCGGATTGGCGAACCAGTGGAGCGAGCAGGTGCGAAGCAGCGAGGGCCCCACGGGCAGCAGCGCCGTAGCCATGAAGATCAGCGCATTGATGATGAGCAGGTTGAGCACCACCGGGGGTGTCTGGAAATAACGGTTGTTCATTGCGATAGCGGAAGCCTGCGGCCGGGTCGTCATCTTTTCGTTTTCGGGATGTCGGCACGCTGACCGCTGGGCTTCCGTTCCTCGGCGCACACGCGCCGAATCGGGCCGATCATCCCCCGGAACACCGCCGCACGGCAGCGGCCTCCGGTCTTACCTCCGGCTTTTCGCCCGTCGCACGGATGCCGCGGCACAAGCCGCACGCTGCCGGCCGAAGCGGCCGGACCGCCGGGCCATCGTCCGCCGCGCGGGTCGGAACCTCACGCACCGACCGCCGGACCGTTCCATGCTGCCTGCGTGCGCCGAAGGTCCGCAAATATACGAAAAACACCGGACTATCCCAATTTCTTGCGCAGTTCTTCGATCGTGATCTCGGCCATTACGGCCTTGCCCGACGGCGAGAAGCTGCAATCGCCGCACGCCCCGAGCTGATCGAGCAGCGCCGCAGCCTCCGCAGCCGTGAAACGCTGCGCGGTGCGCGCCGCATTGCGGGCCATCACGCGGGCGATCTTCTCGCGCCGCACGTCGGCCAGGTCGTGGGGCGTATCGAAAGCCTGCAAGAGTTCATAGAGCAGGCGGTCGATGGCGTCGGCCGGCATGTCGGCCGGCGTGCCGCGCACCTCGACGGCTCCGCCGCCGCAGTAATCTACATCGAACCCCAGCCCGGCGAACTCCACGGCATTCTCCTCCATGAGCGCGTACTCCTCCTCGGAAAGCACGAGCCGCTCGGGAAAGAGCAGCTGCTGGCTCACCGACGATCCGTTGCCCAGCAGCACCAGGTAATTTTCGTAGAGCACCCGTTCCCGCGCACGCCGCAGGTCCGCAGCCACCAGCCGCCCGCCGTAGCGGGCCACGGCCAGGCCGCCGCCCACGGGCACCACGTCCGAGAAGCGGGGCTTACCGTCGAGCTCCAGACGCTGCTGCTGCGGCTCGTCGGAAGCGGAGGGGATGAATTCCAGCTCGCTGCCGCCGAATGCCGCCGACTCGAACACCTCGTCGTCCGCATCGCCCGGCACCTCGTGAAGCGCCGGGGTCCCGAACGACGAAGCCACCTCGCGAAAGACGTTCGAAGGGGGCACGGCCCCGCCGTAGGGCACGTCGAACCCCGCGAACTCCACCTCGGGCTGCGGGGCCGCATGATCCACATACTCCTCGCGAAAAGGGTTGTAATCCGCATTGGACATGGCCCGCGGCTCTCCGTACACGGCCCCCTGCCGCAGCACGGGAATCTCCACGCCGGGCGCCTCGTCGAAGTCCATCATCGGCACGGCGCCCGTCTTGCCGAGCGTCTCGCGCACGGCGGCGTGCACGATCTGCCACACGGCCTCCTCGTCGGCGAATTTCACCTCGGTCTTCTGGGGCGACACGTTCACGTCGATGCGCGAAGGGTCAATGGTCAGGTAGAGGAAAAACGAGGGCGTGCAGCTCTCGGGTATGAGTTTCTCGTAGGCTTTCAGAACGGCTTTGGCGAGATAGGGGCTGCTGAAATAGCGCCCATTGACGAACAGATACTGCTCGTTGTTGCGTTTCTTGGCCGCCGCCGGACGCCCCACATATCCCTCGATGCGGGCGATCGACGTGTCGGCCTCCACCTCCAGGAGGTTCTGCCGGATGTGGCGCCCGATCACATCGACGATGCGGGCCGCCGTCGAACCCGGCGCGAGGTTGTAAACCGGCGCGTCGTTGTTGTAGAGTTCGAAATGCACTTTCGGATTGCAGAGCGCCACGCGCTGGAACTCGGTCCGGATCTGCGTTGCCGAAGTGGTCTTTTTTTCGAGGAACCGGCGCCGGGCCGGCACGTTGTAGAAAAGGTTGCGCACGAAAAACTGCGACCCCACGGCACACGCCACGGGGTGCTGTCCGGCGAACGTACCGCCGTTGATGAGCGTTTCGGTTCCCGTCTCGTCGCCCTCCTGGCGCGTGCGCAGCTCCACCTGCGCCACGGCGGCGATCGAGGCCAGCGCCTCGCCGCGGAATCCGAACGTATGCAGCGCGTAGATGTCGTCCACCGAGGCGATCTTGCTCGTGGCGTGGCGGTCGAACGCCATGCGGGCGTCGATGGGCGACATGCCGCATCCGTCGTCCACGATCTGAATCAGGTCCTTGCCGCCGTCGCGGAAGTTCACCTTGACCGAGCGGGCTCCGGCGTCGATGGCATTCTCCATCATCTCCTTGACCACCGACGAGGGGCGGTTCACCACCTCGCCCGCGGCGATCTGGTTCGCCACCACTTCGGGCAGCAGTCTGATCTTGTCGGCCATGGGTTACTCCTCCTCGTAATCGTTGGGCACTATCACCAGCGGAGCGTAGGGGTCGAATCCGTCCGTGCGCTCCTCCACCGCGGCGGGAGCCTGCCGCGCCCGGAGGAACACCTCGGCCAGACGCGGAAATAGCATGTAGACGAAGAGCAGCACCAGCACGGCACCGACCGCCATCGTCCAGATGCGTTTGCGGTCCGCGGCACCCCGTGCCTCGCGGCGCGCGGCGCGGGCGTCACGCTGCGTGCGGATGTACTTCCCGGGGCGGTACTCCCCCTCCGCGTCGTCGCTCCGCTCGCCGTGCAGCTCGGCACGACGCGCCTCGCGCGCCTCCTTCTCGGGATCGTAGTAGCGCGGAATGTAGTTGAACTTGTTGGCGTGTTTCTTGAACGGACTGAACCCTAACATGGCATTTTCTCCTCTTTTCAGGATGTAAAGGTACGAAAATTTTCTGTTTCCGCCTCCGGCCGCCGCGTGCGCTCCGCTCCTGCGTCCGCACATTCGCACGGCGCCCCGGCAGCACGCCGCCGCATGCGGCGGCGGCACAGCGAAAATCCGCCCGCGGCGCGCCTCCTCCGCTAACGGAAGAAGCTCTTCATCCGTTCGAAGATGTTCTGGTTCTGCACCGACTCGGCATTGCGGAACGCAGGCTGCCCGGCCAGCTGCTCCACGAGGAGCTTCTCCTCCGCCGAGAGCTTCGACGGGATGGTGATGTCCACCACCACCAACTCGTCGCCGCGGCCGTAGCCGTTCACGTCGGGCAGACCCTTGCCGCCCAGGCGCAGCACCTTGCCCGCATGGGTTCCGGGCGCGATCTTGATCTTGGCGCGGCCGCCTACGGTCGGCACCTCCACCGTGCCGCCCAGCAGTGCCGTCGTCACCGTAATATTGAGATTGTGGATCAGGTCGTTGCCGTCGCGCACCAGCTGCGGGTCGCGCTCCTCCTCGATCAGCACCTGCAAGTCGCCGTTCACGCCGCCGTGGCGCGCGGCATTGCCCTTGCCGGTCACCGTGAGCACCATGCCCTCGCCCACACCGGCCGGAATGGCGATTTCGACCACCTCCGAGCCCTTGAGCGTACCTTCGCCGCGGCATTTGTCGCAGGTGGCGGTAATCACGCGGCCCGTGCCTCCGCACGTGGGGCATACGCTCTGCGACTGCATGCGGCCGAAGAACGTGTTCTCCACGCGCATCACATATCCCGAGCCGCCGCATGCCGAGCACGTGGCGTAGGAGTCGGCATCCTTGGCGCCCGAGCCGCCGCACTGGTCGCAGGCTACGGTCTTGTTGATCTTGAGCTTCTTCGTCACGCCCGACGCGATTTCGGCGAGCGAGAGCTTCACCTTCACGCGGATGTCGGTGCCGCGGTTCACGCGCCGGCCGCCCGACGAGGCGCGGAATCCCCCGCCGAAATGGCCGCCGAAGATGTCGCCGAACTGCGAGAAGATGTCCTCCATCGAGAATCCGCCGCCGAATCCTCCGTAGCCTCCCGCACCGCCGGCCGCGCCGCCCATGCCCGCATGTCCGAACTGGTCGTAGCGCGCCCGCTTGTCGGGATTGGACAGCACGTCGTAAGCCTCTGCGGCCTCCTTGAACTTCTCCTCGGCCTCCTTGTCGCCCGGATTCTTGTCCGGATGGAACTTGATCGCCGCCTTGCGGTAGGCCTTCTTTATTTCGTCGGCATTGGCGTTCTTCTCCACGCCAAGCACTTCGTAGTAGTCTCGTTTTTCTGCCATATTCTTCACGCGGCACGCTCCGTGCCGCAACTCTGTTATCCACCTCCAACGTCGCGGAGCGCCCTGCGGCACCCCGCACCGAACCGTGCGTTCGCCTCCGCACCGCGGGGCACGAAACGCCGCCGGGCGCTACTCGCCCACGACCACCTTGGCGAAACGCAGCACCTTGTCGCCGAGCATGTAGCCCGCCTGCACCACGTCGATCACCCGGCCGCGCTTCTCCTCGCCGGCCGCGAACTTGGCCACCGCCTCGTGCAGGTCGGGATCGAACGGCGCATCGAGGGCCGCAATCTCCGTTACGCCCTGCTGACGCAGCGACTCGGTGAACTTCTGGGCGATCAGCTCCACGCCCTCGCGGATCGCCGCCGCATCGTCGCTCTTGCCCATCGCGGCCAAAGCCCGCTGCACGTCGTCACGCACGGGCAGCATCGCCAGCAGCACCTTCTTGCCGCCCGTCTCCACCAGCTCCATCTTCTCGCGCAGCGTGCGCTTGCGGTAGTTGTCGAATTCGGCCTGCAACCGCAGGAACTTGTCCCGCCACTCCGCCGCAGCATCCGTCTCGCTCTGCGCCGCATCGTCCGCCATCGTGTCAGTCGCGGCGGCCGCATCGTCTGCCATATTGTCATGCGGCTCCCGGCCGCACGCTGTGGCGCCCTCGCCGGCGGCGGATTCTTCCTCGCCCGCAACGGGCTCAGTGTAAATATCTTCCTTTTTCATATATCTCTGTTTTCGCTGTTTCACACCATTATATAGCACAAATTACATACCGATGGCGAACAGGGCGGGCCGCTTGTTCAGTTCGGGTCGTCCGCTGCGGCGCCACTCCTCCACGGTGCGCGTCAGAATCCGCTCTCCGGGCGCCGTAATGTCCACCGCCACCATGAGCCGCGTGGCCGGGGCGAGCGTTTCGAGCAGCTGCGCGAAGAGCTTGTCGTTGCGGTAGGGCGCCTCGATGAAGAGCTGCGACTGGCCCTCGGCCGCCGCACGCCGTTCGAGCATGCGCACGGCCCGCGCCCGCTCGGGCGCCTTGACGGGCAGGTAGCCGTTGAATGCGAACGACTGGCCGTTGAGCCCCGAAGCCATCAGCGCGAGCAGTATCGACGAGGGCCCCACGAGCGGCACCACACGGATGCCGCGGCGATGGCACGCCTCGGCCGCCAGCGCCCCCGGATCGGCCACGCCCGGCACGCCGGCCTCGGAGATCATGCCGGCCGAACGTCCGGCCAGCAGCGGCGCGATCAGCTCCTCCACGTCGCGGCCCGCGACCGTGTGTTCGTTCAGTTCGCGGAACTCCAGCGTGTCGATGGGCCGCGCGATGCCCGCGCGCGAAAGGAACCGGCGGGCCGTGCGGACGTTCTCCACGATGAAGTAGTCGAGCCCGTCCATGACGGCGCGGTTGGCCGCCGGAAGCACGTCCCACGGCTCGGTTTCGTCCGAGATGGGACAGGGTATCATGTAGAGCGTGCCGTATCTTCCGTCCATGTTCGCGTGCGTTATTCTTTGAGGTAAATGCGTTTCACGCGGCCTGCGACCGACGTGAGTATTTCATAGGGTATCGTCCCGAGCACCCGGGCCATCGTCTCGGGATCGTTGCCGCGCACGGGCGAGAAGACCACCGCCTCGTCGCCCTCCGCCACGCCGGGAATGTCCGTGACGTCGATCATGCAGCTGTCCATGCAGATGCGTCCCACGATGGGCGCCGGACGCCCGGCCACGAGCATCGACCAGCGGCCGCAGCCCAGGTGGCGGTCCAGTCCGTCGGCATAGCCGACGGGCACGGTCGCCGTAACGGTCGGCCGCACGATCTTCCCCGCGCGTCCGTAACCCACGGTCTCGCCCGGCGCAAGGCGCTTGAGCTGCACGATGCGCGTGCGGAGCGTCGCCACCGGACGCAGCGCCTCGTTGTGCGCATAGCCGAAACCGTAGAGCCCCAGCCCCAGACGGCACATGTCGTACTGCGCCTCGGGAAAGCGCTCGATGGCGGCCGAGTTGGCCGTGTGGCGGATGACCCGGTAGGGAAGCGCCGCCGCCAATTGCGCGCTCATGCGGTCGTAACGCGCGATCTGCGCCCGCGTATATTCGTCCTCCTCGGGCATGTCGGCGCAGTTCAGGTGCGAGAAGACCGTGGCCGCCTGCACGCGCCGCTCCGCCGCGAGGCGGACGCCCAGCCGCGCGATCTCCTCCTCCGTGAATCCGAGGCGGTGCATGCCCGTGTCGAGCTTCACATGAATCGGGTAGCGGCTCTCGCCGGCATGCTCCGCGGCCGCCGCGAAGGCATCGAGCGAATGGAAGCTGTATATCTCGGGTTCGAGCCTGTTGGCGATCATCTGCTCGAAGCTGTCCGCATCGGCATTGAGCACCACCACGGGCATGGTGATGCCCCGTTCGCGCAGCACCACGCCCTCGTCGGCAAAGGCCACGGCCAGATAGTTCACGCCCTGGTGCTGAAGCAGCTGCGCCACCTCGAAGTCGCCCGTGCCGTAGCTCCCGGCCTTGACCATGGCCACGAGGCGCGTGCCGAACGACAGCTTCGACCGGAAATAGTTCAGGTTGTGAATCATCGCATCCAGATCGACCTCCAGCACCGTGGTGTGGCTCTTGCGCTCCAGCGCGTGCGACAGCTTCTCGAAGCGGAAGCCGCGCGCCCCCTTCAGCAGGATGGCGCGCCCCGCCACATCGGCCCGGTCGATGCGCGCGATGCACTCGTCCGTCGTGGCGAAGAACTCCTTCTCGCAGGCGAAGGCCGCCGCATGCTCGCGGATGCGGGTGCCGATGCCGATCAGCTTGCGCACCCGGGCCCGGGCGACCATGTCGGCCACGCGGCCGTACAGCTCGTCGTCCGTATACCCGCTCTGCGCGATGTCCGACAGCACGAGCGTCGTCGGACGCCCCAGCGCCACCGTGTGGAGGTAGTCCAGGGCCAGGGCCAGCGAGTTGATGTCGAGGTTGTAGGCGTCGTTCACGAGGATCGACTCGTTGATTCCGTCCTTCACTTCCAGACGCATGGCCACCGACGGACTGCGCCGGAACGAGGGTGCCGGATAACCCATGGCCTCGCAGAATGCCTCCACGATCTGGGCGTTGCGGCCCGCGGCGGCTCCGCCCGCCACCTCGGCCGACGGGGCCGGAAAACGTGCCGCGTCGATCAGACGCCGGTCGGCGAAGCGCTCGGCGATCATCGAGGCCAGCGGCTCGTAGTAGCTGTGGTACACGATCGTATGCGCCCGATCGGCCAGCCGCATCTTCTCGGCGCACTTCTGCTCCAGCGAGCCGAAATGCTCCTGATGGGCGTCGCCGATCGAGGTGAAGACCACCACGTCCGGACGGATCATGCGCTCCAGCCGCTCCATCTCTCCGGGCTGCGAAATTCCGGCCTCCACGAGCAGCAGCTCCTCATCGCCCTCGGTCATGAGCAGCGACAGGGGCACGCCGAGCTGCGAATTGTAGCTCTTGGGCGAGCGGTAGCAGCGCACGCCCGACGGCACCTCCTCGGCGATCCACTCCTTGAGTATGGTCTTGCCGTTCGACCCCGTGATGCCCACCACCGCGGCCCGGCTCTGCGCCCTGCGGTGTGCGGCCAGGGCCTGCAACGCGTCGATGGTGTTCGCCACCTGCACCGCGCCGCACCCCTCGGGCACGGGCGCCTCGCGTTCGATCAGAAAGGCGCGCACGCCCCGCTCGCGCATCGCGTCGAGGAAGTCGTGCGAGTCGTGGTTCGCGCCGCGCATGGCCGCGAAGAGCGGTGCGGCGCCCAGCTCGCAGGTGAGCGAGCGGCTGTCGGTCACGACCGACTCCACGACGGAGTCGATGCCCGTGAACGTGCCGCCGCAAATGCGGGCGATTTCGGATAACAAGCAGTTCATCTCTATTGCGGTCAGTCCGCCTTAAAAGTAACGATGGTAATTCCGGCGCCGCCGCGGTCGGCATGTTCGTCGGCGACCGAAGCGATTTCGGACACCGTGCGCAGGTAGCGGCGTATCTCCTCCTTCAGCGCACCGGTGCCCTTGCCGTGCAGAATGGTCACCGAACCCACGCCCACCATGAGCGCGTCGTCCACCAGGTCCTGCACGGCCTCCACGGCCTCCGAGGCCCGCATGCCGCGCACGTCGATGCGGTCGCGGAAGTTGAGCTTGCGCGACGCCACGTCCACCGACACCACCGTGCGCGGGGTCTGGGGCCGCATGGCCTCGCGGTATTCGTTGTTCGACACTGCGGTGAGGCTCGCCGTCGCGACCGTGGTCAGGATCTGCCCGAAAGCCACCTGCGCCTTGGCGCCCTTGATCGCACGCACCTCGCCCACCATGTCCTGCCCCGCCATGCGCACCTTCGCGCCTACGGTCACCTCGCGCCGCGGGGGCTCCGCCGCGACCTCGGGCTTCGCCGCCGCACGCTGCTCGCCCCGCCGCTCCTCGCGGCGCTGGCGGCGGCGCTTTTCCCTCTCAAGCTGGCGGCGGCGTTTTTCCAGTGCGGCATTTCCCGTGTCTTCGATCCTGCGTTTCCTGGCAGCGCTCCTTCTTCTTCTCATATTTTCTCCATATAAAGAAAAGGACAATTACCGTATGTAGTTGTCCTTTTTTGCTGTTTCTTATTTTACTAACTCTTTT
>OFFH01001238.1_pt1 | contig 13735 bp, 20 predicted proteins | sample 1521341 | NCBI WGS metagenome assembly OFFH01 (sample SAMEA3504108, study PRJEB24116) | mouse gut metagenome | biome: mouse gut; feature: mouse-associated habitat; material: faeces | place: Denmark | collected 2011 | reverse complement strand
ACTGCCAGACCCCGCCCTTGCAGTCCACCTTCTTGGTCATCCGCAGGAGGGAGTCGTATTCGTAGATCCGGTGGATGCCGTTCTCATTGGCGTCGTTGAATCAATTACTTTATTATAAACAGCATAAAAATGGTCGTCAAATCTTGTAACATATAACAAATTTATTTTACATTTGAAAAAAACTTGACACCATTGAAAGGCGAAGGTATTATAAATTATAGGATATACGGTGAATACGATTTGCTTTTTAACTTTTAGCAATGTAAGATTACTTCTTTATTTACCAAAAAGGTAATCTTATTCCCTCAGTCTGATGTTGAACCCCGTATCAACTGCAAGCATAATTTTGTGGATGGCTATGTCAAAAACACAAAAAATAACGAAAGGATGAATATGTTCAGCAGTGGACGCAGAAATTGGTGGAGGGTTCTTATGGGAACTCTATCGAAAACTTTATTGCGGCTTTTACTTGCGGAAAGAAACTTTCCGAGGAAGATGCGGAAAGGCTGAGGAAACTGATTTGAAACCTCGATGGGGTTTTCAAATAAAGTATTCGCTGGTATCTCGATGCAGAGCGCTATGTATGTGATACTTGGTCATTAGTTCGAAATAGAAAGGGTGGGTCCAATGTTTTAATTAGATTTATTTTTTATAATGATAGCATACCATGAAAGAGGGTGGCTTGAAGCGAAAAAGCTGAGCTTTTTTCTTGTTTCTGTATCTTTAACTGTAGTGATTCTACTTTTTATTGTTTTTCACACTTATACTTCTGGAATTACACTAATTGAGTATATTCAGACAAGCAATATATCTCAAGCAACAATACAGAAAAAGCAGATAAATAATGGTACAGTAATAGAAGACTTTGGCCCTTTCACTTTAACTTTGAATGAGTTGAACCAGTTTCTTGAAATTTTGGGCAAAGCTACATTGAAAGATATAGGTAAGCAGCCATTCACGATTAGCACGGATACTCGATACGTTGTTACTTTCAAAGGCCCTTCGCCATTTCGCGAAGCAACGCTGAAATTTTATGGCGATAAGGTGTTGATTTTTGATTGCATTTTTGACGAACGGGCTCCTATCCATAAACGATATTCTATTATTTCATCTGAATTTGGTAATTTCTTTAAAACAAAATTTCGTTAAAATGGAGGTTTTATCATGAAGCGATTAATCAGTTTGATGCTTGCTCTATGTATGGTTAGCATATCTATAGTTTCTGCATCTGCAAATGAAACGCATACTTCTGCTGAAGATACTGATATAGTCACAGAAAGAGAACTTATGGATATACCCTTTTTCTTTGTTACTTCAGAAACACATTCAGCATTAACTGAAAATCAAAAAAAGCAAGCTGCAGATACCATTGCAAATTACTGCGATGGTGCAGTTATGAGTCTTAGTAATAATCCGGATTACAGTATTTCTCCTTTAAGTAAAACCCAGAAGGAGAACGTGTTGAGATCTCCTGTTTATAAATCAACAATTGCAAGAATACAAGAAGTAATTAATGGCGGAGCAACTGTAAAATATATTAATCTTTACTCCAAAGACCCGCAAATTGTAAATGGGCAAAGAGCAGCAGATCTGAATGATCCAGCCTATTGGGAAAGCAATTATGAATCATTTGGCACATATAATGGATATAAATTTTTGTATGTTGAGTCCTCGGCAGGAGTAGAAACAAACGAAGTGGAGCCAGGAAACATTTCAGGCACATTAAAATGGGATGCCATTATGAAAAAAACTTTGAATGTAGCCTTTGATTACTTTGTTAAGGACAGCTATTTTAAGGCAGCAAAAAAAATCTCTGGCAAATTGTCATCTTGGCTTAATTATTATAAGGCCCCACTGACCATATCTTATAGCCCATCTCGTGATTATGTCAAAGCAAAGGTGTCAGGCGACCTTTACATCAGAACAGTGTTAATTCAAGATAAATTGAATCGGGTAAACGGGTATGCATATTATGACTGGGGGACAGCTGAGATGTTTGCCGCAGCATTGAGAATTGACGGAAAATATCCGAAATCTCAAAATTCTTCTGGTACCTATATGTACGAATATCCATCCTATACATTTCCAACGCAAAAACAAAGCACTCCCGGTTATCCTGGAAATGAAACCATCCGTAAAAGTATTATTAATCTTTACACCAATACAAGTGGATTTTTCACTCACGATGAGGGTATTGATGTAAATAGTGCTGTTGCATCTTTGTTAAGTTAGGCTTATGTAGAGGTTCTTTTTTATAGGGCCTCACATCAATCCAGCTGGAAGGCACATCTCCCCCTTGGCGGAGAGATGTGCCTTTTTTGATATTTTTAGAATTTTGCAGTTGGGATATTCCGTACCCCAGAATTAAAGAATTTCCTACCACATACCGCTTCTCCCAACACCGGTCCCCGGCTGAATTACCTTCTATAGTGTAAATCACCCCTCCATCCACCTTCTCTACAATTCCCACATGGTCCGGCACCATGTCCCCATTCCAGTCAAAGAAGATGATCTCTCCTGGCTGGGGCAGATAACCGCTATCTTTCCAGCGCCCCTGCCCCCGGAACCACGCCACTCCATCGGTACAGCGGGAGAACTTTGGCACCATAGTCCCAAGGCAGCCACTTTCATTGGCGCACCAGCTGACAAAACAGGCGCACCATTCCACCCGGCTGTCAAAGCCGTGCCAACTCCAATAAGGCTGACCGCCTACATTCCTCACCTAAGAAAGCGCCACTGAAACCAGAACTTCTCCGTTCCCACCACCAGCCCCAGCCCTTTGGAGAAGGGCATCCCATAAGCTGCGGTTTTCCGAGGAGACTATCTGTACTGTCCTCTTTTTCTGTACCAACAGTTTTCTGGATGGCAGAGCCGGAGAAGCCTCTTTATCCTGCAAGGCAGTTTTTGGCAGCATTTCATGGGAAGTCGTCGGTAAAAAATCAGGTGTCGGATTCTCCTGCTGAATAAAGGAGATCTTCTCCTTTGTCTTGATCCCCCGCATACCCACCGCCGCTTCGCCGCCTGTTTCTTGGCAAATTCCCGCCCCCTTTCTGTGACCAGATCGGGGGTGGTGAGATAAGGTGAAGGGGCTGGTCCTTCCGATACCTTCTGCAAAGGGGTTTTTCGGAATCTGGAGAAATACTTCCGGAACTGCCTTTTCTGCATCACCGGATCGAGGCGTGGGGATTTGGTAGCATCCGCTGGGGAAGCGGCCCTTTTGTAGGTCGAGCCTTTGGAAGCTGCCGCTTCATTCCCTGCCGGTGGGGCCTCCCCTTTTTTGTCCTTGTACCGCCGGAAGCCTGCTCGCCCTTTTCTGATGATCTTGCTGCCCAGCCACGCTGTATGGATAGCGTTCCGGGCCACCATTCGGGTGGCGTCCTGTACCTGCTCCCCAGCGAAATTTGTAGGGGAGTTTTGCCGTTCCTCCCGATTTGTCATCGCCTTTTCTTTGGTTCGGATATAAGCATTTTTCATCCGTACCCCAGCGATAGCAGCCTTATCCAATGCCTTGACGCTCTTGACCTGTTCTCTGGTTTTTACCTTCACCCTGTTCAAAGGGGAACATCACCTCCTTTCTCAACGAAAAGGGGGCAGGTATTACGCCTGTCCCCTGGAAAAGCAGCCCTCTCCGGGGCGGGTGGTCATCAGCTGATACAGCTTTGTGCTTCTGGGGAACCGATTGACGAAGGGGACCAGGGACGAACCGTATTTGATAAGCCCGCACCCGGCGTCGGCGTTGGTCACATAACTCATCTGCTCGGCAGAGATATTCAGCAGCTTTGCCAGCTTCTCCCGGAGGATGGACAGGATGGGAGTAATGCCGGTTTTCTCCGCCTCCCGGTAGACCTCTGCCGTACATCGGTCAATAATGGACTTCTGCTGGGGGCTAACGCCCTTCTGGTCGATCCGCTCCACCAGGGACATGATAAACTGCGACTTCACAATGACCGGATCGTTCCCCTCACCATAACCATCCACCATATACATGGTGTTGAGCCGGTCCTTGCCGCCTGCTGCCCCAAGGATGCACATCCAGGAGACAGTTTCGGTCCCCACATAAGGCCGCAGGAGAAAGTACAGCCCAATAGCTACCCCCACCGCCAGGACAGAAAAAACGAGTTACCGCAGGGACAACCCGAAGAATACCGATTCTGTGTAATTGCGAATCTCGCGGTTGATTTTGACTTCCATTTGACCTCCTTGCTTTTTCCAAGGTTTTATCGCTCGATATGGTTGCACAAATCGAACGATTCGGATATAATAAGAGTGAAAAGTTTTATAGAAAGGAACTGCTGAAAATGTCCATTACAGCGACCGAACTCAAGATGAACCTTAGCAAGTACCTTCTTCTGGCGGAAAGCGAAGATATTTACATCACACGCAACGGCAAGGTCATCGCGAAACTCTCTAATCCCTTCCAAGACCGGGTAGATGCGGTAAAATCCCTGCTGGGTGTTCTGCCGGCTGACATCACCCTGGAGGAAGCCAAAGAGGAGCGGTTGAGCAGGATATGAGGATACTTTTGGACACCTGTATCGTGATCGATGTCCTCCAACACAGGGAACCATTTTGGGAGGATTCCTATCGTGTCATGCTGACTATTGCCAACCGCCATGTGGAGGGTTTTTTGACCGCAAAATCTTTTACTGACCTTTATTATCTGACCCACCGTGCCACCCACAGTGACAAGGAGACCCGGAAGATCCTTTCCACCCTTTTGATCCCTCTTTCGCTTCTGGACACAGCAGGGATAGACTGCCGCAGGGCGTTGTCCACGGAGATCAGGGACTACGAGGATGCAGTGATGATCGAAACCGCGCAACGGGAAAGCATAGATTGCATTGTGACAAGAAATCAAAAGGACTATGCGAAGTCTTCTGTTTCCGTCTACACACCGGAAGAATTTCTCAGCCTGGTTTCGTTCAACGAGGATGAAATCTGACGGTCAAAGCCCCATCATCTCCCGGACCACCATCTTCACCGTTCCCACCAGGATGAGCATATGGAGGACACGATGCCTTGGATGATCTCCAGCAGAGCCAGCATCAACTCCATCCCATAGGTGATGACCCCTTTGGCAAGGGCGAAACGGATAAACAGCCGCAGGGCGTGTTCCGGCCTTTTTGCCTCGGCAAAGCTGCCGCAGGTTTTGACAACCCCCACCAAAAAAACAGCACCAGCAGGGCATAGCCAATGGCCTGGAGCGTTCTGTGGATGTTCACCACCATCTGCCAGATCGCCCCGCCCCGAAAAATCTGGGGGGACTGGGTGACAAGCTGCCAGATCTCGGTGAGTTTATCATTCCAGACAGTCAGGGCATCTTCCAGACTCTGCACAACCCAATTTTCACTCAACGTTTTTTTCATCTCCATTCTTAAATTCACGTTGATATTTACTCATAATTTTGCTATACTGATTGATAAAAGGAGGTGGCGTTTATGCCAATGATCCGCCCGATCTCTGATTTGCGAAACAATGCCAATGAAATTTCCGATTTTTGCCGCCAGACCTGCCAACCGGTCTATATCACCCGGAATGGAACCGGTGATATGGTAGTCCTCAGCATCTCGGAATACGAAAAACAGCAGGCTATCATCGGCCTCTATGGAAAGCTGGCAGTGGCTGAAAAAGAGATCGCTGATGGTGCGAAAGGCAAAGATTTCCTGACCACTGCTCGACAGCTGCGGGAGCGTATTCATGGGACAGAATTATAAAGTCAAACTCTATCCAACAGCAGAACAGGATCTGTTGGATATTATCAACGATTTGAACACCCTTTCCTCTGAGGTGGCATTACAATATTACGACCTGTTGACCGAGCAGATCGCCAGTCTTTCCAGTATGCCGGAACGGTGCGCCCGCTCCAGGGATCTTATCCTTGCTGCGAAAGGCTACCGCTATCTGATTTTGAAAAAGTATCTGGTGTTTTTTATTGTGGCGGAAGATACCGTTCAGATTCATCGTATTCTATACGGACGCAGCGATTATCGATCCATCCTTTGAGAAAAGGGAGAGGACAGCATATGTCCCCTCCCTTTTCGATCAGCCAGTAATGAGGGCCAGGATCTCTTTTGTAAAGGTGATGATAATGCCTCCCGCCAAGGTGAGAAACCCGTTGGACCGCTGGCTGGGGTCGTGGCTCTGGAGGGAAAGCCCCACCTGGACAATACCCCAGCCCAGCAGGATCATCCCTACCGCCCGAATGAGGCCAAAGATAAAGTCGGACAGCTTGTTGATGACCGTCAGAGGGTCGTCGCCGGTCCCAGTGGCAAAGGCTGTCACCGAAAGAGCGCACAGCAGCATCGCCGCCAATGCCAGAGAAAGATAAACCTTGTTCTGCTTTTTCATGTCGCAATACCTCCGTTGTTTTTCAAATATTCTTCCAACTCCTCCTCGGTGAGGAGCAGAAGGTTGCGGTTTTCAATGTGCAGGGACAGCTTCCCTGCCTTTTCCAGCAGTTCTGGGGTGCACTGTAGAGCGGCGATGTTTCGGGTATCCTCTCCATGAAGGAAGGGCTTTGCACCGCCATCGGTGGTGTAACCGATAAAGGGATGCCGCAGAATATTATACTTTAAGTCCATGATAGGCCGCTCGCCCCGGATAAACAGCAGGGCGTACCGGTTATCCAGCATCCGCACCTCGTCCGGGGCCAAAAGTTCGTTTCCCATCGCATACCGATTTCCCCTGCACCGGTCCCCGGCTGAATTACCTTCTATAGTAAATCACCCCTCCATCCACCTTCTCTACAATTCCCACATGGTCCGGTATTCCATCCTCATTCCAGTCAAAGAAGATGATCTCTCCTGGCTGGGGCAGATAACCGCTATCTTTCCAGCGCCCCTGCCCCCGGAACCACGCCACTCCATCGGTACAGCGGGAGAACTTTGGCACCATAGTCCCAAGGCAGCCACTTTCATTGGCGCACCAGCTGACAAAACAGGCGCACCATTCCACCCGGCTGTCAAAGCCGTGCCAACTCCAAAAAGGCTAACCGCCTACATTCCCCACCTGAGAAAGCGCCACCGAAACCAGATCTCCGCCGTTCCCGCCACCAGCACCTTTGGTTAAAGAATATAACCTTTGCTCACTAGGCGCTTTTTTGCACTGGTATTTTTAGGGTATTGGGGCTCTCAAATCTGTCCTTTGGGGAGGGGATTTGAGACTGCTTTTAAACCCAACTATCTTCTTGACAACCAAATGGCGAAAATGTATAATGGTTTCAAACAGATGTTCTTTTTTGTTGTGGACAGTACGGCCCTCTTTGATAGTTTGGTCAAGCCGGTGAAGAACAATTTTTAGAGCGGAGGCAAATGGTGGGAGAGAAGGTTTACGCGGCCATCGACCTAAAGTCCTTTTACAGCTCCGTGGAGTGCATCGAGCGGGGCCTGGACCCCCTGGCCACAAACCTGGTGGTAGCGGACAAAAGCCGTACCGAAAAGACCATCTGCCTGGCCGTCACCCCCGCCCTGAAAAGCTATGGCATCCCCGGCAGGGCCCGGCTGTTCGAGGTGGTGCAAAAGGTGAAGGAGGTCAATTGGCAGAGGCAGCGAAGGGCGCGGGGGCGGAAGCTGACCGACTCCTCCCCCTTCGCCAAGGAACTGGCGGAGCACCCGGAGCTGGCCCTGGATTACATCGTGGCCCCGCCCCGGATGGCTCTGTACATGGAGTACAGCACCAGGGTCTATCAAGTCTACCTTAAATACATCGCCCCGGAGGACATCATCAGCTATTCCATCGACGAGGTCCTCATCGACGTGACCCCCTATCTCAAAACCTATCAGCTGCCCCCTCGTGACCTGGTAAAGAAGATGATGCTGGACGTGCTGGAGACCACCGGCATCACCGCCACGGCGGGCATCGGGCCGAATCTGTTTCTCGCGAAGGTGGCGCTCGATATTGCCGCCAAGCACGCACCCGACGGCATCGGCGAGCTGGATGCGCGTTCCTTCCGCGAGCAGATCTGGCCGCACCGGCCCATCACCGACATCTGGAACATCGGGCCGGGCATCGCGCGGAGGCTGGCAAAGTACCGCGTGTTCGACCTGCGCGGCGTGACCGAGGTGGATCCCGATGTGCTCTACGGCGAGTTCGGGGTGAACGCCGAGTACCTGATCGACCATGCCTGGGGCCTGGAGCCCTGCACTATCGCCGAGATCAAGGCCTACGAGCCCGAGACGAGCTCGCTCATGAACGGGCAGATTCTGCCCTGCGGCTACAGCTTCGACGACACCCTCGTGGTCCTGCGCGAGATGGTGGACGACACGGTACTCGATCTGGTGGACAAGCACCTGGTGACCGATCATATCTCGCTGCACGTTAGCTATAAGCGCGACGCCCAGCGCGATGGCGAGGCCGCAGGCGAGCTTTTCGAGGGGGGCCACGGCCTGCGGAGCGGACGGCCTGATTATCGAGGTCCACAACGATCCCGAGCACGCCCTGTGCGACGGGCCCCAGAGCCTGAGGCCGGAGAAGTTTGCCGGCATGATGGAGAAGGTGAGGGCGATCCGGCCTTACTCCGACCACTCCTTCACCACAGGGGGAATCGCGGAATAGCCGCCGCGCGTTCCGGAAATTCGCCGGGGTGCGGCGGGGGAGGTTGCAGTCCGGAGGAATTTGTGATACACTGGTGGGCAAATCACACCGGTTCCGCCGCTATGGGCGGCAGGGCCGCAAAACGAGGAGCTCTTTATGAAAATGCTATTCAAGCAGCGCTTTTTTTCCTGGTTTGACAGCTATGACATCTTTGATGAAAACGGAGACGTTCTCTTCACCGTGGAGGGCAAGCTCAGCTGGGGGCACTGCCTGCATATTCTGGACGCCGGAGGCAGGCATATCGGCACAGTGCAGGAAAGGGTGCTGACCTTTCTGCCGCAGTTTGAGCTGACCGCCTACGGGGAATACCTGGGCTGTCTGAAGAAGGAGTTCAGCTTTTTCACGCCCCGCTTCGTGTTCGATTGCAGCGACTGGGAGGTGGAGGGCAGCTGGACGGAGTGGGACTACTCCATCACCAGCCCCAGCCAGGGCCTGGTCGCCGCCATCGGCAAGGAGCTGTTCAACTGGACGGATACCTACGTCATCGACGTGGAGGACCCGTCCAACGCGCTGTGCGCGCTGATGGCGGTGCTGGCCATCGATGCGGAGAAGTGCGGCCGGGGCTAGGAGGTACAAAAGATGAAGATTCCACCCATTGAGACGGAGCGCCTGTACCTGCGGGGCTTTACGCCGGAGGACGCCCGCTTTGCTCTAAGCATCTGGAACGACCCGGAAATGGGGGAGTACCTGATGGACGAGGCCATGGAGACCATTGACGAAGAGTACCTGCGGATGGTCGAGAAGCTGGGCGAGGACGGGGAATGCTGTTACCTCATCGCCGTGGACAAGGACGCGGGGACGCGGATCGGCACCTGCAGCTTTCTTCCGGAGGGGGATGTGTACGACATCGCCTACTGCGTCCACAGGGACTTCTGGCGGCAGGGCTACGCCACCGAGATGGTGGGCGGCATGATCGGCCGGGCCAGGGAGCAGGGCGCGAAGAAGGTCACCATCCTCATATTCAGCGAGAACCCCGGCTCCAACGCCATCGCCCGGAAGTTCGGCTTCCGGATCGTGGAGACGAAGACCGTCAAGAAACGGGGCACCGGCAGGGAGTTTCTGGAATACAAGTATGAGCTGGAACTGTAAGCGCCCCTCTGTTCCCGCCATGACGAAAGGAGCGTGACCGCCATGGAGCATCCCTTAGCGGACCGCATCCGGCCCCAGAGTCTGGACGAGGTCGTCGGACAAAAGCATCTGCTGGGCGGGAACGCCCTGCTGCGCCGGTTCATCGAAAAGGGCACCGACGCCAACATGGTCTTCTACGGCCCCTCGGGCACCGGGAAGACTACCATCGCCAACATCATCGCCAAGCGCACCCACCGGACCCTGTACCGGCTCAACGCCACCACAGCGTCCCTCCAGGACGTGAAGGACATCATCGGGGACGTGGGGACCCTGATGGCCCCCGGCGGGGTGCTGCTGTACCTGGATGAGATCCAGTACTTCAACAAAAAGCAGCAGCAGTCCCTGCTGGAATTCATGGAGAACGGCTCCATCACCCTCATCGCCTCCACCACGGAAAACCCCTACTTTTACGTCTATGCCGCCCTTCTCAGCCGCAGCACAGTATTCGAGTTCAAGCCCGTTACCGCCGCCGACGTGCGTCCCGCCGTGGACCGGGCGCTGGCGCTGGTGCGGTCGGAGAGCCCCCTGCCCCTCAGCTGGGAGGAGGACGTGCCGGACTACATCGCCCACGCCTGCGGCGGAGACGTGCGCAAGGCCATGAACGCGGTGGAGCTGCTCTACGAGGCGGCCCCGGCGGAGGACGGGGAGCTGGTACTGACCGTGGCGGACGCAGAGCAGGTCTCCCAGCGCAGCGCCATGCGCTACGACAGGGGCGGCGACGCCATGTACGATCTGGCCTCCGCACTGATGAAATCCTTGCGAGGCAGCGATCCGGACGCGGCGCTGCACTATCTGGCCCGGTTTTTGGAGGCGGGGGATCTGATCACCCCCTGCCGGAGGCTGCTGTGCTCTGCCAGCGAGGACATCGGTATGGCCTATCCCCAGGCTATTTCCATTGTGAAAGCCTGCGTGGATACCGCCATGCAGCTGGGACTGCCGGAGGCCCAGCTGCCTCTGGCCCAGGCGGCCATCCTGCTGGCCACCGCGCCCAAGTCCAACAGCGTGATCAACGCCATCGGCGCGGCCTGGTCGGACGTGAAAAAGGGACGGACCGGGTCCGTCCCCAGAGAATTGCAGAACGTCCACGCCGACACCACCGGCCAGGAGCGGGAACAGGGCTACCTCTACCCCCACGACTTCCCGGGCCATTGGGTGAAGCAGCAGTATCTCCCCGACGAGCTGGCGGGGGCCAGCTATTACCGGTACGGGGACAACAAGACCGAGCAGGCCGCCAGGACCTACTGGGAGAAGCTCAAGAGCGGTCAGTAACGCCAGTCTTCCACCGGCCCGTCGGTGATAAAGTACCGCAGCTCATCCGGTTCCCGGACAGGGCCTAGGTTCTGAATGATCTGGAGCTTGATTTTCCGGGTATCCGGCCGGATGGACTTTATGTAGACGGAGACGCGGTCCCCGGGAGAGACATCCCCCCGCCACTCCGCCAGACCGGACAGATTGGGGGTCAGCTCCACAAAGACGCCGTATTCCTTCACCCCCCTTACGATACCGGGAACGGCCTCGCCGGGGGCAAAGGACGCCGCGTTTTCCAGCCAGGTGCCCAGCAGTTCCTTGTGGGTCAGGTAGAACCGGCAGGCGGGGGCGTCGATGTCCGTCACCTCCGCCAGGATATCCTGCCCTACCCGGAGCCGGTCCGAGGGGTGGGAGACCCGGGAAACGGAGAGATTTTCCAGCGGAATCAGAGACGTGACGCCGCATCCCAGGTCCACAAAAGCGCCGAAGCTCTCCAGATGGGTCACTCTGGCGGGCAGAACTGCGCCGGGAGCGCTATGCTCCAGCAGCCAGGCAATCGCCTGCTCCTGGGCTGCCCGGCGGGAGAGGGTGAGACGGGGCCTCCCCCCGCCGTCCGCCGCCAGGCCGGTGATGGTGAAGCATGTGGGCCGTCCCACCCGGGAGAGGGCGGCGATGTCCCGCTCCGCGCCGCTGATGGCGGGATGGACCGCGTCCGGCCGGGGAATGGTTCCCTCCCAGCCGCCGAAGCGGACCGTCAGGTCCCGCCGGGCGTCGCAGCGGATGGCCAGGCCCTCCAGGACCGTCTGGTTCTCCATGGCCTCGCGGAGGACGCTGAGGGGCTGGTTTTCCGGAAACAGAGGGCATACGCCCTCCGGTAGATATTCGTTCCTGCGCATGTGATACACCGTCCTTGTTTTTCTGATAGGACAGTGTATGCGCCACAGCGCTTGACCCGTGCGGAATAAGAGGTGATTTCTTGCTGGAGCTGAAACTGAACGACCGGGTGGAGCTGAAAAAGCAGCACCCCTGCGGCAGCAAGGTGTGGACCATCCTCCGGGTGGGGATGGATATCAAGCTGCGCTGCCAGGGGTGCGGCCATGAGCTGATGCTCCCCCGCAGCAAGGCGGAAAAAGCCATCAAGAAGATTTTAGAGGAGGAGGCGAGCACGTGAACAAGAAGTGGGTAACGATTGTTTCCCGCGTGGTCATCGGCCTGCTGGTGCTGACCATGCTGGCGGGCATGATTCTGCCCATGCTGGCGTGAGCCGGAGCTTTTTTAGCAGTCATACATTTTCTTTGTGAACAAAGAAAATGTATGAAAAACGCTAAATGAGCAAAATCAAAAAGTGCACAAAAGAGCCCTAAAGCGGCGTGATCTTGTCAATATCAGATGACACATTCAACTCAAAGATAATAGGTTCTTACGCAGCGGCGCCTTGGTCGGCATAGAATCTCTGGCGCTTCAGCGCGGGCGGGAGGCCGTCGTTGGCGGAGCAGATCCGGCGGCGGTTCCAGTAGCTGATGAAGTACCTCCAGATCAGGGTCTTCAATTGCTCAACAGTCATGTTCTCGGGGTCGATGCGGTCATAGAACAACTCAGTTTTCATCCTGGCCCACATGCTCTCACAGCGGGCGTTGTCATGACAGCGGCCACCGTCGCTGTTCATGCTCTGGCGGATGTCGTATTGGGTGACGGCCTGGCGGTAGGCGGCGCTGGTATACTGGCTGCCTCTGTCGGAATGGATGATGGCACCTTTCAGACCAGGATAAGCGGCTGCGGCGTTTTCCAGCGTCCGGACGCACAGCTCCGCGCGCATATTCGTCTCCATAGCCAGGCCGAGGACAGTCACATCAAAGCAGTCAAAGATGGCGGATACATACAATTTTCCGTCCTTTGCCTTGACCTCTGTGATATCCGTGACGCATTTTTCCAAAGGCCTCTGTGCGGAAAAGTCCCGTTTCAGCAGGTCGTCGGACTTCATCGCCTCCCGGTCTTCCCTGGTGATCGCGTTGGGCTTGCGCTTCGGGCGGTGGCTCAGGCCAAGGCGTTCCATCACCCGGTACACCGTCCGCTCGCAGGGGATGGCGATCCCCTCCGGAGCTTTCAGCTCCAGAGCCTGGCGCATCCGAGTCCGTCCGTAAGTATCGTTGCAGGCGTCCTCCGCCACGATCTCCAGCATCGCATCCGCCAGCACCTGGTATTTCCACGGACGGTCCCGGTTGGCCAAATACTGGTAGAAGCCCTGCCGGCTGACTCCCAATACCGAGCAGTAAAACGCGATCTTTCCCTTCTTTTCGCCGTCTTCTGTCCTGAGCGCGATATACTTCATTCTTTGCTCCTTACTGACTTCCGACGGCTGGCGGCAAAAAAAGCGCTGGCTTCCTCCAAAAATTCGTTCTCTTCTTTCAATCGCCGATTGGCCTTTTCCAGCTCCTTGACCTGCCTGCGCAGCATCGTGATCTCCTCTGCCAGGCTCATCGCGCTGCCTGGCGTGTGGCTGCCTTCCCCCACCTCCAGGCGCCCCTCCCGCACCGCTTTCAGCCAGGCGTGGATCGTCCCTTTCGGGATGCCCAGCTCCTTCGCCGCTTTGTCTCCGCCGATCTCTCTGGCCAGCTTTACGGCCTGTACCTTGTACTCTTTATCGTAGCTTCGAGCCATTGCCTTTTCCTCCTTCTTCTTCTTCTCTTTTTTCTACTCCCTTGAGGAAAAGGTGTCAACTTTTTTTATACCATATCATGGTGTCACGGATTGGGGGGTGGTCATTGAT
>OFFH01001236.1_pt1 | contig 13752 bp, 5 predicted proteins | sample 1521341 | NCBI WGS metagenome assembly OFFH01 (sample SAMEA3504108, study PRJEB24116) | mouse gut metagenome | biome: mouse gut; feature: mouse-associated habitat; material: faeces | place: Denmark | collected 2011 | reverse complement strand
CCATCATCCGTTCCATATTATGTTGTAAAATATCCACTCTCTGATTCACTAACATTAACCCTGAGGCGATATGAGAATCCACCTTTTGCAGGGTAAGCAATGCTTCAGAGGATTTTTCTGCTATCTGACTTATGGTGTCAGCAGTATTAACTTGATTGGCCATAGCAGTTCCTGCGGTAACTGCTGATGCCGCGGACACCACAATGGCTGTAACAATGGCAGCTGTGATTCCAAAACCTCTCTTTTGCCGAATAAGACTCGTTATTGGGAACTTCTCTGGATCTGCCTCAACAGGCACAGGGACAAAGATTGGTAGATGAACCACTAAGGCTAAGAATTTGGTTCCATTCCAGCATTGCGTCAAAAAACAAGTGACATTTGTACAATCTAACCATTCTGTATTATTTTGAAATTCAGCCAATATAAAGAAAAATGGAGGATTGACACAAACTTCTACTGGAGAAGTAGTCATATTTCTGATAATTCTATTAGTTGTCACATTATCTAAATGAGTAGAGGTATTGGAAAGAGTGGCAGAAACATTCAATATCTCATGAAAGGTTCCAGTCAGCAATGCAAAGGCTGACAGACTGGTACTAGCACCTGCCTCATTGCTTAAAATCCATTGGTAATATGGCCAAATATTTTCTTTCCCTGTAGCATCTCCTTTATCGTTCATTATAGCAAAATCTAGTGGGGGTGACAAAACAAAACCCTTTGCTATTTCTTTCCGAGGAAAAATTTTTGATTGACAAGGTGAAAAAACTATAGGAAATGCGAGGTCCGGATGACACCAAGGCATGCTGCGTATAGCAGTAGCATTGCCAACAGGCCATCGTGATCTTTTGGGAATGGTCACCTTTCCCTTTATCATAATAGTGGTGATGTTTATAGGTGAAGTTATATTATTTTCAACATCACCTGAGCCTGATTGCGCTCCTTGAGCAACTTGCGTTAAAGCATTAAACAACACTCCAGAGCTCACCTTATTTTGGCTAATGGGATCTGCCCAATTAGAGATAATCTTTTTCTTTAAAAATATACAGGGTGTAAAAGGTTTATCCACATTATGCACAAAGCATAATGTATAATTTAAATGAAAACTAGTACTCTTATACACCCGTGGCTCTTGAGGAGTTTGTCGTGCATAAGGCACATCCAAAAAACATTCCTTTGCAAAAAACAAAGGCTAGGTAGAAGAATTGGAATGTACCGGTAAAGGTACTGGCCATGATCTTACTATGGCCCACAAAGGTATACTTATCCCGGTCTCAATCATCAGGAGCAGGAGAATCATCTTGGGGTTCATCTTGCTCTTTCACGGTCCTTGTCAGTCGCGTCGGGACCCAAAGTGGATTTTCTTCACCCTGTGGAAAAACACAAATAGCTCCCCGGGATCTGATTAAGATAGGATCCGGGCCATACCATTTATTATCAAGGACATTTTTCCATTTGACCATTTCATTGGGCGATTGAGGCCATTGTCCGTGCCTTTCAGCTGGTGATCTTCCAGCATCATCCAATTTTAAAAAATTAAGAGTAAATATTGTAAGGGATAGAGCCATCTTTGGCGTCATAGCCTCTATTCCCCCTTTCTGTTTTTGCAAATATTGTTTCAGAGTGCGATGGGCTCTCTCAATGATGCCTTGGCCCTGTGGATTATAGGGCAATCCAGTAATATGTTTTACTTGCATTTGTTTGCAAAATTGGCTAAATTTAGAAGAAGTATATGCAGGACCATTATCTGTCTTTAACACTAGGGGCTTGCCCCATGCAGCCCAAGCCTCTAAGCAGTGAGATATGACATGAACTGCTTTTTCCCCTGTCAAGGGAGAGGCATGTAGGACACCAGAACTGGTATCGATGGATACATGTACATATTGTAATTTCCCAAAAGATGGGATATGCGTGACGTCCATTTGCCAAACATCTAGGGGTCGCAATCCGCGAGGATTAACACCCACGGAAGGTGCATTAATAAATTCTACACATTTACCACACTGTAGGACAATATCTCGGGCTTCTGTTCGTGTGAGCTTAAATTTTTGTCGTAATGTAGAAGCAGGGACATGATAAAGCTGATGAAAATTCTTAGCACTTTCTATAGAACTTTGTGATAGGAAAACCATGTCTCTGGTGGCTGAATCAGCAATTGCATTTCCCTTAACCATAGGTCCAGGTAATGATGTATGTGCTCTAATATGTTGAATATAAAAGGGATGCTCACGCATCAAAATACAATTTTGTATTTTCATCAAAATTTCAGATACAGGACTGGACTGTTTAAAATTTCCGGCAGTCTCTAATGCTAGAACCGCATTAACTACATAAACAGAATCAGAGATAATATTTATGGGCATAGGAAATCTTTTAAAAACTTCTAAAACCACCAAACATTCTACCAATTGAGGGGCTCCTGGTGTAAATTGCAACCTTACAGCCTTTTCATTGATTACATAACTTCCAATTCCTGTTTTTGATCCATCTGTATAAATATCAATGGCTCCCTTTATAGGGGTATTAGCCGTTACCTTTGGAAATATTACTGGATGTAATAACATAAAATGTAATAACGGATGTTTAGGATAATGATTATCAATTAAACCAGAATAACTGCATCTAAGAATGGCCCATTCATCTATAGTAGCACACAATATTTGCATTTGTGCGACAGTATAAGGGACAATTATGCTATCAGGCATTTTTCCAAAGTGAGTAATTGAAGTTTTTATCCCTTTGTGTGCCATGTTTGCTACCATGGTGGGATAATGCTCTATAGTCTTATTAGGGGATATATGTGGATGTATCCATACTAAAGGACCATCTTGCCATAACACAGCAGTTGGCAGATTGATGGTGCGTAATATGCATAGGCACAAAGGTTCTTGCTCATTTATACGAGTTAACTGTGCTGTTTGGATCGCCTTTTCCACTTTCCTAAGAACATCAGAAGCCTCAGGTGTTAATTGTCTCAATGAGGTAATATGTGAGTCTCCTTCTAAAATTTGAAATAAAGGTTTTAATTCCGAAGTAGGGATCCTTAAATAAGGTCTAATCCAATTTATATCTCCTAATAATTTTTGAAAATCATTTAGTGTCTTTAGATGATCTTTTCTTATACTAATCTTTTGTGGGGTGACACATCGTAAAGTAATAGTGGCTCCTAGAAAATGACTAACATTAGACTGCTGTACCTTTTCTGGTGCAATAATCAAGCCATTATTTTTTAAAGTTTCATTAAGCAAGCCATAAGCTTGCTGTATACTTTCTTCTTCAGGTCCACAAATCACTATATCGTCCATATAATGACAAATTTTTAAGGAGGGGAAACCATCCCTAACCGGTTGCAAAGCTTTTCCTACATATAACTGACATATGGTAGGGCTATTTGCCATTCCTTGGGGTAATACCCGCCATTGGTACCTTTTATCAGGCTCCATATGATTAATAGAAGGCAAGGTGAATGCAAATCTAGGTTTATCTTTCTTATTTAATGGAATGGAAAAGAAACAATCCTTAATATCTACTACTATAATTCTCCAATCCTTAGGTAGAGCTGAGAGTAGGGGGAGTCCTCTTTGTACAGGACCCATAACTTGCATTTGTGCATTAATGGCTCTTAGGTCATGTAACAATCTCCATTTACCTGACTTCTTCTTTACAACGAAAATAGGGGTGTTCCAGGGTGATTGAGTGGGTTCCACATGTCCCAGGTCTAATTGTTTTTGTACTAATTCTTTAGCTGCTTTTAACTTCTCAGAGGGTAAAGGCCACTGAGGCACCCACACCGTGTCCTCCGTACGCCATGGAATGGGCAAAGGCTCCTCAGTGGCCCCTAGAAAAAACTCAGCCCTTTCTTATCTACTTTTTCTGTGGCTTTAACTGGTGAAATTCTACCTTGTAAGTTTTTTCCAAGACCTAGTCCAGGTATATATCCCATTCCTTTCATCATTTCCTTGCTTTTCTGAGAGTAATCATTAGTCAATATAAAGTTCATGGCTGACAACACATCTCTTCCCCATAAGTTTACAGGTAAAGGGAGTACATAAGGTTGAAAAAGCCCTGTCCTTCCTTCTTTATCTTTCCATTGTAAGGATTTTGCACTTATAGTTGGGGTAGCCTCATATCCTAATCCTTGTAAGCTATGTGACGATTGATTAACAGGCCAAGAAGCAGGCCACCAATTACTGGATATAATGCTTTTATCTGCTCCTGTATCCATTATACCTTGAAAGGTTTTTCCTTCTATTTGTAATTGTAAAGTGGGACGATTATCCAAATCTAAAGATATGTAGGCCACATTAGTTCCTGTAGAACCGAGTCCCTTATCCCCTCGGGAATCCTGGCTACTAGGGAACATGTTATGCAAACTAGGAAGAATCAGTAATTGAGCAATGCGATCTCCAGGAGAAATGGCTACAATACCTCGGGGTGCAGAACACATAATCTTAACTTGTCCCTCATAATCTGAGTCTATAACTCCGGGATGTATCATCAATCCTTTCAAAGCAGAAGAGGACCTACCCAACAGTAGGCCCACTGTATCCTTTGGTAAGGGACCTCTAAAGTCTGATGAAATAGGTTGGCACCCCATTTGAGGTGTAAGAATTACTCTGGAGGTGGCACAGATGTCCAATCCTGCTGAACCCGGAGTGGCTCTCCTCGGTCTCTGGGTGGCCTCATGGACACTGTGGTCTGAAATGCCCCATACATTTGGGGGCCCTGGGGACGGGGGCCCCTCACCCCGTTTTTTGGCTGTTGCACTTTAAACTGAGGTATTGGCCTTCCTTTTATATCTCTGACTGATCTACATTCATTTGCCCAATGTCTTCCTTTCCCACATTTTGGGCAAGTACCTGGTTCTGTCTTTTCAAACCTACTCTTTCTACCCTTTGTACACTGCTTTTGCATATGACCTGTTTGTCCACAATTATAGCAGGTTATTTCTTTTGCTTGCGCCATCAAAACTGCGGCAGCCAGCCCTGCATTTGAAAGAGGTCCTCCTATTTCTCTACAGGCTTTCATCCATGCTTGTAGCCCTTTCCCTTTCCATGGTGTGATAGCATTTCTACATTCTTTGGTACATTGCTCATAAACTAATTGTTCAATTAATGGCATTGCGGCCTCAGCATCACCAAATATACGTCCTGCCGCTTCCATCATGCGAGCCACAAATTCAGAGAATGGCTCATTAGTTCCCTGAATAATTTTTGTCAAGTTACCAGATACCTCTCCTCGATTAGGCAATGCTTTCCAAGCTTTCACTGCTGCCTGATTAATTTGATCATAGACCTGCACTGGGTATCCTAATTGATTGTTTGTCCATATACCCTGACCTGTAAGCATTTCAAAGCTCCATGCTTGTTGCCCTGCAGTAGCATTAGCACGGGCCTGACTCAAACACAGATCATGCCATATAGACTTCCAATCTAGATACTGTCCCATCGTAAGACATGCCTTTACCACACTCATCCAGTCAAAAGGAGTCATGGCATTGTGAGCCAATCTATCAATTTGGGACTGAGTAAATGAGGCATTAACTCCATAGGTCCTTACTGACTCTGCTAGCTCTTTTACTTGTTTATGCGATATTGGCTCATAATATCGCTGTTGAGCATGATCCTGAAAAACAGGAAAAGCCTGACATATTTTTTGCAACCCTTTAGGAGTGCAAAAAGAGTGACCATTGCCAATTGCTTTCTTATCTGCATAAGGCGGAGTAGGTGGGGGAGCACTGAAACTCCTCCCTATTGGACCAGATCTTTCTGCCTCATACTCCGCAGCAGCCTCCTTCAAATCTTCCTCCTCTCCTGTTGATAATTCGGAATCCTCTGAGCTAGACAATTCTAACGACTCAGAGTCCTCGAGAGGAGGGTAAATTGACTTAATTTTCTGCTTTTTACTATTTTTTATACTATTTTTTGTATCTTTACATTTTGGGAGTTGACAATTAAAGCCATGATATAAGATCAAGGCAAGAAAGATAGCAACCCCAGCAACAATTATCAGATCTATTTCGTAGGAGAGCATGCCTCTCACATTAATTTCTTTCTACTTACCGGTACCGCCGTTCCTCAGCTGAAGAGTTCTGAATCCACTCCGGATCCTTCTCAGCAGTCTGTTTTGCAGGAACACTTCATTACCACCGTTCCCCAGCTGAAGAGTTCTGAATCCACGCCGGATCCTTCTCAGCAGTCTGTTTTACGGGAACCTTTATTAACCGCTCCTTCCCCGTGATGCAGTTCTGAATCCTCCCTGTAGCAGGGGGTCTTCGCTCGTGCCTGAAGATGTTTCTTGTCCCGGGTTTTCGGCACCACTTCTTGCGCGCGCTCGACTGGCCAGGAAGAACGACGCTGCAACAGGATCCTTCTGCACACGTTTATTGGGAGAGCTTGATTGTAGAGGCGAAAAGACCCCGAGCCCAGAACTGGTGCTGCTTATATAGGCCTAGGAGAGGCGTGTCTCACACCCGGATTGGTTATGCACTAAGCCTCATTTGCATGTTCCTCATCTGATTGGCTACTCTCTCTCAGTACCTTACAGAACCTCATTATCATACCTCATTTGCATGTCTCACATCTGATTGGTTATACTCTCAGTACCTTACAGAACCTCATTATCATGCCTGGGCCAGGCAGTGTCTTTGCAAAAAACTTTACTGCATATGTACACATTGGTTGTTTGTCCAATCTTATGCGTGGTGGCCAGCAGTAGTCAGTGCCACTCAGCAACGGCACATGTGGCTTCCCACATCTCCCCCTGTTTGTTTTAATAAAATGAGGCTGGACTAGGCCTGTGCAATTATGCCCATCCGCCGTGGCTCCTGTTTTAGGTCGTTCCTCTAATGTCACAGCCTTACCCGTCATAGGGTAACCCTATCGCCACCGGGCCCCATGTCTTAGGTTGGACTGTGCACGAGGAAAGTTGCCCGTCTCTGGATACCGCAGTGCTGTGTGACAATAACTGCTAAATGACCTAGGGCGAACTCTGCAAAAGAGGCCAGCCAAAAAATGAATTAGTGGGGAAATCATGATCACCCTATTGATGAGCAAGGGCTGATCAATGATCGTTGAGTCTCTCTCATCCCATCTCATGCTGACTAATTCTTGAGCATAGATAACCAAATTTCAGGGGAGGAGCCGTTTTCAATAGCTAAAAGTGCCTGAGTTATAATCACCTTGTCACGTTTTTGTTGGGTTCTGAATTTGCATACCAACCAGAGCATGAACACCAGTCCACAGCATATGGCAGCACCAAACAAAATCACTCCCACCCATTCCTTAAAGTAAGAAAAAGCAGAGGTAAGCCAAGAGGTAAAGTCTCCAAGGGTCACTGGTTCCACTCTGGTCCCATTAAGGTTCAGGATCTGCATCTGCAGCCTCGTCTGCAACCTTTCCAGCTCCTGCGACCAGTTCCCCTTCAGGTAATTCGATAGGTCTGTACTTTTAATAAAAGAATTATTAATATACCTATTGGGAGTAATGCACACATGCAAAGTGGATGCCACACAACTCATTTGTATGACATCCATCATCTGTTCCATGTCATGTTGTAAAATATCCACTCTCTGATTCACTAACATTAACCCTGAGGTGATATGAGAATCCACCCTTTGCAGGGTAAGCAATGCCTCAGACGTTTTTTCTGCTATCTGACTTATAGTGTCAGCAGTATTAATTTGATCTGCCCAATTAGAGATAATCTTTTTCTTAAAAAATATACAGGGTGTAAAAGGTTTATCCACATTATGCACAAAGCATAATGTATAATTTAAATGAAAACTAGTACTCTTATACACCCGTGGCTCTTGAGGAGTTTGTCGTGCATAAGGCACATCCAAAAAACATTCCTTTGCAAAAAACAAAGGCTAGGTAGAAGAATTGGAATGTACCGGTAAAGGTACTGGCCATGATCTTACTATGGCCCACAAAGGTATACTTATCCCGGTCTCAATCATCAGGAGCAGGAGAATCATCTTGGGGTTCATCTTGCTCTTTCACGGTCCTTGTCAGTCGCGTCGGGACCCAAAGTGGATTTTCTTCACCCTGTGGAAAAACACAAATAGCTCCCCGGGATCTGATTAAGATAGGATCCGGGCCATACCATTTATTATCAAGGACATTTTTCCATTTGACCATTTCATTGGGCGATTGAGGCCATTGTCCGTGCCTTTCAGCTGGTGATCTTCCAGCATCATCCAATTTTAAAAAATTAAGAGTAAATATTGTAAGGGATAGAGCCATCTTTGGCGTCATAGCCTCTATTCCCCCTTTCTGTTTTTGCAAATATTGTTTCAGAGTGCGATGGGCTCTCTCAATGATGCCTTGGCCCTGTGGATTATAGGGCAATCCAGTAATATGTTTTACTTGCATTTGTTTGCAAAATTGGCTAAATTTAGAAGAAGTATATGCAGGACCATTATCTGTCTTTAACACTAGGGGCTTGCCCCATGCAGCCCAAGCCTCTAAGCAGTGAGATATGACATGAACTGCTTTTTCCCCTGTCAAGGGAGAGGCATGTAGGACACCAGAACTGGTATCGATGGATACATGTACATATTGTAATTTCCCAAAAGATGGGATATGCGTGACGTCCATTTGCCAAACATCTAGGGGTCGCAATCCGCGAGGATTAACACCCACGGAAGGTGCATTAATAAATTCTACACATTTACCACACTGTAGGACAATATCTCGGGCTTCTGTTCGTGTGAGCTTAAATTTTTGTCGTAATGTAGAAGCAGGGACATGATAAAGCTGATGAAAATTCTTAGCACTTTCTATAGAACTTTGTGATAGGAAAACCATGTCTCTGGTGGCTGAATCAGCAATTGCATTTCCCTTAACCATAGGTCCAGGTAATGATGTATGTGCTCTAATATGTTGAATATAAAAGGGATGCTCACGCATCAAAATACAATTTTGTATTTTCATCAAAATTTCAGATACAGGACTGGACTGTTTAAAATTTCCGGCAGTCTCTAATGCTAGAACCGCATTAACTACATAAACAGAATCAGAGATAATATTTATGGGCATAGGAAATCTTTTAAAAACTTCTAAAACCACCAAACATTCTACCAATTGAGGGGCTCCTGGTGTAAATTGCAACCTTACAGCCTTTTCATTGATTACATAACTTCCAATTCCTGTTTTTGATCCATCTGTATAAATATCAATGGCTCCCTTTATAGGGGTATTAGCCGTTACCTTTGGAAATATTACTGGATGTAATAACATAAAATGTAATAACGGATGTTTAGGATAATGATTATCAATTAAACCAGAATAACTGCATCTAAGAATGGCCCATTCATCTATAGTAGCACACAATATTTGCATTTGTGCGACAGTATAAGGGACAATTATGCTATCAGGCATTTTTCCAAAGTGAGTAATTGAAGTTTTTATCCCTTTGTGTGCCATGTTTGCTACCATGGTGGGATAATGCTCTATAGTCTTATTAGGGGATATATGTGGATGTATCCATACTAAAGGACCATCTTGCCATAACACAGCAGTTGGCAGATTGATGGTGCGTAATATGCATAGGCACAAAGGTTCTTGCTCATTTATACGAGTTAACTGTGCTGTTTGGATCGCCTTTTCCACTTTCCTAAGAACATCAGAAGCCTCAGGTGTTAATTGTCTCAATGAGGTAATATGTGAGTCTCCTTCTAAAATTTGAAATAAAGGTTTTAATTCCGAAGTAGGGATCCTTAAATAAGGTCTAATCCAATTTATATCTCCTAATAATTTTTGAAAATCATTTAGTGTCTTTAGATGATCTTTTCTTATACTAATCTTTTGTGGGGTGACACATCGTAAAGTAATAGTGGCTCCTAGAAAATGACTAACATTAGACTGCTGTACCTTTTCTGGTGCAATAATCAAGCCATTATTTTTTAAAGTTTCATTAAGCAAGCCATAAGCTTGCTGTATACTTTCTTCTTCAGGTCCACAAATCACTATATCGTCCATATAATGACAAATTTTTAAGGAGGGGAAACCATCCCTAACCGGTTGCAAAGCTTTTCCTACATATAACTGACATATGGTAGGGCTATTTGCCATTCCTTGGGGTAATACCCGCCATTGGTACCTTTTATCAGGCTCCATATGATTAATAGAAGGCAAGGTGAATGCAAATCTAGGTTTATCTTTCTTATTTAATGGAATGGAAAAGAAACAATCCTTAATATCTACTACTATAATTCTCCAATCCTTAGGTAGAGCTGAGAGTAGGGGGAGTCCTCTTTGTACAGGACCCATAACTTGCATTTGTGCATTAATGGCTCTTAGGTCATGTAACAATCTCCATTTACCTGACTTCTTCTTTACAACGAAAATAGGGGTGTTCCAGGGTGATTGAGTGGGTTCCACATGTCCCAGGTCTAATTGTTTTTGTACTAATTCTTTAGCTGCTTTTAACTTCTCAGAGGGTAAAGGCCACTGAGGCACCCACACCGTGTCCTCCGTACGCCATGGAATGGGCAAAGGCTCCTCAGTGGCCCCTAGAAAAAACTCAGCCCTTTCTTATCTACTTTTTCTGTGGCTTTAACTGGTGAAATTCTACCTTGTAAGTTTTTTCCAAGACCTAGTCCAGGTATATATCCCATTCCTTTCATCATTTCCTTGCTTTTCTGAGAGTAATCATTAGTCAATATAAAGTTCATGGCTGACAACACATCTCTTCCCCATAAGTTTACAGGTAAAGGGAGTACATAAGGTTGAAAAAGCCCTGTCCTTCCTTCTTTATCTTTCCATTGTAAGGATTTTGCACTTATAGTTGGGGTAGCCTCATATCCTAATCCTTGTAAGCTATGTGACGATTGATTAACAGGCCAAGAAGCAGGCCACCAATTACTGGATATAATGCTTTTATCTGCTCCTGTATCCATTATACCTTGAAAGGTTTTTCCTTCTATTTGTAATTGTAAAGTGGGACGATTATCCAAATCTAAAGATATGTAGGCCACATTAGTTCCTGTAGAACCGAGTCCCTTATCCCCTCGGGAATCCTGGCTACTAGGGAACATGTTATGCAAACTAGGAAGAATCAGTAATTGAGCAATGCGATCTCCAGGAGAAATGGCTACAATACCTCGGGGTGCAGAACACATAATCTTAACTTGTCCCTCATAATCTGAGTCTATAACTCCGGGATGTATCATCAATCCTTTCAAAGCAGAAGAGGACCTACCCAACAGTAGGCCCACTGTATCCTTTGGTAAGGGACCTCTAAAGTCTGATGAAATAGGTTGGCACCCCATTTGAGGTGTAAGAATTACTCTGGAGGTGGCACAGATGTCCAATCCTGCTGAACCCGGAGTGGCTCTCCTCGGTCTCTGGGTGGCCTCATGGACACTGTGGTCTGAAATGCCCCATACATTTGGGGGCCCTGGGGACGGGGGCCCCTCACCCCGTTTTTTGGCTGTTGCACTTTAAACTGAGGTATTGGCCTTCCTTTTATATCTCTGACTGATCTACATTCATTTGCCCAATGTCTTCCTTTCCCACATTTTGGGCAAGTACCTGGTTCTGTCTTTTCAAACCTACTCTTTCTACCCTTTGTACACTGCTTTTGCATATGACCTGTTTGTCCACAATTATAGCAGGTTATTTCTTTTGCTTGCGCCATCAAAACTGCGGCAGCCAGCCCTGCATTTGAAAGAGGTCCTCCTATTTCTCTACAGGCTTTCATCCATGCTTGTAGCCCTTTCCCTTTCCATGGTGTGATAGCATTTCTACATTCTTTGGTACATTGCTCATAAACTAATTGTTCAATTAATGGCATTGCGGCCTCAGCATCACCAAATATACGTCCTGCCGCTTCCATCATGCGAGCCACAAATTCAGAGAATGGCTCATTAGTTCCCTGAATAATTTTTGTCAAGTTACCAGATACCTCTCCTCGATTAGGCAATGCTTTCCAAGCTTTCACTGCTGCCTGATTAATTTGATCATAGACCTGCACTGGGTATCCTAATTGATTGTTTGTCCATATACCCTGACCTGTAAGCATTTCAAAGCTCCATGCTTGTTGCCCTGCAGTAGCATTAGCACGGGCCTGACTCAAACACAGATCATGCCATATAGACTTCCAATCTAGATACTGTCCCATCGTAAGACATGCCTTTACCACACTCATCCAGTCAAAAGGAGTCATGGCATTGTGAGCCAATCTATCAATTTGGGACTGAGTAAATGAGGCATTAACTCCATAGGTCCTTACTGACTCTGCTAGCTCTTTTACTTGTTTATGCGATATTGGCTCATAATATCGCTGTTGAGCATGATCCTGAAAAACAGGAAAAGCCTGACATATTTTTTGCAACCCTTTAGGAGTGCAAAAAGAGTGACCATTGCCAATTGCTTTCTTATCTGCATAAGGCGGAGTAGGTGGGGGAGCACTGAAACTCCTCCCTATTGGACCAGATCTTTCTGCCTCATACTCCGCAGCAGCCTCCTTCAAATCTTCCTCCTCTCCTGTTGATAATTCGGAATCCTCTGAGCTAGACAATTCTAACGACTCAGAGTCCTCGAGAGGAGGGTAAATTGACTTAATTTTCTGCTTTTTACTATTTTTTATACTATTTTTTGTATCTTTACATTTTGGGAGTTGACAATTAAAGCCATGATATAAGATCAAGGCAAGAAAGATAGCAACCCCAGCAACAATTATCAGATCTATTTCGTAGGAGAGCATGCCTCTCACATTAATTTCTTTCTACTTACCGGTACCGCCGTTCCTCAGCTGAAGAGTTCTGAATCCACTCCGGATCCTTCTCAGCAGTCTGTTTTGCAGGAACACTTCATTACCACCGTTCCCCAGCTGAAGAGTTCTGAATCCACGCCGGATCCTTCTCAGCAGTCTGTTTTACGGGAACCTTTATTAACCGCTCCTTCCCCGTGATGCAGTTCTGAATCCTCCCTGTAGCAGGGGGTCTTCGCTCGTGCCTGAAGATGTTTCTTGTCCCGGGTTTTCGGCACCACTTCTTGCGCGCGCTCGACTGGCCAGGAAGAACGACGCTGCAACAGGATCCTTCTGCACACGTTTATTGGGAGAGCATTGATTGCATAGGCGAAAGAAGAACCCCGAACAAGGAAAATGATGCTGCTTATATACCCCTCCATGTGACGTGTCAGCTCCTGATTAGCTGCTCACTCATCACCCCACTACTACGCCCCGGGATGGGCAGTGACTTGGCACGAATTTACTCTTGCACCTGCGCACATTACTTGTTTACCAGTTAGGCACAGCGGAGGCTCATGATGGCAATTGCTCACGGCTCCCCACACCTAGGGACTAATTGTGTTACTGCACAACAATCTCTTGACTGGACAAAGACAGCTGTAGCAACACATGGGGCCAATCTGGAGCTACAACCCCCCCAATAATGTTTACCAGGTCATAGAAACTGGAATAGTCCAGGTATGATTGCAGAGGTGTCTATGAGAAGTAGGCATATCTCCTATATATTTCCCTAACCCTGAAATTTCGGCTAAGGTGAGCCTATTTTTATACTACCCCCAGGGTCTAGGGCTTGCAACTGAAGTCACAGCAATTGATCCATCTAGTGCTTCTCCTTCATAGTATGTGGGCCCAGCTGTTTGTGATATTGGTTGCTGAGAAAGAGTCAGAAAATCTCCCCAGCAACCACAGCCCGGCCAATCCTGAGTTGCTACACCTGCACCAGACTCTTTCCTTGTACCCCTCCCATACCCATTTCTTGAGAATAGACATTGTTTA